>OHUI01001036.1_pt1 | contig 11173 bp, 9 predicted proteins | sample 1579231 | NCBI WGS metagenome assembly OHUI01 (sample SAMEA3882509, study PRJEB24775) | human gut metagenome | biome: human-associated habitat; feature: intestine environment; material: feces | place: Netherlands | collected 2009/2010 | reverse complement strand
CACTGTATACCAATGGAAGATAAGCATCCCAATAGCCGAAAACACTACCAGTACGGACCGCACTGCCCACCTATACCTGAAAGACACGAAAGGAAATGTGATGCAGACCTGTACAATTATCCAGCAAGACGGAGAGTATGAACATATAAGACACTAGATTTTTCTAATGATTAAAGTTTGTCAGACGGAAAAGAAAATATATTGGAAGGTAAAAGAGAATAACACCTTATTTTGTTTCGTTTTTATAGATATTCGGTAAATAGTATAAAAAGCCAACTAATTAATACTTAAAGTATTGTAAATTAGTTGGCTTTTTTGTATCTTTATATGTTATCTTATTTTTTAGGAGCATTTACTAAACATCCACTTTTATAATGCAAATATTTATTCCTATTTTCTTTTAGATACACCATTTGTATGTAAATTGTATGTTCTATTATTTATATTATCCTATCTTTTAAATGGTAAAATAAATTAAATCAGATAATTAAGTAAAACATAAAGGACTACAATATATTAACATAAAGATAACAGTATGAGAAAATATTTTCAATTCGCAGCTTGGCTGGTGGTAACTATGCTGGGGGCATGTTCAGGTGGAACGGAGAGTAAGGAAGCTGCTGATACCGCTATGGAGGACAAACCGGTAGTCCGGCTTGCTTCCGTAACTTCCCGCGATGTAGATCAGATAGAGGAATATACTGCCACTGTTGAAGCGGAAGCGAAAAATAATATAGCTCCGACCTCTCCCGGGCGTATAGACCGTATTTTTGTTGAAGTGGGAGACCATGTATCCAAAGGACAGAAATTAGTACAGATGGATGCGGCAAATCTGAAACAAATGAAATTGCAATTAGAAAATGAAGAAACGGAATTCAGACGTATGGATGAACTGTACAAAGTGGGTGGAGCTTCCAAATCTGAATGGGATGCAGCAAAAACAGCTTTAGATGTACGTCGTACTTCCTATAATAATTTGTTGGAGAATACGCAGTTGTTAAGCCCTATTCATGGAGTGGTTACAGCACGTAATTTTGATAACGGTGATTTATATTCTTCCGCTTCCACTCCTGTGTTGGTCATTGAACAGATCACTCCGGTTAAACTGTTGATCAATGTATCCGAACCTTATTTCCCGAAAGTGACTAAAGGTATGATCGTAAAGGTGAAATTTGATGTGTATGGTGATGAGGAGTTCGAAGGGAAAGTTAGTTTGGTGTATCCTACTATTGATGCTGCTACTCATACTTTTCCTGTAGAGGTAAAATTGGCTAATACCCGTCAGCGTATACGTCCGGGAATGTTTGGCCGTGTGACTGTGAGCTTTGGTACATTGCGGCATGTGGTGGTTCCTGATCAGGCTATTGTGAAACGTGCCGGTTCGGGCGACCGTTATGTATATGTCTACAAAGACGGTAAGGTTTCCTATAATAAAGTAGAATTGGGACGTCGGATGGGAACCGAATATGAATTGATTTCCGGGGTGGAGGATAATTCGCAGGTGGTGGTTGCCGGTCAGACCCGTTTGGCCGATGGTGTGGAAGTGGCAGTAAATTAAAAATTGAGAATTAGTTGATAATACTCCATATTTATTTACCTATATATGATTTTTTAGTTCTTAATTTTTAATTTAACAAACATGAGTTTATACGAAGGAGCGGTTAAAAAACCGATTATGACCTCGTTATGCTTTTTGGCCGTAGCGATCTTTGGTCTGTTCTCATTGTCGAAACTTCCGGTAGACTTGTATCCCGATATTGATACCAATACCATTATGGTTATGACATCTTATCAGGGTGCCAGTGCTTCCGATATAGAGAACAACGTAACCCGTCCGTTGGAAAATACGTTGAACTCGGTTAGTAATTTGAAACATATTACATCCAAGTCTTCAGAAAATATATCAGTTATCACTTTGGAATTCGAATATGGCTATGATATTGATGTGTTGACTAATGATGTGCGTGATAAATTGGATATGGTGAGTTCGGAGCTTCCCGATGAAGTCAATACTCCGATTATCTTTAAGTTCAGTACGGATATGATTCCTATCCTGCTGTTGTCCGTTCAGGCAGAAGAAAGTCAGCCGGCTCTGTATAAGATATTGGATGATAATGTAGTAAATCCTTTGGCTCGTGTTCCCGGTGTGGGAACGGTGTCCATTGCCGGTGCGCCGAAGCGTGAGGTGAATATTTATTGTGATCCCAACAAACTGGAAGCATATGATCTGACGATTGAGACCATCAGTTCCATTGTCGGGGCTGAAAATAAGAATACTCCGGGTGGACGGGAAGCTTCGTTCTGTAGGCTGCGGTCTGGGACAGATGGATTATACTTTGCGTGTGGAAGGAGAATTCAAGGACCCGAAAGAAATGGAGAATATCGTAGTGGGTATACGCAATGGTGCTTCGGTGTATTTGCGTGACGTGGCAACGGTAGTCGATTCTGTAGAAGAACGTGCTCAGGAAACCTATAATAACGGGGTGCAGGGAGCCATGATTGTTGTACAGAAACAATCGGGAGCAAATTCAGTGAACATTTCCCGGAAAGTAATGGATCAGTTGCCTAAGTTACAGAAGTCACTGCCCAGTGATGTGAAACTGGGGGTTATTGTGAACACTTCGGATAATATTTTGAATACCATCGACAGTTTGACGGAAACTATTATGTATGCCATTCTGTTTGTGGTCTTGGTGGTATTTGTTTTCTTAGGTCGTTGGCGTGCTACGGTGATTATCTGTATCACTATCCCCATGTCATTGATTGCCTCCTTTATTTATTTGGCTATCACGGATGGGGGATCTCTGAATATTATTTCTTTGTCGTGCCTTTCTATTGCGATTGGTAATGTGGTGGATGACGCTATTGTTGTTTTGGAAAACGTAACGACCCATATCGAGCGTGGCTCCGAGCCGAAACAGGCGGCTATCCATGGAACAAATGAGGTGGCAATTTCTGTTATCGCATCCACATTGACCATGATTGCGGTATTCTTCCCGTTGACGATGGTCAGTGGTATGTCGGGAGTTTTGTTCCGTCAGTTGGGCTGGATGATGTGTGTCATTATGACTATTTCTACTATCTCGGCTCTGTCATTTACTCCGATGATGTGTGCGCAGATGCTTCGCTTGCAAAAAAAACAAAGTAAGTGGTTTGTCACATTCTACAAACCGATAGAACGTGCGTTGGATGGATTGGATAACTGGTATCAGAAACGTTTGAACTGGGCTGTCCGTCACCGCAAGACCATTATTGCCGGTTGTTTCGGGTTCTTTCTGCTGAGCCTGATTTGTGCGAAAGGAATTGGTACAGAGTTTTTTCCGTCACAAGACAACAGTCGTATTTCTGTTCAATTACAATTGCCTATCGGAGCTCGCGTAGAGCGTGCCCAGGCATTGGCCCAGGAGCTGACCGAAAGGTGGCTGAAGAAATATGAAGGGGTGATGCGTATCTGTAACTATACTGTGGGACAGGCTGATGCGGATAATACTTGGGCTTCTATTCAGGATAATGGTAGCCATATCATTTCATTCAATATCAACCTTTATAATCCCGATCAGCGTTCTGTTACGTTGGCAGAAGTCTGCGATGGTATGCGTGAGGATCTGAAAGCCTATCCCGAACTGGATAAAGCCCAGGTTATCCTGGGTGGTAGCAGTGGAGGCATGGGTGGACAGGCCACTGCCGATTTTGAAATCTATGGATATGATTTTACAGAAACAGATAAGGCAGCCGCTGAATTGAAAGAAGCTTTATTGAAAGTGAACGGTGTGTCTGAGGTGAATATCAGCCGTCAGGATTATCAGCCGGAATATCAGGTGGATTTTGATCGTGAAAAACTGGCTTTACACGGTTTGAATCTTTCTACAGCAGCTTTGTATCTGCGTAACCGTGTTAATGGTGCTTTATCTTCTTACTATCGGGAAGATGGTGACGAATATGATATCAAGGTGCGTTATGCTCCCCAGTTCCGTACCAGTATTGAAAGTTTGGAGAATATTCTGATTTATACCAATGAAGGTAAAGCGATTCGGGTGAAAGATATCGGCACGGTAGTGGAGCGTTCAGCTCCTCCTACTATTGAACGTAAAGACCGTGAACGTATTGTAACAGTATCTGCTGTGATTTCAGGTGCGCCTTTAGGTAGTGTGGTGGCAGCGGGTGAGTCTATTATTGATAAGATGGATTTACCTGGCGGTATCAGTATCCAGGTGGCAGGGTCTTATGAGGATCAGCAGGATTCATTCAGCGATCTGGGAACTTTGGCTGTTTTGATTATTATATTGGTATTTATTGTAATGGCTGCCCAGTTTGAGTCTCTGACCTATCCGTTTATCATTATGTTCTCTATTCCGTTTGCATTCAGTGGGGTATTGATGGCATTGTATGGAACGGGGACTACATTGAATGTCATGAGTTTGTTGGGAGGTATCATGTTGATTGGTATCGTAGTGAAGAATGGTATCGTGCTTATTGATTACATTACCTTATGTCGTGAGCGGGGTATGTCTGTTATTCATTCGGTCGTTGTTTCGGGCCGTAGTCGTTTACGTCCGGTTTTAATGACCACTTTGACCACTATTCTGGGCATGGTGCCGATGGCGATAGGAGGAGGGGAAGGTTCTGAAATGTGGCAGCCTTTAGGGGTGTCCGTAATCGGTGGTTTGACTGTATCTACCGTGCTCACCTTGATTTTGGTTCCGGTGCTCTACTGTTCATTTGCGGGTACAGGTATCAAGCGTAACCGTAAGAAGATGAAAGCTTCCCGTGAACTGAATGACTATTATCAAGCACATAAGACGGAGATGACCAAAGGCAAAAAAGAATAATTAATATAGTTGTTATCCGGATTGAAATGAATAGGAGACCGGATGACAGAACTTAAAATAAAAAATGGAATAATGAAATCAGTTTTCATCACTTTCGACCAAGCTTTTTACGAACGTATTCTGGCGTTGTTGGACCGTCAGAATTGTCGTGGATTCAGTTATTGGCAGCAGTTGCAGGGGCGCGGCTCTGTAAAAGGAGAACCGCATTATGGCAGTCACGCGTGGCCCAGTATGTGCTCGGCCATTATGACAGTGGTAGATGATACTAAAGTGGAGCCTTTATTGGACGCTTTGCATAAAATGGATAAGGAAACCGAACAATTGGGATTACGTGCTTTTGTGTGGAACATAGAAAAGACGATTTGAATCTGTCTTTTCATCATTAAAGAAAAAGACTGTTGCCCTCTTTCTGGCGCAGTCTTTTTTCTTTTTTTAGCCTCTATCATGAAGTACTCCGTCTAAAAAATCACTACTTTTGCGGTTAATTTACAAATATAGCAATATGAAAAACTATATACCGGCCACTTTTCTTCTCACTCTTATTGTAGTAGGAGTGTTAATGGGGCTGTATTTCCTCCCCTCCATGTCGGTGGGCGGCAAACCGTTGCGCAAGGTGGACCTGCTGGCTGATATCCGTCCGGATGTGGAAGAAGAAGTATGTGATTCCGACACCATTGTCCTTCCTCCTCCTGTAAAACCTATTTTTGTGGATACATGTAAAACGGGTATTACCTGTATTGAGGATTATTCGGATTCCACCATGCGGGGAATGAAACATTTTTATGAGGCACTTTCCAAAGTGAAAACCATGAAACGCCCTGTGCGTATCGCTTACTTCGGTGATTCTTTTATAGAAGCTGATATTTTTACTGCCGATTTGCGCGAAATGCTTCAACAAGAATTTGGTGGTTGCGGAGTGGGATATGTTCCTGTAACCTCTTCCATCAGCGGTTACCGTCCTACGGTACGCCATACTTTTGGGGGATGGAGCAGTCATTCATCCAATGACTCCGTTGGTTTTGATAAAATGCAGCAAGATATTTCCGGACATTATTTTTTTCCTCGTGAAGGTGCTTATGTACAGTTGAAAGGACAGAGTAAATACGCTTCCCGACTGGATACCTGTGAGGTTTCTACTTTTTATTTCCTGAATAAAGGTTTTGCCGCTGTCCGTTCTAAAGTGAATAATGCTGCGGAAGGAGAGTTACATGAGGAAGTAGGAACAGGAGGTGTGCAGGCTGTTTCGGTGAGAGGAAGGATAGGACAAGTACGGTGGAGTGTGGAACAAGCTGATTCTGTTACTTTCTATGGAGTGGCTATGGACGGCAGGCAGGGAATATCTTTGGATAATTTTAGCGTACGTGGTAGCAGTGGGCTTCATTTACGTAGTATTCCTTTACATACGCTTTGCGATTTCCAACGTCTTCGTCCATACGATTTGATTGTGGTCCAATATGGTTTGAATGTGGCTACGGAACGGGGAGTAAAATACGATGGCTATAAGAAAGGGATGCTTTCGGTGATAGAACATTTGAAGACAGCTTTTCCTGAAACCAGCATTTTACTGGTCAGTGTGGGTGACCGTGAATATAAAAACGAGAATGGAGATCTCCGCACCATGCCCGGAGTCAAGAATCTTATCCGTTATCAACAGTCCATTGCGGCTGATAGCCATATCGCTTTTTGGAATATGTATGAGGCAATGGGAGGTCAAGGAAGCATTGTCGATATGATCGGGCAAAAAATGGCGAATCTTGATTATACCCATATCAATTTTAAGGGAGGCAAGCATTTGGCAGGTATCTTATTTGAAACATTGATGTATGGCAAAGAGCAATATGAAAGACGGAAAGCCTATGAGGAGGAATAACAGATTTCCTGGTCTGTCCGGTATAGCAATGGTATTGTTCCTGTTCTTGCTGTTTCCATGTCTTTATGCTCAGGATGCTATTCCGGCATTGTCCCGGCCGTTGGAGCCGCTTCGCATACCCGGTGAAACAAAGGAAATGCATCGGGGTATGCGGCTGATAACAGTACATGATTCACTTCCGGCGAGTTTTACTCATTCTTTGGATAATGTGATAGAAGATGAGAACCGTTCGCTTTCTCCTTTCTTTCAAAAGTTGAATGATATGACAGGACCGGTACGGATAGTCCATATAGGTGATTCTCATGTGCGGGGGCATCTTTATCCATTAATAACCCGTCGTCGTCTGGAACATGATTTTGGTGCTGAGGCTGTTTATCCTGATGTTATTTCATATCGTACCGGTGGGTTGGCACATGAAACGGGCGAACCGGGTATTGTTTATCATATGATTGGCATTAATGGAGCTACTTCTGTTACTTTTTCTGATGATGAAAAAATAAAAGAAATAGCTTCTTTGCATCCCGATCTGATTATTGTTTCTTTTGGAACCAATGAGGCACATAGCCGCCGTTATCTGGCTCAGGCTCACAAAATGCAGATAGGCAGACTGTTGGGTATGTTGAAAGCAGCCTGTCCTGAAGCGGCTTTTTTACTGACTACACCTCCCGGAGCATACGTGAGACGTCGTCGTGCACGTACCATTAATCCGAGAACCGTAACGGCGGCGCGTATTATAAAGGAGTATGCACAAGAGAATAAAATGGCAGTTTGGGATATGTATAATATAGTAGGAGGAAAGACAGATGCTTGTCGTAACTGGACGAAGCACCACATGCTTCGTGCGGATGGCATTCATTTCACTCCCGATGGATATCGTTTACAAGGTAATTTATTACATCAGGCACTGATTAAAGCGTATAATGAATATGTGGCAACTAGATTGGAGTAAACTGGCTGAGGTATTGACTTATAATGCCAAGCAACCGATGATTTTTAGCAGCGGCTTGTTTTTGTTTCTGTTTTTAGGCTTTAGCCTGATTTATATGTTATTGCAGAAGAAGGATACGGCACGCATCCTGTTTGTAACGCTGTTTTCTTATTATTTTTATTATAAGAGTAGCGGTTTTTATTTTTTCTTGCTGGGGGTGGTGACAGTGACGGATTTCTTGCTGGCAGGGCGTATGGCGAATACCGAAACTCAATGGAAACGGAGGGTTTTGCTGCTGGCAAGTCTGGGAATAAATTTAGGATTGCTCTGTTATTTCAAGTACACCAATTTCTTTTATCAGATACTGGCTCCTTTGTGGAATGGGAAATTCCAGCCGTTGGATATTTTCTTGCCGGTGGGAATATCGTTCTTCACTTTCCAGTCTTTAAGTTATACCATAGATGTTTACCGTCGTGAGCTGGTTCCTTTGAACAGGTTGCTGGATTATACATTTTATGTGTCTTTTTTTCCGCAGCTGGTAGCGGGGCCTATTGTACGTGCCCGCGATTTTATTCCTCAAATCAGGCAACCGCTGTTTGTTTCCTCGGAGATGTTTGGCACTGGTGTTTTCTTTATCATCAGCGGATTATTCAAGAAAGCTGTAATCTCCGATTATATCAGTGTAAATTTTGTGGAACGTATTTTTGATAATCCGGCTCTTTATTCCGGGGTTGAGAATTTGTTTGGTGTATATGGGTATGCTTTACAGATTTATTGTGACTTTTCCGGATATAGTGATATGGCTATCGGGTTTGCTTTGCTGTTGGGTTTCCGTTTCCCTATGAACTTTAATTCGCCTTATAAAGCCGATAGTATAACCGATTTCTGGCATCGTTGGCATATCTCTCTTTCTACATGGTTGCGGGATTATCTTTATATCTCATTGGGGGGAAACCGCAAGGGGAAGGTCCGTACTTATATTAATTTGTGCCTTACTATGTTGTTAGGTGGTTTGTGGCATGGTGCATCTTGGAATTTTGTGATATGGGGAGGATTTCATGGAATAGCACTGGCTGCACAGAAATTCTGGCGTAACTTGCTGCATAAGCCTAAGACGGCTGGCAGTAAGGGCATTCGTAAATTTTTTGCAGTTCTTGTTACTTTCAATTTTGTTTGTTTCTGCTGGATATTTTTCCGTAATACGACTTTTGAAGCTTCGGTTGTTATGTTGAAGCAGATATGTACAGCTTTCCATCCCGAGGTATTCATGCAGCTGATAGAAGGTTATTGGAAAGTGTTTGTTTTGATGGGAATAGGGTATTTGCTGCATTTTGCTCCTGATAGTTGGCAGAATGCGTGTTGTCGTGGAGTGGTAAAATTACCTTTATTGGGAAAGGCATTATTGTTGGTAGTACTGATTTATTTGGTTATCCAGATAAAGAGCAGTGATATTCAGCCGTTTATTTATTTCCAGTTCTAACGGAATAGTTATCAAATCGGGGGTCTGACTAGCTATCTTTTCAGACACCCTAAATACTATTCTAGTAAGTATTTATTAATGCATCTACGATCCCAATTTATACCTCTCTTTACAATTTTTGCAGGGATGCCTGCTAATATTATATTCGGTTCGTTGAATACTTTGGTTACAATACTTCCCCAACCCACAATACTGTTATCGGGTATTTTTGTATTTTTACCAATCTTTACATCTTTCCCTACCCATGCATGCTTGCCTATTTCTATACTTTGAGCAAAATTAATCGGTTCTCCCTTTAAATTTGTTATAGTATGTGCGTCGGTACACCAAATATCAATGCCCCAGCTTAATTGACTGTCTTCTCCTATGCTAACATTTGATTTATCTTCTTGTAAATATAAAGTAACTCCATTGATAACTACACGATTACCTATATCAACTCTACAATTATTGGCAACTCTTGAAACACCAGCTCCCAAACCGGGCAACTGGCCGATGATGAGTTTTAGTCCACTCATCCCTAGTATGTTGGAATAGCGTAAAATGATTGTTCCTAAATTAACCGTGTTATCGTTTCCATTGATAATCAATAGAAAACCTTCGTTAAGAAGTAGGCTTTCAACATTCTCTTCTGAATCGAAATGCATGGAAACATGATTGTTGTTTCCTGTAATTATGATATGGGATTGATGGATGATTTGATTGAATTGTTCATGATGGGAGGATATACAATCTATTTTCTTATGTGGTAAAATAATTGTAATTTCATTGCCTTGACCGTTGATGTTTTTCATCTCATCCTAATTTAATGGATTGTACAACTTTTTTTATTTTATATTTGAAGAGTATTCTTGTATTATCGCGTTGGTTAGTTTAGAGAATATTTCCGGAGACAGTAAATAAAAAGGAGTGTCTTCTTTTTCTTTTTCAAAGCGTATAAATAGATGTTTGATGTCTCGAACTTCCGGATATTCATAAGCTTCTATTCTTTCTATATGTATTCCTTCTTGTTTCAATTGTTTTAATATGTGTTTCCATTGCTGCTTGGATAGGAACCGGCATACATCATATAAGGAGAGGGGTGTTCCGTCCGAAGCTGTTATGATAGTAGAAGTTATATTCATTTTGATGATTTGATGAGGACAAATATAGCAATAAAAAATTATATAGTTTATGGGGGCATTGACTAAATGCCAGAATATTATTTATTTTCAGTTCCCTTTATGATATAAAGTGGGGATGAAACTTGCAAACTTGCAAAACTTGCAGCACTTCCACACCCACACACGTGCGCGTACATTATAATGTGGAAAAATGAGAGAACATAAGGAGAATGTGACAAGCAAAGGTGGAGGAGGACAAACGGACGATGCAGGGGAGAGCTGAAATGGAGGAAAGCATGACGGAGCACAGAAAGTGGAGCGGGGAAAAGGGAGAGATGTGACAGGATCTTTGGTGGAAAGAGGAGGGACCGTATAAGAAGAAAAAAGGAAAGCGGAAGACAGAAACCGGAATCGGACAGACACAGGTGGCAAAGGGATGACTGCCCGAATCTTCAGCAGGTACTTGTATAGGCCGGGCCTTCCGCCAATCATGCTGGTACAGCTTGTACAATCCTGGGGAGAACAAGCTGTCGGCATGAGGAATAACGCGTTATCAATCTAAATGGAACACGTTACTAACGTGCAGGCCTGTATGTTAGTAACGTATAGGGCCACACGTTACTAACTTTACGGAACACATGTTACTAACCTTTCGGAACATATGAACTGTATGAAGACGCACGGCATGGCATCCTGTTCCGAGGCACTGTCCTGCCAGAAGACCTGCCAGCTGCTGTTCTTCAGCCGGCACTGGCTGTAGTAATGGTCTTTTAAAGAAATCTCCTCATCAAGACGCATATATTTCGCAAAAGAGAAAAAACGTGAACAAGAAAACAGGAGGAGATCAGATCATTCACAGATCACAATAAAGAAATAGAATGGAATTCTGGAACATATTATTTTGTTGCATTATAATGTACGCGCACGTGTGTGGGTGTGGAGATGCTGCAAGTTTTGCAAGTT
>OHUI01001029.1_pt1 | contig 11240 bp, 7 predicted proteins | sample 1579231 | NCBI WGS metagenome assembly OHUI01 (sample SAMEA3882509, study PRJEB24775) | human gut metagenome | biome: human-associated habitat; feature: intestine environment; material: feces | place: Netherlands | collected 2009/2010 | reverse complement strand
CTTCTTGCCATTTACAGGGTTTACGCCCTCAAGTCCCTGGATGCATACGCCTGTTTTCTCTTTTACAAGCTGGGTTCTCTCGAACTCAGTCTTCTTCGCACACTCTTCACGGTAAGCCTTGATCTCATCCATGTTTGTGATGCGGTCAGCATACTTGTCGATCAGCGGATGCTCCGGTGCGATAACCATGAAGGTTACACCGAACAGGGTATCTGGTCTGGTGGTGTAAATCTGCAGTGTCTCATCAATTCCGTCAACTGCGAAGTTTACGAAAGCACCTGTGGATTTACCGATCCAGTTTACCTGCTGCTGCTTGATGTTCGCCGGATAGTCCACATCCTCCAGTCCCTCAAGAAGCTTGTCTGCATACTGGGTGATTCTTAAATACCAGACATCCTTGGACTTCTGGATAACGTCGCTGTGGCAGATATCGCATTTTCCGCCCTGACTGTCCTCATTGGAAAGAACAACCTTACAGGATGGGCAATAGTTAACTAATGTCTTATCACGGAAAACAAGTCCGTTCTCAAACATTTTCAGGAAAATCCACTGGGTCCATTTATAGAAATCTTCCTGTGTGGTATCGATCACACGGCTCCAGTCAAAGGAGAATCCAACACTCTTCAGCTGATTGGTGAATTTCGCAATGTTCTGGTCTGTGATCTCACGAGGATGTGTATTCGTCTTAATCGCATAATTCTCAGTAGGAAGTCCGAATGCATCGAATCCGATGGGGAACAGTACATTGTATCCCTGCATTCTTCTCTTTCTGGAAAGTACCTCGATACTGGAATATGCCTTAATATGTCCGACGTGCATTCCCGCACCACTTGGGTATGGGAACTCTACAAGGCCGTAGAATTTCGGTTTATCACTTCCGTCAACAGCTTTAAATGCCTGCTGCTCTTCCCACTTTTTCTGCCATTTCGGCTCGATTTTCTTAAAATTGTGTTTCATTGATGGTTCCTCCACATTTATTGTGCCTGTCATAACTGTTCAATGCCTTCACAGCTATTGCCTGTCAACAAAATAACTGTCGGCTGATTCGCCTGTTTATCGCGCAGATCAGGCGCGTTATTTTGCAAAAATCCTTTTACCATTCTAATCCAACATAGTGGTTTTGTCAACGAGAAACCGCCTCTATTGCGGCCTGAAGCTGATTATCCTCGTCATGGGTATAATCCGTCCGGTTCAAAAGACTGGCATCCAGTTTCACCTCCACATCCGGTGTGATTCCCACCTTGTGGATATCATTGCCCTTGGGGGTAAAATATTTCGCCGTAGTCAGCTTCACCGCACTTCCATCAGAGAGCTGGCGGATGCTCTGAACGATTCCCTTTCCATAAGTGGTGGTTCCCACAATCGTTCCAATCTCATAATCCTTCACAGCTCCGGCAAAAATCTCCGATGCACTGGCGCTGTTCTCATTTACCAGCACTGCCAGCGGAATGTCGATCAGGCTGTCACCGTCACACTTCATCTCCTGTTTTTCCCCATATTTGTCCTCTGTATACACGATCAGTCCTTCGGGCAGAATCTGGCGCAGCACATCGCACACAGAAGAAAGCACCCCACCTGGATTGTCACGAAGATCCACGATCAGCTTCTCCATGCCTTTTGCCTGAAGATCTTTGTAAGCATCCTCAAACTGCTGGGGTGTTACCATGGTAAACTCTGTAATTCGCAAATACCCTATAGAATCCTCCAGCATTTCATAAGAAACAGTGGGCAGCTCCACATCGCTCAAAGTCACTGTAATTTCTTCCGGTTCATCTGCCTCCTGGTGATAAACGGTCAGAATAGAAGTACCGTCCTCCTTTTCCCGTATCATCTTTGAGACCTCAGCAGGCGTCATTTCCGTTACATCCGTTCCGTTCACAGCCGTGATCACATCATTCGCCTTCAGTCCGGCCTCATCCGCCGGACTGCCCTCATAACAGTCCACTACCAGAATTCCGCCCTCCGTATTCTGGGTAATGCTCACGCCGATTCCAGAGTAAGAGCCCTCGGTGTCTCTCATCTCCTCCTCGTATTCTTCCTCCGTATAATATCTGGAATACGGATCCCCCAGCCCATAAAGAAGCCCGGTATAAATCCCCTCCTTCAGCGAATCCTCATCCACATCTTCCAGATAATTCTGATCTATAACATCTTCCAGATACTTAATCTTCTGGGTAACCGCCACATCCGACAGTACATTACTTCCCGCACGTCCCGCTTTCTGAAGCCCCACATATCCCCCGCCCAGCACCAGGGATGCGCAAAGTACACCAGTTATGGCTCCCTTTATAAATTGTTTATCTGCCATATATTATCACTCCTCACCATACAAGTTTCATCCAGTTGCCAGCTAGCTCACCGGAGCGTTGCACCGACTTGCGTGGAATATCATTTGCCCCAATGCGTCCGCCTTGAAACACCTTACTTGTTTTTATACAAAAGGACTGCCAGATCTCTCCAGCAGTCCCCATATCCTCTTCTCATATTCTGGCGGAATGCGAATAACCGCCCTTATTGTAAAACAGAACTCTCACACCTTCAAGTGTTTTCTTGTAGTAATAAAGCTTCCCACAAGACCAATTCCAATTCCCAGTGCCAGCGCCACCGGAACCAGTGTCTGGTAGATCTGTCCAACCGGAATGAAATCTACAACACCCAGAAGTACGCTGAACTTGGTATATACATAGGTTACCACATTATTGTAACAGAAATACAAAATGATCAGTGGAATTCCCGCACCGATCAGTCCCAGGATCATACCCTCCAGAAGAAACGGTGCACGTACAAAGCTATCAGTAGCACCAATATATTTCATAATTCCGATCTCGTCCTTACGAACTGTAATACCAACGGAAATGGTATTGCTAATCAAGAAAATAGCGATCAGCAGCAGGATCACAATCACTGCAACAGATACATAGGAAACAATACGGTTAATGGAACCAAGAGTCTTGGCAGCCTGCTCAGACTGATTAACCTCTCGTACATTATCCAGTGTCTTGATGTAGGCAACCAGCTCAGACTGTTTCTCAATGTTGTTCATGTACACACGGTAGTTGGATGAGTTTGCCAGCGGGTTATCATCCTTGAAACCGTCTGCTGCCTCAGAGTCATCACCGAAATATTCCTGCTTCATCTTCTCCCAGGCTTCATCACCGGACTCAAATTCAATCTTGGAAACCTCCGGGCGCTGCCTGATCAGTTCTCCAACTGCATCCATCTGCTCCTGTGTGGTTCCTTCATTAAAAAGCACTGTGATCGGCACATCTTCCTCAACCTTATGCGCCAGCGTATTCACATTATTTACAATGGAAAAGAAAATTCCAAAAAGAAAAATACATGCTGCCATCGTAATAATAGAAGCAATGGAAAACATGAAATTTCTCTTGATGTTCTTGATACCCTGCTTCAGAGTATACCAGATGGTACTAGGCCTCATAATATTCTCCCTCTTTCTTGTCGCTGATGATCACTCCATTATGCATGGTCAGTACACGCTTCTTCATGGAATTGACAATCTCTTTATTGTGGGTTACTACCAGAACGGTGGTTCCACGCTGATTGATCTCCTCAAGGAGCTTCATGATCTCCTCGGATGTCTTCGGATCAAGATTACCAGTGGGCTCGTCTGCAAGAAGGATGTCCGGACGGTTTACAATCGCCCTGGCAAGGGCAACTCTCTGCTGCTCTCCACCTGACAGCTCGTCCGGGTATGCCTTGTATTTCCCTGCAAGTCCAACCTCCTGAAGTACCTCCGGAACTCTCTTGCGGATAACTCTGGTAGGACGGTTCACAACACGCTGGGCAAAAGCTACATTCTCATACACATCCCTGTCCTTCAGAAGACGGAAGTCCTGGAATACGACGCCAAGCTTACGGCGGTATTTGGCCACACGGCGGTGCTTCATTCCCTCAAGCTTCTCTCCGCTTACGATAATCGTACCGGATGTGGAATCCAGTTCCTTCAAAAGCAGCTTGATCAGCGTGGATTTACCGGAACCGCTGTTTCCTACTATAAATACGAATTCACCTTTATCTACATGGAGATTGGCGTGATTCACTGCCGGCAGTCCCGGTCCATAGGACTTGCTCACATCTATCAGATCAATCATGATATCCTCCTAAATTTTTCATATAAAAATTCAATTCAGCAGTTTGCTTAATTTTTATGTAACATTATTGTAATATATGTCTGGTAAAAATGCAACCTTATTTTTTGCAGTACCTTATTATACCAGAGAAAACCAAGAACGCAATAGATTTCACAAAGGAAACACAAAGCAGATCCAGAAATATTTCCAAATACCACGTTCAGAGTTCTCATACTGATAAATCACAAGAGATAAAATATGCCTGCCACAAACAAATGCAGCAGGCACAGAAATTACAGATATGAAACTTAATACTCCAGAGTCTCCATATACTTCATGTATCTTACAACCATCAGCGCGATCTTGAATGTGATCGCATCCTCGAATACACGAAGGTCAAGTCCGGTGCTCTTCTGAAGCTTGTCCAGACGATAAACCAGAGTGTTACGGTGAATGTAAAGCTGTCTGGAGGTCTCGGATACATTCAGGCTGTTCTCGAAGAACTTGTCGATGGTGACCAGAGTCTCCTCGTCAAAATCATCCGGGGACTTGCCGCCGAAGATCTCCTTAATAAACATCTTGCACAGCGGGATCGGAAGCTGATAGATCAGACGACCAATTCCAAGAGAGCTGTAAGCAATAACATCCTTCTCAGGTGAGAAAATCTTGCCTACATCAAGAGCCATTCTGGCTTCCTTGTAGGAACGGGAAACTTCCTTCAGCTCGCTTACGATAGTTCCGTATGCAATATGTGTAGTATTCTCTTTCTCAAGTCCTAAGGTATCAAGGATGGTCTGGGCAAGCTTGTCCATCTCCTCGTATCCTTCATTCTCCTCAAGCTCCTTGACAATGATAATGCTCTTCTCATCAACAGCTGTGATAAAGTCCTTGCTCTTGCCGCTGAACAGGCTCTTCACGCTCTCCATAGAGCTGTGCTCTCTCTCCTGCTCAAGCTCTAGGATCATAACCACCCGTCGAACATCCGCATCAATATGAAGCTTCTTCGCACGATTATAAATATCTACCAGAAGCAGGTTATCAAGAAGCAGGTTCTTAATGAAGCTGTCCTTGTCAAAACGCTCCTTATATGCAACGATCAGGCTCTGGATCTGGAAAGCGGCAAGCTTTCCTACCATATAAGTGTCTTCATCTTCTCCGTGGGCGACCAGAATGTATTCCAGCTGGTAATCATCACAGACCTTGAAATACTGATAACCTTTCACAAGCTGGCTGGCAGCCTGGGATTCCACAAATGCCTGAATATCCTGTGGCTGAATCTCAAATTCACTGTAGGTGGACGCCAGTGTCTTGCCATCTGTGTCAATAATGCAAAACTCCGTCCTGGATATCTCCCTGAGCCCCTCAAGTGTATTCTGCAGTACCTGATTTGATATCATTACCCTTCCGTCCCTTCTTGTAAATTATAGGGCTACTGGTCTCACAGCTGTCAATGTATTCCAGGATAGTGAAAACATTGTCAAAGAGAGCAGTAACATTATATGTTCGCCGGTATGACCGGCATGAATCGCTGTCCATTAGTGCCAAAATTCGCGGTCTCAAATCTGTAATATTGCACAAAACCTCAGACAGTCTTAGGAAAATCTACTTATTCCAAAAATTCATGAACCTATTTTAATACAAAATCACCAAAAAAGGAAGAGGAAAGTAGAAAAAATTTACAAATTTCCAGCAATTTTTTTTAACTTTTTCTATATTGCTCCAATTTCAAGCCCTATTTTCCCCTTTTTTTGCGGTGCGCAGAAGGCTTTGGTAAAGTTTTTCTTTTTACTTACGTTCAATAAATCCCTCACCATGGACTTCACGCACGTCAGACACGATCACAAAAGCATCTGGGTCAATATGGTCCACCAGCTCTTTCAATGCCACGATCTCCTTGCGTCCCACAACGCAGTAAAGAAGCAGCTTGTCCTGGCCGGAGTACATTCCCTTTCCGTGGACTCCGGTCACGCCGCGATCCAGTTTGTCCATGATTTCTCTGGAAATCTCATCAGGCTTGCTGGTAATGATATACGCCTGTTTGGAAAATTTCAGACCTTCGATCAAGCTGTCAGATACCTTTGTTACAAGATAAACGGCGATGATGGCATAAAGTGCTTTCTGCACACCGAACACATACATACCTACAAGTACGATGGCTCCGTCAATAAACTGCATAATCTGGGCAATGGAGTAATGGCGTAGCTTCCGCTGCAGCAGTGCCGCCATCATGTCTGTGCCCCCGGTAGTTCCTCTTCCAAGAAACACAAGTCCGATTCCAATCCCCTGGATTACACCACCATAAACGGCTGCCAGCAAAAGATCATTTCCTGCAATATCAAATGCCGGAAGAACCGCCAGCCAGAATGACAGGCAGATTTCTCCCACCAGTGCCCTTTTCACAAACTGGAATCCACTAAGCTTCATTCCAATCAGAAACAGCGGGATATTCAGACTTAAGTTCGTGATCCACAGTGGGATGCCTCCCGGCACGACTCCCTCCGTCCACTCTTTTACCAGGATCGCAATACCGGAAAAGCCTCCGGTTACCATACCGGACATATCGAAAACACTGTTTATGGCAGTTGCCATAAGGGCTGTACCAACAATGATCATCAGATAATCCAGGAAGGCAGCTTTTTTGTTATTTTGAAACATGGCGTTACCTCCGTATTCTGCTTTCTTATTCATCATCCAATTGCTTTGTAAGATATCTTCCAACGATTTTGGAAAATCCGGTAATATTCCGGATATATGCAAAATCCTTTCCAAAAATCTTCTTCTCCGTCGCCAGATCTTTCTCTTCCCCGGCGAAAACACCCAGCACGCTCACTCCCTGGCTGCGCAGCTTACGGATCTGCGCTGCGGTGTCGGTAATTGCGTACTTCCCATGATACGGTGCCGGATTCTTCGCATTGGGACGATTGACAATAACATCGTAAGGACGTCCATCACTGAGAATGATCAGAATCTTTTTCTCTTCCTCCCGGTTCAGCAGGCCGTATCCTGCTGCCCGGATGGCAAGTCCGTCACGGTTGTTGGATGATGTTACATAGTTAAATATATTTTCATTTGCACTTCTTTGGTCGTCATATTCTCTGAAGCGGTGGAGAATGGTATAATCCCAGAAAGTGCAGTAGCTCATCACTCTGTGGGGCAGCTCTGCATTGCTAAGTGCCTCGCTGATAATGTAGGCCTGCAGCGCTACCTCGCCCTGGCGGCTCATCTGGGAACCACTGGCATCAATCAGCACATCTACCGCAAAATCAGAAGAATCTCCCTTCAATTCCCGCTTAAAAACCTGTGCATCACTGCTTCTTCCAAGCCGCCACAGCCTTGATGGAACAATCATTCCTCTGTCTGAAAGAATCTCCTGATTTTCACTTTTGATGACCAGTGACTTTTTCAGCATTTCTGTGAGAAGGGCGATATTCCGCTTCACAATGCGGTGCTTGTCATGATAAAGCCAGATATTCTTATTTTTCAACCTTTTTGCATATTCATACTGGTAATTTCGTTTTACCGGACTTTTCAGAATTCCCTCAGTAAAATACAGGCTGCAGTCGCTGTGGATGTCACGGCACATCAGCTGGTTTATCCGCTTCTCTTCCAGCTCGCTCAGATAAGTTTTTCCAAAATTCAGTTCCACATAGGTGTGGGCTTTTTCCAAAGCCTCCGGAGGCAGAACTGTAATTTTCTGTTTCGACTGCCGTTCCTCTTCCATCTCCCGGGTGACATCCGCATTCTCCATACCCGCCACATTGGAGGTAAGCTGCTCCATATAGCTTTCCAATGCATCCTCATACATTTCTTCGGAAAGATAGTCGTGCCAGTCGAACTCCGTCAGATCCTCCATAGTGACAGCAAGCACCTGCTCAAGGGTTGCCTTTTGGGAAAAGTCGGGGTCAGCGACTTCATTGTATACTGTGTCTATGATGCGGATTAAAGACATTGTATCCGTAGTCTCTGCTGCGCTGGAAATCAAGTCAATATAGTGATAGATCCCTTTGTGTTTTCTATCTTTTTGTTCTTTTTCTGTTATATTTGTTATAGTTTTGTTTGATGCATCCGCATTTTCCCCTCTGTCAATCCGCCTTCTCAGCAGATTCACTCTCAGATAGCCCAGCTTATCTGCTGCCGACGGCATAGTCTCATATTCCTGATCCAGTATGTCCTCGCAGGCTTTCCTCTGCATCTCCCAGATTCCAGGGCGCTGTTCACAGATCCGTTCTCCGATAGCTTCTTCAATACAGAGCTGTGAAACAAAGGTAAGCGCCGCTTCATCCGCGCCCATGAAGATTTTCTTCACCAGATACATTCCCAGAAAATCTTTATCGAAGAATTTCGCCAATGCGCCCTGCTTAATTCCATCATACAATGCAATATCCTTTGACCTGAGGAACAGGGAAACATCCGGCTTCATCTGCTGGGTGTAGTCCCCACTGATGGTCCAGAGCAGATTTCGGATACGGTTTTCCAGCTCTAATTGATAATCCTGGAGATTCAGTTCTTCACAGTTATCCTCTCTTGCCTGAAAATTTTCGCTTTTCTCCGCTACAGGTACTTCCATTGAAACTTTTTCTGATTTCTTATCCCCAGCTGCAATTTTAATTTTTTCTTTCCCAATAGCTGATTTCTTCAAAAATTCCTCTGCATCTTCAAGATCAACCAATTTGGCAGAAATTTTTAAAGATTCGTTTTCTTTATTCTCCATAAACATCTTCCCGTGTCCAGCCCTGTGGAATTCTGGTTCGCACCACATCCTCCACAATTTCCTTCTCAAACACATCAAATGTTTTATTCACAATGCCCATGCGTACCGCCTGCCATGGGGAAAGCCCGGTACGCACGATCTTCATGGCAGCAAGCAGGCCGCGAAGATCCAGAGGCTTTGTGGAAATTTCACTATTCATGGATTTCTGCTGCAGATCCAGAAATACTCCCATAAACTGCTCCACAGCCTCTTTCTTTGCATCAGGGAACATCCTGTTGAAAATAAAACCAAGCGTTTCCTCATTCTGCGCCGGCATGTCGATCACCAGGAAACGGGAAACCAGAGCCTCATTCAGCTCCTTTGTTCCGGCATACCCGTAATTCATGGTTCCAATAAATCTTGCCGCCGGGTGAAGATCTATTTTGTCATATCCTGGCACATCAATGGACCGGCGGTAATCCAATGTGGCGTGAAGTACAGAAACCGCATCATTCTTCGCCATATTGATCTCATCCAGAATACCGAATCCGCCTTCCTCTGCACACTGGTAAATGCTTCCCTTACGCAGCTTCACCTGATTATCCACGAAAGTATCTGTTCCAATCAGGTCACCGCTGTTTGTATTCACATGAAAGGACACGTTATACACCGGTCTTCCGAAAATATATGCCAGATTCTCTGCCAGCACATTCTTTCCCGTAGCCTTCGGTCCTGCCAGAAGCAGATTCTCCTGCTCCAGTACCGCTGCCATGGCCATCTCCAATGTTTCCTTCCCATAAAATGGTAGCGCCGGCTTTATCCGTCTATGCTTCGCTTCCTCTGAAACACCATATTCCTGTCGAAACTCTTCCGCCGCCTTAATAAGCGCCGCACTGACGCCTTGTTCCTCTAAAAAATCAAATTCACTCATCTTTTTCCCGCTTTCACTTTACCTCTTTAATAGAAAAGAGGACTGCGGCTGCAGTCCTCCTGATCACTTTACGGCTCAAACACCAGATCTCCATAAGATGGCATCGGCCACATATCTTTATCCACTAACATTTCCAGTTCGTCAACCGGCTCTCTTAATTTCTCCATTGCCGGAACCAGTTTCTCTCTGCAGAACACTGCCCTGTCACGTCCTTCCGGATGCGTCTCGATCTGATCTACCAGCTTGCTCAGCTTATTCATGGTACTGTTCACTTCTTTCAGAAGCTTGCTTGCTTTCTTCAGAAGATCCATCTGAACGCTCACGTCAATTGGTCCAACTGCCTTCACCTGATTGATGGACTCTGCCAGTACAGTTGTATACTTGATAACTGCCGGAATAATCTGCTTGGTTGCCATGTCCACCATGGTTTTCGCTTCGATGTTAATTGCTTTCGCATAAATCTCATACTGGATCTCCGCTCTGGACTCCAGCTCAGTCTTTGTAAATACTCCAAATTCTCCGAACAGTTCTACAGCCTTATCTGTAGTAAGTGCCGGAATGGCATCTACCATAGATGGCAGAACAGGAAGTCCGCGGCGGCGTGCCTCTTTTTCCCATTCAGGAGCATAGCCATTGCCGTTAAATACGATTCTCTGATGCTGGGTAGCATATTCCTTGATCAGATCATGGACTGCCAGATCAAAGTCTTCTGCGCTCTCCAGAACATCGCAGGCTTCCTTAAACGCCTCAGCAGTAATGGTATTCAGCACCACATTGCATGCGGAAATGGAATCCTTGGAACCAACCATACGGAACTCGAATTTATTGCCGGTAAAAGCAAAGGGTGAAGTACGGTTACGGTCTGTAGCATCCTTCATGAAATCCGGAAGCGTCTTAACGCCTGTATCCATTTTCTCCCCGGTCTTACTTCTTGTAGCAGTACCAGTGCTGATCAGCTGCTCCAGCACATCCTCAAGCTGCTCTCCAAGGAAAACCGAAATAACAGCTGGCGGAGCCTCATGACCTCCAAGGCGCTTGTCATTTCCAACATCTGCGGCGGACTCACGAAGAAGATCTGCATGCTTGTCAACTGCTTTCAGGATACAGGTCAGAACCAGAAGGAACTGAATGTTCTCATGTGGTGTCTTACCCGGCTCCAGAAGATTAATTCCGTCATCAGTAGTCAGGGACCAGTTATTGTGCTTACCGGAACCATTCAAGCCTGCAAAAGGTTTCTCGTGAAGCAGACAGCGCATGCCGTGACGGCTTGCCACCTTTTTGAGGATACGCATCATGATCTGGTTGTGATCTGCTGCAATATTAACAGGTGCATAGATCGGCGCAAGCTCATGCTGTGCCGGTGCAACCTCATTGTGCTGGGTCTTGGCTGTAACTCCCAGCTTCCAGCACTCTTCATTTACTTCTTTCATATATGCGGAAACTCTCTGACGGATGGTTCCGAAATAATGGTCATCCATCTCCTGTCCTTTCGGAGGCATGGCACCGAAAAGTGTTCTTCCTGTGTAGA
>OHUI01001020.1_pt1 | contig 11320 bp, 10 predicted proteins | sample 1579231 | NCBI WGS metagenome assembly OHUI01 (sample SAMEA3882509, study PRJEB24775) | human gut metagenome | biome: human-associated habitat; feature: intestine environment; material: feces | place: Netherlands | collected 2009/2010 | reverse complement strand
ACGGCGATGTAGCGGCCGCCGCTGCCTACCCGGCGCAGAAAGCCGCTGCCGCGCCCGATCATATCCTCCAGAATGCGGTTGACGCCCTCCAGCAGGCGGGCGCGCTCGCTGTCCATCAGATCCCCGAACACATCATCGTAGCCGTCCAGCTGAAAGGCAAGATACCCCGGACGGCTGGCCTTGTACTCTGCCTCGATGCGGCGCAGCTCGGTCTCCTCATTCAGCACCAGCAGGGTCACGCTTTCGGCTTCGCCGGGCACGGTGGAGCTGTGCACGCTCCAGTAGCCGTCGGCAAGGGTCAGCAGCTGTCCCTCACGCTTGCGGCACAATTGCAGATCCAGCCCGGGCAGCAGCTTCTGCACCCGGCTGGCCAGCACATCCTGCCCGCCCAGCAGACGGGTGCGGAACTGGCTGTTGTACCACAGCACCGTCTCGCCGGAAAGCAGCGCCGCAGGCTGGGAAAGGGGCTCCAGACTGAACTGCACCTTGGATTTTTCAAAGGTGGTGCCGCTTGTCCAGCGCACCACCCAGCTGCGCAGCTTGCAGCGGAACAGGGTTGCCCCTATGCCCCACAGCACCACCAGCACAGCCAGCAGCGGCCAGATGGCCGGGCGCTGTACCAGCAGCACCAGCACCAGAAGGGCGCAGAGCACTGCCAGCGCAGCGGTCAGCATTTCAAGAGTCCACCTTGGTTTTTGTTTCATGAAGTATTATGCCTCCTGCGGGCAGCATCAGACCTCCATCAGGATCGGCAGGATCATCGGGCTGCGCTTGGTGCGCCGGTAGATATAACTGCTCAGCGCCTCACGCACACGGGTCTTTACGCTGTTCCAGTCCCGGACGTGCTCGTCCACACAGCGCTCCAGTGCATTTTCCACAATGCTCTGGGCACCATCCATCAGGCTCTCGTTCTCGCGCACATACACAAAGCCCCGGCTTACCAGATCCGGCCCGGCCAGCACCTTGCCGGTCTTGCTGTCCACGGTAGCCACGATGATAACAAGACCGTCCTCGGAGAGGTGCTTGCGGTCCCGCAGGACCACGTTGCCTACATCGCCGACGCCGTAGCCATCGACCATCACAGCGCCCGCCGTAACAGTGTTCTCAACGGTCATGCCATCCGCGGAAAGGCGGATGTTCTGGCCGTTCTCGGCGATATAGATATTCTGCTTCGGGATATAGCCCAGATGCTCCGCGGTCTCGGCGTGGCGCTTGAGTTGCTTGAACTCACCGTGCACGGGCAGGAAGAACTGCGGGTGGGCCAGCGTCAGCATGAGCTTCTGCTCCTCCTGGCAGGCATGGCCGGACACGTGGGTGTCGTACATATTTTCGTAGATGACCTCCGCGCCCAGCAGGAGCAGACCGTTGACGATCTTGGTCACGCTCTTCTCGTTGCCGGGAATGGGGTTGGCGGAGATGATGATGAAGTCGCCGGGGCCCACCCGCACCTGACGGTGGCTGCAGGAGGCCATGCGGGAAAGGGCGCTCAGGGGCTCGCCCTGGCTGCCGGTGGTGATGAGCACGACCTTCTCCGGCGGGTACTTGTTTATTTCGTCAATCGTGATAAGCACATTATCCGGCGCGTGCAGGTAACCCAGCTCGCGGGCCATCTCGGTGTTGGAGACCATGCTGCGCCCACTGACGGCGACCTTGCGGCCCGACTCAATCGCCAGGTCGATGATCTGCTGCACGCGGTAGATGTTGGAGGCGAACGTTGCCACGATGATGCGGCGCTTACCAGCCTTGGCGAACAGGCGGCGCACGCCTTCGGCGACGGTCTGTTCAGTGGCGGTGAAGCCCGGGCGTTCTGCGTTGGTGGAATCCGCCAGCAGCGCCAGCACACCCTTGCGGCCATACTCGGCAATCGTGGGCAGGTCGGTCACGGCGTCGCCGGACAGCGGCGTGTAGTCGACCTTGAAGTCGCCGGTGTGGATGACCACGCCCGCCGGGCAGTCGATGGCGAAGGCCAGCGAGTCCGGGATGGAGTGGTTGACGTGGATCGGCTCAACGGTGAAGCAGCCGAGCGTGACCTTCTGGCGCGGGCGGATCTCATGGAAGATCGCGCTGGACGCAAGGCCGTGCTCCTCAAGCTTGTTCTTGATAAGACCAATCGTCAGCTTGGCGGCGTAGATCGGCACATTGAATTTTTTGAGCAGGTACGGCAGACTGCCGATGTGGTCCTCGTGACCGTGGGTGATGAACAGGCCCTTGATGCGGTCCCTGTTCTCGAGCACATAGGTGAAGTCCGGGATGACCAGATCGACGCCGAACATATCGGCATCCGGGAACACAAGGCCGCAGTCAACGAGGATCATGTCGCCCTGGCACTCATACAGCGTAATGTTCTTGCCGACCTCGCCGAGGCCGCCCAGCGGGCAGATGTGCATCGGGATGGCCGGGGTCATCTCAAGATGCTCCGGGTTCTTAGGACGGCGTCCGCGGCGCTGGCCCTGGGGGCGCGGTGCGGCAGCCTGACCGTTCTGGGGTGCAACGCTGTTCTGATTCTGGCGCGGGCGGCGCGGACGCGGAGCCGGAATGCTCTGCGCGGCGGCGTTCTGCTCGGCAGTGGCCGGGGCCGCGGGACGCGGGCGGCGGGGGCGGGGCTTGTGCTGCGCGTTGGCAGCGTTCTCACCCTGGGGCTTGGGTGTGCGCGGCTTGCGGGTATGGGGCGCACTCTGGCCGTTCTGGGCAGGCTGTGCGGTATTTTTACGTTTTGGCTTGAACTCTTCCATCGAAAACCTCCGAATCGTCGTATTTCCGGGCTGGTGCCTGCCATCTGCAGGTACCGGATCCCCTCAAAAGCGGTTGCGATCTATGTATTTTAAGAGCGGATGCTCCTATGCCTAATGGAATGGGCGCGGAAAGCCCGCCTGAAAAGACGCGGCCAGGCCCGATAAAACACACAATGCAATTACACTCTATTATAATCGGAAATGACGTCTATGTCAAATATCTTGCCTTATGAAGTCCGGCTTGCTATAATAGTAGTATTATAGACCAGAATACGGAGTACAACGCATGAAGCATATTGAAATTTATACCGATGGTGCCTGCAGCGGCAACCCCGGCCCGGGCGGCTGGGGCGCGATCCTGCGGTTCCGCACGGCGCAGAAGGTGTACGAGAAGGAGCTTTCCGGCGGCGAGGCCAACACGACCAACAACCGCATGGAGATGACCGCCCTGCTGGAGGCGCTGCGCCAGCTCAAGGAGCCCTGCGCCATTGACCTGTACAGCGACAGCAAGTACGTCATCGACAGCCTGCAAAAGGGCTGGGCCAGGGGGTGGCGCGCCCGCGGCTGGAAGAAAGCAGACAAATCCCCCGCCCTGAACCCGGATCTGTGGGCCCCGCTGCTGGCCGAGAGCGAGAAGCATGAAATCACCTACCACTGGCTGAAGGGCCACGCCGGCCATCCCGAAAACGAACGCTGTGACCGCATGGCTGTGGAGCAAAGCAAGAAATACGGCGGGCGTCAGGCCTGACCTTGGCATAAGGAGAGAAATATGGACGGCTTTAACACATTTGAAAAGCAGGATAAGGTCCTGCTGGGATTGAACAGCGGCAGTGACGCCGCCGCAGCCATGCGCATTTTGCGGCAGCAGGGCTTTGCGGTGCAGACATTCACGGCTGAACACGAAGTTACGCCAGCCGGGCTTTTGCAGCTGCTGGCCGACAAGGCTGCCGAGTTGGACTGCGCGTTCATTGCCACCGGGCACTATGCCCGCATCGAGGTGGACGGCGAGGGGCTTTCTCACCTGCTGCCTGCTGCGGACGCCGAGGCAGACCAGAGTGCCGCGCTGGCAGGTCTGCCGCAGGAAGTGCTGGCTAAGCTGGTGCTGCCGCTGGGCGAGTTTACCAAGGCAGAAGTGGCGGAGATGCTGGCGGATACGACGGAATAAATCTTACGACAGCAAAAATGCCTGTGCAGGTTTGAAGCCTGCACAGGCATTTTTGTTTGCGTTGGCTTCCCCCACGGGGGAAACCGTCAGTGGCTCCGACCACTGACTGATGAGGGCAAAACTTGTGGCAATGACCCGTTTTTGAGTAGTCAGATACACCTTGCCCTCATCCGGCCCTGCGGGGCCACCTTCCCCCGAGGGGGAAGGCTTTTGAGAGTTTCACTTTTTCTTTTTATGCTTCGGCCAGGGCCACCATTTGCCCTCTTTTTCGTGCATCCAATGGGCGAGCGGATAGAAGATCATGGCCAGACCGCCCAGCAGGATCAGGATGTACAGCCAGCCCGCAAAGTCAAAAATCACATCCAGTGCGGCCAGCGCAGCCAGAAAGAACCCGGCGTACATCATGAACTGGCCGTTGTGCACCACATAGCCGTTCCAGTTTTCTGGTTTGATCTCGTCGCGGCCCTGGTCGCCCCAGACATTGGGGTTCTTCATTGCGGAGTAGCCGTAAAACGCCAGCACGATGCCGATAACAAAAAGGAATTCAAACAATGGGGTGTCCTCCCGGAATTATTTTTTGAAGAAGGGGCTGAAATCAAACGTTGCAAAGTAGTCCTCCGGCGTCTCGGCGCGGCGGATGAGCTGGTGGGAGCCGTCCTCCTTCAGCAGGACCTCGGCACTGCGCAGCTTGCCGTTGTAGTTGTAGCCCATCGAGAAGCCGTGTGCGCCGGTGTCATGGATGTAGACAATGTCGCCGATGTCGATTTTCGGCAGCATACGGTCAATGGCGAACTTGTCATTGTTCTCACACAGACCGCCGGTGACGTCGTACTTATGGTCGCAGGGGGTGTCCTCCTTGCCCAGCACCGTGATGTGATGGTAGGAGCCGTACATGGCAGGGCGCATCAGGTTGGCCGCGCAGGCGTCAACGCCGATGTACTCCTTGTAAATATGCTTCTGGTGCAGCACGGTGGTGACAAGTGCGCCGTAGGGTGCCAGCATGAAGCGGCCCATCTCGGTGAAGATGGCAACATCACCCATGCCGGCGGGCACCAGAATCTCCTCAAACTTCTTGCGCACGCCCTCGCCGATGGCGGCAATGTCGTTGCTGCGCTGGTCGGGGCGGTAGGCAATGCCGACGCCGCCCGAAAGGTTGATGAACTTGAGTGGATGCCGAACTGCTCGGCACCGGCAGCCATCAGCCTGGTGTAAGCCTCGGCCATCTGATCCTCGCTCATACCGTACTTGGCGTCGCCGGGGTTGTCCATGATACCGTTGCCCAGCTCGAACACACCGCCCGGGTTGAAGCGGCAGCAGACGGTTTTGGGCACGCCCGCGACCTTTTCAAGGAACGCAACGTGGGTCAGATCATCCAGATTGATGTACGCGCCGAGGTCGTAGGCTTTCTTCATGTCCTGCGCGGGCGTGTCGTTGGAGGAAAACATGATGTCGCTGCCCTTGAAGCCGCAGGCCTCGCTCATGAGCAGCTCAGTATAGCTGGAGCAGTCGACGCCGCAGCCCTCCTCCTGCAGAATCTTCAGCAGGTAGGGGTTGGGCGTGGCCTTGACGGCGAAATATTCTTTAAAGCCCTTGTTCCAACTGAACGCAGCGTTGACCCTGCGGGCGTTCTCGCGGATCCCCTTTTCATCGTAAAGGTGGAACGGGGTGGGAATATCGGCGGCGATCTCCTTCGCCTGGGCAAGGGTAATAAACGGCTTTTTCTGCGGCATGATGGTCTTTCCTTTCCCTTTATATACTTCGTATAGGCTTATTATATACGGTTTGTAAGGCGACGGCAAGAGACTTTGGGAAAAATAGCGCTGTAGGGGCCGGACATGTCCGGCCCGCGGCTGTATGGCAAGCATATGCTACTGGGAAGGCTGCGGGCGGGGCATGCCCCGCCCCTACTGCGCAGCCACAATGAAAAAGACCGTTCCAGCACCGGAACGGTCTTTTATCCTATTTACAGCACCGTCTCCGCGTGGTCGCCCTGAATGTGGAGCCTGGCGGTCAGCAGGCGGTTGTCCAGTTGACGGCAGGTCCAGCGGTACGCAGGGTACAGGAACAGGCAGGCCGCGATCCATGCGGCGGGATTGGACAGTTCCGCGCCGAAGTATCCCAGAATCGGGACCAGTACAATCGCCACCGCCGTGCGGGCGACCATCTCGGCCACACCGGCCAGCATAGCGAGTGACGAGAAGCCGAGTCCCTGAATGGTGTAGCGCCAGATGATCAATGCCCCCAGCGGCACGAAGAACACGCTGTTCCAGAACAGATACTCGCGGCCCATGGCAACGATGTCGACCTCCTTGGCTGTGTCAAGGAACAGCGACATGATCTGCACGTCGGTAAAATGCAGAACGAAAGCCGATGCCACACCGTAAATCAAAATAATGAGCATTGCGCTGTTGACGCCCTGTCGCACACGATCCATCCGGGATGCGCCGAGGTTTTGCCCGGCGTAGGTTGCCATGGCCGTGCCGACGCTCTCCATCGGAACGGTCAGCAGCCCCTGGGTCTTGCCTGCTGCGGTGACGGCGGCAACGGCGGTGCTGCCCAGCACATTGACCGCCCACTGCATGATGACGCTGCCAATGGCCGTGATGCTGCACTGCAGACCCATGGGTATACCGATGCCCAGCAGACGTGCGCAGGCCTTTTTGCTGTAGGCAAAGTCAGATTTCTGCATCTTCAGCACATCAAATTTACGGCTCAGATAGATAAAGCTCAGCACACCGGAAATGACCTGCGAGATGTCAGTGGCCAGCGCCGCCCCCAGAACACCCATCTGAAACGGGATGATGAACAAAAGGTCGAGCCCGATGTTGAGCGCACTGGTCAGGATCAGAAAGTACAGCGGCGTCTTGCTGTCGCCCAGTGCGCGCATGATGGCCGCCACCATGTTGTACAAAAAGATGAACGGGATGCCCGCAAAAATCCAGCCGATGTAGATGACCGCGCCGTCAATGATGTCGTCGGGTGTCTGCATCAGCTGCATCATCGGGCGGGTCAGCGCAACGGTGCTGATGGTCAGCACCACGCTGCCCGCAATGCAAAGCCACGCGGCGTTGGCCACATGGCGGCGCAGATCACTGTAATCCCGCGCGCCGAACAGCTGCGCGATTGGGATCGCAAAGCCGTTGCAGACGCCGATGACGAAACCCAAAATCAGATAGTTGACCGAGCCGGTAGCGCCGACAGAGGCCAGCGCACTGACACCGCAGAACCGGCCCACGATGATGGTATCCGCCAGCGCATAGAACTGCTGGAACAGGTTGCCCAGCACCAGCGGCAAGCTGAACAGGAGAATAACTTTGAGCGGACTGCCGCTCGTAAGGTCTTTTGTCATGGTTTTCCCTACCCTATTATATATACGTGCAAAATTTCGTGCGGCTTGTATTATAGCACGCACAGATACAAATGCAAGAGGGCTGACCACACAAATTTTGCGTTCTTTTCGGCAAAACAGCACCGGATGGCAAAAGCGTATTTTCTTGCGCAGCGGCGGCAGATTTCAGGCGCCTGACAGGTGTTATTTCCAGAATGCGGCCAGCTCCGCTGTCAGCGCCTGCGCCGAGTCCACGGTTTTCAGCTGCTCCCAGTGCGGCGGCATCAGGCGGCGGGTGTCGGGGGTCAGGAACCGGTCATCAATGAGCAGGACAACGCCGCGGTCCTCCGGCGTGCGGATGACCCGGCCTGCCGCCTGCAAAACCTTGTTCATGCCGGGGAAGCGGTAGGCATAGTCAAAGCCGGAGCCGCGCGTCTGCTCAAAGTAATCGCGCAGCTGCTCCTGCCGCGGGCCGACCTGCGGCAGGCCCGGGCTGACGATGGCTGCACCGATGAGGCTCTCCCCCGTCAGATCGACGCCTTCGCCAAAAACGCCGCCCAGCACCGCAAAGCCCAACAGCGGTCTGCCGTCGGATTTCTGAAACTGCGCCAGAAACTCCGCGCGTTTTCCCTCGTCCATGGCGCTTTCCTGACAGAGGGTCGGCTGGTCCGGGTAGCGGGCGGTGAAATCCTCCCACACCTGCTGTAAATAGCTGTAGCTCGGGAAAAACGCCAGATAGTGCCCGGCCCTCGCCCCGGACATCACGGCCAGCAGGTCGGCGACCTTGGCAATGCTGTCCGCGCGGTCCTTGTAGCGGGTGCTGACGTGGCGGGCGCACCACAGGCCCAGATGCTCCGTATCAAACGGGCTGCGCAGCGCTACAGCGCGGGCATCGGGCAGACCGCACAGATCTCTGTAATAGCCTGCCGGAGCCAGCGTCGCGCTGAACAGCACCGCCGCGCGGCCCTTGGCAAAGTCCGCCGCCAGAAAGTCACTCGGGTCCAGGCAGAGCATTGCGGCACGGACCTCACTGCCGTGGGCAGAGATTTGCAGTACAAAGTGATCGTCGAACGTGTCCGCCACGCGCAGCCAGGCGCGGATGTCAAAGTATAATTGCAGCAGTGCCTCGTGGGTCTCGTCGGGGTCGCGGTGCTCGTCAAGCCAGATCTCCAGCGGCTCACAGAGCCTTGTCAGCGCACGGTCAAGCGCATCGGCGCGGGACTTTTCAAAGAACGTGTGGCCAAAGCGGCTGTCGCCGGGCGCTTCCTCGCAGCGGTGCCGCCACTCGATGAAGATGTCGTTGACCTTTGTCAGTGCGTTTTTCAGGCTGCTTTTGCCCTTGCCCAGCCGTTTTTTGGCGTCGTAAAAGGCGCTTTTGGCAAGGACGGCACTGTGCATGCCCCGGGCGCGGTCCGGAAGATTATGTGCCTCATCGAGCAGAAACAGATAGTCCCCCGCTGTGTCAAAAAAGCGTTCCAAGTGCACGACGGGGTCAAACAGGTAGTTGTAGTCCCCGATGACTACATCACACCACAGGCTTAGATCCAGCCCCAGCTCAAACGGACAGACCTTATGTCTGCGAGCCAGCATCTGCAGGGCGTCAGCGGTCAGAGCGTGGGTGTCCAGCGCATCCCACAGCGCCGTCCTGACGCGATCATAGTAGCCTTTGGCATAGGGGCATGCCTCGGGCGTACACTCGCGCCGATCCTGCATACAGATTTTGTCTTTGGCCGTCAGCGTTACGCTGCGCAGCTTTAAATCGGCGTCGGACGCCCGCAGCAGCGCCAGCGCGTTCTCCGCTGCCGCACGGGTCGTGCCGCGGGCTGTCAGGTAAAAGACAGGGCCGCCCTGCCCCACAGCCTTTAACGCCGGGAACAGCACGCTCATCGTCTTGCCGATGCCGGTGGGTGCCTGGCAGAGCAGTTGCCCGCCCTCGGTGCAAATCTTGTACACCGCGCTGATCATGGCCCGCTGGCCCGGACGATAGCTGGGAAACGGAAATTGCAGCGCCGCCAGTGACGCGCGGCTGATGCGCTGCCACTCGGCGGCACGCTTGGCCCACGGCGCGTACTGCGTCAGCAGGTCGGTCACAACGGCGTCCAGCGCGTCGGCGGTGTAGTCATGACTGAAACGAAATTCCAGTTCCTCATCGACCTGAAAGTAGGTCAGCCGCACCCGCATAGCGGACAGGCCGTTCTGCCGCGCGTAGATGGCCGCATAGATCTGCGCCTGTGCCCAGTGCTCCGGGCTTTGCTCACCGGTGATGAGCTCGGGCGGCAGAGTTGTGGTTTTGATCTCATCAATGGTCGGCATGCCGTCAGTATCGGTAAAAATACCGTCGGCACGGCCCTCCAGCGTGTAGGTGATTTGGGCACAGACATAGTCCTGCTTCAACGCCGCCTCGGCCTGGTAGTCCGGGTACTCTTTTACGGCGGCACGCTGCAATTTGCGGTGCAGGCGTGCACCCTCCAGCGCGCGGTCAAAGCCGGTAAAGCGGCTGTCAATGCTGCCGGTGCGCAATAAAAACTCCACCAGACGCCGTATGGGCAGCGTCAGTGCCAACACTTCAGGCTCCATGCCGCTTCCCTCCTTGCATCCGGTGGTATCTTTTTAATAGGTATGTTCGCAGACCTCTGTGATTTTCTGCCGCAGGGCCACAAAGTCGCCAAAGACAGCGGGCTTGTTGTCTGGGTAGCGCAACAGCGCTGCGGGGTGGTAGGTCGCCATGAACAGTGTGCCCTGCTTGTCGAAAAATTTACCGTGGTCGCGGGAAATCGAGAAGCCCGGGTCGAGCATCCGCTGCGCGGCCACGCGGCCCAGACAGACAACGATTTTGGGACGGATCAGCTGAAATTGCTGGCGCAGCCAAGGCATGCACGCGGCGGATTCTTCCGGCAGCGGGTCGCGGTTCTGCGGCGGGCGGCATTTGACGATATTGGCAATGTAGACGTTTTTGTCACGGCTCAAGTCGACGGCCTCCAGATAGTGGTCCAGCAGCTGGCCGCTCTTGCCCACAAAGGGAAGACCCTGCTCGTCCTCGTTGGCACCGGGGCCCTCGCCTACGAGCATGACCTCGGCGTGTGCGGCACCCTGGCCAAAGACGACGCTGTGGCGCGTCTCGCACAGGCCGCAGCGGCGGCAGGCCAGGCATTCCTGTTGCAATGCTTGCAGTTCCATAATATACTTCCTCTGACATGGTTAAATCGGGCGCGGCGCACCCATACTGTAAGGAAAAGGAGGGGCAGGCGTATGGCACTATTTTTGCGGGGACTTTGCCTGCTGGCGGGGTATCTGTTCGGCGGTTTTTTGACAGCGGAGGTCGTGGCGCGGTGCACGGCGGGCGTCAGTGCGCGGGATATTGGCACCGGCAACCCCGGCATGGCGAATATCGCGACACATCTTGGTAAAAAGGCCGGGCTGCTGGTTCTGTCGGGCGACGTCATCAAGACTGCGGCGGCCTGCTGGTTCTGCCACCAGCTTGCGCCGGAGCTGGGGCTTACCGCTCTGCTGTACGGCGGTCTTGGCGCGGTTCTCGGGCACAACTGGCCGATTTGGTACAAGGGCCGGGGCGGCAAGGGCGTGGCCGTCACCTGCGCGTGGCTCATGCTGTACCTGCCCGTCACCGGTGTGCTGTGTTGTCTGGCGGGCGGCGTGGCTGTGCTGCTGACCGGCTATCTGCCGGTAGGCGCGGTGCTGATTGCCGCGCTGGCTGTGCCGGTGGGCTGGCTGCAATACGGCACCGAGGCCGGTGCTGTACTGGCCCTGAATGCCGTTATCATGGTCACGCGGCACTGGGCCGGTCTGCAGCGGATACATCGCGGCGAGGAGCTGCAGTTTTTCCGCCCGAAGCTCTAATATAATCTATCATACCACGCCCTGCCCCGGAATGCAATGTTCTTTAGGTTTTTACGCAACTGCGCTGTATTTTATCGAAGCTGAAAAAATCGGTAAAAAATATCAAAAAAAGTGTTGACATTTTGCGTGTCAGCCGCTATAATTAACAACGTTGCAGCTGCCACGGCAGCGCACAAAGCTGGGTATGGCCCGGTAGTTCAGTTGGTTAGAACGCTAGCCTGTCACGCTAGAGGTCGTCAG
>OHUI01001014.1_pt1 | contig 11348 bp, 7 predicted proteins | sample 1579231 | NCBI WGS metagenome assembly OHUI01 (sample SAMEA3882509, study PRJEB24775) | human gut metagenome | biome: human-associated habitat; feature: intestine environment; material: feces | place: Netherlands | collected 2009/2010 | reverse complement strand
CTTCGCGGCCACCTCCCCTGATGGGGAGGCTTTACTCGCGGGCTTCGCCCGCGCAAATGGCTCCCTTTTCCAACAAGTTCGCAGGGAGGGGTCTTGCCTCCTACAAACGTTACCGCTTACTTCCCGGCTGGCTTTTTCGTTTCCTTATAATCACCAGCAAATACACCCCGTACACCGCAATCGCCGCTGCGCTCACGCAGGCGGACACCTTCAATCCGGGCGTATGGTAGGTAAATTCTATCTCGTTCTCCCCTGCGGGCACGTACACGGCCATCAGGCCGTCGTCCACCTTCTCAATCGCGGCGGGCTCACCGTTGACCGTGGCACTGAACCCGTCGTCATAAGGTACACTGAAAAACACCAGCTCGTCCGCGTCATAGGCGGTCTTTGCGGTAAAGCCAGTGTCCGTCGCAGTAAATGCTGCCACACCGGCGGCACGGCGGGCGGCACAGTCTGCAGCGTAGGCATCCTCACCGCGGTTGGTCAGCTCCTCGTCGGGCAAGGGTTCCAGCAGGCTGCCAAAGGCGGAGATCTGGTCGTCGTCCAGCAAAATCGCGCGGCACAAAATCTGGGCGCGTTCTTCCTCGCTTACCCGCTCCAGCTGGTCCGCTGTCACGTAGCAGTCGTAGGTAAAGCCCATCGGCACCCAGTTTTCGTTCTCGTAGAGGGCGTAGGCGTCGGTCTCGCCGGTGCGCTGCCAGCCGGGCAGATCCTTGTCGGTCCACTCGGTCTCCTTGTCCTTGGCGACCAGCGTGTACCGCACGCTCAACAGGCCGCGCAGGGCGTAGTTCTCGGCGTCAGGCTTGGAGTTCACGTCCCGCTTGACGCCGACCTCGGGGTAAAACGCCATGATACTCGGCGCAACCGTCGAGTTGAAGAATTGCAGGCAGCTCCTGTTGAACCACAGCCCCAGATTGTTGTGCGCACCGTAGGCGTCAATGCGGTAAAACGCATCGTCCGGCAGCGCGGCGGCGACGTCCTCGACAGAATCATAGGTTTCGGCAATCAGATTGCTGTCCACGTCCCACTGGGCGTACTTCGTCAGAGACAGATGCAAACTGCCGTACAGCAGGCTGAATCCCAGCACGGCGGCGGTCAGAATCGCGCCCCACCGCCGCTTACGGCGGCAAAAATGCCACAGCAGCGCAAAAATCACGATACCCAGCATCGTCATGCCGAAGATAGCCCAGAACCGCGCGGGCTCGTCCAGCACGCCAAAGACCGTGTTGCCGTCATCGTCCTTGCCCGGCACAACGGCAAACACCACCGCCGTCAGCGTCAGGAAGGTCGTCAGCCGCAGCGCCCGCGGCAGACGCTGCTCGGCCAGCGCCGGGCGGGAGAACAGATAGCACGTTGCACCGCACAAAACCAGAATTGGCATATAGTACCACCGCGCGTAGTAGCTCGAGTTGAGCGCATAGAACGCGCTGTTCAGCACCGGCACAAACGCACAGGCGACACAGACCTTTAAAACGTAGGTGAACGGGTGGCGCTCCCTTGCGCGGCAGAACGCCAGCCCGCCCGCGACACCGACCAGCGGCAGATAGGCCGTCAGGCTCGTGTGCTTGAGGATGCCCTCCTGAAACAGGTCCTTGAAATAGGGCGCGTCGGGCATGAGCAGGGTGCTGTAAAAAATCGCGCCGTACTGCTGGGATTTGCCGTAGAACAGATACCCGTACCCGCTGAACGGGTCGATGGTACGCGGATTTTGCAGCAGCGACAGCCCCGCCGGGAGCAGCAGCACGCACCCGCAGGCACAGCCCAGAGCTGTCTCCCACGCCAGGCGCACGAACTTGCGCAGGCCCAGCTCATACCGCCGCCCGGCGGCCATGCAGAAGAAATAGATGATAAGAAAGACCGCCTGCCCGGCGAAGAAGAAGTAGTTATCGACAAGGTTCAGCGCGACCCAGAACGGGAACGCACCCTTTTTATCGTCGATGACCGCGTCGTCCAGCGCGGCCAGCATGTACGGAAACAGCGCCACAACGTCCAGAAAGTGGTTGAAAAAGATGTTGTAGATGCTGAACCCGGAAAACGCATACAGGCAGCCCGCCAGCATGCTCCAGGTCTCGTCCCGCACCCAGCGGCGCGCCCAGAGATACCCGCCGCCGCCCGCAACGGCCATTTTCAGGCAGAGCAGCGGCACCATGGCCCACGGCATGAGCCGCGCGGGCACGACTATGGACAGCCAGAAGAACGGACTGCCCAGCAGGTAGAACGAGTAGGAATTGACAAATCCGCTGCCCAGGTCGGTGGCCCAGCTGAACGACCCGCCGTTTTTGACAAAGGCGTTGGCGTACTGGTAAAAGTTGATCTGCTGGTCGTTGAAGTCCCCCGCGTAGTGGAAGTACCCGCCGCCCGCGACGGCATCCACGATGCAGTGGGGCGCAAACAGCAGCACCGCCGTGAAAAAGCAGAGTGCAAAGACGCGCCAATAGTTCGATTTTTGTTTAAAAAATGTGGTTTGCATATTGATAGTCCCCTTTATGGGGCCTCACTTTGAGGAAAGTTGTGGTATACTTACCGTAGAGCTGTAGGGGGCGGCGTCCCCGACGCCCCCCGGGCCGATGCAACGCACCGGACACCTGCACGGGCGGATATGGAATCCGCCCCTACGGTGAATCGGCGCAATCGTAGGGGCGCATTCTATATGCGCCCGGGGAGCCTTGCGGCAGCGGGAACGTGCCCGGGAGGGATAAATTCCTCCCCTACGATTTGATTATTATACCACAAACCGGAGGTCGCGTGAAGATGAAAACCTATCCGTTCAGTGCGCTGTTCAGCCGCATGAAGTACATCACCCGCTGGTGCCTGATGCGCAGCACCCGCCCCGAGTCCCTGAGCGAGCACACCGCCGACACGGCCATGCTGGCGCACACGCTCTGCCTGATCGGCAGGCACTGCACGGGCACCGGCGCGGCCCTGCGGCCCGAGGTCGTAGCCACAGCGGCCATTTACCACGATGCACCGGAGATTCTGACCGGTGATATGCCGACGCCCGTCAAGTACAAGAACGACGCCCTGCGCACAGCGTACAAGGCCGTGGAGCACGAGAGCGCCCGCGTGATGGCGAGCCTGCAGCCCGAAGAATTACAGGCCGAGACCCAGGTCTGGCTGACCGGCAGCGTGCTGAACGACGCCGAGCGCAAAATTTTAAAGGCCGCGGACCGGCTTTCCGCCGTCATCAAGTGCATTGAGGAGGACCGCGGCGGCAACCGCGAGTTTGAGGCTGCCTACGCCCAGCAGATGGCCGCCCTGCACGCCATGCACAGCCCCGAGGCGGAGTATTTCATCGAGCACATGCTGCCCTGCTACGAGCAGAATCTGGACGAATTGACGAGGGGACGGTTTTGAAGCCCCACGGTAGGGGCCGGGCAGGTCCGGCCCGTGGCATACCGGTTATTGCGCTTTTACGGGAAGGTTGCGGGCCGGGCATGCCCGGCCCCTACGTTATTGCAACCTATACACCGCCTCGATCAGCGTATCCACATCGCTGAAGTGCTCGAGCATCGAGCAGTAGCGGCGCAGGGCTGCAGCGCCGTGCAGGCCCTTCATATAGTGCATGGCCTGGCTGCGTGCCTGGGGCATGGCGGCCCACTCGCCCTTTTCCTCGCACATTTCGTAGATTTGGTCGCGCAAAGCGGTCATCCGCTGGTTCAGCGTCGGCTCGGGCGGGCGTTCCTCGCCCAACAGCGCCGCACGCACCTGCGCAAACAGCCACGGGTCGCCCAGCGCGCCGCGCCCGATCATAACGCCGTCGCAGCCGGTTGCTTCTAATAAGGTAAGAGCTTCGTCGGCGGTGGTCACGTCGCCGTTGGCCAGCACCGGGACGGACACGGCCTGCTTGATGGCCGCGATGGCCGCCGTGTCGATGGGCGGGATGTACATCTGCTCCCGCGTGCGGCCATGGACGGCGATCAAGTCCGCGCCGTTGGCCTCAAGCTGTTTGGCGACCTCGACGCCGGTCAGGTGGTCGGCGTCCCAACCAATGCGCATCTTGACGGTCAGCGGCGTATCATCGCCCAGCGCTTTGCGCGCGGCGGCGACCATCTGCCCGCAGAGCGGCGGGTCCAGCAGCAGCCTGCTGCCCGCGCCGCTGCCGGTGATCTTGGGCGCGGGGCAGCCCATGTTGATGTCGAGAATGTCAAATTGGATGCCCTGCTCCCTTACAAACAGAATTGCCTTGGCCATCGACTCCGGCTCCGCGCCGAACAGCTGGATGGCGTACAGGCCGTGGGGGTGCTTGTCCCGCAGCAGAGCCAGGGATTTTTCATCGTGGAAGTTCAGCGCCTTGGCGCTGGCCATCTCGCTGACGGTCCAGGCCGCGCCGTGGTCGGCCATCAGATGGCGGCACGCCGCGTCGGTCAGGCCGGCCATCGGCGCAAACACCGCGCCGGTGGGGATGGATAGGTTGCGTAGCTGCATAAGTTTCCTTTCCAAAAGGCTTCCCCCTCGGGGGGAAGCTGCCGCCCGCAGGCGGCTGATGAGGGCAAAGTCCGCGCAGCCGCCCGTGACCGGGTCCCGGCCGTAAGGCCGCCCCCTCATCCGGCGCTGCGTGCCACCTTCCCCCGCCCGCGGGGGAAGGCTTTAGACTTTTCGATTTTTACATTCTATTCTACCATATTTTCCGCAAATGTGGTATACTGAAATGTAGATTGTTTATAAGGAGTATTGCGCATGAAACTCATGGTCCTGGACGGCAACAGCCTGGTCAACCGCGCGTTTTTCGGCATCAAGCTGCTGACGACGAAGGATGGCCGCTACACCAACGCCATCTACGGCTTCCAAAATATACTGCTCAACCTGCTGGCGGCGCACAAGCCCGACGCCGTCGCCATCGCGTGGGATGAGCGCGCGCCGACGTTCCGCCACACCGCCTACGACGGCTACAAGGCCACCCGCCACGGCATGCCCGAGGAGCTGGCCCAGCAGATGCCGGTTTTGAAGGAGCTGCTGACCGACCTTGGCTTTGTGCAGGTCAGCAAGGCAGGCTGGGAGGCCGACGATATTCTCGGCACGCTGGCCGCAGCGTGCGAGGCCGCGGGCGGCACGACGCTGCTGGCTACCGGTGACCGCGACAGCTTGCAGCTTGTGGACGATGCAACCACCGTGTTGCTGGCAACCAACAAAGAGACCATCCCCATGGACCCTGCCGCCATCCGCGAGAAGTACGGCATCGAGCCGCCGCAGCTCATCGACGTCAAGAGCCTGATGGGCGATGCGTCGGACAACATCCCCGGCGTGCCCGGCATCGGCGAAAAAACCGCGCTGGCGCTGATTTCGAAGTTCGGCAGTTTGCAGGGCGTCTATGACAACATCGACGACAAGGCCGTCAAGCCGGGGCAGCGCGCCAAGCTGACCGCCAACCGCGACAAGGCCGACCTGTCCTATATGCTGGGCACGATCCGCAAGGACGCGCCCATCGAGACCGACCCTGCCGCCTACCTGCGCCAGCCCGGTGACCCCGCTGCCGCCGCACAGCTGCTGGCCGCGCTGGAAATGCACAAGCTGGTGGACCGCTGGGGCCTGAACGGCGGCACCGCGCCCGCCCCATCCGAGAATGCCGCACCGCTCGAAACCGTCGAGCCGTCCCCCCTGCCGCTGCTGTTGGAGGGCCGCTTCTACGCCGCCCGGAATGCCGACGGCGATTGGTACCTTGTGCAGGGGCAGGACGTCTACCTGCCCGACACGGACCGGCTGGCCGCGATTCTGGACAGCGGCGCCGAGCTTTGGGCCTTCGACGCAAAGCCGCTCTACCGCCTGGCGCTGGAGCACGGCGGCATCGGCAGTGCGCTGCGCTTTGACGGCAAGCTGGCCGCGTATCTTTTAAACCCGTCGGCCAGCGGCTATGAGGTACACTCCCTGGCCGCCGAGTACGGCGTACACGCCGCCTTTGCCTGTGAGGCCGCGCCCGATGCGGGCGTGCTGGCGGGCCTGTGCGACACGCTGGCCGCCGCGCTGGACGAGAGCGGCCAGCGCAAGCTGCTGGACGAGATGGAGCTGCCGCTGGCCCGGGTGCTGGCCGACATGGAGCGCATCGGCTTTGCGATTGACGCCGACGGCATCCGCGCGTTCGGCGACAGCCTGCGCAGCGAACTGGACGGGATCTTAAACAATATTTATACAGCCGTCGGTTATCCGTTCAACGTAAACAGTCCGAAGCAGCTGGGCGAGGCGCTGTTTGACAAGCTGGGCCTGCCGCCGCGCAAGAAAAACGCCCGCGGCTACTCCACCGACGCCGAGACGCTGGAAAGCCTGCGCCCCTACAGCCCGGTCATTGACGAGATTCTGAAATACCGCACCTACGCCAAGCTGCTGTCCACCTACGTGGACGGCCTGCTGAACGCCGAAGCCGCGGACGGACGGGTACACTCCCGCTTCAACCAGACCGAAGCCCGCACCGGACGCCTCTCCTCCGACAACCCCAACCTGCAGAACATCCCCATCCGCACCGAGCTGGGCAGCCAGCTCCGCGCCTACTTTGTGGCGCGGCCCGGCTGCGTACTGGTGGACGCCGACTACAGCCAGATCGAGCTGCGCATTCTGGCGCACATCACAGGCGACGAGCACATGCAGCAGGCGTTTTTGAACGGTGCGGACATCCACCGCTCCACCGCCGCCAAAATCTACCACATCCCCGAGAGCGAGGTCACGCCGCAGCTGCGTTCGGCCAGCAAGGCCATCAACTTCGGCATCATGTACGGCAAGGGCGCGTACTCCCTGAGCAAGGATCTGGGCATCCCGGTCAAGGAGGCGGACACTTTCTTAAAGACCTACCTCGACACCTTCCCGAAGGTGGACGGGTATATGAAGGACTGCATCGCCCACGCGAAGGACAAGGGCTACGTCGAGACGCTGTTTGGCCGCCGCCGCGCCCTGCCGGAGCTGGCCAGCTCGAACTTTCAGGTGCGCGCCAGCGGCGAGCGGATGGCCCGCAACACGCCGATCCAGGGCACTGCGGCGGACATCATTAAACTGGCCATGGTCCACGTCTGGCAGCGCCTGCGGGACGAGAAATTGCAGGCGCGTCTGCTTTTGCAGGTACACGATGAGCTGATCGTCGAAGCGCCCGAGGAAGAAATCGACGAAGTCAAGCGCATTTTGAAGGAAGAAATGGAAAACGTCGTGCATTACAGCGTTCCCCTGACGACGGAGGTCGGCGTGGGAAAGACGTGGCTGGAGGCACACTAAAACGGGGCACAGCCTGACGGCTGCCGCACTTTTCCGGGAAAATAGCAAGTAAGAAAACGTTGCGGGCCGGGCATGCCCGGCCCCTACATCGAGGTTTTGTTATGTATGTTTTAGGTATCGAGTCCACCTGCGACGAAACCGCGGCGGCGATTGTGGAGGATGGGCGGAAGGTCATCTCCAACGTCATCTCCACCAGCGTCAAAGAGCAGGCGCTCTACGGCGGCGTTGTGCCGGAGATCGCCAGCCGCCGCCATGCGGAGTATATCAGCGCCACCGTTGACAAGGCGCTGGCCGACGCCGGCATGACGATGGCCGACGTGGACGCCGTGGCCGTGACGTTTGCGCCGGGGCTCATCGGCGCGGTGCTGGTGGGCGTCAACTTTGCCAAGGGGCTGGCCTACGCGGCGGGCAAACCACTTGTGCCGGTGCACCACCTGCGCGGGCACATTGCGGCCAACTATTTAACGCATCAGGATCTGAAGCCGCCGTTTCTGTGCCTCGTCGCCAGCGGCGGGCACAGCCACATTGTACTGGTCGAGGACTGGTGCCGCTATAAAATCTTAGGCCGCACCGTGGACGACGCCGCGGGCGAGGCCTATGACAAGGTCGCCCGCACGCTGGGTCTGCCCTACCCCGGCGGCCCCAGCGTGGCCGCGGCGGCGCGGGACGGCAACCCCAAGGCGTACAAGCTGCCCGTGCCCCATGTGGACGGCAAGTACAACGTGAGCTTCAGCGGCCTGAAAACCGCCGTCATCAACGAGGTCCACAACGCCGAGCAGAAGGGCCAGGCCGTGAACGTGGCCGACATGGCCGCGAGCTTTCAGGAGCGCATCGACCAGATCCTGGCCAAAAAGCTGCTGGCCGCGGCGGCGGACACAAACGCCAGGCAGGTCGTGCTGGCCGGCGGCGTCGCCGCCAATGGCCGTCTGCGCCAGCTGGTCAACGACGGCGCGCAGAAGCTCGGCGCAAAGATCTTTTTGCCCGAGCTGAAATACTGCGGCGACAACGGCGCGATGATCGCCGCGCAGGGGTATTACGAGTTTCAGGACGGCAATTTAGCCGATTGGAGCCTGAACGGCCTGCCGACGCTGCCGATTGATTACCGGTAAAAAATAAAAGGATATGCAGCAGAGCTTTTCTGTTGCATATCCTTTTTTCGTTAGCATACAAAGGCTTCCCCCTCGGGGAAGCTGTCACCGCAGGTGACTGATGAGGACAGACCTCGCCATTACAACCCATAATCGGGTCATCTCGGCAAAGCTGCCCCTCACCCGGCCTGCGGCCACCCTCCCCCAAAGGGGAGGGCCTTTCATCGGCTTATTATCTCTGCATCGGCCCGAACCAGATTTTTTTGCCGGTCTTATTCTGCAAATCGGCCTTGCGCTGCAAATAGTGGAAATAATCCTCATCGACGGCGCAGTGGTTCCGCTTGGAATACAGATTGCACCGGCGGCAGAACACAAAATACGGCAGCAGGTACGCCGTCCCCAGACAGGCGCGCACGCGGGCATAGCGCTCGGCGCGGTCCGCGCTTTTGTTCAGGCTGGCGGGGCGGTTCTCGAGGTCTATGAAGCCGCGCTTTGAGAAATCGACCTCGATGCCCTCCTTCTCAAACAGCGGCACAACGTCAGATTCCACCCACTGGCCGTGGCAGATGCCCATCCACTGGCCGCCGTGGTAGCCGTAGTCGAGGAACCGCGCATCCTCCCGCGTGACGCAGTAGAACTTATCCCGCGGGTGGGCGGCGGTCAGCACGTTGCAGCGCTCCTCCCAGTCCCATGGGCTGACCTTGTGCTGCCAGTAGGCGGCAAATTTGGCCGTGCGCCAGACGGCAGCCTGCAAATTCAGCGTGTAGCGGTTGCCGGCGGGCAGGCGGCGGTAGCCGGGGTAGCGGTCCACCTCCCAATCACACACCGCGGCGGTCACGTCGCTGTTGAAATAAACGATGTCCCGATCCGCGTCCATCCAGCGGACGATGTCCGCCAGCCGCGCAATATCCACGGGCCGCCGCAGAAAAAAGTCATCCAGCAGCAGCAGCGTGTACTCGGTTTTCACCTCGCGCAGGGCGTCTGTCATCCGCTCGCCGTAGGTCGGCGCGGTGCTGTGCACACAGCGTAGATTCAGCCCGTCAAAGGCGAAGTCCTTTGTCTCGGTGTTCAGCAGGATTTCCGCAGGCAGCGGCACAAAATAGCGCTTGAGCAGCGTAAAGAACGGCTGCCACAAATCGGCGTAGGCGTCGCAGCTGTTGACCAGCAGGGTCACACGGTTTTGCCAGCTTGTATCGGTCATCGGTCAGCTTCCTTTTTTGAAAATATGGTTCTGCGTCCACCGCGCGACGCGCATGGCAAAGTGGTTCCACCGCGCCACCGCCGGGGAGAGCTTCGTCTCCGGCGCGTCCTTGCGCAGCGCCGGAATGTCGATATACCGCGCCTTACTGCGGATGCGGATGATGCAGGGGAACGGCAGATGGTCCCAGCCCTCGGGGTAGCAGAACGCCGGGGTCAGCACGCGGAAGTCTTTGCGGAACAGGATATACCGGTTGATTTGGGATTCATCGTGCCAGAGCGCAATGACATTGCGCTGCAGGTCGCGGCGGATGCGTGCATCCAGCGTGTGGCAGAGCTGCAAAAATGCCGCCGCCTCGCCGCCGTTGACGCCGCCGCAGACGTAGTATTTGCCCAGCCCGTAGGGGATACAGGCCGTGCTGCGGGGGTTGCGGTCATAGGTGAACTCATAGTTCGGTTTGGCGTAGAACGACGGGTGCTGCACGACCAGCAGGTGCTCGCCCTTTTCAGCGCGGGGCAAAAGCATCTCCCGCGTGACGGGCTGCATGAACTCGGCGTTGGCGTTGAAGAAGAAGATGTAGTCAAACGCTTTCAGCGCCTGCTCCTGCTTCAAAAAAATCTCAAACCGGCGCAGCGTGGCAAACGGCCAGGAGTAGGCTTCCTGCGCACAGATATGCACGCGGGGGTTGTCGTCCCCGGGCAGGGTCGCGGCGTCGGTAAAGACGAAGTAGTGGACCTCGCAGTCCTTGAGCAGGTATTTCTCGGCGCTCTCGTAAAATTCCGGCCAGAACACCGTGTACCTGCCGGTGGCGATGTAGAGCGCCGCGACCTTAGTCATGCTGCACCTCCACCACGGCGGCGGTGGGCAGCTCGATGGGGCCCCATGCGGTGGTGTTCCACTCTGTCTCGCCCTCGGTCAGGGTGTCCACCATGCGGAACATCATGCCGGGGACCCAGTCCTCCACCGTATGTGCGCCGCCCTCGCCCTGGGTGATGACGGTGAAATAGCTGCCGTACTTGCCGGGGGCCAGCACGCTCAAATCATACCGCGCCGTGAACGTCGTATACCCGGGCTGCAGATCCAGCCCATAGACGCAGGTCGCACCCAGCGGGTTGCCGACCTCGTCGCGCATTTCCAGCCGCAGACCCACGTCCGCGACAGCCTCGTTGACATGGACGCGGTAACGCACCGTGACCGGCTTGCGGCGCTCGAGCACCTCATTGTCGGCGTCGAGCAGCTCAACGGACTGCAGACGGATGTTGTCGCGCTTGAACCAGTTGTCGCGCTTGACGCCCGAGTAGTCGATGAAGGATGCCTCCTGCGACTTGGTGGAGAGGTACAGCGCAATGCCCTCGTCCACGTCGCCGTCGAAGATGACTTTGCCCTTGTCCAGCACGATGCAGCGGTCACACAGGTCGCGGATCGTCGCCATGTTGTGGCTGACGTAGAGGACGGTCTTGCCGTCGCGCCGGGCAGCCTGGCGCATCTTGGTCAGGCACTTTTTCTGGAACTTCATGTCACCGACGGCGAGGACCTCGTCCATGATCATAATTTCGCTGTCCAGATGGGCGGCAACGGAGAATGCCAATTTCACGAACATGCCGCTGGAATAGCGCTTGACCGGCGTGTCGATAAAGTCGCCGACCTCGGAGAACTCAATAATTTCCGCCATCTTGGCGTCAATTTCGGCGCGGGTCATACCTAAAATCGCGCCGTTCAGGTAGACGTTTTCTCGGCCCGTCATCTCGGGGTGGAAGCCGGTGCCGACCTCGAGCATCGAGGCGACGCGGCCATACAGGTCAATATCGCCGGAGGTGGGGGCTGTGACGTGGGTCAGCAGCTTTAACAGCGTGGACTTGCCCGCACCGTTC
>OHUI01000996.1_pt1 | contig 11481 bp, 9 predicted proteins | sample 1579231 | NCBI WGS metagenome assembly OHUI01 (sample SAMEA3882509, study PRJEB24775) | human gut metagenome | biome: human-associated habitat; feature: intestine environment; material: feces | place: Netherlands | collected 2009/2010 | reverse complement strand
CTGGGCACGCCTGTACTGCGCGGGCGGCTGCGCCGCCAACGCCCTGCACGCCACCGGCGATATCCACGGTGTGTATGAATATGGCTGCGAAGTGTTCCGCAAGCGCATTGAATGTGCCCTGATGATCAAAGTAGCCGAAAGCCTTGATCCCGAGCTGGCAGGCCGCGCCGCAACGGCAGCTCCTGCCACCGACGAGGACTGTGGCGACTGTTCCTCCTGCGAATAATTTCCTTTTCCCAGGGTGTATCTGAAAAGTCGAAAATATCGGCTGTTTCTTTGTTTTCAGATACACCTTAACCGCCGAGCCAGCAAAATCGGCGTTTCTTGTTTATCCCCGCACCAAATCTTCCATCAAATTCATCTGGCAAAGCCGGAATAAGGAGCGTAACTTGTATGGAATACCGTGTCTGCCGCAATAACCCTGCCCCCTATAATGACCTCAACGGCAAAATCAGCCTGCTGGGTCTTGGCACCATGCGCCTGCCCCTGCGGGACGCCGCCGACCAGACCAGCATTGACGAGGAAAAGGCACAGGAGATTTTTGATTATGCCTATGCCCACGGCGTGAACTATTTCGATACTGCCTACCCCTACCACGGCGGCATGAGCGAAAAGTTCTGCGGCAAAGCTCTGGCCAAGTATCCCCGCGCCAGCTATCACCTTGCCAGCAAACTGCCCGGCTGGCTGTTGAAATGCGATGAGGATGTGCCCCGTATTTTTAACGAGCAGTTGGCCAACTGCCGCACTGATTACTTTGATTTTTACCTCGCTCACTCTGTGCATGAAAGCAGCTGGTCCAATTACGCCAAGTACCACGCCTATGACCAGCTGAACGAGCTGCGCAAGGCGGGCAAAATCAAGCGGCTGGGCTTTTCTTTCCATGGCAGCGCTGAGCAGCTGCCAGAGATCCTTGCTACAGGCGATTGGGATTTTGTACAGCTGCAGCTCAATTATTTTGACTGGGACTATCAGCAGAGCCGTAAAAAATACGAGCTGTGCGCCGCTGCCGGGCTGCAGGTCATCGTTATGGAGCCGGTGCGCGGCGGGATGCTGAACACCCTTTGCCCTGAAGCCGCCGCCCTGCTGCATCAGGCCGCCCCGGAAGAGAGCCTGGCCAGCTGGGCCATTCGCTGGGTTGCCAGCCTACCCAATGTGCTGTGCGTACTTTCCGGCATGACTACCCTGGAGCAGGTACAGGATAACGTGGCTTCCATGGATCCCTTTATTCCGCTTTCCACCACCGAGCAGGATACCCTCGCCCGTGCGCTGGATGTGTTCAAGGCCCAAAAGCTTGCCCCCTGCACGGCCTGCAAGTACTGCATGCCCTGCCCCGCCGGGGTCAACATTCCGGGCATGCTGCACGCCTGGAACGAATACCGCCTGTGTGGTGACCGCCTCGCCACCCTAAAAGAGGAATATGAGGACGCCCCCGCCGCCACCCGCGCCGAGCATTGCATCAAGTGCGGTGCCTGCCTGCCCAAATGCCCCCAGCACATCGACATCCGTTCCATGATGAGCACCATCTGCGATACGCTGTGATTTTTGGATTTACGGGGGATTTTTCCAACCTTTTTGAAAAAAGGCTTCGGCGAAAACCTTTAATTCAATAGGTACAATCGTATACATAAGGCGCACCACGGGGATTATTCTGTGGTGCGCCTGTTTTTTGTTGTTCCTGTTTATGATCCCTGCCTATGCGGAATTACAGCAGGTTCAGCCCTTGCCACGAACTTTTTCCCGCCATCCCATTCTGAATTCCTAATTTTTCCCCTCTCCGTGTAAAATGCCAAAAGCCCGATGTCAACACGGCATCGGGCTTTTGGATTTTCTGCATATAAAACGTTAATTTACTTATCCTGCGCGTTATGCTTCGCGGCAAACGGCAGCTTGCCATAGATTCCGCCGGTCGTCTCCTTGGCGGCACAGATTTTATCTGCCAGGCACACCAGCCACGCTTCACGGCAGGTGGGTGGGATGGGGGTTAAGGGGAACATGTGCTTTTTGATGATCTCCCGCTCCACCGGGGTCAGCTTCCAATCCTCGCTTGCGTTGTGCAGGGCGGTGCCTGGGTGGGTAAAACCGTGCCAGTGGTGGCCGTTGGCTTTATCGTGCCAGTCATACAAAAAGTAATCATGCAGCAATGCACCGCGGATCAGCGCCCGCTCGTTTACGCGCAGGTGCAGCGTTTCCGCCAAGACGCAGGCGGTATCCGCCACGCTGACGCAGTGGGCATACACGCTGACCTTGCCGTGCTGGATGCACCGCCGGGTTGCCGTGTAGCGGCCCTCTTTTTCCAGCCGGGCGGCTGCGGCTGCCACGCGGGCTTCGATTGCCCTGCGGCGTTCCCCGCTCAACTGAAGGTCACCACATCATCACGCGGGGCCGCGGCAGGCTCCACGTTGATGGCCGTCAGCACCGGGCCGACAGAATCCGGGGTCTGGCCCTTGTAAATCGGGTGGTATTTCAGGTTCACCTTTGCCGTTACCGTGATCCAGTCACGCTGCTTCAGGTTCTTGTACTCCGTGTACTTGCAGGGGAAGCCCACAAACTGGATATCCTGCACGCAGCAGGTCATGGCAAAGCGGCCGGGCACAAAGCTGTCCTTGCCGGCGCGGTTGGTCTGGCACACCTGAGCCAGGAATTTCACCGTTTTGCCGTCGTACTTCTGCATCTCATCCATGCAGTCCATATACCACACGCCAAAGAACTCTTCGGGAATCTCGATCACCGGGGCGTTTACATCGAACGGCAGCGGGTCCGGGATATCGTCATAGGCAACGCTGCCATCCTTGAACTCATAGGCGATATCGCAGCGGCGACTGGCCTGGCGCACCAGCTTGTGGATCAGCTGGTGGCTTTCGTCATCGTTTACCGCCTCAGTACGGTTCACCACCAGCAGCTCGCTGCCGCGCAGCTTGTCCAGCAGCAGGCCGCGCATGGCATTGTCGTTGGCATAGGTCTTGATGGTAGTGCCGTCTGCGGTGGCCAGGCACTGGTAAATCAGCCAGTTATCCGGCAGGGCATCGTACAGCTCCTGCACCAGCCACATGCCGTTGTATTCAATGATCACACGCCCACAGTCAGACTTTTCAGCCAGCTGCTGCAGGTGTTCGCGGTTCAGTTCTGCTTTGTCCTCAATGGTGGCAACGGTCACGCCGCCAAAGGCAAATCGCTCGGAATCATATTCTTCTTCGCCTTCCTCACAGATCAACAGCAGCGTTTTGTCGCCGGAATCAAACTGCGGGTCCTCCATTGTTTCCTGAATAAACTTGGTTTTGCCGCTTTCCAGCATACCCACAAAGAGGTAACAGGGAATCTCTTTCTGCGCCATGTTTTACTCCTTTACAAATCAGGCGTGGAACAGCTCTTCCACCTCATGTTCCTTCAGCTGGGAACCGATCACGCACACCTTGCCGGTAACATCGGGGCCGCAGGTGCGGATCTCATGCTCACCGGGCACCATGTCGAACTCGTACCAGGTGTCGCCGCCGTCCACAATGCCCTTGGCACGCAGCACAGCGCCGTACTCGCCGGAATCCAGCGTGGTCAGGATGCTCTCCAGCTCGTCATGGCTGTACTTGTGGGCAGTCTCGTGGCCCCAGCTGGTGAACACTTCGTCTGCATCGTGGTCATGATGATGGTGATGATGGCCGCAGCAGCACTCACCGTCATGGTGGTGATGGTGGTGCTCATGCTCGTCATCGTCATCGTCGTCATCATGGTCGTGGTGGTGATGGCAGCATTCGTGGCCGTGGTCATCATCGTCGTCATCATCATGGTCGTGGTGATGGTGGCAGCACTCGTGGCCGTCCTCATCATGGTCATGGTGGTGGTGATGATGCTCTTCCTCATCCTCGTCCGCATGGGCAGCATTGGAAGCCTGTGCTTCGCTCAGAAGCTCGGCAACCAGGTCGCGCTTACCATCCATAACGGAAACGATCTGTGCACCGGTCAGTTCGTTCCAATCGGTGGTCACAATGGTGGCGGTGGGGTTCTTTTCCTGGATCAGGGCAACGGCTGCGGCAACCTTCTTCTCGTCTGCGCTGCCGGTGCGGCTCAGGATGATGCAGGATGCGTGGCTGATCTGGTCATCATAGAACTCGCCAAAGTTCTTCATATACATTTTGACCTTGTTCACATCGGCCACGGTCACAAAGCTGTTCAGACTGACCGGCAGGGTCTCGCCCACACCCTCAACGGCGCGGGTCACATCGCTCAGCTTGCCAACGCCGGAAGGCTCGATCAGGATGCGGTCAGGATGATAAGTCTCCACGACCTTTTTCAGTGCCTCGCGGAAGTCGCCCACCAGGGAGCAGCAGATGCAGCCGGAGTTCAGCTCGTTGACCTGAATGCCAGCCTCACGCATAAAGCCGCCGTCAATGCCGATCTCGCCGAATTCGTTTTCGATCAGCACAATCTTTTCACCCTGGAACGCTTCCTTGATGAGCTTTTTGATCAGGGTCGTTTTGCCTGCACCCAAAAAGCCGGAGAAAATATCAATTTTAGTTACCTGTTCTGCCATGGTAATATTCCCTTCTATCTTAAAGTTTGTTTGTGTTGTTAGCAATCTTGTTTTCTTACTGCTAACCTTATTATATCAAACCCGTCAAGGGCTTTTCGCCCATTTGGGCCTGCCAAAATTTGAAATTTTTGAAAACTTCTTGCCCTGTCAGCGCCTTTTTACCGCGGCGTTTCCCCCGTTTGCTGCAAAATCCTCTCACCTTTCAGCAGTTTGCCCGAAAAACCGCCCAGTATCGCCTGAAAAACCGTTTTTTCTATTGAATTTTGCGCCGGGCGCGTGTTACACTTGATGTATGCTGTTTTTACCGGAATTTTGCCTTGTTCACGCCCTGTTTTGGAGGTGAGCACCTTGCCCGCTGCCCCTGCATCCCGCGCCGCCGGGCGCGAAGTGACCCCCGTGGAACTGTTCCGCCTGCTGCCCGCCCATTTCGCCGCGGTACTGGTTTGTACCTTGCTGGGAGGTATTCTGGCCTTTGCTGCCGCACGCCTTGCCCCGCGCAGCTACCAGGCCGAAGCCCAGCTGTATGTTGCCGCCGCACAGGAGGGGCTGACCTCCGGCTATGCGGAACTGCAATTAACGGCTGATTATCAGGAGCTTTTGACCAGCCGCACCATGCTGGAATCCGTTATTTCCACCCTTGGCCTTTCCACGGATACTGCCCACTTAAAAGACCAGATTACCATTCTGCACCCGGCAGATACCCATATTCTGCGCATTGTTGCGGCCGATTCCTCCCCACAGCGCGCAGCAGATATTGCCAACGCACTGGCTGCCCTTGCGTTGGATGATCTCTCTGCCCGCATGGGCACCACCCCACCCCGCCTGGTGGAGCAGGCAGCCCCGCCGCAGCGCTTTTCCGGGCCGGGGGCTGTGTTCCACGCAACGTTTGGCGCTGGCATCGGCTTTTTGCTCTGTTTTGCTTTCCTCTGCCTGCATTACCTGCGGGATGACCACATTTATACGGCAGACGATCTGACCCGTTGCCTTGGCTCTTCGCCGCTGGCCTGCATCCCGGATGCCACGCCCCGCCGCCTCCATACCCGGAAAGGCGGCCGCCCATGAAAGAACTTGCTTTGAACCACCTGCCGGAGCTGGCACCCCGGACGGTTGAATCCCTGAATCTGCTGCGCCTGCGTCTGGAACAGACAGCCCCAGACGCCAAAATCATTCTGCTCACCAGCACTACCCCGCAGGAAGGTAAAACTACTCTGGCTTTGCAGTTCTGGCAGCTGCTTGCCGGGCTTGGCCAGCGCTGCCTGCTGGTTGACGGTGACCTGCGCCATTCCGGCATCTGCCGCCAGTGCGGGCTGACCGGTGAACACAAAGTGCCGGGTCTGGCACACTATCTTTCCGGCAGCGTCCCTCTGGAGGAAGTTCTCTACCACACCGAGATCCGCGGCACCTGCCTGGTTCCGGCCTCCGGCACCACCAGCCGCCCGGCCCTGCTGCTGGAACACCCCCGTTTTGCCCGCATGGTGGAAAGCTGTGCACCAAAGTTTGCTTATCTTTTGGTAGATGCTCCAGCCCTGAGCGAATGCAGTGACGCTCTCAGCCTTGCCAAAGTATGTGACGGTGCCCTGCTTGTGGTACAAAGCGGCGGCGTTACCCACCAGGAGCTGCGCCAGGCGGCTCACCTTCTGCAGGGCTGCGGCCTGCCGCTGCTGGGCACTGTGCTGAACCGCACCCCGTATTGACCTTTTGTGAAAACATGTTAGAATGGACTTGTTCAACATTCTGCATATAAGGAGAGGACTATTTTGACGACCAATGAAAAAATCGCCGCTCTGCGCGCCGCTGCCCAGGCAGCCGGTGCCCACGGTGTTTTGCTGATGACCAGCGACCCCCACTCCAGTGAATATCTGCCCGCTTATTACAACAGCCTGCCGTTTTTCTCCGGCTTTACCGGCGAGAACTCCACCCTTGTTGTCACCCTGACCGGCAGCGCCCTGTGGTGCGATGGCCGCTTTTATGTTCAGGGTGACCGTCAGCTGGCCGGTACCGAAATTGAGTGCATGCACGCCGGTTCCGCCGGGGTGCCCACCGTGGAAGAGTACCTGACCGCCCATTTTGCCGCAGGCCAGACCCTGCTGCTGGATGGCAGCTGCGTGCCTGCCACCATTGCCAACGGCTATGCCGCCGCTCTGGCCAAGAGCGGCGCCAAGCTGGAAAGCAAGGATATCGTCTCCCCCCTGTGGGAGAGCCTGACCACCCGCCCCAGCCTGCCCAACACCCCCTGCGAGCTGCTGACTGTTGAGCAGACCGGCGCCACCGCCGCCCAGCGCATTGCCATGGTGCGTGACGAGCTGAAAAAAGCCGGTGCCACCGCCCTGGCTGTGACTGGTCTGGACTGTGTGGGCTGGCTGACCAACATGCGCGCACGCGACCTGCCCTGTACCCCGCTGGCCGTTGCTTATGCCCTTGTCACGATGGACAGCTGCACCCTGTTTATCGCCCCCGGCCGCCTGAATGATGCCGACGCAAAAACGTTGGCCGATAACGGCGTTTCCCTGCGCGACTACCCGGAGCTGATCGATACCGTACACGCTCTGCCCGCAGAGGAAGTGTTCCTCGTAGACGAGAAAGCCACCAATTATGACCTGTACTGCGCCCTAAACGAGCACAAGACCGTTACCGGTGCCGACCCGATCTTTGCACTGAAAGGTGTCAAAAACCCGGTCGAGCTTGCCAACATCCGCGAATGCCATGTGCGTGACGGCGTTGCCATGGTGCGTTTCCAGATGGACTTGGAAAAGGCCATCGCCGAGGGCAAAATCCTGCACGAGACTGACATTGAAAAGATGCTACAAAAGCGCCGTGCCGAAATGCCCGGCTACTTTGAGGACAGCTTTGATACCATTGCCGCTTACGGCCCCAACGCCGCCATGATGCACTACCATGCCGAGGGCGAAGTGGACAGCGTGATTGAGCCGCGCGGCTTCCTGCTGGTGGATAACGGCGGCCAGTATGACTGCGGCACCACCGATATCACCCGCACCTATCCCGTCGGCCCCCTGACCGAAAACGAGCGCAAATGCTACACCTGGACCCTGCAGAGCCACATTGACATTGCCCGCGCGGTCTTCCTGGATTACTGCACCGGCTTTGCACTGGACAGCTTTGCCCGCGGCCCGCTGTGGGCACACAAAATCAACTACCGCTGCGGCACCGGCCACGGCGTTGGCTACATCTCCTCGGTGCACGAAGGCCCCCAGAGCCTGCGCCCCCAGAACCCCATTGTCTTCAAAGAGGGCATGACCATCACCGATGAGCCGGGCGTTTATGAGACCGATGAAGTCGGCATCCGCATTGAGAACGAGCTGGAATGCGTGGATGCCGGCACCAACCAATATGGCCACTGGCTGAAATTTGAGCCGCTGACCCTGGTGCCCATCTCCACTGAGCCGGTCATTGTGGACGAACTGACCCGTGACCAGATCAACTGGCTGAACGCCTACCATGCCCATGTATACGAGATGCTCAGCCCCCGCCTGACCGAGGAGGAAAAGACCTGGCTGAAAGCCAAGACTGCCCCCATCGACCGGTAAAGCTTTCTTTTCCGCATTTTTGAGTTATTTGAATCACTGAATTTATCGGCTCCTGCCGCACCAAGGCAGGGGCCGATTTTGTTTTGCCTTGGGTCCTGCTGTGCTATGTCCACATCAACCTTCCCTTTCCGCATTTTCCTTTTCCCTGTCTGTAGGGAACGGTCTTGACCGTTCCGTCCCCTCATCCTACCACCCTTTTATCAATGCACCTCTCTCATGGCCTCGCGCAAATCAACTTATTGTATTTTATTTAATTTTATATTCAAATTGTATTTCCCGTTTTCCTGCGTCCGCCCCTCTGTCCATTCTGCACATTCCGACCAAATTGGCGCATCGGATGCTGGTCATTCTGCTATTCTTTCATAAATCTTACCCAAAATCACACGTCTAACACTGTGCAATCATCCCATTTTCTGGACTTTTTACTCATTCTTGGGTAAAAAGCCGTGATTATTGTTGATTTTTTGTCAAAGTCGGTCTATAATAAAATAGCTGGTAGGGTCAGGCCCTCCAGCCGCTTGAACTGAATTTATAGGAGGTACCTGTTATGCTCGTAAATGCAACCAATATGCTCCTCAAAGCTCGTGACGGCCACTATGGTGTTGGCCAGTTCAATATCAATAACCTGGAATGGACCCGGAGCATTCTGCTTCAGGCTCAGGCCATGCAGAGCCCGGTTATTCTGGGCGTTTCCGAGGGTGCCGGCAAATATATGACCGGTTTCAAGACCGTTGCCGCTATGGTGCGCGCAATGGATGAATCTCTCGGCATCACGGTTCCCGTTGTCCTGCACCTGGACCACGGCACCTATGAGGGCGCAAAGGCCTGCATTGAAGCTGGCTTTACCTCCATCATGTTCGATGGCTCCCACTACCCCATCGAAGAGAATATTGCCAAGACCCGTGAGCTGGTTGAGCTGGCACACGACAAGGGCCTGTCCATCGAAGCCGAAGTTGGTTCCATCGGCGGCGTTGAGGACGGCGTAGTCGGCAACGGCGAAATCGCTGACCCCGAAGAGTGCGCCAAGATCACCGCTCTGGGCGTTGACTTCCTGGCTGCCGGCATCGGCAACATCCACGGCGTCTACCCCGCAAACTGGAAGGGTCTGGACTTCGAGGCTCTGGACCGCATCCACAAGGCTACCAACAACATTCCTCTGGTCCTGCATGGCGGCACCGGCATCCCCGACGACATGATTGCCAAGGCCATCAGCCTCGGCGTTTCCAAGATCAACATCAACACCGAGTGCCAGCTGGTCTTTGCTGAGGCCACCCGCAAGTACATCGAGGCTGGCAAGGATCAGCAGGGCAAGGGCTTCGACCCCCGCAAGCTGCTGGCTCCCGGCGCAAAGGCCATCGAGGCCAAGTGCAAGGAGAAGATCGAGCTGTTCGGCTGCGCAGGCAAGGCCTGAGCAGAAGCGCATCTCCTGAGCACATTCCCGCCCCATAAATGATACTGCCCCGCTGTTCTGTGCATCACAAAACAGCGGGGCATTTTTTGTAAGCCAGTCCGCAAAAAGGGGGCTGCTGCACCGGTTTTTCCCGTGTGCCGCAGCCCCTCTTCTTTACTGGTTCAATTTTGCAAACGCTTCCCGCACATCGCCGGAGAAGTAGAGCGTGCCCAGTGCGCACACGGGACCGGTGCCCCCAAGGGCGACCGCCCGGGCCACACCGGCTTCAATGGTGGAAGCAGGCTCGGCCCTGCCGCCCCGGGCGCGGATCTGTTCGGCCAGCGTCTCAGCGGGCATGGCGCGTGGGGTATGGGCCGCTACGGTGACGAACTGCCCGGCCAGCGGCAGGAGCAGTGCCAGCATCTCGTCCACATCCTTGTCCGCCATGATGCTGAGCAGGAACACGAACTTCTGCCCCGGAAAGCGGTCCCGCAGGCTCTGCACGGTGGCCCGCATTCCGTGGGCGTTGTGGCTGCCATCCAGCAAAAAGACGGGCGAATGCCGCAGCAGCTCGAACCGGCCCGGCCAGCGCACCTGTTCCAGACCGGCGCGGATGGCGCTGTCCGGGATGTTCCAGCCCCGGCTGCGCAGCACCCGCAGGGCCGTAATGGCCGTGGCGGCGTTCCGGGGCTGATAGCTGCCGATCAGGGGCAGGCGGATGCCATTCAGGCCGTCAAAATCAAAGGTGACAGCATCCAGATCCCCGTCCTCGATGGTCAGCCTGCTGAAGTCCACCACGGTCAGCGGTGCGTGCCGCTCTGCCGCCGTACGGGCGATGACGGCATCGGCCTCGGGCACACCGCCATAGCTCACCACCGGACTGCCCGGCTTGATGATGCCCGCCTTGGCCGACGCGATATCGGCCAGGGTGGGGCCCAGCTCCTTCACATGATCCATGCCCAGCGCCGTGATGACCGCGCACTCCGGCGGGTCGATGACGTTGGTGGAATCCAGCGTGCCGCCCAGGCCCACCTCCAGCACCACGATGTCGCATTTTTTCTCGGCGAACCAGAGCATCCCCAGCGCAGTGATGATCTCAAACTCGGTGGGCACATCGCTCATGGCTTCCGCCGCCGGGCGGACGCGCTCCACCAGACGCACCAGAGCGTCATCCGGGATCTGCTCGCCGTCCACCTGAATGCGCTCGTTGAAGCGATTGATAAAGGGGGAGGTGTAAAGCCCGACCCGGTATCCCGCCGCATGAAGGCAGGACGCCAGCATGGCGGCGGTGCTGCCCTTGCCATTGGTGCCCGCCACATGGACGAAGCGGAGCTTTTTGTGGGGGTCGCCCAGCGCCGCCAGCAGCGTGCGGGTGCGGCTCAGGCCCGGCTTGTGGCCGGCCCACTGGACTGCGTGGATGTATTCCAAAGCGGATTCGTAATTCATGAAAAAACGCCTCGTTTGTTGGTTTTATTTTTTGGGGAAGCAGGTATTCGCGCCTGTGGCGCGGGATTAGAGCGATGTTGCAGTAGTGCTTGGTTTTCTTTAAGTGAGATTTCGCGCCTGTGCGCGGGGCAAATCGCTTTTTCATTAAGGCTAATGTTCTCTTTTGCGTGCCAAAAGAGAACCAGAAAAGCACCAGCGATTTCGACGCGCTGGATCCACGAGAAAGGGGCTGCTCGCCCCTTTCAGACCCCGAAGGAGAGGTCGAAACGGAAAAAAGCTGGCCGCTGCGCTAAACGCTTTTTTCTCGTTTCTCCGACTTGCTGCTTCGCAGCTGGTGTTACCTCTCTGCTGACGGTAACGTCCAGCAGAAACGTGAAATCTTCGGCGGAGCCGTAAATGGGAGAAGCACAAAAAAATGCGTTTAGCGAAGCGGCTAGCATTTTTGGGCTTCGACTTCCTCTTTGGAATTGTTAAGGGCGAGCAGCCCTTAACTCGTTGCGGGGAGAGTGGAGTCCAGAGGTAGGGAGGGGGGAGTCGAAACACCCCTCCCTGCCTCTGGCCCGCGCGGAGCGCAAGCC
>OHUI01000975.1_pt1 | contig 11716 bp, 10 predicted proteins | sample 1579231 | NCBI WGS metagenome assembly OHUI01 (sample SAMEA3882509, study PRJEB24775) | human gut metagenome | biome: human-associated habitat; feature: intestine environment; material: feces | place: Netherlands | collected 2009/2010 | reverse complement strand
CAACGAAAACCTCGAATTTCATCATCTGGATGTTGATGCGATAAAAAAGACTGCCGATTTCTCGACAGTCTAAGTATTTACCATATTCCCATATTTAAAGCAATTGAAATAATAAAGAAAAGAACAACACATACAATGGTCGCTTTAACCAGACGTCCTTCCTTTGAACGTCCCTTGTTCTTGCCCCAATATGTATCAGCAACTCCGGCGATAGTGCCAAGTCCTGCTGACTTACCCTCCTGGAAAAGAATAACTATAGTAATTACTAAACTGACGATTATAAATAATACCGATAAAACAATTTTTAAAGTTGCCACGATAAGACCTCCTAATTTCAATTCTAAATAACAGAACTAATATACTACGTTTTTATTGCACAGTCAAGAGTTTTATACTGTATGTAACAGATTTTCACACTTTATGCAATGGATTTTATTAGTTTCATGCAATAAATGTATCGCTATTTTTCACTTTCATCTGCTGTACCAATCATTGATGTACAATTCGGGCATCTTGTTGCCGCAATGGCAATCTTGCTCTTGCAGTATGGACACTCCTTTGTGTCAGGCTCTTTTTCCTCTTTGCGTCCAAACCTCTCTCCTGCCGCATTCATAGCCTTTACAATGCAGAATACGATAAGTGCCATGATAAGAAAATTGACTACTGCGGTAAGAAACTTTCCATAATACAATGTAGCTTCTCCAAAGAGCTTTACCGAAAGCTGGTCAAAATTCATGCCGCCAAACACTCCAAGTATAGGGTTTATAATGTCATTGACCAAGGATGTGACTATGCTGGTAAATGCACCACCTATGATGATACCAACTGCCATATCCATGACATTCCCTCTGCTGATAAACTTTTTGAATTCATTAAAAAAATTTTCCATCACTAGTATTCTTTCTTTTTACTCTCTTCTTTTGATAATCTAAACCATTTTTTAATATTATACATTTTTCAATTTTATTTTACAAGAAAATACATTATAATATAATTAAAAAAGAAACAACTTTATATTTAGGAGATTTTTATGAAGTGCATACTGTATAGAAAAGCACTTCCACTCATATTATTATCATGCCTTTTGCTTGGTGCATGCGGTAATTCCCAAAATGACGATGTATCTAAGGAACCTCTTTCCCATACTTCTACTGAAAAGGGCGCCTGGAACTCTGCTCCAAAGGTGCTTACCCCAACTGCCGACGGCACACAAACCTATACATGTGATGTAGCCAGTATCGATGCTTCAAACAGCGGCAGCGGCTATATCATAGTTGATTATCACGGTTCTAATCAAAAGGTCAAGCTTCAGATAACCGGGCCTGACAGTGTCACGTACACCTTTGATCTGCATGGAGGAAATGAAGTGTTTCCTCTGGTTGCTTCAAGTGGTTCGTATACTGTAACCGTGTTTGAAAATGTTGAGGGGACACAATATGCCACCGTGCTGTCGCAGGTGATTTCTGTCTCCATCACCGATGAATTCGGACCGTATCTGTACCCTAACCAGTATGTAAATTTCACTGCCGATTCTCTGGCTGTGAAGGAAGGCAGCTCACTGGCGTACTACTGTAGCAGCGATACTGAGGTCGTGGAAAGTGTATACAATTATATCATTTCAAACTTCAAATACGACTATGACAAGGCTAAAAATGTCAAAAGCGGCTATCTGCCTGATGTGGACAAGGTCTTTACCGAAAATACCGGTATATGCTTTGACTATGCGGCAGTCATGGCCACTATGCTAAGGACTCAGGCTATTCCCACACGTTTAGAGGTAGGATATGCCGGTGAAGAATATCATGCCTGGATCAGTACTTATATAAAGGACAAGGGCTGGATAAACGGCATCATCGAGTTTGATGGTACCTCATGGAACATGCTGGATCCAACATTTGCATCTACCAGTGATTCGCCAAAGAAGTTCATAGCACAAAAAAATGATTACATTACCAAATACGTCTATTAGGAGGACATAAATGTCTAGAAAATCCAAGATTTTAAGCAATGCAGAGCTTTCTGCCTTCTGTCAGCAGATTTCTCTTATCATAGCAGCCGGGCTGCCTACATACTATGGTGTATCCATATTATGTGATGAAGCACCTGATGAGCAGACACGCGATCTGCTTGAGCAGATATATAAGCCAATGGAGCTTGGTGCAACGCTTCACAGTGCACTTAAAGATACAGGATACTTTCCAAAATATATGATAAATATGATACAGCTGGGTGAAGAAACCGGCCGTCTTGAAGAGGTCTTAAACTCACTCTCAAAGTACTATGACCGCGAAGACGAAATATCTTCAGGCATCAAAAGTGCCGTTGCCTATCCTCTCGTGCTTTCTGCCGTGATGATTGCCGTTATTGTCGTAATGATTGCCAAGGTTTTACCTGTATTCTCACAGATATATGCAGAGCTTGGAAGTGAGCTTACCGGCACCGCTTCCGTGCTCATGAAGCTCAGTGAATACATCAATAGATATCTGCTTATCATTATAGCTGTCATGCTCTTTGCCGCACTGGTTCTTTTTATATTTTTTAAGACACGCTTCGGAAAAAAGCTCCTTATGAAAACTGCTCTTTCCATGTCAATCGCATCCAGCCGCTTTGCAAACTGCATGTTTTTAGCACTCTCAAGCGGACTCGACACAGACCGTGGTCTTGATCTGGCACAGGCTCTTGTAAACAATCCTGTCCTTGATTCTAAAATAAATGACTGCCGTAAAAATATATCTAACGGTGAGACATTTTCAGAGGCACTGCTGCACTCCAATATTTTTTCAAAGATGTACTCAAGCTGGATTGCAATCGGCAGCAAAACCGGGGCTATGGACGAGGTCATGCAGCATATATGTACATCCTGTGAGGATGACACAGATGCAAAGCTGTCACGATTCATATCAGTGATTGAACCTGCCATGGTTATCCTGCTTTGTATATTCATTGGCTTCATACTAGTATCATTTTTACTCCCACTGCTTGGAATTATATCAAGCATAGGATAGCTTACGGAGGCACAGTATGCTGTTTTTTGTTCAGAAAAAGAAATCAACCATATGGAAATTTATACCAATTGTGCTTTTAGCCGCATGTACCGTTTTGTTTGGTGTTTTCTCTTCAAAGCTGTCAGATGACAATACCAAAAGAAGCAAGAGCACGCTGGAACGCGCCCTCACACGAAGTATCACACAGTGCTATGCTCTTGAGGGAACATACCCTCCGGACATAAATTATCTAACAGACCACTATGGTCTCACCTACAACAGCGACTATTATTACATAGACTATCAATACATCGGCTCCAATCTGCGTCCCGATGTGACAATAATAGAGAGGAAATAACTCATGTTCAAGCTAAAATCAAGATCACATCAGGCTGACAGTTTTTTTGTGATGCTGCTGTTTTTTCTTTTTGCGCTGACTGCTTTTATCCTCGTGCTGATTGGCGTAAAGCAATACAAGTCCACTGCCAATGCCATGAATTACAACTACGAGGTACGCACTGTCACATCTTATCTGCGCGAAAAAGTCAGACAGAATGATTCTGACGCTGCAATCAGTGTAGAAACAATAAATGGCACAAAGGCTCTATGTCTGAAAAACACAATAAATGACATCGTGTATAATACCTTCATATACTACTATGGCGGTTCTCTAAGAGAGCTCTATGTACAGGATGGTTCCCCATACAGTCTGGACAGCGGACAAAGGATTGTCGAAATCGGGGGACTTGACATGACAGAAACCACCGACAAAATGATTACCGTAACTATCACCGATACATCCGGTGGCACTACCGATACCTACTGCTCCGTCAATTCCGACTAACCATCGTCCGACAATAAATGCAGCAATATCACGTACACCGCTCCACGATATGCCGCTCGATGCCACACAAACTTACATACCACAAGGAATAAACCATGATTTCAACAAAGCTTAAACAATCGAAAAACAGAATATTCCTGCTTGAGATTACCATTAATCTGCTGCTTTTTTCAGCTCTTTTGATTGTGGGACTGCTTTTCTTCATAAAGACCCACAAGCTGACAGAAGAAACTCAGGTGCTGCATGAGGCTGTTAATGCATGCAGCAATGCAGCAAGCGCATATGAACAGGAGCATGGCGATTTAAACGCCGTATCATCGCTCTTTGACGGCTCAATCTGTGCAGATGAAAAGCTATTCATTTATCTTGACAAAAGCTATCATCCATGTGATAAGGATGATGCCGCATACAAGGTTATTGTAAGCAGGCTTGGGCAGGATGCCTACGGAGTACAAAAGGCTGACATAGAGTTTATAGCAGCAGACAGCCACTGCTTATACAGCATTACTGCGTGCAGCTATACTGCACTTTCCTCTGATGGAAGGACGGTGAGCACCCCATGAAAAAAAGAAGAGAGTTTTCAAATTTCGGTTTTTCCACCATCCTGCTTACCTTTTCCATGATATGCATTGTCACGTTCTCAGCACTCGCCTTTGTCACAGCAAACTCCGACTATAAGCTGAGCAAACGCGTTGCTGATAACAACAGCTCGTATTACCGTGCATGTGAAAAGGTATGGGACGAGATATCACAGATTGATGCCATTCTTGCATCCTCCTACGATGGCAGTCCTGATAAAGCAGCATACTATGAGGCCATAAAGACTGCTCTATCAGACAACGATACTGTCATAAATAAAAACCTCGCTGAAAATGAATCAAACGGCAAGGTTACCGGTCTGACCTATACTATCACCTGTACTGTAAGCAATACGCAGACTCTCACTGTAAAGCTTGATATCAACTATCCTGTCCACAGGCAGGATGCTTTTTATAAAATAAAACAATGGAAGCTCAATACCGACACAGCTTTCGAGGAAAATGATACACTAAACTTAATTGGAGGAAACTAAAATGGATGTTAAAAAGATATTAAAGGAAGCGACTGACAACGGAGCATCGGATATTTTCATAGTGGCCGGCCGCCCTCTCACATACAAATCAAAGGGAGTGATGGAGTGCCTCAATGAAATCAGAATGACTCCAAAAGAAACCTTTGAATTTGTCACATCAATCTATGCTCTTGCCGAGAGAGATATTTCAAAATTCGAGGAAACCGGAGATGATGACTTTTCCTTCGCTATACCGGGAGTGTCACGTTACAGAATGAGCACTTTCAAGCAGCGCGGCTCTTACTCTGCTGTCATCCGTGTTATCTCATTCACACTGCCAAAGCCAAGCGATTTGCATATACCGGACTCTGTTATGGAGCTTGCGGAAACAAACAACGGCATGGTGCTGGTTACCGGCCCAGCCGGAAGCGGTAAATCTACCACACTTGCATGTATTATTGATCAGATCAACCATGAGAAGGAAGAGCATATTATCACTCTTGAGGATCCGCTTGAGTTTTTACATCGTCATGACAAATGTATTGTGTCACAGCGTGAAATCAACACAGATACAGAAAGCTATCTCACTGCACTTCGCGCCGCACTCCGCCAGAGTCCTGACGTCATATTGCTTGGAGAGATGCGAGACTATGAGACCATCAATACAGCTGTCACAGCGGCTGAAACCGGTCATCTCATATTTTCATCACTTCACACAATTGGTGCCGCAAATACCATTGACCGAATAATCGATGCGTTTCCTGCTTCCCAGCAGCACCAGATAGCCATCCAGCTTGCATCTGTGCTGCAGGCTGTTGTCTGCCAGAAACTTTTACCTGCCACAAACGGTGAGATGGTGCCTGCTTTTGAAATCATGGTACTCACGCCTGCAATAAGGAACTTAATCCGTGAAGGCAAGGTCCATCAGATTGACGGTATCATCTACACCTCTGCAGCTGAGAATATGATTGCAATGGATACAAGCATCTTCAATCTGTACAAGGCCGGTGTAATCAGCAAGCAGGTGGCAATCAGCGAGTCCACCAATCCTGAGATGATGTCAAAGAGAATTAATTTAAACTAACTTCGTACTTGACGGATATATAAAACCCCGGCATATAAACCTTGAAACAGATTTATATGCCGGGGCTTTTCATTTAGATAAATATGTTAACACAAGCAAATTACCGTTATCTATACTTTCGATATTATACGTTAATCTCTGCCTTTACTCCACTCTCATCCTTATGCGCTTCAAGCACCGGATTAACTACATCACGCAGATATACATCTACCTGACGAGGTGCACGTCCCACATAAAGCTCAGGCTTAAGGTTCTTTTCGATATCAGCTTTTGTCAATCCGAATGCAGGATCTGCAGCGATTAAGTCTACGAGATTATTTTCTTTTCCCTCTTCCTTTACTGTCTTTCCTGCCTGCATTGAGAGCTGTCTGATCTTCTCATGGAGCTCCTGACGATTTCCGCCGTTCTTTACAGCATCCATCATGATGTTCTCTGTTGCCATGAATGGTATCTCTGCCATAAAGTGCTTTTCAATAACCTTTGGATATACTACCAATCCATCCACCACATTGAGGCAGAGGTCAAGTATTCCGTCTATTGCAAGGAAGCCCTCAGGTATTGAAAGACGCTTGTTTGCTGAATCGTCAAGTGTTCTCTCAAACCACTGTGTAGCCGAGGTAATTGCAGGATTCATTACATCTGCAAGAACATATCTTGAAAGAGATGCTATTCTCTCACTTCTCATAGGATTTCTCTTATATGCCATGGCTGATGAGCCAATCTGGTTCTTCTCAAACGGTTCCTCTACTTCCTTAAGATGCTGGAGCAGTCTGATGTCGTTTGACATCTTTGTAGCTGATGCAGCGATGCCTGCGAGCACATTTACTACTCTCGTATCTACCTTACGGGAATATGTCTGGCCAGACACCGGATAACAATCCTTAAAGCCCATCTTCTTTGCGATCATTGGATCTATCTTGTCTATTGTCTCATTGTCTCCGTCGAAGAGCTCAAGGAAGCTGGCCTGTGTTCCTGTAGTGCCCTTTGAGCCAAGGAGCTTTAATGTGCCCTGCACATACTCTAAATCCTCGAGATCCAGCATAAACTCATTCAGCCACAGTGTGGCACGCTTTCCAACTGTTGTCGGCTGTGCCGGCTGGAAATGTGTAAATGCAAGAGTCGGCTGATTCTTATACTTATCAGCAAAGTTTGCAAGCTCCGCAATAACACTTATAAGCTTTTTGTGAACGAGCTTTAATGCTTCATTCATGATGATGATATCTGTATTGTCACCTACATAGCATGAGGTTGCTCCAAGATGTATAATTCCTGCTGCCTTAGGGCACTGCTGTCCATATGCATAGACATGACTCATTACATCGTGACGCACAAGCTTCTCACGCTCCTTTGCCACATCATAATTGATGTCATCCACATGTGCCTTTAATTCATCAATCTGTTCCTGTGTGATAACCGGCTTGCCATCCTGTGAAAGCCCAAGCTCCATCTCGGTCTCTGCGAGAGCAATCCAGAGCTTTCTCCAAGTGGTAAATTTCATATCCTGCGAAAAAATATACTGCATCTCTTTGCTGGCATAGCGCTCAGAAAGAGGACTTGTGTATCTGTCTGTACTCATATTCTCTCCTTTATTAGCGATTAAGCATTTTTCTCTCGAGGTCTATTTCTTTATCAAAATACTCGCCTCTGATATCATCTTTCGGTGGCTCCATCGGATATTTTCCTGTGAAACAGCCCATGCAGATTGGCAGTCCCTCTACCATCTCATGAAGTCTGTCAATTCCAAGGTAGCCTAAAGAATCTGCACCTATAATCTGTCTGATATCCTCAATAGTCCTGTTGTAAGCGATAAGCTGCTCTCTTGCAGGAATATCTGTACCGAAATAGCAAGGCCATAAGAATGGCGGTGAACTGATGCGAACATGCACCTCTGTGGCACCCGCCTCTCTTAACATACGCACTATTCTGTCTGAGGTTGTTCCTCGCACAATTGAATCATCAATCATAACAACTCTCTTGCCCTTAACAGCCTCCTTTAATACATTGAGCTTTATCTGCACGCTTGATTCACGGCTTGACTGCTTAGGCTTGATAAATGTCCTGCCGACATAACCGTTCTTGACAAATGCTGTGCCATATGGAATGCCCGACTCAAGTGAATAACCAAGAGCAGCGGCATTTCCTGACTCTGGTACTCCTGTCACGATATCAGCCTCAACCGGTGAATCCATTGCAAGGAATCTACCAGCCTTGATACGGCTGCCATACACGCTTACTCCATCAATATGGCTGTCAGGTCTTGCGAAATAAATGTATTCAAACACGCATCTGGCCTGTTTTTCAGGGGCAAGTGCCATAGTCATATCAGACTCAATGCCCTTTTCAGGAGTGATAGTGATAACCTCTCCCGGCTCTATATCCCTGACAAACTCTGCACCGATTGTATCAAGCGCACAGGTCTCAGATGTAACGATATATGCATTGTCTCTCTTTCCGATGCAAAGAGGCTTAAAACCAAATGGGTCTCTGGCTGCAATAAGCTTTCTCGGGCTCTCAACCACAAGTGCATAGGCTCCCTTAAGCTTCTGGCAGGCACGTCTGACCGCCTCCTCCGCTGTTTTTGAGTTAAGACGCTCTCTGGCGATATGATAAGCTATAACCTCAGAGTCGATTGTGGTCTGGAAAATTGCTCCTGTATACTCAAGCTCCTTGCGAAGCTCCTTTGCGTTAATGAGGTTTCCGTTGTGTGCCATGGCAAGTGTGCCCTTGACATAATTTAATACGAGAGGCTGTGCATTCTCACGTGTTGATGAGCCTGCTGTTGAATAGCGCACATGTCCCACTCCGATATCACCCTTCATAGGCTCTAAAATATCAGGAGTAAATACCTCATTTACAAGACCCATACCCTTGTGTGTGGTCACCTTACCCTTTGGTCCGTGTGTATCACTCACTGCAATACCACAGCTTTCCTGTCCTCTGTGCTGAAGCGCAAAAAGACCATAATAGATAGTGGATGCGACATTTCCTCCATCAAAATCATACATGCCGAACACACCACACTCCTCATGAAGCTCATCAAATACATGGTTATGCTCGTCAATATCAGAACACCTTTCTAATTTTGTACCGGTATGACTTTTTGTATCTATACAAGTATTTATATACTGATTTATGTTATTGTCCTGGTTCATAATATCTCCGTTTATAATTGCGAAATAGTAACGCGGAATAAATAATATATTAGCGGCTGAATTTGCTTCCTGTAAGAAGCTCAAATGCCTCTTTATATTTCTCTACAGTCTTCACAACAACCTCATCAGGTAAAAGAAGGTCATTGTCCGGATTTGCCTTGAGCCAGTCTCTTACATACTGCTTGTCAAATGAAGGCTGTCCCTGTCCAGGCTTATATCCATCAAGTGGCCAGAAGCGTGAGCTGTCAGGTGTGAGCATCTCATCGGCAAGCACTACCTCCCCCTGCTCATTTAAGCCAAACTCAAACTTGGTATCTGCGATGATGATGCCCTTTGTAAGAGCATACTCTGCACATTTCTTGTAAAGAGCAATTGTATAATCGCGAATCTTCTCTGCGTACTCTCTGCCCTTCTCAGGATAAATCTTCTCTAATACTTCTACTGATTTTTCGAATGAGATATTCTCATCATGATCTCCAAGATCAGCCTTGGTAGATGGTGTATAAACAGGCTCAGGGAGCTTATCAGACTCAACAAGTCCCTCCGGAAGTCTGATTCCGCAGACTGTACCGTTCTACTGGTAGCTTGCCCAGCCGCTTCCTGTGATATATCCACGAACTATACACTCGATTGGAAGCATCTCAAGCTTCTTGCAGAGCATGCTGTTTCCGTTGAACCTGTCCTGACTGAAGAACTCCGGCATATCCTTTGCGTCTACTGAAATCATATGGTTAGGAACGACATCCTTTGTGAATTCAAACCAGAACTTAGACATCTGTGTGAGGATGGCTCCCTTGTCTGTAATTTTATTCTTTAAAATATGGTCAAAAGCGGAAATACGATCTGTTGCGACCATAATAAGGCTGTCCCCGTTATCATATACTTCTCTTACTTTTCCTTCTTTGAATGGTTTAAATTCCTGCATGATTGTCCTCCATCTTATGTGTAATTTATTTTACAAATCAAATGCTACCTTTAAATTATATACCAGCTCAATTTGTAAAGTCAACGTATATTATAAGTTTTTTTAAATAATTTTACGCTATTTATAAGCAATTCTTATATTTATTATTATATCTTTAATATATCAAAACAAAAGCTCCGGTTCAAACCCTTTGTCTGCGCCGGAGCTTATATAATACAGATTTTATTTAACGATAAGTGACTTTCCTGTCATCTCTTTCGGCTGTGGAAGTCCCATAATCTCAAGCAGTGTTGGAGCGATATCTGCAAGACATCCGCCCTCACGAAGCTTGTAAGAAGGGTCAGCGTTTACAAGAATGAAAGGAACAGGATTGGTTGTATGAGCTGTATGAGGTTTTCCTGTCTCATAATCAATCATCTTCTCTGCGTTTCCGTGGTCAGCACAGATGAATAATACTCCATCCACATCCTTGATTGCCTGAACTGCATCACCTACGAGTGAATCAACTCTCTCAACAGCCTTTACAGCAGCCGGAATCACACCTGTATGTCCAACCATGTCAGGGTTAGCAAAGTTAATGATAATAACATCATACTTATCTGACTTGATAGCCTCAACAAGATCCATTCCAACCTCAGGAGCGCTCATCTCAGGCTTTAAGTCATATGTTGCAACGTCCTTAGGACTGTTTACAAGAAGACGTGCCTCATCGATATTCGGCTCTTCTACTCCACCATTAAAGAAAAAGGTTACGTGTGCATACTTCTCTGTCTCTGCGAGACGAAGCTGTTTCTTGCCATTTGCTGCAAGATACTCACCAAATGTATTCTGGATTTCTTCCTTCTCAAAAGCGATAAGCTTGTTAGGAATTGACTCGTCATAATCCTTGAAGCATACAAATGTTGTCTTAAGGAATGGGCGCTCAAAGCCGGTAAACTTATCATCGCAAAATGCTCTTGTCATCTCACGAGCACGGTCAGGACGGAAGTTGAAGAAGATAACAGAATCATTGTCCTTTACAACAGATACCGGTGTGCCATCCTCGTTTGTGATAACTGTAGGAAGCACGAACTCATCTGTAACATCGTTTGCGTATGACTCCTCCATAGCCTTTACAGGGCATGTAGCTTTTACGCCTTCACCCTTAGTGAGTGAATCATAAGCCTTCTGCACACGATCCCAGTTGTTATCTCTGTCCATTGCATAGTAACGTCCCGAAAGAGATGCAATCTTTCCTACACCGATTTCCTTCATCTTGGCGAGAAGCTGCTCGATATAGTCCTTGCCTGATGCAGGAGGTGTATCACGACCATCAAGGAAGGCGTGTACATATACTCTGTCAAAATTCTCTTTCTTGCAAAGCTCAAGAAGTCCGTAAAGATGCTCGATATGGCTGTGAACTCCACCATCTGAAAGAAGTCCCCAAAGATGCAGATCGGAGTCATTCTTCTTGCAGTTTTCGATTGCAGAAAGTAATACCTTGTTCTTGAAGAAATCACCATCAGCAATTGCCTTTGTGATTCTTGTAAGATCCTGATATATGATACGGCCTGCGCCGATATTCATATGTCCTACCTCAGAGTTTCCCATCTGTCCGTCAGGAAGTCCAACTGCAAGACCTGAAGCTGCGCCCTTTACAAAAGGACACTCTGCCATCAATTTATCCATAACAGGGG
>OHUI01000971.1_pt1 | contig 11734 bp, 11 predicted proteins | sample 1579231 | NCBI WGS metagenome assembly OHUI01 (sample SAMEA3882509, study PRJEB24775) | human gut metagenome | biome: human-associated habitat; feature: intestine environment; material: feces | place: Netherlands | collected 2009/2010 | reverse complement strand
TCGTTAAATGGCGGTAGCTGACTCCCGGATAAAATTTATATTCATCATCTTCTAATTATTTTCTCACAGCTTCGATCAGGATCGCTGCTTCCTCAGAAGTGATCTCTCCTGCGCTGTGGTCGATGATCGTCTTATCTTCATAATCTTCGTCTTCAGATACGGTTACAACGTTACATCTAAGTGCAATATCTGTATCTTTCATATCAACACCAATGCTTAATGCCTCAAGGGGTGATCTTCCGGAATAATAAACCTGTGGGTCATATCCTAACATAGAAAGATTGGCTACATCACTTCCTGCTGGTAAATTGGATGGTACTGTATAAGCGATTCCCTGTTCGGAAACTTTCGCCATCTCATCCATCACTGGTTTGTCTGCTAACTGAAGTGGTGTCTTCCCACCTGCTGCTTCGATTGGCTCGTCAGCCATTCCATCTCCTAAAACAATAACGTATTTCATTCTGTCCTCCAAAAATGTGTCATGTATATTTATACATCTATTCCATTGCAATTATTTTTACATAAGATACATCTTCTATCTTCTCAACATCCTGAATCATAGCCGAGACATCCGTCTCGCTGTCTTCGATGTCAACACTGACTGTTAAGAGTCCCTTTCCATTAATTGGAATACTCTGGTGGATCGTCAGGATATTTGCCTTATAAAGTGCAAAAATGTTAAGGATCGAGGCCATAACGCCAGGCTGGTCATCGACTTCGATCACGAATGTGATACTACGTCCTTTCTTACCAGCATAAAATGGGAAAATATCATCCTTATACTTGTAATAAGAACTTCGACTGATTCCCACCTTCTCTGTAGCTTCTAATACAGAAACTGCTCTCTTTGAATCTAACAGTTTCTGGACCTCTAACACCTTTAACAACACTTCTGGAACTGCTTTCTTTTTAATTACATAATAGTTGGTTTCTTTCATGTCTGGTTCCTTTTGTTTTCCTGTGGTGTACAGTTGTCTTTGCACAAAATACTACCACAGATATTTTTATGATGCAATAGAAAATTTGGTTTTAAAATAAATACATGATCTGGCCGGAAGTTTTCTGTTTAATTTTCTTCCTTCTTGCTGTTGTTATCCCATGCAAGATAGGCATTCATAAATCCATCCAGATCCCCATCTAATACAGCGCTTGGATTTCCGCTTTCAAAGTTTGTTCTGTGGTCTTTTACCATTGTATAAGGCTGCAGGACATAGGATCTGATCTGGTTTCCCCATCCATTATCCCCAACATCACCTCGGATATCTGATAATTTTTCCAAATGTTGCTGCTGTTTTAACAGATACAGTTTTGTCTTTAACATCTTCATTGCCTGATCTTTGTTCTTGTGCTGTGAACGCTCATTCTGGCACTGTACAACAATTCCTGTTGGTAAATGCGTAATACGGATTGCGGAATCTGTTTTGTTGATATGCTGTCCACCAGCTCCACTTGCACGATATGTGTCGATCCGAATATCTTCATCTGCAATCTCAACTTCTATATCATCTTTGATATCTGGCATTACATCACAGGATGCAAACGATGTCTGTCGTTTTCCTGCTGCATTGAATGGAGAAATTCGGACAAGACGGTGAACACCTTTTTCAGATCGTAAATATCCATAAGCGTTCATTCCCGTGATCTTCACAGTAACAGATTTGATCCCTGCTTCATCCCCATCAAGATAATCAAGAACTTCTGTTCCATAACCTTTCTTTCCTGCCCATCTTGTGAACATACGGTATAGCATTCCTGCCCAGTCGCAAGACTCTGTTCCACCTGCCCCTGCATGTAGTGTAAGAATTGCATCATCCTTATCATATTCACCTGTTAGCAGTGTTGAAATACGTAATTCCTCATATGTTTTTTCAAATTCATCCATCAAAGCAGTGGCTTCTTCGATCAGATCGGCATCTTCATCTTCTTCTGCCATATCGATCAAAGTCTCGATATCTTCATATTTTGTTTTCAGATCATCATATTCTTCCACGACACCTTTCAGGCTTTTGACTTCTTTCATAACATTCTGGGATTCCTCAACATTATCCCAGAATCCTGGTTCTTCCATATTCAGTTCTAATTGATCAATTCTCTCTTTTTTTGCTTCTAACGCAAGGGAACCACTAAGATCTTCTAGTGGTTCCTGAAAAGAGTTTAATTTATATTTTAATTGTTCTGCTTCAATCATTGATAAAAAACTCCTTATTAATTCCTTCCGCAGCAGTTCTTATACTTCTTACCACTTCCACATGGGCAAGGATCATTTCTGCCGACTTTTGCTCCTTTTCTTACATAAGGCTTCTTCTCAACTTCTGCATCTTTGTTTGTTCCAGTGATCTTTGGAGCTTCTTCTCTCTCAATCTTCTGCTCAACCTGTACGTGGAACAGTGCACCTGTTGTCTCTTCCTGAATTGCCTTTGTCATATCATTGAACATCTCAAATCCAGCCATACGGTATTCAACAACTGGATCTCTCTGTCCATATGCCTGAAGACCAATTCCTTCTCTTAATTGATCCATATCATCAATATGATCCATCCACTTGCGGTCGATGACTTTCAGTAAGATAATACGTTCAATCTCACGAAGATCAAAGTCTTCGAATTCTTTTTCTTTCTGTTCATATAATGCAACTGTTTCTTCCTGTAATCTTGCTACCAGATCATCAACTTTACCAGAAGATTTCTCTGCATCTGTTAATACGATCTTATTCAGTGGTACAATTGGAAGCAACTCTGCATTCAGTGCTGCCAGATCCCACTCTTCTGGTGGAAGCTCATCACTGATCACCTGATATACATGATTTGCAACTGTTTCTTTCATCATGCCTAAAACAGATTCTTTCATGTCATCTCCGTCAAGAACACGGCGGCGTTCTTTGTACATAACTTCTCTCTGTTCATTGTTGACTCTATCATAATCTAACAGATTCTTACGAATACCAAAGTTGTTATTCTCAATCTTCTTCTGGGCTTTCTCGATCGTCTTGCTGATCGTCTTATGCTGGATTTCTTCTCCTTCTGGAATTCCCAGTGCATTGTATATACTGATCATTCTTTCAGATCCAAACAATCTCATCAGATCATCTTCCAGTGATAAATAGAACTTAGATTCACCTGGATCTCCCTGACGTCCAGCACGACCACGTAACTGGTTATCGATACGTCTGGATTCATGACGTTCTGTACCGATGATCTTTAATCCGCCAAGTTCTGCAACACCATCTTCCAGCACGATGTCAGTACCACGACCAGCCATGTTCGTAGCGATCGTTACGGCACCGATCTCACCTGCGTGAGAGATGATCTCTGCTTCTTTCTCGTGGAATTTCGCATTCAGTACGTTGTGTTTGATTCCACGTTTCTTAAGCATTGCACTTAATTCTTCAGACATCTCGATGGTGATCGTACCAACTAAAACAGGCTGTCCTTTTGCATGAGATTCAATGATATCTTCGACAACAGCATTCATCTTCTCACGTTTTGTCTTGTAGATCGCATCATCATGATCGATTCTCTGAACTGGTTTGTTTGTTGGGATCACAACAACGTCCATTCCATAAATCTCTCTAAATTCCTGTTCTTCTGTAAGTGCAGTACCTGTCATACCTGCTTTCTTGTCATATTTATTGAAGAAGTTCTGGAACGTGATCGTTGCAAGAGTTTTGGATTCTCTCTTGACCTTTACATTTTCCTTCGCTTCGATTGCCTGATGCAGACCATCAGAATAACGTCTTCCTGGCATGATACGTCCTGTAAATTCATCGACGATCAATACTTCATCATCTTTTACTACATAGTCTTTGTCTTTAAACATTAAGTTATGTGCACGAAGTGCTAAGATGATATTATGCTGAATCGCAAGGTTCTCTGGATCTGCAAGATTCTCGATATGGAAGAATTTCTCGACTTTCTTCACGCCATCTGCAGTCAGCATGATCTGTTTATCTTTTTCATTGACAAGGAAATCTCCATCTTCTTCGATATCCTCGTTCATTAAGATATCCATCTTGGATAATTCACCATCAGAACTTCCTCGTTCCATCTGGCGGGCTAAGATATCACATGCACGGTACAATTCTGTAGACTTACCACTTTCACCGGAAATAATCAGTGGTGTTCTTGCCTCATCAATCAGTACGGAATCGACCTCATCGACGATCGCATAGTGAAGATCTCTCTGTACAAGATCTTCTTTCTCAATGACCATGTTATCTCTTAAGTAGTCAAATCCTAATTCATTGTTTGTAATATAAGTAATATCACAGTTATATGCTTCACGACGTTCATCATTCTCCATATCATTTGTAACAACGCCAACAGTTAATCCAAGAAAATTATGAACTTTTCCCATCCACTCGGCATCTCGAGTTGCCAGATAATCATTGACTGTTACGATATGAACGCCCTTTTCTTCCAGCGCATTTAAATATGCAGGTAACGTGGATACTAAAGTTTTACCTTCACCAGTTCTCATCTCTGCGATACGTCCCTGATGCAGGATGATACCACCGATCAGCTGTACACGGTAATGTTTTAAACCGATCGCACGGCTGCTGGCTTCTCTTACTGTTGCATATGCTTCTGGTAACAGATCATCTAATGTCTCTCCATTTGCAAGTCTTTCTTTAAATTCAACGGTCTTATGTCTTAGTTCCTCATCTGACAATTTCTGCATGGACTCATCGAGTGCTTCGATCTTGTCAACTGTCTTGCTGATTCGTTTTAGTTCCTTATCACTGTGAGAACCAAATACTTTATCAAATAAACCCATAAATAATCTCCTAAGTTTCTTTTTATGATTGTTCCATCTTGTGATCATTCTGTCTCTGACATCTGATATCAAGATAGTCTTATATCTATTATATAGTCTTTGCTATTGTAACACTTAACATTATAAGGTGCAAGTTAACTAATTGTAAAAATTCTCAATAAATTTTGAATTTTTTATAAAAAAAAGTATGAAAAAAGGAGATCCTTGTCATAAGGATCTCCTCCATCTTCCGATCTTCTAAAATTCAGGTTCGATCAGTCCGTATGTATTTCCTTTTCTCTTGTATACAACATTGACTTCAAATGTATCAGCATTGCGGAATACAAAGAAATCATGTCCTAATAATTCCATCTGTACACAAGCTTCTTCTACATCCATTGGTTTGATAGCAAACTTCTTGCTTCGGATGATTCTGATCTCATCATCTTCCACATCGTCTTCCTGCTCCATAAATTCCTGTTTGAAGCTTGTTCCATCATATTTCTGATTCATAAGTCTTGTTTTATATCTGCGGATCTGGCGTTCGATCACATCTACTACCAGGTCAATAGATACATACATGTCTTCACTGCCTTCTTCAGCACGGATAATGTGCCCTTTCATAGGAATGGTAACTTCTATCTTCTGTCTTCCCTTCTGAACACTTAAAGTTACATTCACGATCGTATCGTCTACTAAATATTTGTCGAGACGTCCGAGTTTCTCTTCAATTGCTGCTTTGATACCTTCTGTAACTTCAATGTTCTTTCCACTAATAATGAATTTCATGGCTCCCATCTCCTTTACCTTTTTTGTATGAATTCATTATAACATATAATTCTGATTAAGAAAACAAAATCTTTTTATAAATAGTAAACAAAACATATGTTTCTTTTTGAAGTTATCCACAGTTATTATTTGTCGAATTGTGGATGTGGATAATGTGGATAACTCTGTGGGTAACTCATTTTTGGCTAAAATATGCCATTTCTGTATGTTGATAACTTTGTGGGTATTTTGTTAGCAATATGTGTGTAATTTTTCCATAAAAAAATCAACCTGCTTTTTGTTATACAACTAGCACAAATCGACAAAAAGCGGTTGATTTTTAATTTATGAGTCACTATATAAAAATAGCTTAAATTGTCTGAAAATTAGGCATTTTGAAGATATCGCTCGACTGAATACACACAGTTGGCACCATCTGACACCGCCGTCACCACCTGACGAAGATTTTTGCTTCTTCCATCCCCTGCAGCAAAGATTCCCGGAATATTTGTAACACCGTCTTCTCCTGCGATAATATATCCTTTTTCGTCTGTTGATAACTTTCCAGATAAAAGCTCGGAAGCTGGTTTTGTCCCCACAGCGATAAAAATTCCATCAACATCTAGTAACTTATCCACATGGTTATCTACATCTTGTATATGAAGTCCCTCCACAACCTCATCTCCATCGATTTTTGTCACGATCGTGTTCCATAAGATTTCAATCTTGTCGTTCTTCTTTACTTCATCCTGAAGAATCTTTGCACCACGAAATTCATCTCTTCGATGGATCAGATAAACTTTTTTACACATACGGCTTAAGAATATTGCATCTTCCAATGCAACATTTCCACCACCAACAACTGCTGTTACCTTATTTCTAAAAAATGCTCCATCACATGTTGCACAATAAGATACTCCCATTCCCTTTAATTTTTCTTCTCCTTCTATTCCCAAAGTCTGATGAACTGCTCCTGTTGCAAGAATGATCGTCCTTGTTTTTAATGTATCTCCATTCTTAAGCATGATCTCTTTGATTTCTTCGTCTGCATAGATTTCTTTAACTTCTGCTGTAATACTTTTAGCACCAAGTTCTTTCGCATGCTCTGAAAATTTTAATCCAAGATCCATTCCATTTGTCTTTGGAATTCCAGGACAACCTGTCCTCCTGGCATATATTCTTTCTCGATCATAACAAAATCAAGCATTGCTCTCTGTGCATAGATTGCTGCAGACATTCCAGCTGGTCCGGAACCTATAATTACTAAATCGTATATTTTCATGATATTATCTCCTTTTACTCAAAGTTTCTGCCTTATTCTTTCTTCGCTAGTTTTAATAAAACTCCACTGTATCTTGGAAGTGTGATCGTAAGCTCACTGTCTTTTCCTTTTTTCTTTAGATGAATATTTTCTTTACGTTTCTTCATCGTTCCACCATACTGTTCCCATTCTGTATGTAACAATGTTCTTCTCGTATGGTGTCCTTTGATCGTTAATTTATAATCTTTCTGCTCTTTGTCAGAGAAATTAAAGATTCCAACGATCATGTGATCTGCCGTTTTTCTTCCGATCGCATAAATACATCGTTCTTCCTGATGGCAGTCCAGCCATTCAAAGTTTTCTCTATGATAATCATAATGGAAAGCTTTTTCCTTCTTGTAAATATCATTTAATTTGACCATATATTTATGGAAAGCATCATGAATCGGATATTTTAAGATCATCCAATCTTGTTCCTGTGCCTCGCTCCATTCCCTGATCTGTCCAAATTCATTCCCCATAAAGTTTAATTTCTTTCCTGGATGGATCATCATATACATATACATAGCCCTTGCCTGTGGAAATTTATCTTCATAATCCCCATACATCTTCTGTAAGATCGTTGCCTTGCCATGTACAACTTCATCATGACAATATTCTAGCATATAACGTTCATTCCAGAAATACACCATAGAGAATGTTAGTTTGTGATAATCACGACTTCGATATTCTGGTCCAGTCTGAAAATATTCCAGAGTATCGTGCATCCATCCTAAATCCCATTTGTAATCAAATCCTAACCCGCCTTTCCATACAGGTTCTGTCACACCTGGATAAGCAGTGGAATCTTCTGCGATCAGCATGGCGGTTGGATGACGTTGTTTCAAACCTAAATTGAATGATACAGCGATCGACTTCCTAAATTGAATGCTTTTAAGAAGTCGATCGCTGTATCATTGACTCCTCTGCTTTCATCTCCCTGCCAGTAGATCAGGCGGCTCACTGCATCCATACGGATTCCATCAAAATGATACTCTTCCAGCCAATAGTTGGCCGCTGATTGCAAGAAGCACTGAACTTCTCTTCTGGAATGAATAAAGTTGCAACTTCCCCATTCACTCTCTCCAGTATCTTTATTATCGTATTCATATAATGGAGTTCCATCATATAATTTCAGTCCATATCCATCTACTGCAAAATGAACTGGCACAAAATCCATAATGACTCCAATCCCTGCCTGATGCATCATATCGACAAATTTCATTAATTTATCTGGAGTTCCATAACGTTTCGTTGGTGCAAAAAATCCAGTGTTTTGGTATCCCCATGATCCATCAAATGGATGTTCTGACAATGGCATTAATTCTACATGGGTATAATTATTTTGTTTTAGATATGGAACGAGCATCTTGGCAATCTCATCATACTGATACCAGCCATTCTCATCTTTCTTATTCATTCTCCATGAACCCATATGCATCTCATAGATATTGATGGCATCTTCCATTCCGACACTTCTCATCTGCATCCATGATCTGTCATTGAATCTGTATGTTGTGATATCTCTGATAATAGAACATGCCCCCGGTCTTAGTTCCATCTCAAATCCATAGGGATCACAATGTTCCTGCCGGTTTCCATCTGGTCCGTAGATGCAGTATTTGTACATCTGACCTTCTTTAGCTTTGTCGGAGTAGAATAAAAAGAAACCACTTTGTGCGTCTTGTTCCATAAATTCTTCATTCCAGTCATTAAACTCCCCAATGATCGATATCCTGGAGGCTCTTGGTGCATAGGTTACAAAACGAATCTTATCACCGTCTTTATGTGCACCCATATAACGATATGCATCAAATAATTTTCCATCATAAAAATCTTGCCGGTTCATGTTTGTGCCTCCTTTTATCATACAACTGTTGTTTTTCATTCATATGTATATTATAATAAATGTATGTGTATACAACAACCACCAAAATAGTGTTTTTGGTGGTTATCGAACATTTTTCATTGTTTTGTAGATTATCTTTTTTATATGATTTTAAAGGAGTTTTTGATATGGTAGAGAAGAAAACTGATCGTCGTATTTTGAAAACAAAACGTGCGCTCAGAGAGAGCCTGCTTTATTTATTAAAAGAACAGCCAATACAAAAAATATCCGTTTCCCGCCTATGTGAGAAATCGGATATTAACCGCAGTACATTTTATACGTATTATTCCAGTCCGATGGATCTTCTGGAGTCGATTGAAGATGAGATTTTAAATACTCTAGAAGAAGATATGATCCAGTTTGAGAAGGAAAATTCAATTTCACAGTTGATGAATTCTATTATCTTTTATATCAGTGAGCATAAGCAGTTGGTAAGATTGTTGTTCTCAGACCATGGTGATCCAGGATTTCAGAATAAACTTCTGCTTGCCACCCAACACTGGACCATGCCAATGTGGCAGAGCCGCCGGCCTGATTACGATGCGGAGGCTTTGTCTTCTTTGCATATTTATATTGTGAGCGGATGCATGGCTGTGATCCAACAGTGGATCACGGGTGGATTTCAGGAGTCCGAAGAGGAAGTTTCTTCTTTGTTGGAGAAATTGTCTGCTTCTACTTCGGCTGGATTTTTGCAAGGGAAATAAATAAAATGGATTTTCATAATACATGCTGCTATTATAATCATCGATTTTTTCACTTAAAAATGAATTATAAACTTTGATCAATGCATCAATTACTGATCAATTACAAATTCATCTAATACTTCCTGCAGTCTTTCAAAGAACATACTAGCATGATATCCATCTGCGGATGCATGAGATATCGTCAAAGCAGCAGACAGCCTTCTTCTGCCCTCTTCTTCCACATATTTTCCAAATGTAATGATCGGAAATAGATTTGGTCTTCCGGTTGGCACCCATGTGCTGTAGCCTGTGAAATCCATCCATGGCACACAGGAGATACAAAAGAAGTTTGGCGGCTGCCCTTCTTTTCCTTTGGGTCCTTTGACATCTTTGTATGTTTCCATATCATTTATAATGTTTTGATAGCATGTCTGAAAATCATCATCATAATAAGACCAGATGTCTGAAAATGTATGATCATCTTTGTGAAAGATCGTAAAGTTTGGATGCATCACATCAAAGTAACCAGGTCTTCCTTCCTGATCGACTCCCATTTTAAATTCTCTTTTCTCATTGACAACTTTTCCTGTGCAGTAAATAAATGCCGGATAAAACTTTAATCCACATTTTTTGACCTGCTGATACAGATTTTCCACATCTAGACGTACTGTAACAGTATAACCGCATGGTATCATCTGCATATAATATTCAAAATGTTTCTGTCGTTCCCATTTTTCTGGGTCTAGTAAATAAAACATGTCAGACACCTCCTTTTTTAGCTTTCAATATCAGATCATTTCATATCCACCTAAAACTACCGGCATTTTCAATACTTCCAATACTCTCTCAAGCAATACTCCTTCTCTGTTTGGATAATCAAATCCATAACTTGCCTTGATCGCCTGTGTGATAAACTGCACACCCTTATCCAGTGCGATTGGCAGACTGTCTCCGTCTAACAGGCTTCCTATCATAACAGAAGTATAAGCATCTCCTGTTCCCGGATAAAATGTTGGGATATAACGGCATTTTATCTTCCAATATGTATTACAAGTTCTATCGTAAGCGATCACATTAGAATCTTTATCTTTCTCTTTATCTGGAACACTTGTCACAACAATGATATCTGGTCCCATATCAGACAAACGTTTTACCCATTCTTTGATCTCTTCATCGGTTGTTGTCTGTTTGTATTCTTCCCCTAATAAAAGACTTACTTCTGTAAAATTGGGTGTAATAATGTCAGCTTTTGTTACCAGACGTTTCATTCCTTCAACTAATCCTTGATCCATCGTTGAATACAAGTTTCCATTATCTCCAAGGACTGGATCGATCACAACCATATTATCCTCTGTTCCAAAATCATCAATAAACCCGGAAACGATCTCAATCTGACGTTCAGATCCTAAGAATCCAGAATAAATACAGTCAAAATCGATATTTAGCTCTTTCCAATGATCGATATAGTCCTGCATATGATCTGTAAAGTCTACAAAACTAAAGGTATCAAATCCCCCAGTATGATTGGAAAGGATCGCTGTCGGCAATGGACAGACCTGCACTCCCATGGATGAAAGGATGGGAATGATCGCTGTCAACGAAGCTCTTCCAAAACCAGACAGATCATGAATTGCTGCCACTCTTTTTACACTATGCTTCATTTTGTTTCTCCTTTTTATAATCCGATCATTGTACTATTTTAAACGGAACGTCAGGATTCCTTTGTAATCGATCACATGGATCGCTTCATCTTTTTTCATCTGTTCCATCATCGCTTCTGGATCTTTCACATCTCTGCTTTCTAAGAATCCTCGTACTTCAAACTGATTCATAGGATGTCTTCCGATAATGGATTTAACCGCTTCATAGTCATCTTCAATCTCACTGAAAAATGCACCAGAACTCATCATCTCAATCGAAATACCACCAAGTGTCTCAACCGCATATCGCATGCGTTCTTCAGATACGACATTCACATCTGCTTCTGCTGGCGGACGAACTGGTGTATTTAAGTATAGTCTGTCATATTTTAATTCTTTTAATAATTCTTGAAACTTAAGAATAGACTGCTCATCATCGTTGATCCCATCAACTAGCATGATTTCCAACCAAAGTTCTCCTTCATACATGTGAGTGAACTTTTTGAGACCTTCAAATTCTTCTTCAAATTTGATCGTTCCATAAGGTCTGTCAATCTTCTTGGAAATTTCCTGATTATAAGCATCCAGAGATGGCAATACCATATCAGCATGGCATAATTCTTCTCTGACTTGTGGATCAGAAAGCAACGCATCATTTGTGATCACTGCGACTGGCTTGTCTGTCAATGCTTTCAGAGCAACT
>OHUI01000951.1_pt1 | contig 11979 bp, 9 predicted proteins | sample 1579231 | NCBI WGS metagenome assembly OHUI01 (sample SAMEA3882509, study PRJEB24775) | human gut metagenome | biome: human-associated habitat; feature: intestine environment; material: feces | place: Netherlands | collected 2009/2010 | reverse complement strand
GCCGCCACACCGCTCTGCGGACAGATCCGCATCGTCCCCCGTGCCAAACTCGACAGCCTGGCGCACCCCGCCACGGCCGACGGGGCTCAAGCCATGCGCTTCGAGCGCACGCAGATCGACGCAGGGCATATCGGCGAGGACGATACGCCGCCGAGCTACACGTTCAAATGGCATAACGAAGGAACGGCACCGCTCATCATCACCCGCGTGCAGACCACCTGCGGCTGCGCCGCGGCCACCTACGGCCGGCAGCCCGTCCGCACGGGCGGCGAAGGCACGGTGACGGTCACCTACCACCCGAAGGGACACCCGGGGAGCTTCGACAGGCGGATCTTCGTCTATACGCAGCTCTCGGACAAGATGCCGACGGCCATCCTGCACCTCACGGGCACGGTCATAGCCTCGGAACTCACGGACGGCGATTACCCCTATGCAATGGGGACGCTGCGGCTCAAACAGCAGTCCGTGCGGTTCGCCCGGGAAGGGTTGCAGAGCGAGCGCATCGAATGCCTGAACACGGGCGACCATGCCATGCGGCCACGCTGCGACGATCACCTGCTCCCGCGGGGAATCACCCTCAGGTGCGAGCCCGCAACCCTCGCCCCGGGCGCCAAAGGCGACCTGGTCATCGGGTTCGACCCCGCGCAGGCAACGCACAGGGCTCCTGCACAGCTGCCCCTGATCCTCGAAGGGCCCGATGTCCCGCCGAGCGGGCGCACGCTGCAGATCCGGTTCGAAGAAACAGAGTAAGAAACAGACAAAAACGAGTCATATGAAAACAATTTTTAGATTTACGCTCCTTGCACTTATCGTGACGGCCTTCTGCGCCTGCGATGACGACAAGTCGTATGTAGCCCCCCTGGATGTCACGCCCAACAACCTCGCCGGCACGTGGCAGCTCGCCCAATGGAACGGCGCGCCCCTCGCCCAGGGCAGCTACGTATACATCGAGTTCATCCGCAAAGACCAGAAGTACGTCATGTACCAGAACTTAGACAGCTTCGGCGCCCGCAAGCTCACGGGACGCTTCGCCATCGAAACCGACGAGGAACTGGGCGCCATCATCTACGGCAACTACGATTACAGTGCCGGCGACTGGCAGCACCGCTACATCGTGACCGACTTTTCGAAGACACAAATGATATGGACAGCCAAGGACGACCGCTCGGACATTTCGGTCTACGAACGCTGCGACGGCATCCCCGAGGATATTACCGGAGGGAAAACGGAGTAATAAAAAGTTCACGCCGCAAGGCAGTAAAAGGGACTCCCACGCAACAGGGAAGTCCCTTTTATCTTTTGCCCGGAGCGCCATGACCGGCCTATCCGGGTTGGTAATGCGGGGAATTTGCAGTATTTTTGCGCAAAACAAAACGGACTATGACACGACCACTGCAATTCATACCTTTCAAATCCCGCGCAGACAAAGGCTGGGCCGAAGCCTGGGAGCTTTACGAAAAGTCGTTCCCCTACAACGAACGCTGGAGCGAGGAGGCCTACGACCGGGCTTTCGGCGACCCGAATTTCGAAGCCGACGGCATCTGGCGCGGCGACGAGTTCATCGGCATCCTCTTCCACTGGGGTGCCGACGGGTACCGTTATGTCGAGCACCTGGCCGTCTCACCCGCCCTGCGGGGACAAAACATGGGCTCCGCCGCACTCTCGGCCTTCTGCCGGAAGGTCGGGCGCGTCATCCTCGAGATCGACCCGCCCGTAGACGACATTTCGATCCGCCGCCTGCACTTCTACGAGCGGCTGGGGTTCGTCGCCAACCCCTACCAATACATCCACCCGTCGTTCCGCAAGCCCTTCACACCCCACCGGCTGGTGCTGATGAGTTATCCCGGCGCCATCACCTACGAAGAAGCCCGCAGTTTTGCGGACTTCGTTCGGGAGGCAGTCCTCCGCTATTCGGAGCACGAAGCCCCCACTCTGCCGAATTTAGCGTAAAAAGCGGATCGCTTCCAGCAAGACAACGGTTCCGACCGGCATAGGCCGTTCAGCGGCAGGATTTCTTTCCCGGCATCCCCGGCAATGCAGACGATGCAGGCGGATAGGCGCCATATCGGCATAAAATGGAGCCGGGCGCAAAAACGGGATCCCTCCGGAAGCCGCCCGGCCGAAAACCCCGTTACAGGATCCCGACCAGGTATTTGGTGACGAAATAACCGCCCACGACCAGCCAGACATACAGCAGTCCCGCCAGCACGAAGGGCTTCGCCCCGGCATGTTTGAACTTGTCGATGCTCGTTTCCGTACCCAGCGCCGTCATGGCCATCGTCAGCATGAACGTATCGACATATTCGATGGCGCCGTTCAACGGAATGTCGCGGACACTCTCCGCCCCGGTCAGGTATTGCAGCAGCGAATTGAGGCCGATGACCGCGATGAAGCCGAAGGCGAACCACGGAATGGTAATTTTGCTCTTCTCCTTGTGCCCTCCGGCGGTTTTCCGGCGGCCCGCCAGCACGAACCCCAGGATAACCAGCACGGGCGCAAGCATCATCACGCGGATCATCTTGGTAATGGTGGCCGTCCCAGCGATTCCCAGCGTATCGGTCGGATCCATTGCGTTGCCCGCCCCCGCCACATGGGCCACCTCGTGCAGCGTGCTGCCCGTATAGACGGCCACGCCCGTGTCCGTCAGGGCGTCGAGCATCCCCGTGCGGTACATCAGGGGATAGAGGAACATCGAGAGGGTTCCGAAAATCACGACCGTGGAGACGGCGATGGCGGTCTTGTACCCCTCGCATTTCACGACCGGCTCAGCACCCAGTACGGCCGCCGCGCCGCAGATGGCACTGCCCGTCGAGGTCATCAGCGCCGTGTCGCGGTCGATCTTCAGCAGGCGTCCCAGCAGGACGCCGCCCAGGATCGTGACCGTCACGACGACCAGGTCGACCGCGACGGCCGGAATACCCACGGCGGCCACCTCGGAGAGCGTCAGGCGGAACCCGTAGAGGATAATGCCCCAGCGCAGCACCTGCTTGGTACAGAACCTGATGCCGGGCACCCACGTTTCGGGCAGTTTGTTGCGCAGGCTGTTGGCATAGAGCATGCCCAGCACGATGCCGACGATCAGCGGGCTGAACGAAAGTTTCTTTACGAGGGGGAACCCGGCGATGTAGAATGCCGCGAACGAGAACAGGACGATCAGCAGAATCCCGTGCAGGGTATTCGCCCTATTACCTTTTTTCAACATATCCTTCGTGTTTTTTTAAGAAGCCGTTATAACTTTTCCTTTGTTTCGCCGACAAAGATCGCATCTTTTGGCGGGATATGGAACAAGAACCGGTTATCCTACATAACCATAAGTTATAACGCAAACTGCAGCCGCGCAGCGATGCCCGAAAATGGAAACGGGAACGGGATGCGGGAACAGAATACGAAAACGGGAACGGGATGCCCGCCGGGTCAGCGGTCGGCCCGGGCGAAATCGACGAACTGCCGGACAAGCCGGGCAGGTTCGGCCTCGGGATGCACGAACACGAAGTCGCGCGTGAGCGCCAGGGAGTCGACATCGACGATTCGCAGCGTACCGCTGCGCAGCTCGTCCACGACCGAAATCACCGACAGGATGGCCATGGCGTCGCTGTTGCGCACGAATGCCTTGATCCCCTCGGTCGAGCCGAGGCGCATCACCACGTTCAGCTCCGGGATGCGGATCCCGGCCTTGCCGAGTGCCGTCTTGATGACTTCGAGCGTCCCCGACCCGCCCTCGCGCAGCACGAGGGGAATCTGCCGTAAACGGTCGGGCGTCACGGCATCCGTCCGCGCATAGGGGCCGCCCGTACGTGCGACCAACACCAGTTCGTCGGGCGCGAAGAGCGTATAGTGCAACCCCTGCCGGCGGCTGAGGCTCTCGACCATCCCCAGGTCGATGCTGCGCCCGCACAGTGCCTGTTCGACCTGGTCGCTGTTACCCGACATCATCGAGACCCGCACGCCTGGGAAACGCGTGGTGAAGCGGGCGAGGATCGGCGGCAGGAGGTATTGGGCGATGGTCGTGCTGGCACCGAGGCGCAGTTCGCCCTCGACCGCACTCGCGCAGAGGCTCATCTCATACTCCATGCGGCGGTAGTCGCCGGCCAGCCGTTCGGCGCAGGTCAGCAGGGTTTCACCGGCCGGGGTCAGCTCCAGGCGGCTGCCGCGGCGGACGAAGAGTTGCGTCTTATAACGGGATTCGAGCTCACCGACATGCTTGCTGACGGCGGGCTGGGAAATGAACAGCTGCTCGGCAGTCCGGGTGAAACTGAGCGTCCGGGCTGCGGTGATAAAAACTTTAAGTCGGAAATCGTCCATAACTTTCGTAGGTTATCGGCGCAAGGCCACCAGCCATAGCGTCCTCAACCCAGATGCCCGTCTTGGGCGAACTCCTTTACCGACTTGATATAGTGGTCGATAGTCTCCTGCATCGAAACGAACGATTTACCTCCCGCGGCATTCTTGTGGCCGCCGCCGTTGAAGTACTTGCGGGCGAAGAGGTTGACGTCGACATCTCCGCGCGAACGTAAACTCACGCGGATGAACTTGCGGTGGGCCAGGAACATGGCCGACATCTTCATCTTCTTGATCGTCAGCGCGTAGTTCACGAAACCCTCGCTGTCGCCCTGCTGGAACTGGAAACGGCGCATTTCGTTCTCCATCAGCGACATATAGGCCACCGTCCCGTCCTGGATGATCTCCATCTTGCGGTTGATGACATAGCCGAACAATCGTGCGCGGCCTTCGGTATAGGCGTTATAGACGTTGTTGTGTATCTCGGGGATGCTGATGCCCTTCTCGACCAGCACCGCCACGGCGCGGAACAGCTCCGGCGTGAGGAACGAGTAGGCGAAGTTGCCCGTGTCGGTCATGATGCCCACGTAGAGCGCCTCGGCCATCTGCCGCGTAATGGCATCGGTGCCGAACAGCGCTTCGATGATACTGTATACGAGGAAACAGGTGCTCGACGAATCGGGATACGAGAACGAGAGGTCGAAATGCCCGTCGGGCGAAAGGTGGTGGTCGATCAGCACGCGGCGCGCCGTGGTGTTGGCCTCGATCGTATCGCTCAGGATTTCGAGCCGCGACACGGCGTTGAAGTCGAGGCAGAAGAGCAGGTCGGCCTCGGCGATGGCGCGCACGGCATCGCCCGCGGTGTCGTTCTTGAAGACCACGACCTGGCCGATACCCGGCATCCAGTCGAGAAAATAGGGGTATTTGTTCGGGACGATGCACGTTACCTCGTGTCCCATTCCCCGCAGCACCTCGGCCCAGGCGAGCGAAGAACCCACGGCATCGCCGTCGGGATTGGTATGGGCGACAATCACGATCTTACGGTTTGCCGGGGCGAGAAGTTCCCTGAGGGATTCGATACGCTCTTTCGATAGCTCCATTTCAGCCTTGCTTCACATTGGTGATACTGGGCAAAGGTAGCAAAAAAGAGGGAGATAACAAACCGCGCCCGCCGATGCATACTGAATTTGCACGTTTGCATACACCCCGCAGCCGGGAATTTCGTTAATTTTGTCCCGGCTAACCAAAACCGTACGTATGAAAAAACTCATGTCCCTGCTGCTGGCAGGCCTGCTCCTGGTAACGACCGCCGCGACGGCCGCGGCACCCTATGCCAACAACCGCGCCCCGCTGCGCGAAAAGCCCTTCGTGAAACTTCCGCTGGGCGCCATCCGCGCCGAAGGGTGGCTCCGCGACCAGTTGCAGCGTCAGGCCGACGGGCTGACGGGGCACCTCGATTCGGTCTACCCCGAGGTGATGGGCCCGCGCAACGGCTGGCTGGGCGGCGACGGCGACGTCTGGGAACGCGGCCCCTACTGGATCGACGGGCTGCTGCCGCTGGCCTATATCCTCGGCGACGAACGGCTGATCGAAAAGACCCGCCCCTGGGTCGAGTGGGCGCTCGGCAGCCGGCAGCCCGACGGCTATTTCGGCCCGGCGGAAGACCGTCCGTTCGAAAGCCCGGCCATACAGCGCGACAACGCCCGCGACTGGTGGCCCAAGATGGTCATGCTCAAGGTGCTGCAACAATACTACTCGGCGACGGGCGACGAGCGCGTCATCGAACTGATGAGCGCCTATTTCCGTTACCAGCTGCGCGAGCTTCCGAAGACCCCGCTGGGGCACTGGACTTTCTGGGGCGAACAGCGCGGCGGCGACAATCTGGGCATCGTCTACTGGCTTTACAACATCACGGGCGACGAATTCCTGCTGGAGCTGGGCGACCTGATCCACCGGCAGACGTTCGACTGGACGGGCATCCTCGCCGGCGGGGAGGTGATCCCGACGCCCTTCTCGCTGCACTGCGTGAACCTCGCGCAGGGGATCAAGGAGCCGGTGGTCTACTACCAGCGCAGCAACGACCCGGCGCATGTGGCGGCCGTGAAGAAAGGCTTCGAGGACATACGCCGCTACATCGGCCTGCCGACGGGGTTGTACGGGGGCGACGAGGCGCTGCACGGCGCCGCCCCGACGCAGGGTTCGGAGCTTTGCACGGCCGTGGAGATGATGTACTCGCTGGAGGAGATGGCCGAAATCACGGGCGACGTGCAGTTCGCCGACCATCTGGAGCGCGTGGCGTTCAACGCCCTGCCCACGCAGGCCACGGACGCCTATGACGCCCGCCAGTACTACCAGCAGGTCAACCAGGTGATGATTACCGACCACCGCCGCAATTTCGAGCAGAGCCACGACGGCACGGACATCCTCTACGGCCTGCTGACGGGCTATGCCTGCTGCACGTCGAACATGCACCAGGGATGGCCCAAGTTCACGCAAAACCTGTGGTATGCCACCCACGACGGCGGGCTGGCCGCGATGGTCTACTCGCCCTGCAACGTCACGGCCGAAGTGGCCGGCGGCGTACGGGTGACGATCGCCGAGCGGACGCAATACCCCTTCGACGAGCAGATACGTTTCGAGATAAGGATCGACGGCCGCAAGGTGAAAACGGCCGAATTCCCGCTCCGCCTGCGCATCCCCGGCTGGTGCGAGGGGGCGACCGTAGCGGTGAACGGTCAGGCCGTGGCGTCGCCCGGGAAAGGTTCCGTGGCGGAAGTGCGGCGCGCATGGCGCACGGGCGACGTGGTGACGCTCCGCCTGCCGATGGAGGTCGCCGTCAGCCGCTGGTACGAACGCTCGGCCGTCGTCGAGCGCGGGCCGCTGGTCTACTCGCTGCGCATCGGCGAACAATGGTCGAAAGTCCGCAACCCGGGCAAACAGATTTACGGCCCGTGGTATTACGAGGTGCGGCCTACAACCCCGTGGAACTACACGCTCTTCGAGGAGGACGTCCGCCCCGAACGCATTGCGGAGGCATTCAGGGTCGAGCGGCGCGACATCGGCGACGCCTATCCGTGGACGCTGGAAAACGCCCCGGTGGAGATCAGGGCGCGCGGGCGCAGACTCGACGAATGGGTGCTCTACCAGGAGAGCGCCGGCCCCCAGCCGTACAGCACCAACGAGACCGCCAACCCCGCCGAAGAGATCACGCTGATCCCCTACGGCTGCACGACGCTGCGCATCACCGAGTTCCCCCTGACGCGCGACCTGCGCAAGAACTGGTAGTGCGCCCGAAAGGCAGGGCGGGGAAAAATAGTGTCTGGAAACGGGTGTCCGGGAAAGCGGATGCCGCAGGGAGGGATCCGGTGCCGGAGAAAACACTGTGACGGGAACCCGCAACCCGGGAAAAGGGAGGTTGACGGAAGAAGGGAACCGCCCGGAAAGCATGGCGCCGGGAGGGGTGAAAAACCGGAACGGCACAACGTTTCCGGGGGAAGTCCGGCAACGAGAAACGGCGCACGAGGGGATATGACCGTCGTGCGCCGTCCTTTTTTCGGGGAGGGGCAGCCCGTTTTCCGGGGGCCGGAGCCCCTTTCCGGGACGGCGATTGGCACGGTTCGGGAATTTTGCGTAGCTTTGCAAATCTAAATCACACGTTATGGCTTCTTGTCTCCAGGTGGAAAACCTCACCAAATCGTACGGCGAGCAGGTGCTCTTCGAAAATATCTCGTTCACGATCGAGGAGGGCCGGCGCGTGGCCCTCGTGGCGAAGAACGGCACGGGGAAAACCACGCTGCTGAACATCATCGCGGGGAAGGAAAGCCACGACGCGGGCAGCGTCGTGCCGCGCCGCGGCCTGAGGATCGCCTACCTGGAACAAAGCCCCGCATACCCGGCGGGCATGACCGTACTGGAAGCCTGCTTCCACTCGGAGAGCCCCGCCCTGAAGGCTATCGCGGAGTATGAGCGGGCGATCGGCGATGCGTCGGGCGAAGGGTTGCAGGAGGCAATGGCGCGGATGGATGCCCTCGAAGCGTGGGATTACGAGCAGCGCGCCAAGCGGATCCTTTCGCGGCTCAAGATCCGCGACTTCGGGCAAAAAGTGGAAACCCTCTCGGGCGGGCAGCTCAAGCGCGTGGCGCTGGCCAACGTGCTGATCAGCGAATCCGACCTGCTGATCCTCGACGAGCCGACCAACCACCTCGACACCGACATGACCGAGTGGCTCGAAGAGTACCTCGCGGCGAGCAGCGCCGCACTGCTGATGGTGACCCACGACCGGTATTTCCTCGACAGCGTGTGCAGCGACATCCTCGAAATGGAAAACCGCCGGATCTACCACTATGCGGGCAACTACTCCTATTACCTGGAAAAGAAACAGGAGCGCGAAACGGCCGACGCGGCACAGCGGGCGAGCGACATGAACCTCTACCGCCGCGAACTGGAGTGGATGCGCCGCCAGCCGCAGGCGCGGGCGACCAAGGCGCGGTCGCGCATCGACGCGTTCCGCGATCTCGAATCGCGGCTCAAAACGACGCGCCGCAGCGGCGAGGTGCGGCTCGACGTCGGGGCGTCGCGGATCGGCACCAAGATATTCGAGGCCCGCGACGTGAGCAAACGCTTCGGCGACGTGGTGATCCTCGACAAGTTCAACTACAACTTCACCCGCTACGAAAAGCTGGGGATCGTGGGCGACAACGGCTGCGGCAAGTCGACGCTGCTCAAGCTGCTGACGGGCATCGAACGACCCGACAGCGGCGTGATCGACATAGGCGAAACCGTTCGCTTCGGCTATTACAGCCAGCAGGGGCTCGAATTCGACGACTCGATGAGGGTGATCGACGTGGTGACGGCGATCGCCGAGCAGGTCGAACTGGGCGACGGGCGGCGGATGAGCGCCTCGCAGCTGCTGCAGCATTTCCTCTTCACACCGGAAACGCAATACAATTACGTGGCACGCCTGAGCGGCGGCGAGCGGCGGAGGTTATACCTCTGCACGGTGCTGATGCAGAGCCCCAATTTCCTGGTGCTGGACGAGCCGACGAACGACCTGGACATCGTAACGCTGGGTATTCTGGAAGAGTACCTGCAAGCGTTCAGAGGCTGCGTGATCGTGGTGTCGCACGACCGTTATTTCGTGGACAAGGTCGCCGACCACCTGCTGGTTTTCTGCGGCGGGGGCGAAATCAGGGATTTTGCGGGGACATACTCGGAATACGTGGCCTGGAAGCGCGAATACGAAGCGGCACGCCGCACCGAAGCCGCACAGGCCCGACCCAAACCGCAGGCGGCGAAAACACAGGCGGCGGAGGCTGTGCCGCGCAAGCTCTCGTTCAACGAAAAGAGGGAGCTGGAAGCGCTCGAAACGGAAATCCCGGCACTCGAGGCCGAGAAAGCGGCACTCGAGGCGTCGCTCTCGTCGGGGACGCTCCCGGTAGAGGAGCTCACGGCGCAGTCACGGCGCATAGCGGAGCTGATCGCGTCGATCGACGAAAAGACGATGCGCTGGCTGGAGCTGAGCGAGCGGTGAGGGCAGGCATCCTGTCCGGCGGAACGGCCTGCGGCAAGGCCGGCGGGCGTCCAAGATCCGAAAAAACCCGCGCTTGCGGAAGCGCGGGCATGAATCCGTACAAATCCGATTACCTTTTTATATTCAGCAGCGTGAGGTTTTCCAGCACGGTCTGCTGCGCCACACGCTGGATGTATTCGGCCTGTTCGGCCGGGAAACCAAGCGTGCAGGCGGTCTGGTAGGGCTTGCCGTAGATCGTGGTGAAAATCACGTTCGCGGCCAGGTAGCTGCCCAGCGGCCCGGGGTGGAAACAATCCTGCGCATAGAGCACGTAATCGGGCCTTTCGGCACGCACCCGGCGCCATGCCCACGGGGGCACACCATGCGTCGTTGTCGTAAGCCATTTCGAGGTAGCTGGTAATCAGCCGCTCCTGCATGGTGCCGTAGCTGTTGGCGGGCGGGTACTCCGGAATCGGGAAGCGGTTGCCGTTCTTATGCCCCCACGTCATGTAGAAGATCACACGGGCATCGGGCGACGCGACGTGCACCAGGCTGTCGAGCGTACGCGCCGCAGGGTAGACTTCCCGTGCGACCTGCCGGGTCGGCATGGCCGGTGCGGAACTCTGCTCCTGGAGGATGACGTAGTCCCAGCCGCCCGCGGCGATGGCATCGAGCAGTTTCTGGTTTTTCAGGTGGCCGGAAAGGCGCTCGCCGCCCTTGAGGAAGCGCGTACAGGAGAGTTTCACCTTCTGCGTCGCGGCGATCTGCCGGACGGTGGACGGCATGTCGTTGTAATAGGTATAGCTGTTGCCGACCCACAGCACCCGCAGCGAATCGGTGTCACGCGCCTGCGTGAAAAAGGGCACGAACAGCAACAACAGGAATTTCAGGACGATCTTGGTCATAGGTCTGAGGTTTGGATTGGGTTGATCTGTTTTTTTGTGTTCAGGGTGTTCCCGGCGGCCGGATCATGCCCCGCGCGGGAGGCGGGCCGTACCGGGGGGGGGCTGTCGATCGGGCGGGGGCGTCGATCGGGGAACGAACCGTCCCGGCAAAGCCTCCCCGGGCAAACGCCCCAAAACGTCGGGGAAAAGCCGGAGCCCGCAGGAGACGGCAGGAACAGACGGGAGCGCCAGAGGCCGGGTCGGCAGGAACCGGCCGGAGCTCCGGAGGCCGGCACCTACCCTTTCGTCCGGTGGTCGGCGGCGTACTTGCGGCACCAGGCGGCGATCCCGCATTCGCCGCACTTGGGGCTGCGCGCCATGCAGACATAACGTCCGTGGAGGATCAGCCAGTGGTGGGCGAGCGGCAGCAGGTGCGAGGGGATGTTCTTTTCGAGCGTCAGCTCGGTCTGCAACGGAGTTTTCGAATTGGTCGTCAGCCCGATACGGTTCGAAACACGGAAGACATGCGTGTCCACCGGCATCACCTCCTTCTGCCACAGCACGGCGCCAAGCACATTGGCCGTCTTGCGCCCCACGCCCGGCAGGCGCTGCATCTGCTGCAGGTCGCTCGGCACCTCGCCCCCGAACTCTTCGCACAGCATACGCGCCATGCCCGCGAGGTTGCGGGCCTTGTTGTTCGGATAGGAAATGCTCCGGATATAGGGGTAAATCTCCTCGGCCGTGGCCTTCGCCATTTCGAACGGCGTGGGGAAGCGCTCGAACAGGGCGGGCGTAGTCATGTTGACCCGCTTGTCGGTACACTGCGCCGAAAGGATCACGGCCACGAGCAACTGGTAGGGATCCGTATAGTGCAATTCGCTCTCGGCCACGGGCATGTGCTCCGAGAACCAGGCGATAACGCCGTCGTAACGCTCTTTGGTAGTCATAGTCGTTGTTTTTTACGTCGGAACAAAATCTTCTTCACGAGGAGCCCGCAGCCTTCGGGGCAGAACAGCAGGCGCGGACAGGCAGCCACGTCGCGGCGCCACCGGGCGAGGTATTCGCCGACGGAACCGTTCCAGGAGAGTACCCACAACGCGACCGAACTGCGCCGCCGCAGGATGCGGAAACGGTTGCGGCGTGCACCGTAACGGGCATCGAACCACAGGCTTATGTCCATCAGGGAGTCGCAGAAGGCGATCCGGCGGGGATATTCCGTGCTATGGCTCACGCTCTGCGGCAGGCGGCGGTGCACCGCCGTGATGACCGGGAGGTAGCGGATCCGGCTGCAGGCCGCGAACCAGAGCC
>OHUI01000946.1_pt1 | contig 12063 bp, 10 predicted proteins | sample 1579231 | NCBI WGS metagenome assembly OHUI01 (sample SAMEA3882509, study PRJEB24775) | human gut metagenome | biome: human-associated habitat; feature: intestine environment; material: feces | place: Netherlands | collected 2009/2010 | reverse complement strand
GAATGCGCCCCTGCAACGGAACGCGGCACCCTGTCCGCAGGGGCGGATTCCATATCCGCCCGCAATGGCAACGGCCATACGCATTACTTATACTGCTGTTTCGGCGCGTACCACTGGAAAATGACCGCGTCGTTCTCGGCCTCGAGCTTCCGGGTGTCATGCTCGGGCAGGGCGGTCCACATGACCATCATGGCACCCAGGCGCGCGCAGAGACGCACGGCCCAGTTGCGTTTTTCGGGGCACCAGGCGATAAAATCAGGCCGCCCCAAAAAGTTGCCCAGGCAGTGGGAGAACACGAACGCGGGCACGGGATGCGCACCGGTCTTGCGGTAGCTCCGGTAGCTGTCGGCCAGCTGACCGCGCAGCAGGCCGGGGGCCTGCCGCCGCACGATGCCCACGACGCGGGGGTCGAAGCTCTCGATGCAGTAGGGGCCGGGGTAGGCTTTCAGCTCGGCAATCGTTGCGCGGCAAAGCTCCTCCAGATAGGTATGCTTGTACTCGCTGCGGCTCTTGATCTCGACGATCAGCGGCGTGTCGGGGTTGGCCTCGGCGACGGTGCGCAGCATATCGGCAAACAGAGGCGGGTGCTCGTCGCTGCCGGCCAGCGGCTGGGCCGAGAACTCTGCCCACGGCATATCGTGCACAAAGCCCTTGGCCGGGGTCATACGATCCAGCGTATCATCGTGGAAAACCACAAGCCGCCGGTCCGCGGTAAACTGTACATCCAGCTCAATGCCGTAGCCGTTTTTGGCCGCCGCGGCAAAGGCGGGCAGGCTGTTCTCCGGCGGGCGCTGATCCTTGCCGAAGAACCCGCGGTGTGCGCAGTTGCGGCCCAGAAACGGCGCACGCAGGGCGTCCCGCCGCTTGCCCGGCCAGACGGCGAACAGCGTCAGAACCACCAGAAGTAAGACAATGCAAAGCAGAATTTTCATAATCGCTCACGCTCCTGCCGTCATTGTACCGCGTACAGCGGCAAAATGCAACAGGTTTTGCAAAAAGGGTGCCTTTCCTTAATGTTACATGGCAGGACCCGGATATAAGCAAACATTTTTATAAAAATTTTATTTTTTTTCACAATTCTTCCACTCTTGCATTGTATTGTGGTAATATAGACGTATAAGGAGGGTATTCCTATGGCTAAAATTCTGATCGTGGATGATGAGCCGCGCATCCGGGACCTCATCCGCGAGCATCTGCAATACGCGGGCTTTACCTGTGAGGAGGCCGGCGACGGCACCGCCGCGCTGAGCGTGCTGAGCCAGGGCGGCATTGATCTGGTAATTCTGGACATTATGATGCCGTTTATGGACGGCATGACCTGCCTGCGGGAGATGCGCACCCGCAAGATCATGACCCCCGTGATCATGCTGACCGCCCGCAGTGAGGAATACGACAAGCTGACCGGGCTGGAGAGCGGTGCCGATGACTATGTCGTCAAGCCGTTCTCCCCGCGGGAGCTGGTCGCCCGTGTCAAGGCCGTGCTGGCCCGCACGATGCCCAAGCCCGCCGAGGCCACCGGGAGCTATACCTTCGGCGATTTGTCCATCGACACGGCCAGCCACAGCGTAAAGGTGGCCGGGCAGGAGGCGTCGTTGACCCCGAAGGAGTTTGATCTGCTGGTTTTTCTGGTCAGCAACAAGGGCATTGCGCTGAGCCGCGAAAAGATCCTGCAAAAGGTCTGGAACTATGACTATTACGGCGAGGACCGCACCGTCGATACCCACGTCAAGATGCTGCGCGGCCATCTGGGTGCCTGCCGTAAGATGATCGTGACCGTGTGGGGCATCGGGTACAAGTTTGACCCGGACGCTGTATGAAAAAGGACGAAATAAAGCAAAAGCGCCCCTTTGCGCCCGGCATCCAATGGCAGCTGATGCTCTTTATCGGCGGCATCACGCTCTTTACGCTGCTGCTGGTGTGGGGGATCATCACCTACGCGCTGGAGCCGCAGTACAACCGCAACATTCGCGCCAAGCTGGACAGCAAGGCCGCCGCCATCACGGCGCTGATCGACCAGTCGGACGCGGAAATTTCAAGCCGCACCTATCAGGGGCTCTATCTGAACGATGAATTCTGGAGCGGCGTGAGCCAGACGTTCCGGGACAAAAAAATCAACGTTGACGGCAACTGCGTGGATTTCTCCGATTCAACGCTGCGCTGCCTGAAAGCCTACGAGAGCATGTACCCCTGCCTGCTGCATGAGAGCACCGGCGCGTTCGGCGGGGAGTTCGGCTACAATCTGGACACCCGCATTGCCATTCAGCTGCGGCAAAAGCTGTTTCAGGACGGCTCGCTGTACCAGATCGTAAAGATCGGCTCCTCGATGCAGATGTGCGTCGGGCGGCTCTCCGCCGACGGGCAGTACGGGGTTATTGTCTCGGCAAGTCTGGCGCAGATTACGACGGCTGCCGAGGTGCTCCGCGCGATCCTTGGACCTGTCGCGTTGATTCTGCTGGTGCTGGACCTGCTGCTGGCGATACTTTTCAGCCGCTGGTTCACGAACCCGATCCGCAAGCTGTCCAACGGTGCGCAGGAGATTGCCTCCGGCAACTACGATGTGCAGATCAAGGTTGAACGCCACGATGAGATCGGACGTCTGGCCGAGGATTTCAACCACATGGCCGCCGAGGTCAAGCGCAGCGCCCAGCTCGAAAAGGACATTCTGGCGAACGTCAGCCACGACCTGCGCACCCCGCTGACCCTGATAAAGGGCTACGCCGAGACCGTGCGCGACCTGACCGGCAGCGACGACGCCAAGCGTACCGAGCAGTGCAGCATCATTGTCGATGAGACGAACCGGCTTTCCACGCTCGTCAACAGCGTGATGGAGCTGAGCAAAGTGCAGAGCGGTGCGGAAAGGCCGAATCTTGTTGACTTTGACATGAGCGACCTCTGCTTTGAGGTCGCGGGCCGCTACGACGCGCTGTGCGACAAAAATCACTGGCAGCTTGATTTGCAGGCCAACGAGCCCTGCCCGGTCAGCGCCGACCCAGCCATGATGGAGCGGGTCATGCACAACCTGCTGGGCAATGCGTTCCACCACATCGGTGCGGACGGTGTCGTTGTGCTGCGGGCCATCCCGCAGGAGAAGGGCTGCCGCATTGAAATCGAGGATCACGGCCCCGGCATCCCGCCGGAGGATCTGCCTTACATTTTTGACCGCTACTATCGTGCGCGGCAGGACAGCGGGCGTACCGGCACCGGCTTGGGCCTGTCCATCACGAAGGCAATTTTACAGCAGCACGGCTTCGCCTTCGGCGTTGACAGCGCCGTTGGCCGCGGCTCGACCTTCTGGTTCGAGATGAAGGATACGCGGAAATAGCAGCCCTGCTGCCGCGTAGGGGCCGGGCATGCCCGGCCCGCAGCCTTCCCGCAAGTGCCCGTTTACCGTACACGTCAGGGCCGGACATGTCCGGCCCCTACAAACCTACCTAAAGGGAGTACGCTATGGAAAACCTGAACACACAAATGGACGACCAGCTGAAAAACCGCGTTGCGGAGCTGAACCGCGCCAACGACGAAAACCGCGACGGCAGGCTGGACGCCGCCGACCTGAAGGCGCAGCTCAACCGCATTGAGGCCCAGCTGGAATTACAGGATCAGCAGAACCGCGGCATCATTGCCAACCAGCGCAAGCGCATGGTGCTGAGCGTCGTGCTCTGCGTGATCATTCTGGCGGCACTGGCGTTCTTCAGCTGGCGGATGAACGAGGCCTACGTCAACGTTATGGACGCCTGCAACCGCGTGAACGATCTGGCCGACACCGTCCAGACCAGTCTGGACACACTGGATCAGGCCCAGCTGGACAGCATGATGCAGGATCTGCCGGAAATCACCGCACAACTGAAAAAGGTCGATGTTGACGCCCTGAACAAGGTCCTGACCGAGCTTCCCGCCCTGATGGACACCGTCAACAGCCTGCAGACCCAGGTACAGAACATCTCGAACTGGTTCAGCAGCTTAGGGTCGGTGTTTGGACGGTAAATTAAAATAAGAAAGCCTTCCCCCTTGGGGGAAGGTGCCCGAGGCTCTGACCGAGGGCGGATGAGGGGCAGCCTTCCGGCTGCGGCCCGGTTACGGGTTGCAGCGGAAGGCTGCCCCTCATCCGTCCGCTGCGCGGACAGCTTCCCCCGCGGGGGAAGCCTTTTGGGTTGCGGCCTTATGGTAATACGCCCACCGCGGCGAGCCATCCTCAGTGTAGATCCTCCCGCACCTCACAAACCCGCTCTTTTCCAGCGCGCGCTGCATGTAGACGTTATCGGCGTGGGTGTCGGCACGCACAGGCAGGCCCTGCCGCAGGCACCAGTCAATACAGAACTGCCCGATGCCGCGCACCTGCCCTGCCGACGCCATCCGGTGGATCGTTGCGTAGGGCAGGTCCTCTGGCCAGGTACCGTCCTCTATGATGCGATAGGTCGGCTCGTCGCCGGGGATCAGGCAGAACACGGCCTGTATGGCCCCCTCCCCCATCACCACATAGCAGACGCCGCGCTCGATCTCAGCGGCCAGGCGCGCCGCGCCGGGGTAGCTGTCCGGCCACTGGTGCGGGTTGCCATGGGTGCGCATGAAAGCCCGTGCGTTGTCAAAAATCTGCAAAAGCGTCGGCAGGTCCGCCGCCGCGGCCCTGCGTACAGTCAGCTTCATAACCATCCTCTCCTTTTAGCAAAAAAGTATACCACAACCGCCGCGGGCGGGCAATACGCCCTTGCATCTCCACCGATGTTGTGGTACACTATAGCTGCAAAAAGTTAGACAAGTCAAACTTTCAAAGTGAAAGAGGATTGTAGATATGACACTGGCGGATTTGAAAATCGGGCAGGATGCTGTACTGCGTACCATCGGCGGCCAGGGCGAGCTGCGCCACCACCTGCTGGACATGGGCCTGACCCCCGGCACCGAGGTCACCCTGCGCAAGGTCGCGCCGATGGGCGACCCCATCGAGGTCGAGCTGCGCGGCTATGAGCTGACGCTGCGGCTGGACGACGCGGCGAAAATCGAAGTGGAGAACGTCCACGAGACGGACCGCGCCGCCCGCAGTGAGGAGCGCCACACCGCGGTGCCCCACCCCGGCGTGGGCGAGCTGCGCAAGGCCCCCAGCTACCATGACCGCAAGAGCGGGGCCGAAATTCCCAAAGGCCAGCCGCTCCGGTTCGCGCTGGCCGGCAACCAGAACTGCGGCAAGACGACGCTTTTTAACCAGCTGACCGGCTCCAACCAGCACGTCGGCAACTTCCCGGGTGTGACGGTGGACCGCAAGGACGGCGTCATCCGCGGCCATGCCGAGGCTACCGTCACCGACCTGCCGGGCATCTACAGCCTGTCCCCCTATTCCAGCGAGGAGATCGTCACCCGCGATTTTCTGCTCAACACGCACCCGGACGGCATCATCAACATTGTGGATGCGTCCAACATTGAGCGCAATCTGTACTTAACGATGCAGCTCATGGAGCTGAACATTCCTCTGGTTCTGGCGCTGAACATGATGGATGAGGTCCGCGCCAACGGCGGCACCATCATGGTCAACGAGCTGGAGGAGCTGCTCGGCGTGCCGGTTGTGCCAATTTCCGCCGCCAAGAATGAGGGCATCGACGAGCTGGTCGAGCACGCCCTGCACGTGGCCCGCCACCGCGAGACACCGGGCCGCATTGACTTCTGCGACGCCGGGGACGGCGCGGGCGGTGCGGTGCACCGCTGTGTACACGCCGTAAGCCATCTGATCGAGGATCACGCTGCCCGCACCGGGCTGCCGCTGCGTTTTGCCGCAACAAAGCTGGTCGAGGGCGATACGCTGATCGAATCCGCGCTGGACCTCGATGCGAACGAGACCGAGCTGCTCGGTCACACGATTGCCGAGCTGGAAAGTGAGACGGGTCTGGACCGCGAGGCAGCGCTGGCAGATATGCGATTCAACTTTATTGAACGCCTCTGCGACAAAACCGTTGTGCGCCCCGGCGAAAGCCGCGAGCACAAGCGCAGTGTGGCCATTGACCGCATCCTGACCGGCAAATACACCGCCCTGCCCTGCTTTATCGGCATTATGGCGCTGGTATTCTGGCTGACGTTCGGTGTCATCGGCGCGGGCCTGTCCGACCTGCTGACACTGGGCATCGACGCGCTCACCAACCTGACCGACCACGCACTGACGGTCTACGGCATCAACCCTGTTGTGCACAGCCTTGTTATTGACGGCATCTTTGCGGGCGTGGGCAGCGTGCTGAGCTTCCTGCCGACCATCGTCACGCTGTTCTTCTTCCTGTCGATTCTGGAGGACACCGGCTATATGGCGCGTGTGGCCTTCGTCATGGATCAGCTGCTGCGCCGCATCGGACTTTCGGGCCGCAGCTTTGTGCCCATGCTCATCGGCTTCGGCTGCTCGGTGCCCGCCATCATGGCCACCCGCACGTTGTCCAGTGACCGTGACCGCAAAATGACGATCCTGCTCACCCCGTTCATGAGCTGCTCGGCCAAGCTGCCGATCTACGCCCTGTTCACGACGGCGTTCTTCCCCCGGCAGTGGCGTGCCGTCGTGATGATCGGGTTGTACATCACGGGCATCCTGTGCGGCATCCTGTACGCGATCCTGCTAAAATTCACCAAGTACAAGGGCGAGCCTGTCCCCTTCGTCATGGAGCTGCCCAACTACCGTTTTCCCTCGGCGCGCAGTGTCTGCCAGCTGATTTGGGAGAAAGCCCGCGACTTTTTGCAGAAGGCCTTCACCATTATCTTTGTGGCAACGGTGCTGATCTGGTTCCTGCAAACCTTTGACATGCGTCTGAATGTGGCCGCTTCGGCGGACAAGAGCCTGCTGGCGGCCATCGGCAGTTTTATTGCTCCGCTGTTCAGGCCGCTGGGCTTTGGCGACTGGCGCGTTTCCACCGCGCTGATCACCGGCTTTACGGCCAAGGAGAGCGTTGTCTCTACGCTGACGGTCCTTCTGGGCGGTGACACCGCCGCACTGACCACGCTGTTTACCCCGTTCACGGCCATCGTGTTTCTGGTGTTCACCCTGCTGTACACGCCCTGCGTGGCCGCGATTGCTGCCGTCAAGCGTGAGCTGGGCGGTGCCCGCGCCGCAGCAGGCGTCGTTTTGATGCAATGCGGTATTGCATGGATCGTGGCATTTGTGGTACACTGTGTAGGAACGGTGTTCGGCCTGGTGTGAACCGCGCCGGAAAGCACCCCTACAGATACGTATGAGGTAGTATACGATATGGCAAGTGTTATCATTGTTGTGATTATTTTTGTGCTGCTGGCACTGGCGATCCTGTTCATCTGCCAGAACGGCGGCTGGCAGGGCGGCTGCGGCGGCAACTGTGCCGGCTGCCACAGCAAATGCGCCGACGCGGAAAAGAAGCCGAAGAAATAACTCTTACCTCCCTCTGCGAGGGAGGTGGCCAGAAATTTCGCTCCCCTTTTGCAAGGGGAGCTTTTTTCTTGCCCTGCTGTTGCACAAATGCATAAAAACGGGTATACTTATAAATAAGTATAATTTCAGGGAGGCATTGCCCATGAAAGCTGATAAATACCGCTTCGACGGCGCCCGCACCTGTGACCTGCGGGCGCTCTCCTGCGACGGCAAAGAGGATGCAACGGACAAAGACGAAATTCCGGCCAAAACTGCCGAGAAGCTGCAAAAGATGACCGCATTGGAGGCTGAACGCTGATGCCGCCCATCCGTGTTTTACAGGTCATGCCCGCCATGGACGCCGGCGGCATGGAGACCTTTGTCATGAACGTCTACCGCACGATCGACCGGGAGAAGGTCCAGTTCGATTTTCTCTATCATTACGATAAGCCGTGCTTTTTTGACGATGAAATCCGTGCGCTGGGCGGGCGCATCTTCAAGCTGACCGTCCGGCAGGACAACAACCTGCCCCGCTACCTGCGTGAATTGCGGGCGCTGTTTGCCGCCCACCCCGAATGGCGCATCATCCACGGCCATTACAGCGGGTTTGGCATGTTCTACAACCCCGCGGCGCGGCGCGCGGGTATCCCCGTGCGGTGCGGCCACAGCCACAATACCGCGTATGAACGCAATTTTGTGGGGCGGCTCGATCATTTTATGAGCAGCTTTTTCAACATCGGCCTGACGGACCGCTTTGCGTGCAGTGAGAAGGCCGGGCAGATGCTTTTTGGCAAGCATCCGTTCACCGTCGTGCCCAACGGCATCGACACGGCGCGGTTTGCCGCCCGCGACCCGCAGCGCCGTGCGCTTTTGCGCGGTGAGCTGGGTGTGACCGATCAGGAAATCCTGTTCGGCCATGTGGGGCGGTTCTCCGACCAGAAGAACCACCCGGGACTGCTCAAAATTTTTGCCGCCGTGCGCACCCGCCTGCCCAAAGCACGGCTGGTGCTGCTGGGCGGCGGCGACCCCGTCTACGTGGAGAAAATGCAGGCGCTGGCCGCCGAGCTCGGCCTTGGCGACAGTGTGATCTTCGCGGGCGTGCGCAGCAACATCCAGAGCTTTTACGACGCGATGGACGCCTTTTTGCTGCCCAGCCTTTTCGAGGGTCTGCCCGTTGTGCTGGTGGAGGCGCAGACCGCGGGTCTGCCCTGCTTTGTGGCCGACACGGTGGACCGCGGCGCGGCGTTCAGCGACAAGGTAAAGTTCCTGCCGCTGAACGACACCGCCGCGTGGGCAAACACAATTGCGGCAGCCTCCTTCCGCCGCGACCCGCAGGCGCGGGAGAAGGCCATTAAGGCCGGATATGACATCCACACGAGCGCCGAGGTCCTGCAAGCCTTTTACCTGCGCCGTTATGCCGAGGTGACGCCATGAAGCCCTGTGAAATCGCAGTCATCGTACCTGTACATAATGCGGCGGCGTTCCTGACCGCCTGCACCGACGCGATTGCCGCCCAGAAATTTGACGGCTTCCGGTGTATTCTTGTGGAAGACGGCTCCACCGACGACTCCCCCGCGCTCTGCGATGCCATCGCGGCGGGCGACCAGCGCTTTGTGGCGCTGCACCAGACCAACAGCGGTGTCTGCGCGGCCCGCACGGCGGGTGTGCGCGAGGGGCGGGCGCTGGGGGCCAAATGGTTTGCGTTCTGCGACGCGGACGATTTGTACCACCCCGAGTTTCTGGACACGCTGTATGCGGCGGTGACGAACAGCGGGCTGCCGCTGGCCTGCTGCCGGTACGATACCTTTACCGACACCGTGCCCGCCGACGCGCCCGCGCCCTGCAACAGCAAGATCCTGCGAAGCCCCGCCCATCTGGACGCGCTGCTGCATGACCACGCCGTGGATTACGGCCTGTGGAACAAGCTGTTCTCCGCCGACCTGCTGACCGAGGAGATGCTCGACAACGGGCTGGCCTATAACGAGGATCTATTGGCGAACTGGCGTGCATTTTTAGCCGTTCCGGGGTGTGCGTTCTGCGATTTTGCAGGCTATCACTACCGCCAGCACGCGGCCAGCGCCAGCCACCGCGCCCTGCCGCCGCAGAGCATCGACGACCAGCGCCGCGCCGCTGCGGAGATCCGCGCCACGGCCCCCGCCGAAATGCAGCAGAGCGTGAACGCCTTTTACTATGAAAAGCTCGTCTATCTGGCCAGCATGATCCTGCGCCGTGCCAACGCCGCAGACTACCGCGTCCAGCTGAACGAGCTGAAGATCGGCATTGCCGCGGGGGCCGACGACCCGCAGCTGGGGCGCAATCCGCTGCTGCCCCGGAGCATCCGGCTTTCGGCCTGGCTGACGCTGCACATGCCGCGGCTCTGGCAGTGGGCGTGCCGAAATTTCTTGAAGGACCGACAATAATGCGCATTTTACTTGTACTGGACCGGGTGGAGAACCCCGCCAGCGCCAACGCCCTGATGGGCTTTCGGCTGGCGGAGCAGCTGCTCCGCCGCGACCATACCGTACATATTTTGACCCTCTGGGACGGCCTGCACACCCCGCCCGCCCCGCCGGAGGGGGCCATGCAGCACCTGCTGGCCTTTGCCGATGAACGCCAGATGAACGAGGCGCTGGAAAACGGCCAAAAGGGCGGCACGCCGGTGCCGCTGCGGCTGGCCCGGCTGGCTGCACACCCCGCGGCAGCGGCGGCGGCGTTCCGCCAGCTGGTGCTGCACGCCCCGCGCCGGGTGGTGGATACCCGCCGGGAGCTGGAAAAGCTGGATGCTGCGTTCCATTTTGAGGTGATCTGCGCTGTTTGTGCGCCCTACCGCGCCGCGTTTGCGCTGGAAACCGCGCAGGTGCAGGCCAAAAAGGCCATCTGGCAGCTGGACCCCTATGCTTCCAACCGGGATTATCAGGCCCCCGGCGGCTACCCGCGGGAGCTGGAGCTGCTGAACCATCTGGCCGCCGCCTTTATCACCCGGCAGGCCGTTGGGGATTACGCCCCCGGCGCCCCGCTGGCCGCGGCGGCGGAAAAAGTTCATGTGCTGGATTTTCCCAGTCTGGTGCCCCCGGCGGCAGTGCCGAACCATGCAGCAGACAGCAAAAAGCGCTGCGTGTTCTGCGGTTCTTTGTATCCCGGCCTGCGGGAGCCGGGCTTTGCGCTGGAACTTTTCCGTGCCCTGGGCCCGGCCAGCGGCTGGACCCTGACGATGGCAGGCGGCGGCTGGCAATACTTTGCCGCGGACGCTGCCCAGACCAAGGCTGTATTGGGCGAACAGTTTGAACAGCCCGGCCCCGTGCCCGCCGAAACCGCCCGCACCATGCAGGCACAGGCCGATGTTCTTTTGAACCTTGGCAACGCGGTAGATAACCAGCTGCCCAGCAAACTGTTTGACTACTTTGCTGCGGGCAAGCCAGTTTTGCACCTCTGCGTGATCGAAAACGACCCTGCCCTGCCCTATCTGGCCCGCTATCCGCTGGCGCTGGTGCTGCACCAAGGCCAGGCTGATGCTGCGGATATTCTGCACCGCTGGCTGGGTGAAGTGTGCGGTAAACAGCTGCCCTTTGGGGAAGTGTGTGACCTCTTCCCTGAGCTGGTGCCGCAGGCGGTTGCAGCTGAATTTGTGAGGTGGCTAATGTGAAGGTACTCTGGCTTGTCAGCATCACCATCCCTGCTGCCGCGGATGCCTGCGGTTTGCAGGCAAAAGAGATCGGCGGGGGTTGGCTTTCCGGCGCGCTGGGCGGCATGACCGCCGCACCGGACGCCCCGGCCATTACCGTTGCCAGCGTGGATGCCCGCGCGGAAACTTTAACCGTTTGCAGCAAAAGCGGCGTAAGTTTTGCACTGGTTCCCACCGGAAGTGTGGAAAACTTTTCTGCCCTGCTCAAAAAAATTGCCCCGGATCTTGTCCATATCTGGGGCACCGAGTACGCTGCCGCCCGCACCATACAGCAGGCGGCCCAGGCGGCGGGGATACCGGTGCTGGTGGGCATCCAGGGCGTGATGGTTGACTGTGCCCTGCACTTGAATGACGGCGTGCCAGCACAGCTGCTGCACTCCTGCGCGGCGCAGCATTTGATTGACCGCCATGTGCCGGGCGGGCTGCTGGACGTGAACCAGGCCCGTTTTGATACCCTTGCCCAGAGCGAAGCCGCCGTGCTGGCCAACGCCCGCCATGTGACTGGGCGCACCAGCTTTGACCGTTCCGCCGTTCAAAAGCTGGCCCCGCAGGCCAGTTATTACCCCTGCAACGAAACGCTGCGCCCGGAGTTTTACACCCCACCGGTGTGGCACCCCCGCACCTTTGGCGAAGCGCCGGTGCTGCTGCTCAGCCAGGGCAACTACCCGCTCAAAAACCTGCATACCGTGCTCAAAGCGCTGCCCGCCGTGCTGGCGCAGTACCCCGGCGCGGTGCTGCGGGTGGCGGGCTGGCCCCCGCTGGATAAAGGGCCGCTGCTGCGCCCGGTGATTGACTGGATGTTCCCCTACCAGACCTGGTGCAAACAGCTGATCCGCCGCCTGGGGCTGGCGGACCATGTGCAGTACACCGGCCCGCTGGATGCCGCCGCCATGCGCCAGGCGTACTTAGAGGCAGACGTGTTTTTGCTGCCCTCCAGCTGCGAGAACAGCCCCAACAGCCTGGGCGAGGCCATGCTGCTGGGCATGCCCTGCGTGGCCAGCAACGCCGGGGGCATCCCCGATATGCTGGCCGCCGG
>OHUI01000944.1_pt1 | contig 12090 bp, 8 predicted proteins | sample 1579231 | NCBI WGS metagenome assembly OHUI01 (sample SAMEA3882509, study PRJEB24775) | human gut metagenome | biome: human-associated habitat; feature: intestine environment; material: feces | place: Netherlands | collected 2009/2010 | reverse complement strand
TACTCATGAACCACAGCTCCGTCAACAGGATTGATTTCCATGATTCCATTTCCTGAAATCTGTAAAAACAGGTTGCCATTTTCCCCAATATCTATACTCCAGGCCATGGTTTCATCCAAAGCTTCTCCGATTTCAACCTTCTTTTCTTCACCATCAACCGGGCAATAATAATATTCCATACTTCCCATGCTGTTCTCATCTTCAGATTCTATATACACGCCAATCAGAATACTTCCGTCTCTTCCAAGCGCTGCTTTATAAATGGATTCCCCTTCCACACCGAAAAAACCGGCAACCTTCTTCCCTTCTTCCCAGGTCTTGCCCTTGTCAGAGGACTGGTAGAGCATCAATTCGTAGTCACTGTTTCTTGCAAGCATTTTCAGGCTTCCCTCTTTCATAACCTGCAAATCCACAATCTCCATACATCCTTCCGGCACAGACAGTTCATTCTCCAGATACCGTCCCATTGCTTTGGATTCCACAGAATCTGCCTTGTCCTTCCCTCTGTCAGTACTGCCGCAGCCCATCAGGCTTCCCGCACCCGCAATGCATAGACTTACTGCTGTAGAAACAGACAGAACTTGTTTCCATTTTTTATATTTTTGCATATTAAAATTCTCCTTCCAGTGGTATGCAATAATCCTACCAAAGGAATCTCTATGTAATCTCTAAACAAGTATATCATGTTTCCCCTTATATTTTGCAAAATTTTAACCGGCGAAACATAACATTCTCTATAGCCTGTCCTAAAAGCATTCTCACAATCTGCACACTCCACTTTACCCAAATAACAAAAAACATACTTGGACACATGAATTGACTCATAAAAAAAGAACAGCTCCAAACACAAATCATCTGATCCATGCTTTCAGCTGTTCATTTTTATAACAATATTAACATTTATTGCAAATATAAACCATTACTCACTTCTAAGTGCATCAATCGGATTCAGGTTAGCCGCCTTAACAGAAGGAAGCAGACCAAAGATGATACCGATCAGCATAGAGAATACTACAGAGCCTATAATCGCCGGAACACTAATGGCTGTAGGTGAGCCTGCCACCTTGGATACAACTTTTGAAAGTCCGATTCCAAGAACAACTCCGATAATACCTCCCACACTGGTAAGTACTGCTGCCTCCGTCAGGAACTGTCCCAGAATCACCTTCTTTCTGGCACCAATTGCCTTCTTCAGACCAATCTCCTTGGTACGCTCGGTTACAGATACCAGCATGATATTCATAACACCAATACCTCCAACCAGAAGAGAAATACTTGCGATCCAGATCAGCTGGGAGTTGGTGCTCTCACTTAAATCCTGAAGATCCTTTACCCGCTGCATAACATCATCTGCTTTATACTTGAAGCCACTGCTTCCACTGCCAGTGCTGCTGATGGATTTATTCAGAATCTTCGCTACTGCAGAACCAGTCTCACTCATGTTGTCCGTGCTGTCTACTTTGACGATCGCATTCTCAGGCTCATCAAATTTGTAAGAAATCGGCCAGCATTTATTTGGAATCATTACGGTTCCAATCACATTTTCATAATAGCTGTCGAAATCACTCGGTGTATCCATGTTTGGCAAGCTGTCAGCCGACTGGCGTACAACTCCTACAATTGTATAGGGTTCAGAACCGATCTCAATGATTTTTCCCACCGGATTCGCTCCCGGAAACATGGTATCAGCAGCATAGCTGTCCACCAGTGCCACCTTGCGGAAATTATCATAGTCAGCCTGTACAAATCCCCTTCCGGAACGAACCTGATAACCGCAGGTATTCAGATAATTGGTATCAATGCCATAGACCTTACCGCCGGAAAAACTGCTGTTCTCATAGTAAACACTGCTGTTGTAGTCTGTTCTGCTATAGAAAAATGTTGCATTCTCCACATGGTCTGTTTTTAACACTTCATCCTTCAGGCTCTGACTGAGGATCGGTGTAGAGCCGGAAGAACTGCCATCATAATAATCCACACTGTAAGCACTGTCACCCTGTGACAAAGTTACATTTACCGTGTTATTTCCAGAACCGATCAGGTTATCCTTAATCTGCTCACTCGTTCCCTTAATCGTGGAAACAATGGCAATAATAGATGCAATACCGATAATAATACCCAGCATTGTAAGGAAAGATCTCATCTTGTGTGACCAGATTCCCTGGAATGCCAGACGTATATTTTCAAACATGAAATCCCTCCTTAACCAAGACCGCCATATGATGTGGAGTCATATCCCATAAACGTATCCAGCGATCCTTCCTTTGTCTTCATACCTTCTTTGATGGATTTCGAATAAGGGAATGCAATCTTGTCATCCATGGACAAGCCGCCGCTTACCAATACATAAGCACCACCGTTTACATTCTCTTTTACCTTAACGATCTGTTTCTTCAGCACGCCATTGTCATCCTTATACACATAGCTTACGCCGTCTTCCGTACGGACAAAAGCCTTGGAAAGAACAATGCCATCCGTGCTCTGCGCCTGCTGCTCCAGCTGGATATCCACCCAGTCTCCAACACTTACCTGCACGGTGTCATCTGTGATCTTGGCAGTAAAATTATAAGAAGAAACATTTGGATTGCTGTCTCCATAGTAATAATAGGAGCTGTCTCCATCAACTGCATAATCAGAAACCTGGATCACCTCAGCCTCAAAATTCATATATCCATTCTCACCATAAGAATTGCAGTTCAAAATTGTGCCTTCCTTCACCTGGTCAAGCATAAGCTCCCCTACAGTTCCCTGTACGTAATAGCCGTCTTTGCTCTTAACGATCATAAAGGAATCAGATTCTGAATTGGTACCTGTAGCTGCATCTCCCACAGTGGTTACAATACCATCCAGCTTACTGGTGATCAGCTTTCTGTCTGCCTTCTTCTGAAGCTTGCTGATGCTGATTTCGCTCGCCTGCACATCCAGCTCCAGACTGGCGATCCGGTTCTTCTGAATCTTGATGGCCTCTGAACGGGACAGGGAAGAGCTTCCGCCACCACTGCCTCCATCACCAGGAATATCCGGTTCTTCATCTCCATTATCATACTGCATAGCCCCGTCAAGGGTAAAATCCATTTCTGCAAAGCGGTCAACTGGATTGCTGAGCATATTTCCATCAATCAGATAATATCCTGTACAGGATTTCTTTCGATTCGTGTAATCAGCAATGGTATCATTCTGATGGAACTCCAACAGATACCAGTATCCACCCGGATGAAGAAGAATGGTTCCGTCAGCATTATAGCCAGCCATCTTGTTCAGAAAAGCCCCGGTTACATTTACCTTGCCTTTTGCGCTGGAACAAAGATACAAATAAGGATCTTCTTCGGTTCCCGTTCCCTGATAAGGCTCTGTATCATAATCCAGAGTCAGGTAAAAAGGTTCCTCTCCATCTACAAATCCGTCATTTCCAACGGTAGCATGATTCTGTGAGGAACCAGAATTGCTTCCATCGAAAAATCCTCCCCGATTCGTGTCTGAAATATCACTGCTAAACCCATCACTGGAAGGTTCATCATAAAATCCGGAATCAGCTTCTGTATCAACAGAAATATCTCCTGTGTCACCGCTTGTCATTTCATCTGCAGAACCAATATCTTCGTTTCCCACTTCCTGGGTATCTGCAGAAGTAATTTCCTCATTTCCAACTGCCTGAGCGTCTGCAAATCCATCTGTCACAGCAGCCAGAAGCATTGGCTGCAAAACAGCTGCCAGATAATGATCAGAAGCAGTTACTGCGGAAGACAGTTCATCATCTCCCGTAAGAGCTGAGCTGTCATCTTCTGTAGAATCCTCTCCTGAATCAATCAGATTGTCTGCGGAGGAAGAATCGGAATCAAGAATCGGTCCGCCATTTTGCAGGCTGGCAAGTCTTTTCTTTGCAGCAGCAAGATCCTGCTGCTGCTTCTGAAGCTTCAGCTTGGCAATGTTCAGTTCCATTTCCACAAGCGTCATGTCAAAAGAAATCAGCTTGTCTCCAGGCTTTACCTCATCCCCTTTGCTCACATAAATTTCCTGGATGATCATGTCTTTCTCTATGGAAATCCTCTGTGTTGCATTGGCATATACAGTTCCACTCAATGTGGTATCGGAATCATATCTCTCACCTGCCAGATCACTGACGCTTGCCACCAGCACTTCCTTCTGGCTTCCTTTCCGTACATACATCAGTCCACCGCCAATACCGGTTCCGACAAGAGCTGTGACTACCACACCTATTATAATTTTCTTCGCTTTTCCCATAGGATCACCTCTTTTCCTGAAGCTCACCATCGCGGATCATAACTACCCGCTTGGCATGTGCTGCAATATCCGGATCATGAGTGATCATAAGAACAGAAACGCCTTCATCATTCAGCTTCTGGAAAAGCTCCATAACCTGTCTGCCAGACTTACTGTCCAGTGCACCGGTAGGCTCATCAGCCAGAAGAAGTCTTGGATTATTTACAATGGCACGGGCGATGGCAACTCGCTGCATCTGTCCACCTGAGAGCTGATTGGGTCTGAAATCCACACGGTCTGCAAGCCCCACCCTGTCAAGTGCTGCAAAAGCGCGCTCGCGTCGCTCCTTCTTCGGCACATGAGCATAGTTCAGCGGCATTTCCACATTGGAAATAGCAGACTGCCTCGGAAGAAGATGAAAACTCTGAAATACAAATCCAATCTTGTTCAGACGGATATCTGACATCTCATTCTCAGAACATTTGCTGATGTCCTGCCCATCCAGGAAAAAAGTTCCCTTGGTTGCCTGATCCAGACAACCGATTATATTCATCAATGTAGATTTACCAGAACCAGAAGGGCCCATGATGGCTACATATTCGCCCTCTTCCATGGAAAAGTTTACGTCCTTCAATACGGGGACAATCATTTTTCCCTGCTGGTAATCTTTATAAATCCCCTTCAGTTCAAGTATCATCCTGCGGCCTCCGTATCATCAGAACCATACTGTCCAGGCTCATCAATGCTCTCATCAGTAAAATCTTCTGAATCATCCTCTGTAAAATCTTCATCTGAGAAATCTTCTGAAAAGTCTGTATAATCACCATAAATGGCTGCATCCATGCTTTCATCAGAAACACCTGTCTCAAAGTCCGCACTGGAATAGTCTCCATCCATAGGCTCCATGGTATCTCCGTCTGAGTACTCACTGCCATCCAGATTACTTTCCATATCAACAGCCTCCAGATCCTCATCTGTCATCTCAGATACGTCCTTTGTCCGCATTCCCTCTGCCAGGCTGTCTGACGGGAATGCAATACTGTCATCCTCAGTAAGGCCATCCGCGATCTCATATTCTGAAAGATCATCGTCATGCTGTCCAAGAACAACGAAGCGCTTCTCCAGCCTTCCCTTGGAATCTACAGCCCACACATATGGATTTTCTGTATCTGCATCCACAATATAATAATCTCCCAGCCAGATACCTTTCTTCTGCTCTTCCTGTCCCTCATCCATTTCTATGTATACATGCTGTCCTAACATAAGTCCCTCTGATGAATCCAGAGTTACATAGAAAGGATAGGTACTGGAACTTGTAGTATCATCACCGCTGGACATTCCAAAATAGGAATTACTGCTACTGCTGTTCGTAGAATTCTGCTCGTCCACAGCCCCCATAGTTCCATGCCAGATCTGATTCTCATCAACTCTGGAACGCACAATAACTGCAGAGCCTGGAACAACCGTATTACGATTCTGCTCATTTACCTGCCCCTTAATACGGTAAGCACCTGTACTGAGAATGGTGATAAAAGAATTATCAGAAGAATCACTTCCGGAATCAGCTCCCATGCTGTCATCCAGAGTATCTCCATCATCGCTTCCCAGCTTACTGGTATCAATTTTCTGGATGACTCCGTCGATTTCGCTTCGTACTTCTGTATTGGTGGTAGCGGCCTGCAGCTTATCAATCTCTGCCTGCTTGCTCACCTGGTCATATTCGTTCTTCTTCAGATTCATCTTATTCGTCTCAATCTCAATGGTATAAGAAAGCTGGCTGTTCTTATTGGCTTTCTTTTTCTCTTTCTCAAGAGTGGAAATCTGTTCATTAAGGCTGAGCGCTTCATTCTTCAACCGGTCAAGAGCCAGCTGGGCTTCCTTCAGACTATCCTGGATACTGCTCAGGTCGTATTCAAAAAGCAGCTGTCCCTTCTTTACCTCATCTCCAACCTTCACCTTCACTTCGGTAACAGTTCGATTGTTCTCAATATTTACCTTTACCGTCTCCTGAGGTTCTACTACGCCTGCGAACCGGTTCAGCACTCCGGAATCTTCTCCAAGAAGAGTGCTGATCTTAGTCACATATGCAACTTCACCAGAAGCCGCTGCAGAATCCCCATAATTCTCTTTATAGTAATACCAGCCACCGGCACCAGCTGCTCCAGCAAGAATGATCAGCCCTCCGATGACAAAACCTTTTTTCTTCATGGTTACCTCCTATACGATAACTCAATGGTTTTTCAATATCTTTTGCAATTATAACAGATATATCTCCACATCTGTCATCTGCATTTACCCTGTTTATAATAACAGATTCAGCCTCAAAAGAAAAGTGTTCTAAGCTGATAATGCATTTTTCACAATTTATTCACTCTTTTTTTAGAAATATCGTCTAAATTTTAGGCATTTTTGACTTTTATGAAAAAAAATGGTATAATAAAAAAGTTTTATAAACATTTTACGTAATAATTTGAAAGGAAAGAACTCTGTATGAAGTCAGTCAGATTTCTGCTTCCTCTTCTTTTGCTTCTCTGCACTTTTTCACTGTGCGGCTGTACCAGCAAAGAGGAGAAAAAAATCGAGGACGCAGTAAAGCAGGAACTGGATCAGCTAAAGAATCTGGATTCCGTTACCACACAGAAATACATCTCCTACCAGGAGCTTTTCCCCGGTGAACCCGAAGATATCGCTATTTCTTCTGATATTGAAGAAGTCTTTTCTCTCTTTTTCCAGGATTTTGATTATAAAATTCTGGATGTTAACGTAGACAAGGACAAACAATCCGCACAGGCGAATCTCAGGCTGGTCACTCTGGATGCCCATGCGCTTGCTGAAGATTTTTCCAAGGCGCAGCTGAAGCATGAAATTTCCCAGTCCGCTTCCTCTGAAGAAGCCACGGAACAGACCATTTCCCTTGAAGAGCGCTACACGCTTCTGGATGAACTGCTTAAGAGTAATGACTACCAGACTGTGGAGCGTAACTGCACCATCTCCTTAGACGCCTCAGATAAAGACGGCGAAACCAGTTGGGAGATCCGGCGCACCAATACACTGGAAAATGACCTTGTCGGCGGTCTTATGAACAATCTCACAGACCCGGATATTTTATCACCGGAAGACACAATCTTAGTTTATCTGAATACCCTGAAAAATATGTCTGCAGAGGAACTGGGCAATTATTTAAATGCAGCTTCCATTATCAGCACAGAAGACCCTGCAAAGATCAGCCTTGCAGAAGCACTGGTAAAACAGGTTCACTCCACCTTTGATTATTCTATTGGGGAAACCACTGTTTCCGGCTATACAGCCACAGTTACAGCCAATATTACCACCTTTGACAGCGATGCTATTCTGGAAAATTATCAGAAGGAGCTGGATACCTATCTTGCCTCTGTGGATGCTGTTATCGACGGTGCCCAAAAACGATATGAAAAGTCCTACAGTCTGCTTCTTGAATATATTGAAGAAAATACAGCTACTAAAACAGTGGAAACGACTTTCACACTGATCAACGACGGTGCTTCCTGGAAACTGGAAGACGCAGGAACGGTGTTTGGACAGGCATTATTTGGAACTTTAAGTTCCAGCCCGGTAGAAGACGAACAGGAAACCAACGGATGATATAGTTAAAATTTACGCCTCTGCAAATTTGTGCAGGGGCGTTTTTATTTGTGCTGACAGCAGATCCAAAGTCCATACCTGACAGACCCTGACAACATTCTTCCAAAAGAAAAATCCCACCCATTTTTGCAGGCAGGATTTTTCAGTCAGCTTATTCCAAGTTATAAGCTAAGTTATCTCTTGTTGTATTTCTTTTCTTATTCCTCAGTCTCTGGAGCAGCTTCTTTCTCAACTTCAAGTCCCAGCTCGTCCAGCTGTGCTTCGCTTACGCGCTGCGGTGCCTGAGTCATCAGACAGGATGCATCTTTTACCTTCGGGAATGCAATTACGTCACGAATGCTGTCAACCTTGGCAATGAGCATAACCAGACGGTCAAGACCATAAGCCAGTCCGGCGTGAGGCGGAACTCCGTATTTGAATGCATCCAGAAGGAATCCGAACTGCTCATGTGCAGCTTCTTTTGTGAAACCAAGTGCCTCAAACATTCTCTCCTGAATATCATCCTGGTGAATACGTACACTACCGCCACCGATCTCGTTACCATTCAGTACAATATCGTAAGCCTTCGCACGAACAGCGCCTGGATCTGTGTCGAGAAGCGGGATATCCTCATCCATCGGCATTGTAAATGGATGGTGCATAGCTGTGAAACGGTTTTCTTCCTCGCTCCACTCAAGAAGCGGGAACTCCGTTACCCATACGAAGCGGTATTCGTTCTTATCAAGAAGATCCATCTGTTTTGCAAGCTCCAGACGAAGTGCGCCAAGAACATCATAAACCAGTTTCTTCTTATCCGCTGCAAACAGAAGCAGGTCACCTGCTTTACCGTCCATGGCAGCTACAAGAGCATCCATCTCCTCATCTGTCATAAACTTGGCAAAGGAAGACTTTCTGGTGCCATCTTCTGCGATTGCAATGTATGCAAGACCTTTTGCACCATATCCCTTGGCAAACTCTACTAACTTGTCAATTTTCTTACGAGGCATGCTGCCCTGGCCTTCTGCGTTGATACCACGAACGCTTCCACCAGCTTCAAGAGCACCTGTAAATACGGAGAATCCACAGTTCTTCACAATATCGCTTACATCATGAAGCTCCATGCCAAATCTCATATCCGGTTTATCAGAACCGAAACGATCCATTGCTTCTTGCCATGTGATTCTCTCGATTGGAAGTTTCACATCGATACCAAGAACCTCTTTGAACAGGTAGGAAAGATATCTCTCATTTACATCGATTACATCATCTACATCTACGAAAGAAAGTTCCATATCGATCTGTGTGAACTCCGGCTGACGGTCAGCACGAAGATCCTCATCACGGAAGCATCTTGCAATCTGGATGTATCTGTCATATCCGGAACACATCAGAAGCTGTTTGTACAGCTGCGGTGACTGCGGCAGACCATAGAAGCAGCCAGGATGTACACGGGATGGCACCAGATAATCTCTTGCACCTTCAGGAGTACTCTTTCCAAGCATAGGAGTCTCAATCTCCAGGAATCCCTCGTTTGTAAAGAAGGATCTTGTCAGCTGCATTACACGGCTCTTCAGGATCAGGTTTCTCTGAAGATCCGGACGTCTTAAGTCAAGGTAACGGTATTTCAGACGTACATCCTCTTTTGTTTTGCTGTTCTCCTCAACCGGGAATGGCGGAACTTCTGCCTCGGAAAGAACACGGAGAGATTTTGCTCTCACTTCGATCTCACCTGTTGCAAGATTCTCATTTACTGCACCACCACGTTTCTCAACGGTTCCGGTAACTGCGATCACAAACTCACTTCTCAGCTTGCCGGCTTTGGCAAAGCCTTCCTCATCAATGGAACCATTTTCAAAGATCAGCTGCATAATACCACTGCGGTCACGTAAATCTACGAAAATGATTCCTCCTTTATCTCTTGCTTTCTGAACCCATCCCATAAGTGTTACTTCGCTGCCTACCATCTGTGTGGTCACTTCTGCACATCGACAGGTTCTGTGCAGTCCCTGCATACTCTCAGCCATTTTAAGGCGCCTCCTTATTCTATGGGGTTTCCCCCAGCTTTCTCAGATTATGAACCATTCAGCTGTATTGCTTTAAATGATCCATAAAATATCATTGACGGCTGTTTTTCAAAAACAACACGTTAAATCTCTTTATCAGCGTTTAAAGAATTCCACAAATTCCGTATAGCCTTCAGCTGTCATCTGGTCTTTCTGGAATTTCTTATTCTTCTTCATAATAGAGATATTGACCTGAACTCCGGTCTTTCTCTCTTCTTCTGCCTGACGGAAAATCTCAATCAGCTTGTCTGACGGCATATTTTTCTCAATAAGATATGCTTTCTTAGTCTTCGCTGTAGGAATCTGATATCCTCTTTCAAGAAGGAGCATAACAATACGCTCAAATCCAATAGAAAATCCGCATGCACTTGTATTGTTTCCTGTAAATTTACCAATCATCTCATCATAACGTCCGCCACCGCCAACGCTGCCGCCAAACTCATCCATGGAAATTTCGAAGATCGGACCAGTGTAATAAGACATGCCGCGAACCAGTGTAGGATCAAATGCCATCTTAAAGTCAGCAGTCTTCACAGCTTCCACAGTGGAAATGATCGTCTCGAGATCTGCTGCAATCTGTTCGTCAAGAACATCTGCCAGCTTCTCCTTGCAATATCTTACGCCCTGGATATCTGAGCTGATTTCTTTAAACATCGCAAGATAAGTATCAATGCTTTCTTTTGCAAAGCCTTCCTCTTCCAGTTCTTTCGCTACGCCCTCAAGACCAATCTTATCCATTTTGTCAAGAATGATAAATACAGTATCAAAGCTTTCTTCCGGGAAGCCGCTGTACTGTGCCATAGCCTTGAGGATCTTTCTGTCGTTGATACGGATCGTGAAGTTATGGAAATCCAGTTTGCCAAGCAGTGTGGTAGTCGCCATGACCAGCTCGATCTCTGCAAGGTATGTGGACTCACCAAGAATATCGATGTCACACTGCATGAACTGACGGAAACGGCCTCTCTGCGGACGGTCTGCTCTCCATACATTTCCCATCTGCAGTGCCTTGAATGGTGCCGGAAGCTGGCTGGCATTGTTGGAATAATATCTGGAAAGCGGTACAGTCAGGTCATAACGAAGTCCGGAGTCTACCAGATCTGCCTCACACTCTGCTGTATCAAGTTTCAGTTTTTCTCCACGTTTGAGGATCTTGAAGATCAGTTTCTCATTTTCCCCACCCTGTTTGCTGCTGAGATTCTCGATGTGCTCCACGCACGGAGTCTCAATTGCTGTAAATCCGAATTTGCCGTAAGTTTCACGGATCATGTTCATCACATAATTACGGATCTCCATTTCCTTTGGTAAAATATCTTTCATACCGGTTACCGGTTTTTTCTTTAATGCCATGCTGTCCTCCTGTTATTTGTTATCATGTACCACTCTCTGAAATGCAAGAAAAACTTCCATATCAAAGTTTTTGATCTCATCGATCATCAGCTCTATCACACTGCTTACATCAAATGCCTTGCGGTAAGGTCTGTCTGAGATCAGTGCTGCATATACATCACAGACTCTCAGGATCCTGGCGCCCAGGGGAATACTGTCACCGGACAGATTGGATGGATATCCACTTCCGTCATAATTCTCATGGTGATAAAGGATACTCTGAAGAACTGTTTCCGAATAATCCTGATCTTTCAGTTCTTCATAACCAAGTGTCGAATGCATCCTGACATATTTCAGTTCCTCAATCAGAAGCGGATCGTTTTCCTGTCCGTTAATGTATCCTGTAAGTTTCAGTTTGCCAATATCATGAAGTATTCCTGCAATGGCAAGCTGATAACAGAACTCCTCATCCTGCCCCAGCTCCTTCGCTACCGCATACGCAAGATTACTGACCGCAATTCCGTGATTCAGTTCGGCAGACAGATCAAATTCCAGAAGCCTGTCCGGGGACTTTATCTCTTCTTCTTGTGTCATTTCCAACGTATATACCTCCTGCCTAGAGCCATTTCTGTATTCCTGCACGTTTTCTTTCTATCATTTCATCGATGCGGTTAATATACTCATCGACATTTTTAACATTTTCCACCCGCTCCATGCGGTTTTCACCCGGGTATACAATCTTAGTGGAGGCACCGCTTCCCAGTGCCACGATGGTTTCCAGTTCCTCCATGATCAGCATATTGTAGAGACATTCCTTCCCGGGCTTTGCATATGCCACATTTTCCTGATTGGTATTTCTTGTGGTACCGGATTTGTTTTT
>OHUI01000930.1_pt1 | contig 12257 bp, 10 predicted proteins | sample 1579231 | NCBI WGS metagenome assembly OHUI01 (sample SAMEA3882509, study PRJEB24775) | human gut metagenome | biome: human-associated habitat; feature: intestine environment; material: feces | place: Netherlands | collected 2009/2010 | reverse complement strand
GAGACATCATAATAATTGCCGGGATTCGGCACATCGCCATCATCAGAATCGGATGTATCGCAATTGTCATCATAGTCCTCAGGATTATATTTGCAGGTTTTTATCTCCTTTAAATCCTTATCATAGATTGTTGCCCTGCCGGCATCGGAATTGATGAGCCAGAGTCGGTCACCTTTTATCATGTAGTCATCACAGTCGGTTTTGTCGTGAGTAAGGCTTGCCGTGATTTCATTGGACCAGGGATTATATACATCAAATGAATACTGAACGGATTGATCATCGGTCTCTAGGATGGAATTATTGTAGCTGCCCTGTCCTACCATAAGGATGTTATCACCAAACTGTCTTGTATCATTGTACGGCCGCCCCTCAAAGGCGACATTGTGCAGGATAGACAGGTTGCTGCTTCCTTTAACACTTGTGGTATCCTCCCAAAACGCAGGGGATTTGTGCAGAATAGCCTGCTTTTGTGCGGGACTCTTGAATAGATAAGAGACATCCGAAAAAGAACAGGCTGTCATGGTGATTGCACTGAAAAATACCAGCGAATATGTAATTAAAGTAGTTACATGTTTGCGTTTGAACAATTTTGCCTCCTTTGGAAGGTGGTGTATATGCAGGCTATTCCTCAGCAGCATGTGCGGTGGAAACTCGTGCAGTAGATTCTCTTTCAATCAGCCTCGGACGTAGCTGTGTGCGGCTGATTGGAATATGGTGAATGAGCGAATTCAATATAATATATGCACAGCGGCCCAGATCATTACGCTCCTGTCTGATAGTGGTAAGAGGAGGGGTAAGGGCTGCGGCAAACTTGACATCGTCAAAGCCTACCACACTTATATCATTTGGCACATTGAAGCCGTGCAGCTGGCACTCTAAGATAACACCCTTTGCAATAGTGTCGCTTCCGCAGAGGATAGCGGTGGCACCTGCTGCAATAAAATTTGAAACGTAATACTGTGCGGTTTCAGGAATATAGTAGCCGTGTCCCATGAGCTCCGGGTAGATTTCAAGACCGGCATCGCGCATAGAGTTTTCAAAGGCTTCCTGACGCTGATCTGAAACCAGGGAAAAAAGAGAACCATTGATAAAGGCAATCTTTTTATGACCCAGATTGTGCAGATGCTTTACAGCCATGTCAATGCCCTCGTAGCTGTCGGTGCCTACATAGGCTACATTGGGATTGTTTTCTATATAGTTATCAAACAAAACGGTAGGCATTGTAGTATTTTTGAGCTGCTGCATCCATTCATCGTGAAGAGCAAAACCTACCAGAAATGCGCCACAATAGCCATTCTTTAATATATATGTATCATATTTTTCTTCTGCCTGAAGCTGAGGTGTGACAGGGATGATGTCCACGTCCCATTTGTGCTTAAAAGCATTCTGTTTGAAACCAAGCACTACATCATATCCGAACTCATCGATAGACTCGTAGTTCATATTTTCAATAAACAGAGCCAGCTTGCGGTTTTCTACCTTTCTGGAGCGCTTTGTGCTGTAGCCCATTTCGACAGCAGTGTCTAAAACTGTCTGACGAAGCTCCTCACTTATATCGCTGGCACCATTTAATCCCTTTGAAACAGTGCTGATTGACACACCCAGCCGGGCGGCAATATCCTTAATAGTAGCCATAGTATTTGTCCTTTCTTATGTGATAATTAAATTATACATTTACTATCAGAAATAGGCAATATTTTCTGTAATAAATTTTTCGAAAAATATCTTTGAAATCGTGGTAATAACTAACAAAAAATGAATATAAATTACGTGAAAAATGGCAAAAATGAGTTTGAAACCACTAAAATAATTGACAATTACGACAATAGGAAATAAAATAATCTCAGATACGAAAAAAAAGGAAAATTTCAGGAAAGAGGAATGGTAATTTGGAGGCCAGAGAAAATCTCAGAGGCTCCGGAATACTTCTTTCAATCTCGAGTCTGCCGTCACCATATGGTATAGGTACTCTTGGGAGAGAGGCTTACAATTTTGTTGATCTCCTTGGTGATTTGAAACAGAAGTACTGGCAGGTTCTTCCGGTAGGCCCCACCATATTTGGCGATAGTCCATATCAGCCATCATCAGGCTGTGCGGGCAATATCTATTTCATAGATTTAGATAAGCTGGTAGATGAGGGGTTGTTAGAGAAGGAAGAGATCCTGGGGTATAACTGGGGCACAGACGAATCAGAAATTGATTATGCAGCATTGCATCAGAACAGATGCAAGATTTTACAAAAAGCGTTTGAAAGATTTGATACAAATGCACAAGAGTTTCAGGATTTTGTAAAAAAACAGTCGGAGTGGCTTGAGCAATATGCATTATTTATGACACTGAAAACCGACAATTTATACAAAAATTGGAGCGAGTGGCCAAGCGAGTATAGAAATCCGCAAACGGTTGCGCTTGAAAAGTACCAAAAAAAGAATTATAATACAATTACTTTTTGGAAGTTCTGTCAATATAAATTCTTCGAGCAATGGGAGGATTTAAAAAATTATGCTAACTCAAAAGGTGTCTACATAATAGGCGATATCTCATTCTATGTAGGATATGACAGTGTAGATGTGTGGGCAGAGAGACAACTCTTTATGATGAGCGCAAACGATACACCAGAGTATGTTGCAGCTGCCGGTCCTGATAAGTATTCAGAGAGCGGACAGGTGTGGGGCAATCCGATGTATGACTGGGATGCCATGAAGGAGGACAACTTCTCATGGTGGAGAAAGCGAATGCGTGTATGCAGAGAACTTTTTGATATTGTCAGGATTGATCATTTCGCAGGAATTGTGAAAGCATATGCGGTACCGTACGGACAGGATAAGAGCCTATCCGGGAAATGGTTCAAGGGACCGGGACGCAGGCTTGTCAATGCAATTAACGAAGAGCTTGAAGGGGTTAATGTAGTGGCTGATGATTATACATCAGCAAGCCTTTTACCGGGAGTGAAAAAGCTCCTTGCAAAATCGGGCTGGATGGGAACTAAGGTCATGATGTTCGCTTTTGATGGTGATCCGACAAACGAATATCTGCCACACAATTATACCGATTCACATGTAGTTGCATATATTGGCACACATGACAATGAGACGATAGTTGGTTCATTCAGTGACAAGACAGATTATGAGCTTGCTTATATGTATGAGTATCTGAATATTGAAAATAAATCACAGGTTCCAAATGCTCTTATCAGGGAGCTGTATCACAGCACCGCAGAGCTGGCGATAGTCCAGATGCAGGATATATTAGAGCTTGGAAATGAGGCAAGGATGAATTATCCTTCGACAGTCGGACATAACTGGAGATGGCGTATGACAAGTAAGCCACACAGATTGGACAACGAAAAGATAGCCTGGATTAGAAACATTGCGGTGGTTTACCGCAGATAATTAATTTGATATAAGTTGCACGGCAATTTATATATATACTTTTTTACATTTTATATTCAAAAAGGAGAGGAAGATATGAAGAAGAAAGTATTAGCATCTTTACTTTGCGCATCTATGGTAGCAACAATGTTTGCAGGATGCGGAAGCAGCAATGGAAATGGAACAGAGAAAGCCGACAAGAAGGCCGGCGGTAAGGAGACCATTACAGTAATGGGACCTTCAGAGGATTTAGATGATGCACAGGGCGCTTGGCTTAAGACAGAGTGCGAGGCATTCGCTAAGGCAAATCCTGATTTCAACATCGAGTTCAAGTATGTTACATCATCTGAGTCAGACGCAAAGGATGTTGTTACAAAGGATCCTAAGGCAGCAGCTGATGTTTACATGTTTGCAAACGATCAGCTTGAGCCATTAATTAAGGCAGATGCTATTGCCAAGTTAGGCGGAGATACAGCAGAGTATGTTAAGTCATCTAACTCAGAGGCTATGGCTGCAACAGTTACATATGATGGAGACATCTACGCAGTTCCTTATACATCAAACACATGGTTCATGTACTATGACAAGAGAGTTTTCTCTGAGGATGATGTAAAGAGCCTTGATACAATGCTTACAAAGGGTAAGGTTTCATTCCCAATGGATAACGGCTGGTATCTCAATGCATTCTATGCAGCAAACGGATGTACAATCTTCGGAGACGGAACAGACAAGGCTGCCGGATATGATTTCGGTGGAGATAAGGGTACAGCAGTTACAAACTACATCGTAGATTTATTTGCTAATCCAAACTTCGTAATGGATAACAATGAGGGATCACTTGGTCTTGCAGGACTTAAAGATGGTTCTATCAACGCTTACTTCAATGGTAACTGGAACTATGCCAAAGTTAAAGAGGCACTTGGTGAGGAGAACGTTGGTGTTGCAGCTCTTCCTACAATCAATATTGGTGGAAAAGACTGCCAGTTAAAGGCATTCTTAGGATCTAAGGCTATCGGTGTTAACCCTAACTGCAAGAACCAGGAAGTAGCAGTTAAGCTTGCAGCATTCCTTGGCAGCGAGGACGCACAGCTTGCTCACTTCAAGTTAAGAGCACAGGCTCCTGTAAACAAAGATCTTGCAACAAACGAGGAAGTTGCAGCAGATCCAGTAGCAGCAGCTATGGCTAAGGTTTCAACTGATTGTTCAGTAGCACAGCCTATCATTGATATGTCAGGTTACTGGGATGCAGCTACACCATTCGGTGATGCTTTCCAGAACGGTGCAGAAGGCCAGATTACAAAGGACAATGCAGCTCAGAAGACAGAGGACTTCAATACTCAGCTTAATGATTCTCTTAAATAATTAAGTAGATCAGATTATGATTCCAAGGTTCCGGGTAGCCGGAATCTTGGAATAAATTAGTTTAAAGGAATGGCATATATAATGCATGCCAGGAGGAAAAGTATGATAGGAGCAAACAAAAAGAAAAAGGTTTCGGAATTTGCTACTCCGTATACTGTTGGCAATGCCCTAACAAAAGGCGGAGCTACAGTTAAGCTATCGGCACTTGTAATGGGTCTTGCCAATATAGCTCATAAGCAGATCATAAAGGGTCTGATTTTTCTTGCTATAGAGATTGCATATATAGCATATATGGTTAGCGCTGGTGCTTATTACATTTCCATGCTGCCTTCACTTGGCTGGAGAAAACAGGAAGAGGTATTTAATGAGCAGAAGCAGATTTATGAATATGTTGCAGGCGACCAGTCAGTATTATTACTGTTATATGGCGTCATAACAATTGCCATCACAGTATTATTTATTTACATGTGGTGCGAGAATTTAAAGAGCGGATATAAGGCAGAATGCCTTTCAAAAGCTGGAAAAGAAATCAATTCTTTTGGCAAAGATGTCAAGGATTTATTTGATAAAAACCTACATAAGACACTTATGTTTCTCCCACTTATGGGAATATTTATTTTTACAGTTTTACCATTGCTGTTCATGATTCCAATGGCGTTTACAAACTATTCAGTAAAGGGTGATCATCTTGTATTGTTCGACTGGACAGGCTTTGCCTCATTCGGACAGGTGCTTGGACTTGGTGGTAAGCTTGGTAAGATATTCTGGAGAGTACTCGGATGGACAATCTGCTGGGCTGTATTTGCAACCTTCCTTTGTAACTTCCTTGGACTCATTCTTGCTATCGTTATCAATCGTAAAGAGACACATTGCAAGGCCTTCTGGCGTACATGCTTTGTTATCTCAATTGCGGTACCGCAGTTCGTATCACTCCTTGTAATGAGACAGATGTTCCAGCCACAGGGTGCTGTTAATAACCTGCTTTTGGAGTGGGGCTGGATTGATAACCCGCTTCCATTCTGGACCAACACTATGTGGGCGAGAGTTTCTGTTATTCTCATCAACTGCTGGGTAGGTATTCCGTATACCATGCTTCAGGTTACAGGTGTATTACAGAATGTGCCTTCAGAGCTTTATGAGGCTGCAAAGATTGATGGTGCAAACGCAGCACAGATCTTCTTTAAGATCACACTCCCATATATCATGTTTATCATGGGACCATATATCATCACACAGTTTACCGGAAATATCAACAACTTCAACGTTATCTACCTGTTATCAGCAGGAAAGCCTACACCTGTCGGAGACAGTGCAGGAAAGACGGACCTTCTGGTTACGTGGTTGTACAAGCTGACTATTGATAATCAGGAGTACAATATCGGTGCCGTTATCGGTATCCTCACATTCATTGTACTTTCTATCGTAGCGCTTGTTACATACAGAAATACAAAATCATACAAGGATGAGGAGGGATTCATGTAATGAGTAGTGTAGCAAAAGCAAAAAAACCTATGTCTGCCGGACGTGCTAAGAAAGTAGCAAAGAATTCCCTTGTTCATATCATTCTTGGAATACTTGCTGTAGTATGGTTGTTCCCAATTTTCTGGATTATTATGACAAGCTTTAGAGCTGAGAGTGGTGCTTATACAAAGTACTTCTTCCCACATGGCCTTACATTTAGCAACTATACAAGGCTGTTCACAGAGACTACACTGTTGAACTTCCCGAGAGCATTTTTTAATACACTGTTTATTTCAGTGATCTCATGTATCATTTCAACAGTATTTGTACTTTCTGTTGCGTATAGTATGTCACGACTGAGATTTAAGATGCGTAAGCCTTTCATGAATCTGGCTATGATTCTTGGATTGTTCCCAGCCTTCATGTCAATGGTTGCCGTATACTTTATCTTAAAGGCTATCGGACTTACAGAGGGAAGTATGCTTCGCCTTTCATTGATTCTCATATACTCAGCAGGAGCAGGAACAGGCTTCTATATCGCAAAGGGATTCTTTGATACTGTGCCTAAGTCTCTTACTGAGGCGGCTATCCTTGACGGATGTACACAGTTCCAGGTATTTTACAAGGTTATCCTGCCACTCAGTAAGCCAATCGTAGTATATACAGTACTTACAGCATTCCTTGCTCCATGGCTTGATTTCGTATTTGTAAGGGTTATCGTTGGTCCAAACGACAAGTATTGGACAGTATCTCTTCTCCTTTACAACATGCTTGAGAAAGAGTTTATAAACGGATGGTTCACAAGATGGGCTGCTGCTGCAGTTATTGTATCAATACCTATCTCAATACTTTTCGTTATCATGCAGAGATTCTACGTGGATGGACTTACAGGAGCTGTCAAAGGCTAATTTGGTTTTATTTAGGCCGCTGCACTTTTGTGCGGCGGCTTTTGGTTTATATTGGGTTGTGGCAAACTTAGCATTTTCAGGTTGTGGGGTGCCGGCATGGCATACAGTATATTCCTCAGGAAAATATGAAGTCAGCCACGGGCTTTCTTCGCTGCTTGGATTTGGAGAGATGAGGTGTGTGGCTTGTTTGTGGGGGCATGGTACCCCGTGGCAGTTCATATTTTCCTTCGGAACACACTGTGTACCCTCCGGCCGGAGGGTACCGTGTGCTAAGTTTGTTGCTACCTTGTGAAAGATGTGAGAATGTGTGTAGTGATTTTGTAGATACAAATTTGCTCAGAATTTAGTTAAGAAAAGGAGTGCGTATGATTAATAATAAAATAGGCGGCCGCAATATGGTCGGCAGGGCTGTGAATAGATTGGTGGGCAGGTTGACTGCTGTGGCATTGACGGCAGCTATGGCGGTGTCGATGCTTGCGGGATGCGCTGCGGGTGGAAAGAATACCGAGACGGCAGCAAAGAAGGAGTACAAGCCTTCTGCTATGGAGCAGATGAATGCGAAAAATGATCCTAATGTGATTCAGGACAATTACAGGACCTGCTATGAGGTGTTCGTATACAGCTTTTTTGACAGTGACGGTGATGGCATTGGGGATTTAAAGGGACTTACAGAGAAGCTTGACTATATCGAGGGACTTGGCTGCAATGAAATCTGGATGATGCCTATTATGCCTTCTCCTTCATACCACAAGTATGATATTACGGATTATATGAATATTGACAAGCAGTATGGTACTCTGGATGATTTTGATGCGCTTATTACGGAGTGTCACAAGCGAAACATCAATGTGATTATTGACTTTGTAATAAATCACACATCTAACGAGCATCCGTGGTTTAAGGCGGCTGCTGATTATATCAAGTTGCTTCCTGATGTGGCAGAGCCGGATTCTTCGGAATGTCCTTATGTTGATTACTATAATTTTAGCAAAACCAATGCCGGAGGCTACAACCAGCTGCCGGGCACGAATTGGTATTACGAGTCACAGTTTGTAGACAGCATGCCTGACCTTAACCTGCAGAGCGAAGCTGTAAGAGGGGAGATTGACAAGATTACATCCTTCTGGCTTGACCGCGGCGTGGATGGCTTCAGACTGGATGCTGTGCTTTATTACAATAATAATAACCAGACTGAGACTATAGATGACCTCACATGGCTTGTGAACAATGTGAAGAGCAAAAAGGCCGATGCTTATATGGTTGGTGAGGGCTGGACTACATACAGAGAGTATGCGAAGTACTATAAGAGTGGAATTGACAGTATGTTCAACTTTGATTTTTCACAGCAGGATGGATATATTGGAAAGGTGTTAAACGGTACAGCCAATCATGGTGCCAGCACATACGGCAATGCTCTGGTTGATGTGGAAAATGAGATAAAGAAGTATACAGACTCATACATTGATGCACCTTTTTATACAAATCATGATATGGGACGCAGCGCAGGATACTATAACGGAGATAATGCCGAGGAGAAAACCAAGATGGCGCAGGCTATGAATCTTCTTATGCCCGGAAATGCTTTTCTGTATTATGGAGAGGAAATCGGCATGAGAGGCGCAGCCAATGATGAGACGAAGCGTCTTGCCATGATATGGAGCGGGGATTCAAAAGATAAGGGAATGTGTGTGGGACCTCAGAATGCAGAAGAAACCGAGCAGACATACGATACCCTGGATAAACAGATGGAGGATCCATACTCTATTTACAACTTTGTGAAGCAGACAATATCAATAAGAAATGCTTTCCCGGAGATAGCACGAGGTACAAATACCTTTGAAAAAGATCTGTCAAATGATAATGTGTGTATATTTACAAGAGAGTACAATGGTGAGAAAGCGGTGCTTATATTTAATCCATCAAAGGATGAAGCAAGTGTGGATGTGTCATCGCTTGGAGTAAATGATGCTGTTGCAATGCTTCAGACTACAAAGAAAGCACCATCGTATAAGGATGGAGCGGCAAAGCTGCCGGCATATTCGGTGCTTGTTCTGAAGTAAAAAATAGTTGATGAGAATAAAAATTTAATAGTTTAAAGGAATTTGAAGAAGAAATATGAAAAACCGCCCGACTGGGCGGTTTTTTCAGCTATATCATTTCATGAAGCATATCTACAATCACTTCTCTGCAATGAGCTCCGAGATGCTTTTGTTCCTCTTTACTGAGTGCTGCCGGATCAATAGGAGTGCCGTATCGGATAACCACATGCTTCTTTTTGACCCATGGAAGGTGATCCTCGAATATTTCATTTGTTCCCATGATTGCCATTGGCACTATCTTACATTTGCTCTTTGTGGCAATCTTGAAAGTACCTTCTTTGAAAGACTGTACCTCTGTCAGGTCATCTTTGTTTTTGCAGCGTGTGCCCTCAGGAAATACACATATACTGATGCCGGATTTGACCTGATCTATGGCTGCAAGCACAACCTAGTCCCTGCTTGATGTCATCGCGGTCCAAAAACAGGCAGTGCAGGCGCTTCATCCAGAGGCCCAGCACCGGTATTTTTGTGATACTCTGCTTTGAGATGTAGCCGGTCAGGCGTGGACATCTGGAGTAGGTGATTATGATGTCAAAGAAACTACGATGATTTCCTATATATAGTACAGCCTCGTCCTTTGGCACATTTTCCTCCCCTATAAATTCAATGTCTGCTCCGCTTAGGAATATGATGACACGGAAAGCCCACTGTACAAGGCGAAGCTGTGCCATATCGGCCCATGCCGGGGCAAATTTGTGTATTATCCACATGGCTCCGAGCACCGGAAGACCCAGCAGCAGATAGAAAAATACGAATATTACGATTAAAACTGAACGCATATTTGACCTCTCTTTTTCATAATATAAATTGTAATGAAACTATTCAGAATTATTGAGAATAGATATAATGTAGTTCAATATTTGATATTATATCATATCATAAGCGATATGATAAGAAAGAGAGGAAAAAATGTCAGAAAAATTGAGAAAATTTCTGGTGATGGCTGCAGGTGTGCTTGTGATATTGGAAACGACAGTAATTTCGGGCTGCCGCGCAAATATTTCAGGCACGGAGAGTGACAGGATGGTTGAGTACACGGTGATTTGCGGGGATGAAATCCCGGAGGAGTTTAAAAAGCAGATAAATGAAAACAAGGCAAAGGCGATGAAGCTGACGTACAAGGATAATGAATATTTATACATAGCGGAAGGCTTTGGCACAAAGGAGACAGGTGGCTACAGTATTACGGTTAACCAGTTTTATGTTAAGGATAAGGCAATGTATTTTGATACGCGTCTGATAGCCCCGGATAAGGGCGAGAAGGTCAGCAATCAGGCGAGTTATCCGTATATAGTAATAAAGACGGAATTGAGTGAAATGCCTGTTGTGTTTGAGTAAAAATTTCGTAAATTGTATTAAAAGTTGCGAAAAAACTGACAATCAGTACTAATGCCCTATTGCTATCACTGCGATACTTTGCTATAGTAAAGTTACTAGATATTGTGGTGACATATTTATATATTCAAATATATTGATTGATATAATTGTTGATTAATTTGACCTGTTTTATATTTATACAGAGATTGATTTCATATATATGACATCGTCGTTACAATACTGGTTACCATGAGGACTATAGTTATGTGCCAGTGGGCATACCCACAATAAGGAGGCTTAAAATGGAACAGACAGAAATCAGAAAAGTCAGAGCATCGATCCACCAGCAGTGTGGCAACAGGGTAAAAATCCAGCAGGATCTCGGCCGCAACAAGGTTGACATCCAGGAGGGTGTTATTCAGCAGGCATACCCAAGTGTGTTTACGGTTCTGATAGATGATGAGTTTGAGCAGAATCCGCCACAGCTCTTATCTTTCTCCTACACTGATGTGATTACAAAAGATATAAGGATGCAGCTTTGCTAGTATCATGAAGTAAAGATGTTACATCTTTATTATAATGATCATGAATTTAAATATTTGCATCTGCATAAAGTTACTCCATCTTGAATATGTATTTTATATACATATTTGAAGTGGGGTATTTTTTATGGAATTAATTACACAAAAAATCAGACAATGCATAGAAAAGGTAAAGGATATGTCGCAGGTTGGCTTCGACAGGGATTATGTCATAAAGGACAACAAGCCTGATGTTTCCAAAGTGGTTTGTCAGAATGGGCAGGTAAAGCTTGACGAGATAAAAGCGTCAGGCGAGAATATCTGGCTGAGTGGAAGCATTGAATTTGAAGTGCTGTATACGAGAGAGGAAGTTTTTGAAGGCGATGAGCCGGAGGAAAATATCGGCGGAAACAGAGTGGAGCATATAAAGGATGCAATACCGTTTCAGGAGAAGCTTGTGCTTCAAGGAGTCTGCGAGAAGGATACGGTTCGTGTGTATACCGGGCTTGATGAGCTTACGGTTGGGGTTATCAATTCGCGGAAGCTCTCGGTCAGAGGCATTATAAGCGTGGAACTTTATGGAGAGAGGGAAGAAAATCTTGAGGTTGCACAAAGGATAGATGACAAGGACGTGGAGCAGCTTATGGGGCAGATGAAGGTGCTTAAGCTTGACAGTGTTGTAAGGGATATTGTCAGAATTAAAAATGTCGTCACCTTGCCAAAGACCAAGCCGAATATATGCAAGCTCATATCAAGTCTTGTTGATATGAGAAATCTGGAGTATACATACGAGCGTGACCATATCACACTGACAGGCGAGTGCCATGCGTGTATAGTGTATCTGAGCGAAGAACAGGAAATTTGCTGCTTTGAGGTGCAGGAGGGTTTTTCAAATGAAATACACTGCGAGGGTGATAATGCCGGAAATATTGCCTGGCTTCGCACACAGCCTGCCATGCATCAGGTTGAGGCTGAAAATGATTATGACGGAGAGCTCAGGCAGCTTTCGATTGAGGCAGCGCTTGCGGTGGATGGAAAGGTCTGGAGTGAGGAAACAGTAGAGGTGCTCAATGACATGTACAGCGTATCATGTCCGGTAAAACCTGTGTTTGAAAAGATGAAGGTATGCAGCCTTCTTATGAAAAATGACACAAAATGCCGTATTTTGGAGCAGTTGTACAGAGAAAACAGCAAAAAGAGAATTTTAAGAATATGCGG
>OHUI01000888.1_pt1 | contig 12768 bp, 7 predicted proteins | sample 1579231 | NCBI WGS metagenome assembly OHUI01 (sample SAMEA3882509, study PRJEB24775) | human gut metagenome | biome: human-associated habitat; feature: intestine environment; material: feces | place: Netherlands | collected 2009/2010 | reverse complement strand
TGAAGTAGGAATGGAACATAGAAGTTTATAACTTTTTATAAGTTTTCAGTAACGGTTAAATTAAATGAAAGTAATGCTTGTTAACGGAAGCAGTCATCTGCATGGAACAACAATGACAGCTTTGGAAGAAATGATAAAGGTATTTCATTCAGAAGAAGTAGAGACAGAGGTTGTTCAGCTTGGAGGAAAGCCGATAGCAGATTGTCTTCAATGTAATGTCTGTCAAAAAACAGGAAAATGCGTGATTAAAGATGATGGTGTGAATGAATTTGTTGAAAAGGCCAAAACAGCAGATGGCTTTGTATTTGCAACACCAGTATATTTCGCACATCCAAGCGGACGTATTTATGATTTTTTGGACAGAGTTTTTTACAGTGCCGGAGGTTATGACGCCTTCAAATTTAAACCGGGTGCTGCTGTTGCAGTAGCAAGAAGAGGAGGAACCACGGCAGCTCTTGATGGGATCAATAAATATTTTGGGATTGCACAGATGCCAGTCGCCGGTTCTACCTATTGGAACATGGTACATGGTCTTTACGGAGAAGAAGCTTTTCAGGATGAAGAAGGTATGCAGACCATGCGGAATCTTGCACGAAACATGATATGGATGATGCGCTGTTTTAAACTTGGAAGAGAGAGTGGTATTCTGTATCCGGAAACAGAAACTGATGCTTGTACCAATTTCATAAAACGAAGTGATACGTTACGTTAAGCCGATGGCTTTAATTGGAAGTTTTGGAATTAAAAACTGCATGAAAATGTGCTATGATAAAATTGATAAATTAGGATTTAGAGGATGTGAATGAGCAGCATGAAGAAAACAAAAGAAGGAATTAATTTGAAAAAACTCCTTAGGCTGAAGAATACAGGCAGTATCTTTGTGATTGCGGGGCTTTTGATGATTTTTGTAATAGCGTCGTACACATATATTCTGCAAAGTTCTTACACTAAGACCGCCCTTGAAACAGAAATCACACGTGACACAGCGAGTGCAGATGCAGTACACAAACTTGTAGATGGAAGAATCGGCAAAGAAGATTTTGATCAAATCAAAGATCAATCTGATGAAAAGAAGCAATTATATAAGGATATTTCTTCATATTTCAATGAAATCAGAACACTGAATTCTACTCGATATATTTACACCGCTAAAAAAAATGAAGAAGGAAAACTCGTTTATGTGGTAGACGGTTTGGATCCGGATGCGGATGATGTAAGACACCCTGGAGATTATATTGAGGAAGAAATGGTTCCGTATATTGATAGGGCTATTTCTGGGGAGAATGTGTACTCTCAGGATATCATTGATACAACATGGGGTCCGATTTTTACGGCTTGCTATCCTGTAAGCGCAAATCTTGATGGGACAGGAGAAATCATTGGCGCATTTTGTATTGAAATGGATATGCAATCAGCTTATGGAATGGTTGAAAAGACGAATCATATTTCCATCATCTGCGGTTTAGTCGCAGGAGCTGTATTGCTTTTAATTTGTCTATATACCTATTATGTTTACCAGAAAAGCAAGGCAGAAGAGCAAAAACAAAAACAATTATTAATGACCGCCGCTGAGGAAGCAGATGCTGCCAACAAAGCAAAATCTGCGTTTTTGCTTAGTATTAGCCATGACATCAGAACGCCGATGAATGCCATTATTGGATTTACAAACATTGCGCTTCACCAGAACACGGTTTCAGATATTCATGATAGCTTGGAGAAAGTTCAAAAAAGTTCGAATCATCTTCTCTCTTTGTTGAATGACGTTCTGGATTTTACTCGCATTGAAAGTGGAAAAGTTACTATTTCGCCCGAGCCGGTGGACATTACTCAATTGACAGATAACGTCCAGGCGATTATGAATGGACTTCTTTATAATCGAGATCTTAAGTTTGAAGTACATCGAGAAATCTCAAAGAACCCATATGTCCTTGCGGATGTTGTGCGTATCCGAGAAGTTTTGGTGAATCTTCTGGGCAATGCTGTGAAATTCACAAAGGACGGCGGAAAGATTACTTTGGATATCAGCAGTTACCCAGGAGCGGATGAGAAACATATCATAACTCGTTATGTTGTTCGAGATAACGGTATTGGCATGAGCGAAGAGTTCCAGAAAAAATTATTCGATCCGTTTTCACAAGAAGATGATGCTAATGCCAGAACTCAATATAAGGGAACCGGTCTTGGTATGGCCATCACAAAAAAATATGTGGATATGATGGGCGGTTCGATCGCTGTTGAGAGCAAAAAAGGTGTAGGTTCTACATTCACAGTGGAGATCCCACTGGAGTTGACAGAACAGGTTATTCAATCAGAACAAAAACAACATCTACATAGAGATTTGACGGGTATTCATGTTCTTATGGCTGAGGATAATGATTTAAATGCTGAACTTGCTACGATAATGCTGGAAGATGCTGGTATGACCGTAACACGCGCATCAGACGGAAAAGAAGTTGTGAATTTGTTTAAAAATCATCCACGAGGCACATACGATTTTATTTTGATGGATATTATGATGCCAAACATGGATGGACACCAAGCAGCAAAAGCCATTCGAGCCTTGGGTATAGAGCGGTCCGATGCAGTTACGATTCCAATTGTAGCTTTGTCTGCAAATGCTTTTATAGATGATATTCAGGAATCCCTGGATTCAGGCATGAATGACCATATTTCCAAGCCGATTAACATGGAGGAATTAATCGATACTATCACTAAATACATTAAACACGATTAGGAAAACAAAGAAGTTAATTCTGATGAAAAGTTTGCACTGGTCTTGCACTGACTTTTCTCTTTTGATGTGATATTATTATAATCGCCAGAAAAGCAATGAGGGTCTACGGAGTTTTCCGTAGGCTCTTTTTTCTTGGCCGGATGCGTCTTTCATCCTTTCACGCATCCGTACATACGAAAGGAGGATTTTTTTTGTGAAAATCTTAGAAAACAATAACAAATCAAACAGCTTAGAAGAAAACTTAATTTTGGTTGAAACTATTCCGATAAAAGAATATACTCATAATAGGCTTGTTGTATCGTTTGGAGGAAAATTATGGATTATATAACAACGATTGAAATGTCAAAAATATGGGGAATTTCATCTAGAAGAATTTCTCTTTTATGTAGCTAGGGAAGAGTGCCTGGAGCAGAGAAAAAGGGAAAGACTTGGCTAATACCAAAAGATGCGGTAAAGCCAACAGATCCTCGAAAGAAAAATAGATGACGTATTGGAGGTTATAATGCTTATGGGAAGACCAGAACATTGGTATATTTTAAGGATAAAATTTGTGAAATAAAGAATAAGCTTGTGAAGGCTATTTTTATTATATAACAGTAATTATGCTGGTATTGGATCCAATATATTTGTGTTTACTCAGTGGCGCATTTGGTGGTGGAGATGTAAACGGAATCCTTTATTTAATGCCACAAGCATGGATATGGACGATTTTCGCCTTCATATTACTTTTTAACATATGGATTCTATTAAAAAAGGTAAATCCAACGTATACTGCGTCATTTAAGGAAAGATGAAACAAAAGGAGAAGATATGGAATCAGATATCATTAAAATCAGTCATCTGAATAAAAGCTTTAGCGAAGTAAAAGCGGTAAATGATTTGAGCTTTCGTGTGAAAAAAGGAGAATTGTTTGCGTTTCTTGGAGTAAACGGTGCAGGGAAAAGTACAACCATTTCCATTCTCTGCGGATTGCAGAAAAAAGACAGCGGAACGGTTCAGGTAAACGGAATAGAAACTGACAAAGCCGGCGCACAGACAAAAAGAATGCTTGGTGTTGTGTTTCAGGATAGCGTACTTGATAAACCGCTTACGGTGAAAGAAAACCTAAAGAGCAGAGCTGCTTTATACGGCATTACAGGAAATGCCTTTGATAAGAGATTACAGGAGCTGGTCGAGATTCTGGATTTTGACGAGTTTTTAAACAGACCTGTAGGTAAACTGTCGGGAGGTCAGAGAAGAAGAATTGATATTGCCCGTGCATTATTGCACAGACCGGAGATTTTGATTCTTGACGAGCCTACTACAGGGCTTGATCCGCAGACAAGGCAGTTAATCTGGAATGTTATCGAGAAGCTTCAGAAAACAGAAAATATGACAGTATTTTTGACTACACATTATATGGAAGAGGCTGCCAATGCTGGTTATGTTGTGATTCTTGACAAAGGAAGTGTTGCAGCAGAAGGTACACCGTTTGAACTTAAAAATGATTATGTACAGGATATAGTGTCTGTTTATGGTGTTTCCGAGGATGAAATAAAGACATTGAACAGAGAATATAAAAAAATACGTGACGGATATCAGATAAAAGTAAAAAATACGAAAGAAGCTACGAAGCTTATTGTAGAGCATCAGGACCTATTCACGGATTATGAAGTAGTAAAAGGCGGTATGGATGATGTATTTCTTGCAGTCACAGGAAAGAAGCTTGGAGGTGAACGCTGATGAGAACAGTATTGGCATTAATGGACAGGAACAGGAAACTGTTTTTTAAAGATAAAGGTATGTTGTTTACATCAATGATCACACCAGTTATTCTGATTGTTCTGTATGCTACATTTCTTGCAAAGGTTTTCAAAGATTCTTTTACAGCAGCAATTCCGGATATGATTACGATTTCGGATAAGCTTATTAATGGAACCGTGGCAGCACAACTGACAGCATCACTTATGGCAGTGAGCTGTATCACTGTAACATTTTGTGTGAATCTGACTATGGTGCAGGACAAGGCAAATGGAACAAGGAAGGATTTTAATGTTGCACCGGTTGGCAGAGGAAAAATCTATTTGGGATATTTTCTGTCAACAGTAGCTAATTCGTTGATGGTTAATGCACTTGCATTTGTATTATGTCTGGGATATTTACTTAAAATGGGATGGTATATGAATACAGCAGACGTATTATGGGTTTTATTTGATATGATATTGCTCGTCCTGTTTGGAAGTACGCTTTCAAGTATCATTAGCTTTCCGTTGACAACACAGGGACAGCTTTCGGCTGTAGGTACAATTGTCAGCGCAGGATATGGTTTTATATGTGGTGCTTATATGCCGATTTCAAATTTTGGACCAGGTCTTCAGAAGGCACTGTTTTATCTTCCGAGTACATATGCCACTTCATTGATTAAGAATCATATGCTTCACGGAGTTTTCAGAGAGCTGGAGAGAAAAAATTATCCGGATGAAATGGTTGAAGCGATAAGAGACACGCTTGATTGCAATCCGGTATTTCATGGAAATGTGGTGAGTATAAATCAGATGATTGGCATTATGATGGGAAGTATAGCTGTATTTGGAATTATTTACTATGTGGTTACATTGTTGTCAGCGGGTGAAGGCAGACGATAGGAAATATTGTTTTTAGCGGGATATGGAACGATCTGAGTACAAATGAGCAGGAAACAGTAATGTCAATGCTGCGTGGACTTCGGAAGTAGAAGAACAGTTCGAGTATATGTATCGGCTGTTCTTTTTTTATTTTTTGGTGTTAAAACGGTAATGTTTTTCTTGTGTACAGTAGAGTGCTATAGTATAATAAAACCAGTTTTTTGCATAAGTATTAAAGCTATAATATGGAAATCGGCAAACCAGATGAAAGTCTGGGACGCAAAGCTACAGGGCCTGTAAAATGGCAGCCAGTTGCATGAAATGAGGTGCACTGTCTGTTTGGCAGTGCTTTTTTATGATAGAGCACTTGAATAAGTAATACAGAAGCTGTTTGGAAAAATATTGTGAAAAATAGCGGGGAGGTTATTGATAATTAATGAATGTAAAATTAAAATCTGGAAGCAAGCAACTGTAGCCTAGAGGATGGGAGAAAAGATGAAGAAGTGTAAATTAGTACAAAATATAATGAATTTCAAATTTTGTTGCATTATATTTTGCACAATTATATGTTTTATTGTTTTATCCGTTCCTGCATCTGCCAAAGAAAACTCTGACAATGTTATCCGGGTAGGATCTTTTGAGGAAACTTATAATGTAGTCAATGAAAAGGGAGAAAGAAGCGGCTATGGTTATGAGTATCTTCAAGATATTGCAGGTTATGCAGGATGGACATATAAATACATAACAAGTGATTGGAAAAACTGCTTTACACAGTTGGAAAATGGAGAGATTGATATTCTTGGTGGCATTTCCTATACAGACGAACGTGCTGAAAATATGCTTTTTTCCGATATGCCTATGGGGGAAGAGAAATATTACATCTATACGGATGCATCCAATATGGATCTTACAGCAGGAAATTTGGATTCTTTTGAGGGAAAAAATATTGGTGTGTCTAAAGATAATATAGTGGAGGATGTGCTTAATGAATGGGAATCAAAATATGGTCTGCATACGAAGCATATCAATGTTTCTACAACCACAGAAATTATGGACAAACTGTCGAAACATGAAATTGACTGCTTCGTTTCGGTAGAAGAATCCCGTTGGGAAGAATCGGATATTTCACCGCTTACAAGTATTGGAGAGACAGAAATCTATTTCGCTATAAATCCAGAACGTCCGGATATCAAAGAAGCACTGGATAGTGCTATGCGCAGAATCAAGGATGACAACCCATTTTACACAGATGATCTCTACAGGCGTTATCTTTCTGCACAGAGCAGCTCGTTTCTTTCAAAAGAAGAAAGGGAGTGGGTTGGACGGCATGGTGCACTCAGGATTGGGTATCTGAATCAGGATGGAGGTATCAGCAGTGTAGATCCATCAACAGGTAAACTGACAGGTGTTATCACAGATTATGTGGATCTTGCAGAAAATTGTCTGCAAGGTCAGACTCTGGAATTTGAATTAAATGGATATGATACAAGAAGTGAACTGCTTCAGGCATTGCAGGATGGAAAAATAGACCTGATTTTTCATGCAAACCAGAATCCATACTTTGCAGAAACAAATGGATTTGCTTTGTCGGATACGCTATTGACTCTCAATATGGCAGCAATTACGGCAAAGGATTCTTTTGATGAAAATAAAGAGAATATAGTTGCCGTTGAAAAAGATAATTTTGCATTGAAAGCATATCTTTCATACAATTATCCGCAATGGGAGGTTGTGGAATATGAGACATCAGATGCAGCAGTAAAAGCAATGCAGAAAGGGGAGACGGATTGTATTGTAAGCAATTCAGGTACTGTTTCAGACTATTTGAAAAATAATAAGCTTCATAGTGTTTTCCTGACAAAAGAAGCTGATGTTTCATTTGCTGTTCAGCAGGGAGAACCGGTTCTTTTGTCCATTCTGAATAAAACACTGACATCTATGCCTATAACTCAATTTTCAGGTGCAGTAGTCTCGTATAATGCTTCCTCACGAAAAGTTACAGCGAAGGATTTTATTCAGGACAATTTACTGACAGTTTCACTTATCGCTGGAATTTCTTTTTTCGTTGTTCTGTGTATAATTCTTGATTCTTTGAAAAAATCAAAACGTGCGGAAGAAAAATCCAAGAAGTCTGCTGAGCAGGCATTGAAGCTGAATCAGGAGCTTGAAGAAAAACAGCAGGAATTACAAAATGCACTTGTAGAAGCACAGAGTGCCAATAAGGCTAAGACTTCCTTTTTAAATAACATGTCTCATGACATCAGGACACCGATCAATGGCATTATGGGCATGCTTACAATTCTTGAAAAAAGCGGAAATGATGGTGAACGGGCAAAAGATTGCCTGAATAAAATAAATGAGTCTTCGAAACTGCTATTATCATTGGTAAATGATGTTTTGGATATGGCAAAGTTAGAATCGGATACCGTGGTTTTTAGTGATGAATCCATCAATCTGGATCAGGTATGTCAGGAAATCACGGAGTCACTATCTTTTCAGGCAGAAGAAAAAGGACTTCATGTTATAGGAGAACATGATGATTACAGTGGTATATATGTTTGGAGCAATGCAGTTCATCTGAAAAAAATATTGATGAATCTGTTTACAAACAGTATGAAGTACAATAAGGTGAATGGTTTTATTTACATGAGTATGAGAACGATTGAAAGATCAGAAGATCACATGACATGTGAATTTAAAATAAAAGATAATGGAATTGGAATGTCAGAAGAATTTATAAAAAATGAATTGTTTACTCCATTTGTACAGGCAGATAATTCCCCACGTTCTGATTATAATGGGACAGGTCTGGGAATGCCTATTGTGAAACAACTTGTAGAAAAGATGGGCGGAACCATAACAGTTGAAAGCAAGCTTGGTGAAGGAAGCTGTTTTACTGTAATACTTCCATTTAAAATTGATACGAATGCACGACCGGAAGAAAAAGAAGATTTCAATGCAGATATATCAGGTGTCCGGATATTATTGGTTGAAGATAATGAGCTGAATGCGGAAATAGCAGAATTTATGCTGACGGAAAATGGGGCTAAAGTAGAAACAGTGAAAAATGGGTTAGAAGCTGTTCAGCACTTTGAAGCCTGCGAATCAGGAACATACGATGTTATTTTAATGGATGTCATGATGCCGGTGATGGATGGGCTTACTGCCACAAAAACAATAAGATCCCTGGAACGGCAGGATGCAAAAACAATCCCTATCATTGCTATGACTGCAAATGCATTTAGGGAAGATGCAGAAAAGTGTATGGAAGCAGGAATGAACGCACATCTTGCAAAGCCATTAGATGATAAAACAATCAAGCAGACTATATGCGAAGAATTGAGAAGCAGTAGGGACAGGTGAAAATTTATTAAACCAGGAGGTTGACAAGGAGACGTATAGAGAAATATATTTGACAGACAGGAGATTTAATATGATTTCGAGAGCAAAGAAATATGTGGCAGTGTTACTGGTTTTTGTATGCGTGTGTATGATATTTTCTCCCCAGACTGCATATGCAGCCGAGGACAGTTCGCAGCATGAAACTGTCAAAGTCGGTTTCTTTGCCATGGATGGTTATCACATGATGGATGAAGAGGGGAACCGCAGCGGTTATGGCTATGATTTCCTTCGGCTGATGGCTCGTTATTGGGATGTAGATTACGAATATGTCGGATACGATCAGAGCTGGGATGATATGCAGCAGATGCTTGAAGATGGCGAGATTGACATGGTAACATCTGCCCGTAAAACATCGGACAGAGAAGAAAAGTTTGATTTTTCACGTCCGATCGGAACCAATTATGGGATGTTGACCGTCCGCAGTGACAACAGCACGATTGTGGACGGCAATTACAGCACTTACAACGGTATGCGTGTGGCGCTTTTGAACGGAAACACCCGGAATGAAGAGTTTGCGGATTTTGCAGACAACAAAGGATTTACATATGTTCCATCTTATTTTGATACGACCGCAGAGATGGAGGAAGCCCTTCAGAGCGAAAAAGTTGATGCGATTGTTACCAGTTCTCTGAGAAAAACAAACAATGAGCGAATCGTGGATAAATTTGGCAGCAGCGATTTCTATGTCATTGTTAAAAAGGGCAATACAGAATTGCTGAATGAGATCAATTATGCGATCGATCAGATGAATGCGGTTGAGGGTGACTGGAAAACGACGCTTTACAATAAAAATTATGAAAGCATAGAAACTAAGAATCTGGAATATACGGAGCAAGAAAAAAGTATTATTGCACAATATTCCAAGGACAACCCGCTTCATGTTCTGTGTGATCCGTCCCGTTATCCATATTCTTATAATGAAAATGGTGAGATGAAGGGGATTATCCCGGATTACTTCCGGAAAATTGCAGACTATGCCGGGATTTCCTATGAGTTTCTTACACCTGCCACCAGAGATGAGTATATTGCTTATCAGAAAAATAAGGAAGCCACAAATATAAGTATCGATGCACGCCTGGAAACAGATAACTATGCTGAGACGAAAAAATGGGGGCTTACTGCACCTTTCATTACAATGCAACTGGCAAGGGTGACACGGCGTGACTTTGATGGAGAAATCAATGTTGTTGCTACGGTTGACCAGACAGCATCAAATTCAATTGCAGATGCAATGGCACCCGGTGCAGAAAAGCTGATGTGCAGTACCCGGCAGGAAATGATGGAAGCTGTCCGTAAGGGTAAAGCCGATGCTGCCTTCGTCTACTATTACATGGCACAGGCGTTTGTGAATAGTGACACTACGGGCACCATGACATATACGCTGCTGGAACAGCCTACATTCACCTACCGCATGGTAGTTTCGTCAACAGAGAACCATGCGCTGGCTGGTATTCTGACGAAAGCAATGTATGCCATGCCCCAAAATCTTGTCGAAGATCTAGCAGCACGGTATACCACATACAAAGCAGCAGAGCTGACATTTGTTGACTGGATCCGTCTGCATCCTGTTGCTACTGTTTGGGTTCTTCTTATTTTCGGATGGCTGCTGACTACTATGGCTGTGATAGCAATGCGTCTCAGTGCAAGAAAAAAAGCTCAGAAGGCAGCCCAGGAGACGGCTGAGGAAATGGCGGAACTGGCAGAGCATGCGCAGGCTGCAAACAAGGCAAAAACAGCATTTCTGTCACATATGTCCCATGATATGAGAACACCGATGAATGCAATCATGGGATTTACCGGTATTGCAATGAAAAATAATCCGTCAGACGAAGTGAAAAATTGTCTGGAAAAGATTGATGAAAGTTCAGAGCATTTACTGTCGCTGATCAATGATGTATTAGATCTGACTCGCGTGGAAAGTGGAAAAGTGAAATACAATCCGGTACCGGCAGATTTAAAAAGTATCACAGATTCTGCACTGGATATTACAAAAGGCTTTCTTACGAACAGGGATATCAGCTTTAAGATCCAGCGTGAAGAAGCAAAGATCCCCAATGTACTTGTGGATCCTGTACGTCTGCGAGATGTGCTGGTTAATATTCTGAGCAATGCCGTGAAGTTCACTCCGGATGGAGGGACGATTACATTTGAAGCCCGGTGTCAGGAAAAGGGCGGGGATGGATATATAAATATGCATTACCGCATTTCGGATACTGGTATTGGCATGAGTGAGGAATTTACAAAAGAAGTTTTTGAGGAATTTGCACAGGAAGATTCCGATGTGAGAACGCAGTACCATGGAGCTGGACTGGGGATGGCTATCGTAAAGAAGTATGTAGATATGATGGGTGGAACCATTTCCGTGCAAAGCAAAAAGCATGAGGGAACCACTTTTACTGTGGATATTCCTCTGGAAATTACTGATAAGGAATGTAATAAGTCAGACATAGGTTTTTCTGAAAAGGTAAATCTTACAGGTGTGAAAGTTCTTCTTGCAGAGGATAATGAGCTGAATGCAGAAATTACGACCGTGCAGCTGGAAGAGTTTGGAATGAATGTAGAAAGAGCTGTAGATGGAAAGAATGCTGTTGAGATTTTCAGAAATCATCCGGAAGGCACATTTGATGTAATCCTGATGGATATCATGATGCCTGAAATGAACGGTTATGAAGCGGCAAAAGCAATCAGGGCGATGAATGACAGACCGGATGGAAAAAACATTCCTATTATAGCAATGACAGCCAATTCATTTGCTGAAGATGTTCAGGCATCGTTGGATGCAGGAATGAATGCACATTTGTCAAAGCCGATTGTGATTGAGGAAGTTATAAAAACGATTTTAAGGTATGTTCATAATGATTAGCAGAGGTTCATGAATTAGTGGAATACGATTGACAGGAGGGCTAAAAGATGACAATGCAGGAGTGCTATAAAGCTATCGGAGGAAACTATGAGGCTGTTTTGGGACGCCTTCACAGCGAAGCACTGATTCAGAGATTTACATTAAAGTTCCTTGAAGACCAGAGTTATCTACAGTTAAAACAGGCATTGGAAAATAAAAATTATGAAGATGCTTTCCGCGGTGCACACACACTGAAAGGGGTGTGTCAGAATCTTTCCTTTGACCGTCTGTATGAGGTTAGTCATGAGTTGACAGAACTTTTGAGAGATAGAACCGGAGAGCAGCCGGGGATACCGGAAGCAATGGAAAAAGTAACAGAAGTATATGAGATGACAATTGAAGAAATAAAGAAGGGGCTGTAGTATTAAGTGATGCGACATGACTTTCTGCCTTGAATCAAGTGCTTGGAAGATCATAAAAAACGAGTGGATAAAGGAAAGAAAAATGTGGATAAAAAACAAAAAATACTGATTGTAGATGATGCAAAATTTAACAGGGATATATTGAAGGAGATTCTTGGAGATGCTTATAACTATCTGGAAGCCGAAAATGGTAATCAGGCAATCCAGATGATAGGAGAAAATATTGGAATTGATCTGATGCTTTTGGATATCAATATGCCACAGATGAATGGTTTTGAAGTCTTGAAAATAATGAAAAGAAGCCAGTGTATTGCTGAAACTCCTGTAATCATGATATCTTCTGAAGATGCTGTTGATACTATGCGTAAGGCATATGAGCTGGGAATCACAGATTATATCACACGACCGTTTGATTCTGTGATTGTAAAGAAAAGAGTTCAGAATACCTTGGGCCTCTATATGAACCAAAAGCATTTGATAAATGTGGTTTATAATCAGGTTTACGAAAAAGAAGAAAATAATAATATCATGATCCGGATTATGAGTAATATATTGGGATCCCGTAACAGCGAGAGCAGAGAACACATCCTGCATATAAAAACAGCAACGGAGATGATGCTGAGACAACTGGTAAAAGTAACAGATGCTTATCCTTTGACAGAGGCAGATATTGCTTTGATTACAACTGCTTCTTCCCTTCATGATATTGGTAAGATTCGTATTCCGGAAGAAATATTGAATAAACCAGGCAGACTTACCGATGAA
>OHUI01000878.1_pt1 | contig 12858 bp, 9 predicted proteins | sample 1579231 | NCBI WGS metagenome assembly OHUI01 (sample SAMEA3882509, study PRJEB24775) | human gut metagenome | biome: human-associated habitat; feature: intestine environment; material: feces | place: Netherlands | collected 2009/2010 | reverse complement strand
CCATTCATATTGAAGAATATGCAGCAGAGTCCCGTGATACAAAGCTTGGACCGGAAGAGATCACAAGAGATGTTCCTGGTGTCGGCGATGAGGCTCTCAAGGATCTTGATGACCGTGGTATCATTCGTATTGGTGCGGAAGTACGTGCCGGAGATATTCTGGTAGGTAAGGTAACACCAAAGGGTGAGACAGAGCTGACTTCTGAAGAAAGACTGCTTCGTGCAATCTTCGGTGAGAAGGCAAGAGAAGTTCGTGATACATCACTGAAGCTTCCACACGGTGCATATGGTATTGTTGTTGATACAAAGGTATTTAACCGTCAGAATAGTGATGAGCTGGCTCCAGGTGTAAATCAGGTAGTACGCATCTATATCGCACAGAAGAGAAAGATCTCTGTCGGCGATAAGATGGCAGGCCGTCACGGAAACAAGGGTGTTGTCTCCAGAGTTCTTCCTGTAGAAGATATGCCGTTCCTTCCAAATGGACGTCCTCTGGATATCGTATTAAACCCGTTGGGCGTACCTTCTCGTATGAACATCGGACAGGTGCTGGAGACTCATTTGAGTCTTGCTGCAAAAGCACTTGGATTTAATATTTCTACACCAGTATTTGATGGTGCAAGCGAGAGTGATATCCTTGATACTCTTGATCTGGCAAATGATTATGTTAACATGGAGTGGGATGAATTCTACGAGAAATATAAGGATTCCCTGCGTGAAGATGTTATGGATTACCTTGGCACTCATCTGGAGCACAGAGAGCTGTGGAAGGGTGTTCCGATTCGCCGTGATGGTAAGGTAAGACTGCGTGACGGCCGTACCGGTGAGTATTTCGACAGCCCGGTAACAATCGGACACATGCACTACTTAAAGCTGCATCATCTGGTAGATGATAAGATCCATGCACGTTCAACAGGTCCTTACTCACTTGTTACCCAGCAGCCTCTTGGTGGTAAGGCACAGTTTGGTGGACAGCGTTTCGGAGAGATGGAGGTTTGGGCTCTGGAGGCGTATGGTGCCGCTTATACACTGCAGGAGATTCTGACTGTTAAGTCTGATGATGTTGTAGGACGTGTAAAGACATATGAGGCAATTATCAAGGGCGAGAACATTCCTGAGCCAGGTGTACCGGAGTCCTTTAAGGTACTTCTTAAGGAATTACAGGCACTGGCACTTGATGTACGCGTACTGGATGCAGATAATAATGAAGTAGAAATTAAGGAAAGCACAGAGTATGGCAACACTGACTTCAGAAGTATTATGGAAGACGGTGGAAAGCGCCATTATTCTGAGGAAGAATTCCAGAGAAACGGTTCTACCATTCAGGAAGTAAAGAATGGAGAGATTGCAGACGTTGATATGGATGCTTCCAATGCAGATGATTTTGATAAAGATATAGATTTTTCCGATGATGAGGAAGATGTTGATCTTGACGCAATTGATCTGCTTGAGGGTGTAGGAACAGAGGATCCTGTCCGTATGTATTTAAAGGAGATCGGTACAGTACCGCTTCTTACAGCGGATGAGGAGATGGAGCTTGCAAAGAGAAAAGCTCAGGGCGATGAGTCCGCAAAAGAGCGTCTGATCGAGGCAAACCTTCGTCTTGTAGTCAGTATTGCAAAGCGTTACACCGGACGTGGCATGAGCTTTCTGGATCTTGTTCAGGAAGGAAATCTAGGACTTATCAAGGGTGTAGAGAAGTTTGACTATACCAAGGGATATAAGCTTAGTACCTATGCGACATGGTGGATTCGCCAGTCTGTCACAAGAGCACTTGCTGATCAGGCAAGAACCATCCGTGTTCCTGTTCATATGGTTGAGACAATTAACAAGATGTCAAAGATGCAGCGTAAGCTGACGCTGGAGTTAGGCTATGAGCCAAGCGTTGCTGAGCTGGCTAAGGCACTTGATATGTCAGAGGATAAGGTTATGGAGATCATGCAGATCGCAAGAGAGCCAGCATCCCTTGAAACACCAATCGGTGAGGAAGATGATTCCAATCTGGGTGATTTCGTAGCGGACAGCAATGTAGTGACTCCGGAGGGAAATGTAGAGTCTGTTATGTTAAGAGAGCACATTGACGCACTTTTAGGAGATCTGAAAGAGAGAGAGCGTCAGGTCATCGTGCTTCGTTTTGGTCTGGAAGACGGACATCCAAGGACACTGGAAGAAGTTGGAAAAGAGTTCAATGTAACACGTGAGCGTATCCGTCAGATCGAAGCAAAAGCGCTCCGCAAACTTCGTCATCCAAGCAGAAGCCGCAAATTAAAGGATTACTTAGAGTAAAATGGTAAAGATTTCAAATCGTTTAATGACAGCCGCAGCTCTTGTCACACAGGGATATACACTGGCAGATGTTGGAACAGATCACGGATATATTCCAATCTATCTGTTACAGCAGAAGAAAATTCCAGCTGCAATTGCCATGGATATCAATGAAGGACCGTTAGAGCGGGCAAAAGAACATATTGCTTTATATGGATTGCAGGCATACATACAGACACGTCTCTCAGACGGTGTGGCAGCTTTGAAACCCGGCGAGGTGGAAGCTGTCCTCATCGCCGGCATGGGAGGCGGACTGGTCATGCATATCTTAAAAAACGGGGAAAAAGTCTGCCAGTCTGCGAAAGAACTCATCCTGCAGCCACAGTCCGAGATAGAGAATGTCCGTGAATTTTTACGGGAAGAAGGATATGCCATTCTCGCAGAGGACATGGTGTTGGAAGATGGAAAATTCTATCCGATGATGAAAGTGCAGTATCAGGGTGAAAATGCACAGAAAGCTTCGGAAGTGTTGAAACTTTCAGACCTTTATGGTGGATTACTCCTGCAAAACCGCCATCCCGTGTTGAAAACTTTCCTTGAAAAAGAAAAGCTCATATACACAGGCATCAAGGAGAATCTTGAAAAACAGCCGGCGTCAGAAAAAATCCGGACACGGCTTGCAGAAGTGGAAGACATACTGCATTATAATGAACTTGCATTACAGTTTTATGTATAAAAATTGGAGTGTATAATGTGAATATAGAGTTTGGAAAAGAAGAATCGAGAAATCGGTTCTTTTTTCTATCTAAAAGAGAAAATATAAAATTGTTTTCATATTGAGTACAAGAATATAATGTGATAAGATATATCCATAGATATGAAATTTATATATATGAATAAAAACGAGAGGAAAATAAAATGACGATCAGCGAGAGAATATTAAAAGTATTGAAAGACAGAAATATGACACAGGCTGAATTTGCAAAACAGGTTGGGATTGCGACCAGTACCATCAGCGAATGGAAAAAAAGAAAGACAAATCCTACTGCGGATAAGATCATGGATATTTGTAATGTATTGCAGATAACACCAGAACAACTTCTTACTGGAAAAGGTATCGAGGATGAAGAAAACATTAATGTTACAAGTCGTGAGAGTTGTTTTACGCCTTATGATATTCAATTGGTTCAAGATTATCATGGACTTAAGGAAGAACAGCAGAAGCGTCTGATGGCTTATATGGAGGCTTTAAAGAAGATACAAAGTCTTGAAGAAATATAAAATGAATTTGTATATTGTGATTCGGATTTGAGGTTTTGTTTTGGAACTTCAAAATAACCAGAGAGGAAATTTGATGAACGAAATTACCAATATAGTTGAGAAACCAACATTACTGAAGCAGGATATTGAACTATCAAAATTAATATATACGATTCGCGGAAAACAGATAATGTTAGATTGTGATCTGGCTATACTGTATGGTTATACAGTGAAAAGACTAAATGAACAAGTAAAGAATAATAAAAATAGATTTCCGGAAGATTTTATGTTTCAAATGACGAGGGAGGAAGTAAACGATTTGCGGTCGAAATTTCCGACCGCAAATATAAATCCCAAAAGCAGATATTTACCCCATGTTTTTACCGAACAGGGAATTTATATGTTGGCGACAGTGTTAAGTGGTGAAATTGCAGAAAAACAAAGTATTTTTATAATGCGTGCATTTCGCGAAATGCGGCATTTTATTTCAAGCAATGCTCTTTTGTTTGAAAGGATTAATGCTGTTGAACTGAAACAACTGGAATTACAAAAAGATGCGGAGGAAAATTTTACAAAAATATTTGAATATATATCCAATCATGAAGAGGAATGTCAGAAGATTTTTTTTGACGGACAGATATTTGATGCTTTCAGTTTACTCACAAATATTATTACTCATGCCCAAAAGGAGATAATTCTTATTGACGGATATATTGATATTATTACGTTGAACATTTTGGCTAAGAAGAATATAGGGGTGAATGTTTATACATACACGTTGCCTAATACAAAGTTATCGGCTCAGGATATAGCAAATTTTAATGCACAGTATCCAACACTTACCGTAAAAAAAACAGCATCTTTTCATGATAGGTTTCTGATTATAGATGGTAAAGAAGGATATCATATTGGAGCTTCTCTAAAGGATGCCGGTAAGAAATGTTTTGGCATAAACAGAATAGAAGGAGTCGAGGACATTAAAGATATAATAACTAAAGCACAGCAGACAGGGAAATAAAAGGGGAGTATAATCCCCTTTATTTCAAAAACATCCGCATCATCTTTTCTTTCAATCCGGTATATTTCTGATACCGGATCGGCAGATCCATCCACGTTTTCTTATCGACAATACTGCGGTAATGGCTGAAGGTTTCAAATCCAACCCTGCCGTGGTAGCTGCCCATGCCGCTCTCACCGACACCGCCGAATGGCATATCGCTCGTTGCAAGATGAATGATCGTGTCATTGATACAGCCGCCGCCAAAACGGCAGGTATCTAAGACCTTCTTCTGTGCAGCCTTGTCCTCACTGAAAAAATAAAGCGCAAGCGGATGAGGGTGGGATTCCACGGTATCAAGCGCCTCGTCTAATGTGTCGAAGGTGAGGATCGGAAGCAGAGGACCGAAGATCTCTTCGCCCATCACAGCGTCGTCCCACGTAATATTATTCAGAATGGTAGGCGCAATGCGGAGCGATTCAGGCTCTGACTGTCCTCCGTATACAAGCTTTTCCCCATTGATCAGCCCGAGAATGCGTTCAAAATGCTTTTCGTTGATGATCTTTCCATAATTCGGATTTTTCAGAGGTTCTTTCCCAAACTGCTTTTCAATCTCAGCTAAAATCGCAGTGATAAGCTCATCGCGGATGCGCTTGTCACAGAGAATATAATCCGGCGCAACACAGGTCTGTCCGCAGTTTAAATACTTGCCGAAGACAATACGCTTTGCGGCAAGCCGGATCTTAGCGGTGGAGTCAACGATACATGGGCTCTTTCCGCCAAGCTCTAATGTGACAGGAGTTAAATATTCAGCCGCATGGCGGAGTACCTCCCGTCCGACAGTCTTTCCGCCGGTGAAAAAGATCATGTCAAAACGCTGCTGTAACAATGCCTGATTTTCTGCGCGGCCGCCATCGACCACTGCAACATAATGTGCCGGAAAACATTCTTCGATCATGGTTTTCATGACATCGAACGTGCAAGGGGCGTAGGCGCTTGGTTTTACGACCGCAGTATTCCCGGCTGCTATGGCATCGATCAGCGGATCGAGCGTCAATAACACCGGGTAATTCCATGGACTCATGATCAGCACAGTTCCGTAAGGGGAAGGGGAGCGGAAGCTCTTTGCTGCAAACTGGGCGGCCGGGGTGGAAACACGTTTGCTGCGCATAAGGCTGCGGAGATGCTTCTGCATCCAGGTAAGCTCCGACAGCGTCAGCCCGATCTCACACATATAGCTCTCCATACGGCTCTTTCCAAGATCCTCCTTCAATGCCGCAGCGAGGTCGGCTTCATGGCGGATCATAGCCTCCTTCAAACTTTCTAACTGTTTCAGTCGGAATTCCGCCGGAATCGTTTTGCCACTGGAAAAAAAGTGGTTCTGTTGTTGTAAAATATCCTTGATCTCCTGCTCGGTCATGAGGATTCCTCCTTTTATCTTCCGGATCGATCAGACAATCACCTGTTCTGACTCAACCTGTATCCGTACATCTGATACTTATATACTATCGAAAATAGCATACTTCTGCAAGTGTTTTACTTCCGGGCAGACAGGAAAAACAATTCTTGAAAAACGGCGCTTATAATGCTACAGTAATAATACTGATGATCTGCAGCAGAGATCATGGCGCAGATCAGTTTGACAATAATGTGACTGCCGGATACGAAGGGCAGATTGCGGAAAGGCATGGAAAATGAAATGAACGATTATAAAATAGGCACAAAATGTGTACAGGCAGGATATACCCCGGAGAATGGACAGCCGCGGCAGATTCCGATCATCCAGTCTACCACTTTCAAATACAGCACCAGTGAGGACATGGGAAAACTGTTTGATCTTGAGGCATCCGGATATTTCTATACACGGCTGCAGAATCCGACGAATGATCATGTCGCAGCCAAGATCGCAGCAATGGAAGGCGGCACAGCCGCAATGCTGACCTCAAGCGGACAGGCAGCGAACTTTTTTGCCATATTCAACATATGTGAGAGTGGAGACCATATTGTGGCATCATCCTCGATCTACGGCGGAACCTTCAACCTCATTGCAGTTACGCTTGCCAAAATGGGGATCACGGCAACCTTCGTGTCTCCTGACGCATCGGAGGAGGAGTTGAACGCTGCATTCCGTCCGAACACAAAGCTGATGTTTGGCGAGACGATCGCCAATCCGGCATTGACAGTATTAGATATTGAGCTCTTTGCAAAAACAGCACATGCGCACGGCGTACCTCTTATCATAGACAATACATTTCCAACTCCGGTCAACTGCAGGCCATTTGAGTGGGGTGCGGATATTGTGACACACTCCACCACCAAATACATGGATGGACATGGTGCGGCAGTAGGCGGTGCAATCGTCGACAGCGGAAAATTCGACTGGATGGCACACGCAGACAAATATCCGGGACTTTGTACACCGGATGAGAGCTACCATGGCGTGACCTATGCAGAAAAATTTGGCAATGAGGGCGCATTCATCACAAAATGTACAACACAGCTTATGCGTGATCTCGGATGCATTCAGTCGCCACAGAACGCATTCCTGTTAAACCTTGGACTGGAGTCGCTGCACGTGCGTATGCCTAAGCATGTGGAAAACGGACAGGCAGTTGCAGAATTTCTGGAAAAACATCCAAAGGTAGCCTATGTGAACTATCCGGGACTGCCTTCCAGCAAATACTATGAACGTGCCAGAAAATACCTGCCACACGGCGGATGCGGTGTCGTTTCATTCGGATTAAAGGGCGGCAGGGAGGCTGCGTCTGCTTTTATGCAGAACTTAAAGCTTGGAGCGATCGAGACACATGTGGCAGATGCAAGAACCTGCTGTCTGAATCCGGCGACCTCCACGCACAGACAGATGACAGATGAACAGCTGAAAGAGGCAGGTGTTCCGGCAGAGCTGATCCGCATCAGTCTTGGTTTAGAGGATAAGGAAGATCTGATCGCAGATATTTCGAATGCGTTGGATGCGATCAGGGACTAATATGCAGAAAAAAGAAAGTGCAGAGAGAAAAATGAGTAAGATAAAAACAAAAAAAGCGCTGACACCGGAGCAGAAGAAAAAGCGCATCCGCAACATCATCATTGTCGCAGTGATCCTTGTGGCAGCTTCCGTTGCAACTTACTGGATGCAGCCGCAGAACAAAGCGCTGGCAGAGAGTGAAGTGTTCAGCGAAGAGGAAGTGAAGGCACAGGCGGAAAAAATCATAGGGCTTTTAAATGCAGAGGATTTTGACAGCCTGCAAAGCCTTGTTGTCCCGGACATGCAGGAGATCATGAACAAAGAGCGCATGGACGAGGGGAAGGCACGGATCTCGGAAGACTGGGGAGATTTTGTTTCCATTGAAACAATGCAGGATGCGGAGATCATACAGAGAGGTGCGCATATCGCAGCCGTTTACGTGACTGCAGAATATGAAAACATCGAGGTGCATTACACACTGGCGTTCAACGAGGACATGAAACTGGCGTCCTTTGGGATCCAATAGCCGGATCATTCCTGCGGAAACATATAGGAAAAATAAACATCCTTAAAATTAGCGTAATTATCTCTTGAAATCGGAATCTGTGCGCCGGATTTTGTGAAGAGAGAGGTTTTACCGAACTTTTCCACGCAGCTTAACGCTGCAATATAGCTGCGGTGGCATTTATAACCCCCTTTTTCCACTGTGAAAATTGTTTCACACTGGTGAAAGGGTTCTTTTATGGAGATCACCGAGCCGTCTTTCAATGTGACTAACACATTCTTATTTTGCGCTTCCAGATATTCGACATCCTGAAAATAAATCGCCTGGTAGCCGGAATCTGTTCTTGCCGCGAAATGAGCCATGGAAGCCTTGTGGACTTCGTACCAGCTGTCAAGGACCGCATGGAAACGCACTTCGTCAAGAGGTTTCAACAGATACCAGAAAGTGCGGACTTCATAAGATTCCAGCGCAAATTCCGGTGAGGAAGTCAGAAAAATGATCGGAACGTGCGGGTCATGCTGGCGCAGTTCGCGTGCGGTATCCATGCCGCTCAAAAGGGGCATGATCATATCAAGCAGGATCAGATCCATACCATAAGCCCTGTGTGCGGAGATCAGTTCGTCACCGTTTGTGAACCGGTAGAGCTGCAGTGTCAGCTGATGCGCCCGGCACCAGGAAGAAAGACTTTCCGAAAGTATATCTAAAAATTCAGTTTCATCATCACAAATCGCAATCTTTACCATAATAAATTTCCTCGCTTAAAGAATAATGCGGACTACAAAGTCCTCACCTTCCATGTAAAACTGGTACTGTCCGTGTTCCTTCTCTACATAATAAATGACGCTTTGGACACCGATACCGTGATTCTTTGCCGTTGTAACCGGGATGCCGTTTGAAAAAACAGGTGTCTCTGAAGCCGGATTCTTCTGCAGGATCAGAAGGTGGTTTCCCTTTTCAAAAATGCTCAGATGCACGATACGTTTTTCCTCAGGGAGCTTCGTGACCGCATGCATGGCATTTTCCAGAAGATTGGAAAGAATCGCACAGAAAGTCATCTCAGAGCAGCAGAGTGTCTGCGAAGTCTGGATCTGTACGTCAAAAACGATCTGATTTTCCGCAAACCGTGTCTGGTAAATGGAAAGAACCGAATTCAGCAGCTCATTTCTGCAGAAAGAGTGGATGACAGTGTCGTCATATTGCTTATTGATCTCCTGAATATAATCAAGCGCGCGCTCCGGTTCCTGCTGGGAGATAAAAGTCTGGATGGCGGCAAGATGATGGCGCATGTCGTGCCGCAGGATCTTCATGCGGTGTTCGCTGCTGCGGACCTGCTCGATCTCCGAGTGCAGGGAGTTCAACTGCATATTGGTAAGCTGACCATATTGTTCAGCGCTGTTTTTCAACTCATATTCCTGAAAATAGACGAACAGGAAAATGACATAGGAAATACACATGGCAAATGCGAGAAATTCCACGACCACCTTATTTCCGGAGTAGAGAAGCATGGAGAACTTTGTGGTAGAGTAATCAAACACATAATAGACAAATGGCATTGCCCCGAGGATATACAGTTCCCGGTCAGATTTTGCAAAAAGCAGTGCGGTAGTCTGGCACAGATACCGGCTTAAGAAAGCGAAAACGGCAACAGTCACGATAATCCTTACCAGATAATAAACCCATTCCAATCCGCTCAGGGATAAGGCAAAAATACCTGCCCAGTTGCTGAACTGGCAGCACAGATAGGCGGTCATAATAGAGATTATGGAAGGCAGCCAGCGGAAACGGTAATAAAACACCAGCAGCAGAAAAAGCGGCAGATGCACGAAAATCGGATAGACGGCTTCCGTGAACAACGAACCGAATACCGTATTACAGATCAGAAAGAAAAGTCCGGATACTGCTCCACCGCAAAGAAGAATGCAGACATTTTTCTTATTCTGTTTTACCCCGAGAAAAAAGGCGGACAGAAAAATGCCAAACAGCATTGTCGTTAAGTGGTGTGTATAAGTTAAAATCTGAAGCAGCATGTGGCAGTCCTCCTTGTTTCACAGTTATGATACATCCATTATAAAAAATTCGGAAAACCAAAGCAAGCCTGCATCTTACAATTCACGCCATATAATTACAACTCACGCCGAAATCCGGGTTTTGGATGAACGCTGTGATAAAATGAAAAAAATGGTAAAGTGACATATGTAACTATTCAGAACCCCATTCGCAAAACCGCTCTTTCAGAGCTTTCCTTTTGCTCATGTGGTTACTTCGCCAAAGAAATTTTCAAAATTATGCTCATTCATGCAAGCATGATTCGCAAATTTATGAAAATTGCCTTGGCTCTGAATAGTTACAAACAAATGCAGGAGGAGAATACACATGATAAGAAAAAAGAGAATGAGCAAAGGAATTGCAAAAATACTTTCCGGTTTACTGGTATTCGGAATGGTAGCAGGTGTTGTTCCGGCAGTACCGCACGGTACATTGCAGGTGCAGGCGGCAAATGAACATAGCCATCCGGTCTGTGGTAGTAGCTGTACTGACGACAGCTCCCACACTAACTTGGAATTTGCGAAACTGACAGGTTCAGAGGACACACTGAAAATAGGTGAAACAACTATACAAAGCACTGATAATAATTTAGAGTTACCGGCGGGCTGCTATTATTTATCAGATAGCTTTGAACCAAGCTATAGTATCATTGTAAAAGGTGATGTTAAAATTTGCCTAAATGGTCACAATATTAATATGAAGAGTGCAGGAAATGTTTTTGAAGTTGATAAAGGCGGTACACTGACTCTGACGGATTGTAAAGGCAGCAGTTCTATTTCTCATTCGGATGTGGAATGGGGAAGAGGCGTGTTGGTTTCTAACGGCACTTTTAATATGTATGGTAGTAAGATTTGTAATAATAAATGTGCAAGCAAGTATCAAGCAAACGGCGCAGGCGTGGAGGTTGATAAAGGCACTTTTAATATGCATGGTGGCGAGATTAGTGGAAACGAAGTTTCAAGCATGGGTGGAGCAGTTTCTAGTCTGGACACTTTTAATATGTATGGTGGCAGTATTACCGGCAATACTGCACAATATTTCGGTGGCGGTGTATCTGTGTATAAGGGGACATTTAATATGTTCGATGGTACGATTAGCGGCAATAAGGTGACAAGTGCAACGATGCAGTCGCACGGTGGCGGCGGAGTATGGGTGCACACAACCGGTACATTTTGCATGAAGGGAGGAAGCATCACAGGCAACACCGCCTATCCCTATAATTATGATTATAATAAAGCTAATGGTGGCGGTGTATATTGCAGGGGCAGTCTGGAACTTTCCGGCTCACCGGTAATCGAAGGAAATAAGTTGACAACTGGTGAAAGTAACAATCTTGTTAGTTATATGAATAAGACTAAAATCACTGATACATTAAACAGTGACGCAAAAATTTATGTTTATATGAAAGATACTTCTACGCAAGATCAGACTTTGGCAACTGTTGATCCAAGCGTATCTTCATTTGATGCAAAAAACATTTTCTACTGCGATAACGCAAATTTTGTAGCTGACTTTGACGCAGCAAATAATACAATAAAATGGACGACACACACCCACGATTGGGGAGCATGGACTTCCAACGGCGACGGAACGCATACCCGTATCTGCGCATCGAACAGCAGTCACAAGCAGACGGAAAAATGTTCCGGCGGTACAGCTACCGATAAAGACAGAGCCATTTGCAGCATTTGTAACGCACCATACGGCGAAATCAATGCGGGCTCAAATCCAGCGCCGACTCCAACCCCAACCCCAACGCCGGCTCCAAATCCGACACCGGAAGCAACAACCCCGACACCGGATCCGGCACCGGCTACATCAACACCGGCTACATCAACCACAACAGCACCGGCAGCTTCGGCACCGGCACAGGTAACGTATGATATTTTGGATGGAGCAGGCAGTTCATGGACACAGAATACAGATGGAAGCCTTGCAATCCGAGGAAGCGGTGAGGTTTCAAAATTCCGCGAGGTCAATGTGGACGGAGTAACGGTTGATCCGGTCAACTATACGGTCACAGAAGGATCTACCATTATTACCTTCAAACCGGAATACCTTAAGAGTCTGTCAGCAGGAAATCATTCTTTTGAACTTGTCTGGACAGATGGAACAGCGGCAACAAACTTTACGGTAGCTGAAAACGCTGACCAGAGTGCAAAATCTCCAAAGACAGGCGAAGATTTCAGCATGGCACTTTGTACAGCACTTCTGATGGTTTCATGCGCAGGACTTGCAGGAATTTTTGCGAAAAGAAAAAGAAACCATGCAAGATAAGGCATTGCACAAATAATTTTTTAAAATGAAAAATAAGCTGATTACAGAGATAAAAGTGGGCAGGAAATTTACAAAAAAATTCTATTTTTATCAAAAATATGAATAGTAGAAAGAGGAGATTCAAATGAAGAAAAAGTTATTAACAGCATTACTTGTTGGAGCAATGGCTCTTAATATTACAGCATGTGGTGGTTCATCAGATGCAGCAGCACCAGCTGACAATGATCAGCAGACAACTACAACAGACACAGCAGCTGATGATGCAGCAGATACAGAAGAGGATGCAGTGGATGTGGAAGATGCAGCAGAAGCAGCAGACACAACAGAGGAAGAAGGATTTTCCCTTCTTGATGTAACAGCAGATCTTGTTGATGCAGCATTATATGCAGTGGATGATGATAATACAGAGTATGTGATCACACTCTTTAGAGATCCGGATGGATATAGCTATGTTTCATTAATGATCGTTCCACAGGATGGACAGGGAGATGTCCTTTGTGGAGCATATGATGATTCTAATGTAACAAATGTTACAGATGAA
>OHUI01000877.1_pt1 | contig 12867 bp, 9 predicted proteins | sample 1579231 | NCBI WGS metagenome assembly OHUI01 (sample SAMEA3882509, study PRJEB24775) | human gut metagenome | biome: human-associated habitat; feature: intestine environment; material: feces | place: Netherlands | collected 2009/2010 | reverse complement strand
CCGCAAATATATCCGCTATGCCAAAATCCACACCGACTCTGTCCTTAATCATCAGATAGTCAAATCTCACATCCGATATCGCAAACAAAAGCATAGCAGCAAGCGGTATCAGCACAAAGAAAAATACTACCTCGTATACCCTGGCCCGGCACTCCACTCCGCCACTTAGCGCATAAGCGCATACCGCCATTATCACAAGGAGTACAACTGTAAATGACTCATCCGGTATAAGGCTGTCACGTATCAGCTTTACAAATATCCATGCAAGAAATGCGGCCTGTGACATCTCGTATATCGCAATAATTAAATCATAAATTAATATTTTCGCATATTTTGTTTTATCAATGCTTCTGTCATATATTGTTTTCCTGCGTTCACGTACCTCGCTTACTATCCACATGAATAGCCATGCCATGAAAACTCCGAGTGCGATTGAGATAAAAGCATACTTTCCAATCTTTGCCAGATTGTTTGGAAGCACCAGTGTGCCGACTCCAAGCAGATTAAAGACGTATAGCCTGTATAGCTGGCGTGGCGATATGCTTTCGTTTTGTGCAAATGTGTAGCTTGTGCTCATATTTTTAGTCATCCTTATTTCCTTTCAGCTTTCTGCACTCCTTTTCTCTTGCAAATACAGGCCGCCTCCATAGTCTGCGAAGCGGAAATCGTATGATACTGTCCTTTTCATCCTCGCCGCCTGTCATCTCGCTGCCCACAAATGGCATCATGTATGGGTAACCACAGCTTTTAAGCTTTGCGAGATGCAAAAGTATCACCATCAGACTTATTAAAAATCCAAAATATCCAAGCCATGCCGACATCATTATTACAGCGAATTTGAGTATCCTAAATGAAAATGCAAACTCCTCACTCGGTATGGCAAACGAACAGAGTGCGGTGAATGCAACGAGGATGACCACTATAGGGCTTACTAAATTTGCATCCACTGCTGCCTGTCCGATTATGAGGCCTCCGACTATGCCTATCGTGTTTCCCATTGCTCCGGGAAGTCTTATGCCGGCTTCACGAAGCAGCTCAAAGGACAGCTCCATCATTAGTACCTCTATGAGCTGCGGAAACGGGCAGCCGAGTCTGGCTTCATAAAACGCCAGTATGAGAGGTGTCGGCAGTATCTGTGTATGAAAATTTGTGACCGCCAGATAAAGCCCCGGCAATGTAAATGACATAAAGGCAGCCACGTACCTTATCAGCCTGGCAAAACTTGCCGCTATCGTTCTGTTATAGTAATCATCTGCGGTTTTTAAAAAATTGTTCATGGTGGTTGGCAATATTATCGCTATCGGTGAATTATCGCACAGCACCACCATCCGCCCTTCTAGGAGCGCATTTACCGCCACATCCGGCCGCTTTGTGGTCTGAAGCTGTGGAAACGGTGAATACCATTTTGCCTCAGCAAATTGTTCAAGAACTCCCGAATCACCCACATGGTCTATTACATAGCTGTCCAGATTTCTTTCCACATCCTCTACAAGCCCCGGTTTTACGAGGTCTCTCACATATAGTATGTCCACATTGCTGTGTCCTCGAAGTCCCTTTTTCACCTCTTTACACTTTAAGCGTGTGCTCCTTAACCTGCGCCTGATAAGCGCTGTATTTATCTTTATGGAATCAGCAAAACCCTCATTGGAGCCTCTTATGACCTTTTCCGAATCAATCTCCTGAATTGACATGGCAGGATATCCCTTATCAGGAAGCTTGAAGGCATCCGGATAACCATCCACAAAAAAAATCACGTCTCCTGTCAGCATCATCTGGGCCGCCTCATTAACCGTGTGCAAATGCGCAAATTCGGATAAAGCTGCCTGATTTTTGTCAAGTACTTCCTTAACCTGATCCCGGTCTATCCCTTCAAGGTATGAGGTAAATCGTCCAAATGCACTGTTATTGATACCGGAACCTGCACATGTCACCTCAATATATGCAACAAAGCACTTTATTGAGGCATCACGCCCCAGATACATCTCCTGCATCTTGATATCAGAGCAGTCAGAATATATCTGCCTGAAGCTTTTTATGTTTTCATCTATGTTTGTGGTCATCTTTAACTCTCCTATATCCTGTCACGTTCTAAATTCCTGATATAGTATGACCATACAAGCTCGCAAATATCCCTGATTACTTATTTTTTGCTATTATCTAAGCCACTAACTAATCCACTAAAAAAGGCCGCCGTTCACACATCAGTGCGACCGGCAGCCCTTGTTTTGTTATATTCTGTTTTATTTCTTCTCTTCATCCTGCTTTTGTATTACAGCCTTCACAGCAACCGCCTGATTAGCCACATGCGTATGCATTTCTGTAGTCACAAGCTCCATATTTCTTGCCTCAAGCGCCCTGTAGATGGCATCATGCTCCTTAACAAGCATCGGATAATTCTTCGGATCCTTTAAATACTCCACTCTGTAGCGGTACATCTGCTCGCGGATATTGTTCATCATAGATACAAGCTTCGCATTGTTGGTCGCCTCATAGATAGCATCGTGAAACTTCACATCCTCCTCAGCTATCTTTTTCACATCTCCTGAGTCCATGCTCCTCTTGAACTCGTCCTTTATGGTTTTTAGATTCGCAAGCTGCTCATCACTGATTTTCTTACAGGCTATTTTGGCTGCAAGCTCATCGAGAGCCTCTCTCACCTCAAGCACATCCTCCATATCCTTGAGAGTCATCTTGGCAACCTCTGCGCCCTTTCTCGGCATTGTGACTGCAAGCCCCTCCTGCTCAAGCATTCTGATTGCTTCACGTATAGGTGTACGGCTGACTCCAAGCTTTGACGCAAGCTGCAACTCCATAAGTCTCTCTCCCGGCTTGAGCTCACCCTTTAAAATTGCCTCACGAAGTGTATTAAACACCACATCACGAAGTGGCAGATATGCATCCATATTTAAAGTTAAATTATCAGTCATCAAACTTCTCCTATCTCTTGTATTATCATTCTCACATATAAGAAAAAAGTAACTATAAAGCACCCGCTGTGCTATCCGGATATCACGTTATTTGCGATTATTGTATACAGATGTCAGATACACCTGTCTGGCAAGATGTGAGCTTCTCATGGCTTTGTACGCTTTCTTTGCAGTATCTTCATCGTCAAACAGACCAAAAACCGTCGGACCACTACCGCTCATCATGGCTCCTACTGCGCCATTTGAAAGCATATGCTTCTTTATCTCATCTATCACCGGATAATTTGGTATGGTCACAGTCTCTAAGACATTTCCCATATGCGCTGCGATATCATGCAGATTCTTAGCCTTTATATCATCTATCAGGCGGTCTATATCCGGATGAATAGTCGTATCATCAAGCTTCAGATTCTGATACACAAACTTTGTGGATACCGAGATGGACGGCTTTGCAATAAGCACCGGACACTTTACCATTGGAGGAAGAGGACTAAGCGCCTCTCCTATGCCCTCGGCCAGCGCCGTACCTCTCATAATACAGTATGGTACATCCGCACCTATCTGCACACCTCTTTCCATAAGCTGTCTCTTTGTCAGTCCCAGTGAAAAAAGCCTGTTTACACCTATAAGCATAGCTGCCGCATCAGTACTGCCCCCCGCCATCCCTGCTGCAACAGGAATACGCTTGTCCAGCTTCACTGATACACCGTCAGTTATAGAAAACTCATCCATCAGAAGCTTTGCAGCCTTGTATATGAGATTGTTCTCGTTTACAGGGAGAAAAGACAGATTGGTCTGTATCTGTATGCCGGGCTCCTGTGTCCTTTTGATATCAAGCCTGTCATACAGATGAATGGTCTGCATAATCATACGGACCTCATGATATCCGTCCTCTCTGCGCCTCACCACATCCAGCCCCAGGTTAATCTTGGCTAATGCTTTTAATGAAATATCGTTATTACTACCCATATTGTATTACCTCTGTTTTTTGTATACAAGGATTATAACACACCCTGCCAAAAAGAGCAAATTTAAATATTCTCATTTAATTGTTAATTTTTACATCTCATCAGTCAAATTAACCTGAAAAGGGACCGCACGTTGCGCGCAGTCCCTCTAATATACCATATTCTGTTTCTTATAGCCCTTGCCGTTATTTTTTCAATTTTCTTCCAAATATAAATGTCGAAAAATATATTACCGATGCAATAATCACTATCATCGGACCTGTTGCCACATTGGTGTAGTATGACACTGCGAGGCCGACTATACCGGAAAATACTGAAAATATCACTGAAAAGAAATGATACTCACGCATATTTTCCGAAATATTCCTTGATGAAGCCGCCGGTAATATAAGCAGAGCATTTATTATAAGTATACCTATCCACTTGATGGATAGCATAACTATGAGTGCTACAAGCACCGCAAACAGATTATCCAGAAGACGCACATGGATGCCCTTGCTTTTTGCCACGCTTCTGTGTATACATATGGCGTTGAGCTTATTGAAGCAAAACACCCAGAACACTATCGTGACCACAAAAATCACGATTAGATAAACTATCTCCGTCTTTGTGATGCTTAGCACATCGCCCACCAGTATACTTGAGTATTTGCTGAAATTCCCGCCCTTTGACAGTATCGCAAGACCTATCGCCACAGAGCACGATGAAAATACCGATATAATGGTATCTGTCGATGCAGTGTTCAGACTGCCTATCTTATTTAAAAGAAGTGCAAACACTATCGCAAATATCACCATGGCAAGCGAGGTGTCTGCCATGCCGCATACCACTCCGACAGCGATTCCTGTAAGTGCTGAATGTCCGAGTGCATCTGAAAAGTATGCCATCTTTTTGTTTACAATCATGGTTCCCATTATGCCAAAAAGCGGTGTGATGATGAGCACAGCGATAAGGGCATTTCTCATGAAATCATATTGAAGCCAGGAGGTTATATTCATTTGTGCTCCTCCTCTCTCACCCAGGATTCCTCTCCTGTGTAAAAAATTCTCTCAAATTCCTTGCTCTCGAAGACTTCCTTAACAGTTCCCTGCTTTGCAACGGTCTTATCAAGCAGTACAACATGGTCTGCGTACTTTGCCACATAGTCCAAATCGTGCGATATCAGTATGATTGCAAGGTCATAGTGAGTCTTTAAATAATCCATGGTTTTATAGAAAAGCTCCATGCCGTTTTGGTCTATTCCGGACACCGGCTCATCCAACAGCAGCAGGTTCGGCTCGTCCATGATTGCCATGGAAAGAAGCACTCTCTGCAGCTGTCCTCCCGAGAGGTTGCACACCTGCTTGTCGATGAGCTCCTCAGCCTCAAATACCTCGAGTGTCTCCCTTATCTTTGCCTCTATCTTTTTACTCTTTGGCAGAAAAACAGGATAATTGTACTGATAGCTTGCTATGAGGTCATACACGCTGACCGGTGTATTTTTCTCGATATTGACAGACTGCGGCACATAGCCGATTTTAAGCTTAGCCATATGTCCGTCCTTAGTATCTTTGAACTCAATCGTACCGGTGTGAGGTATCTCGCCGAGTATCGCCTTTATGAGTGTAGATTTTCCGGCACCGTTCTGGCCTATTATGACATTGAAGGAGCCGCAATGTATGTGCATATTTACATCCTCAAGCACTGTCTGCTCTCCAAAGCTCACTCCAAGGTTATTTATTTTTATGCAATGAAAGCCACATGGCTGTATTATTTTCCGCATATTTTCTCCAATTTTATTTAGTAAATGCCTCTTTGATAAGCTCTATATTGTGCTCCATACCATAAAGATAGCTGTCCTTGTTGTACTCTCCCCTGTTGAGAGGGTCGATATAAATCACATGCACATCTGTCTCACGCGATACGGTATCTCCCATGCTCTTTCCGTAGAGCTCCTCAGCGAGTATTACCGACACTCCGTCATCCTTTATGGCACCTATTACCTGCTTTATCTCACCTGCGCTGACTGAGCGCTCCTCGTCAAGGTCTAACAGATAGCATGCATTCATGGAAAAATCATCGGCTACATACGCATAGGCCTCATGGAATATGATGATATTCTGTCCATTTGTAAGACTCTTTATGCTATTTATCTTTTCTTCAAGCACTGCAAGCTTTGCATCATATGCTTTTGCATTTGCATAATATTCATCAGCATGCTTTGCATCCTTTTCGGCAAGCCGGGATGCGATTGTCTGAACCATGGTGCGGTAACGCGGCACGCTCATCCATGCATGGGCATTCTCATCACCATGGTCATGATCGTGGTCACTGTCCGATTCTGTGTCTGCTTCGTGGTCATGGTCGTGGTCACTGTCTGATTCATCCTCAGAAAGAAGCACCACGTCCTCACATGCCTCAACCACATCAAGCTTCGGATACGCCTTTGCCACATCTGACATAAACGACTCTATACCGCCTCCGTTTATTACAAAAACATCGGCTGTGGATAAAAGCTTCATGTCCTCCGGTGTTAGCTGGAAATCGTGCAGACAACCGGTCTGTGGCTCGCTTAAGTTTTCAAGTCTCACTCCGTTCACACCATCCACTATGTTTAAAGTGGCAATGTACATAGGATAGAAGGATGTCACGACAGTAAGCATATCATCAGCTTCGTCAGTATTTTTTGCACTGTCCGAAGCATCTGATGCTCCACCGGCAGCGCCTTTCATACCTGCTGTGTGCTCATATGCCATTACCGCAAGCGTACACACTATCAATATACACAAAAACATAATGCCTACAAATTTGCATTTATTCTTCATATATTAAATATTCGCCTTTCTTTCTATAGCTTTATTTCTATGACTCTATTTCGACTTTATTTCTTTTTATGATTATTAACGCTTTTTTTGCTCTTGGCCTTATCTCTGCGTTCTTTAGTCTTTTTGGCAACCGGCTTTCCGGTCTTCTTCCAGCGCTCCTTTTTGTGCGGCTGGGATGCAGCGGCTCTTTTTGCTGCTGATTTTGCCTCGCGCTTTGCTTCTTCCTCCTGTTTCATGGCAAGGAGTGTCTCCTCGTCAAACACGAGTGAATCTATGAGATTCCAGATTTCGTCCCTGCCTTCCTTTGACATGGACGAAAACGGTATAACTACCGTGCCCGGCTTCACATGAAGCACATCCTTGATAGTCTTTATGTGTGCGGCAATCTGGCTTTTTTTCAATTTATCAGATTTGGTTGCAATGATGATCGGTGCAAAGCCCTGGTTTACCATCCAGTCATACATCATGATATCATTGTCCGATGGCTCATGCCTTATATCTATTAAAAGAAACACTGCCTGAAGCTTTTTTGAGGTGTGAAGATAGTTTTCTATCATCTGTCCCCATTTAGCTTTTATCTCGATATTGGCATTGGCATAGCCATAGCCCGGCAGATCGACCAGATACATGGCGTCATTGACGTTATAAAAATTGATGGTCTGTGTCTTGCCGGGCTGTGAAGAGATCCTGGCAAGTGACTTTCTGTTCATGAGTGCGTTGATCAGTGACGACTTGCCTACATTTGACTTGCCGGCAAATGCCACCTCATTATACTCATTGTCAGGGATTGTGCTTGTAATTCCGCAAACTGTCTCTAAATTAACACTTTTAATTACCATAATCTCTTCCTCATTCTTATTTTACAAATGCTATCTTCTCCACCTGTGAAAATCTCTCCACCGGCACGATTTCCATGCCGTCTGTTATTTCTTTTGAAATCTCCTCCAGGTCCTTTTCATTATCCTTTGGAATACACACTGTTTTTATTCCAATTACCTTTGCTGCAAGCAGCTTTTCTTTGAGTCCTCCTATCGGAAGCACCCTGCCGCGCAGTGTTATCTCGCCCGTCATGGCTACATCTGCCCTGACAGCTCTGTCTGTAATGGCTGAGAGCATGGCTGTCGCCATAGTAATGCCTGCGGATGGTCCGTCCTTTGGCACTGCGCCCTCCGGGATATGTATATGGATATCATGCTTCGTGTAAAACTCTGCATCAATGCCATATCCTTCGCTTATTGAGCGCACATAGCTAAGTGCCGCCTGTGCCGACTCCTTCATCACATCGCCAAGCTTACCGGTGAGCACGAGCTCCCCCTTGCCCGGCAGCACATTCACCTCAACCTCGAGTGTGACTCCGCCCACGCTGGTCCATGCCAGGCCTCTAACGATTCCAACCTCTGCGTGATCATTTTTCTTCTCCGGACTGTACTTCGGATTGCCCAGATACGTCTTAAGATTGGTCTTTGTAACCTTTACAGCAGCTTCACTGTCCTTAAAGATTTCCCTGGCAGCCTTGCGGCACAGCTTGCCGATAGTCCTCTCAAGACTTCTGACTCCGGCCTCTCTGGTGTACAGCCTGATAATATCCTTTAGGGCAGAGTCTGTTATCGTAAGCTGTTCCTTTTTAATTCCGTTTTTGCTCTTTTGCTTCTCAACCAGGTGTTCCTTTGCTATATGAAATTTCTCATTTTCAGTGTAGCTTGACACCTCAATAAGCTCCATCCTGTCAAGAAGCGGCTTTGGAATGCCTGAAACCTCATTTGCCGTTGCAATAAAAAGCACCTCCGACAAATCCACAGGCATCTCGATGTAATGATCCCTGAATCTGCAATTCTGCTCACTGTCAAGCACCTCGAGAAGAGCTGCTGATGTGTCACCCTTGTAGTCACTTGACACCTTATCTATCTCATCCAACAGCATGAGAGGATTTGAAACGCCTGCCTGTCTTAAGCCATTTACTATACGGCCCGGCATAGCGCCGATATATGTCTTTCTGTGTCCACGGATTTCTGCCTCATCGCGCACACCACCAAGAGAAATACGCACATATTTCTTCTCCAGTGCAGACGCAATTGAACGGGCTATGCTTGTCTTTCCTGTTCCCGGAGGACCTACAAGACAAATTATAGGACTCTCTCCCTTGCTTGTCAGATTTCTGACTGCCAGAAACTCAAGTATTCTCTCCTTAACATCCTTTAATCCGTAGTGATCATCATCGAGCACCTGTGCTGCATGGTCAAGATCCTTGTTGTCCACAGACATCCTGTTCCACGGAAGCTCAAGTACAGTCTCTATATAGCCTCTCTCAACTGTGCTCTCTGATGAGCTGCTGCTCATATTTCTAAAGCGCTTTATCTCTTTTTTCGTCTTTTCCTTTACGTAGTCAGGCGCATCTAACTCAGATAGCTTTTTCTCATATTCATCAGCCTCCGAGTCAGCATTCTCGCCCAGCTCCTCACGTATCACACCAAGCTGTTCACGAAGCACATACTCCTTCTGATGCTTGTCCACACGAACCTTTACTTTTTTCTGAAGCTCATTCTTTATGGAAATAACCTCCACCTGGGAGAGAAGTAATGATACTATAACCTGATATCTGTCATTGATATCCTCTGCCTCAAGCACCTGCTGCTTAAGCTCATATGACACCGGCAGATTGTTGGTTACATAATCAATGAGCTTTTCAAGATCCTCATACTGATCTATCTGTCTGATAAGCTCCTTGCTGATTTTGCCGACGACTGCCGCATATCTGTGAAAAGCCTCTCTGACTCCGAGAAGCATGGCTTCCCTGAGATCCTCCGGCAGGCTGTCTGCATTACTATCACAATAACAGATTTCTGCCTCAAGGTACTTCTCATTACCGGTAAAGCCAAGCAATGCTGCCCGGCTTATTCCATCTACAAGTATTCTCACAACATCATTCTGTAATCTGACAACCTGCTTTATGTCAGCAACAATACCCATCTGATAGAGGTCTTCCTGAGTCGGGTCCTCACTGTCCACATTCCTTTGTGTGACAAGATAAATCTTTTGATCCTGCTCCATAGCCTCCTCGACAGCACGAAGAGAGCGCTCTCTGCTGATGTCGAAATGGGCAATCATCCCCGGCAGAATAGTAAGCCCTCTCAGCGCTACTGCAGGCATATTCATAATCTGTTCTTCCACTTATATCTCCTGTATTATTGCACAGCCATGCATATCAAACCGCTGTGCAATTTATATTATCCGATGCTGTATCTTTTGTAAAATACCGCCATGTACTTACGATGCCGCTTTTTCCTCGATATATGCCTCAGGCACGCAATCACCATCAAGCTTTAAGTTATCCTCAACGATATCCTTGTCTATTACACATCTGCTGATGCTCTTGTCTGACGGTATACGATACATAAGGTCAAGCATAACAGCCTCCATGATTGCACGAAGTCCTCTGGCTCCTGTCTTTCTCTCAAGCGCCTTGTCAGCGATGGCATTGACTGCATCGTCTGTGAACTCAAGCCCTACTCCGTCAAGCTCAAAAAGCTTGGTGTACTGCTTGATAAGCGAGTTCTTAGGCTCCTTCAATATGCGGATAAGCGCATCCCTGTCGAGTGCCTCGAGAGAAACGGTAATAGGTACACGTCCGATAAACTCAGGAATCAATCCAAACTTCACAAAATCCTGTGGCAGTGCATGCTTAAACGCCTCTCCTACATTGAGCTCTGTCTTTGACTTTACATCTGAATTGAAGCCTATAGATGATGTATCCATACGGCTGTCTATAATTTTTTCCAGACCATCAAATGCTCCACCGCAGATAAAAAGTATATTAGTAGTATCAATAGGAATAAGCTCCTGCTGCGGATGCTTTCTTCCGCCCTGCGGCGGAACGGAAGCTACAGTTCCCTCCAGGATTTTCAGCAGTGCCTGTTGCACACCTTCACCAGACACATCTCGGGTAATCGATGCATTCTCCGATTTTCTTGTGATCTTGTCGATCTCATCAATATAAATGATACCATGCTCTGCACGCTCGATATCATAATCTGCCGCCTGAATAAGCTTTAATAGGATATTCTCCACATCCTCACCTACGTATCCTGCCTCTGTAAGTGTTGTAGCATCAGCGATAGCAAATGGAACATTTATCACTCTGGCAAGTGTCTGCGCAAGAAGTGTCTTTCCTGAACCTGTAGGTCCAAGCATCAGAATATTACTCTTCTGAAGCTCTACATCTGATGTATCACCTGCCAGTACTCTCTTATAGTGATTGTAAACAGCAACCGAAAGCACCTTCTTTGCCTGGTCCTGTCCTATTACATAATCGTCCAAAAACGCCTTAAGCTCCTCCGGAGTAACAAGATTTATATCATCCTTAGCGCTGCTTTTGTCCTCATGACCCTCTACGCCTTCTTCCTCAAGAATCTCGGCACATATATCTATACACTCATCGCAGATAAAAGCTCCATTAGGTCCGGAAATCAAACGATTTACCTGGTCCTGTGTCTTACCGCAAAATGAGCAGCGAATCTTTCCGTCGTTTTTTCCTGCCATTATTAACTCCTTTTATTGCATGAGGGCATCCCATATGGGGTACCCTCTTAAATTCATCTAACTTCTGATTATCTGTTTGTTATTACACTGTCTATGAGACCATACTCTGCGGCTTCCTGTGCTGACATATAGTTGTCTCGCTCTGTATCAGCTGCAATTGTCTCGTATGGCTTGCCTGTATTGGCTGCTAAAATTTCGTTTAATCTCTTCTTTGTCTTTAAAATATTTTCTGCAGCAATCTGAATCTCAGTAGCCTGACCCTTTGCACCGCCCGATGGCTGATGAATCATAATCTCTGCATTTGGAAGAGCATATCTCTTGCCCTTTGCACCGCCTGCGAGAAGAAAAGCTCCCATGCTTGCTGCAAGACCGATACAGATTGTTGAAACATCACACTTGATGTACTGCATAGTATCGTAAATAGCAAGTCCTGCTGTAACCATTCCACCCGGTGAATTGATGTAAAGGTGGATATCCTTATTCGGATCCTCAGACTCAAGGAATAAAAGCTGGGCAACAACAAGGCTGGCTGTTGTCTCATTTACTTCCTCTCCAAGGAAAATGATACGATCTTTTAATAATCTGGAGTAAATGTCGTAGTTGCGCTCTCCTCTGCTAGTCTGTTCAATGACATATGGTACTAAACTCATATAAAATACCTCCTTTATAAAAGCTCAAAAGACCGGCTCAGAAAATAGGCTTCTGAGCCAGTCCATCAAATCTTGATTCAAAAATCTTATTCTTCTGTAGACTCTTCTGCATCAGCCTTTTTCTTTGCCTTTGCACGCTCTTTAACGTTGTCCATGATAAGATCTACGGCCTTTGTGATAGCAAGGTCTTTCTTCATAGACTCCTTCTCAGCATCTCCCATGTACTCTTTAAGCTTATCAGCCTCCATGCCGTATGCCTTAGCCATCTTCTCTACCTCAGCATCGATATCTGCATCAGTAACCTCGATGTTCTCCTCCTTGGCAATCTGCTCAAGTACAAGGCTGCTCTGGATACGTGTTGTAGCCTCAGGACGAACCTGATCCTTAAGCTGGTCAACTGTCATGCCTGAGAACTGTAAGTACTGCTCCATTGTAAGACCGCTCTGTGCGATTCTCTGAGCGAACTCCTCAACCATTGTCTCACACTGTGTCTCAATCATTGCCTCAGGAAGATCCATCTTTGACTTATCGATAATCTTCTGGATAGCCTCATCCTCTTTAGTCTTCTTAGCTTCTGTCTCTTTCTTCTCTGTGAGGTTCTTTTTGATTTCCTCTTTGTACTCAGCTAATGTATCAACACCTGCTGCATCCTGTGCAAACTCATCATCAAGCTCAGGAAGCTCCTTAGCCTTGATCTCGTTGATCTTAACCTTGAATGTAGCCGGCTTTCCTGCAAGGTCTGCTGCCTGATACTTCTCAGGGAATGTTACATTGACCTCAACCTCATCGCCTGTGTTCTTTCCTACTAACTGATCCTCGAATGTATCGATGAATGTGTGTGAACCGATCTCTAATGGATGATTCTCACCCTTTCCACCCTCGAAAGCTACTCCGTCAACAAATCCCTCAAAGTCGATAACTGCTGTATCTCCCTCTGCTACAGGACGATCTGTAACTGTAACTGTTCTTGCATTTTTGTTTC
>OHUI01000875.1_pt1 | contig 12887 bp, 10 predicted proteins | sample 1579231 | NCBI WGS metagenome assembly OHUI01 (sample SAMEA3882509, study PRJEB24775) | human gut metagenome | biome: human-associated habitat; feature: intestine environment; material: feces | place: Netherlands | collected 2009/2010 | reverse complement strand
CATTTGTAATTTTGATCGATGAATGGGATTGCCTGTTTCGTGAATACAAGCAGAATGTAGATGCCCAGAAAGCGTATCTTGATTTTTTGAGAGCATGGCTGAAAGACAAAGCATATGTGGCACTGGCATATATGACAGGTATTCTGCCAGTGAAGAAGTATGGTTCCCATTCTGCACTCAATATGTTTACAGAGTATTCTATGACCAATCCACGGGAAATGGCAGAATATTTTGGCTTTACAGAAGAGGAAGTGAAGGAACTCTGTGAGAAATATAAGCGCTGTTTTGAGGAAGCACAGGCATGGTATGATGGTTATGAACTGGTAGCAGTTGAAGCGGAAAAGAAGCGGACCTATTCTATGTACAGTCCGAAATCTGTTGTGGATGCTATGCTTTCTGGGATTTTTGATAATTACTGGAATCAGACAGAAACATTTGAAGCGTTACAGTTTTACATTGATATGAACTTTGACGGACTGAAAGATGATGTGTTAAGCATGATCGCCGGGGAAAAAGTACCGGTGAATACGGGCAGTTTTACAAACGATATGACGACTTTCCGCACCGAGGATGATGTCCTGACACTGTTGATCCATCTAGGCTATTTGGGGTATGACTCGAATGAAAAATGTGTGTTTATTCCAAATAATGAAATAAGAAGTGAGTATGTGAATGCTTGGTTATGAGGAACAGAATAAATATGTTTTTATTCCGAATGCCGAGGTACAGTCAGAATATGCCAGTGCGGTAACCGTTTCCCAATGGGGAGATATTTCAAAGGCACTGAAAAATTCCGCAGACATATTGAATGCCATCTGGCAGAGAAGACCGGAACAGGTTGCAGAAGGAATCAGACAGGCTCATTTTGAGACGTCACATATTCAGTATAATGACGAAAATGCATTAAGCTATACAATCTCGCTGGCATTATACGCTGCAAGAAATTTTTATACTGTGCATCGTGAACTGGCAGGGGGAAAAGGATTCGCAGATATGGTATATATTCCAAGAAAAAAATACCCGGAGAAACCGGCACTTGTGGTCGAATTAAAATGGGATAAGAGCGCAGCCGGTGCGATCAACCAGATCAAAGAGAAAGAATACTGCCAGAGTCTGGAAGAATATCAGGGAAACCTATTGCTTGTCGGGATTAATTATGATGTGAAGACAAAGAAGCATTCCTGTGTGATTGAGGAATTCGTAAAATAGGCTGACTTATTGCAAGAAAAAAGGAGAGAAAGTGTCCCTTTAAAGGGATACATTCTCTCCTTTTTGGAAAGATACCATTAAAACATAATTTTTCCTTTGTGTTTTAATAATCTTGCACCGTTTACGATCAAAAGGATTCCGGAAACAATTCCGCCAACAAGAACGCAGATCCCGATTGCAAGATTTGCAGCACCTGTGGAACTCATTGTTTTATAAATCTTTTCTTCCATGTATGATACCCTCCTCAAGTTATTGACAAGTATAGTTCTTTTTCATCTGCATTTGTGATTGCTGGTAACACACCAGTGAAATATTAACTTTATATTACCATTTTTCTGAAAAGAAAACAATGATAATCTGCAAGCTGTTCCAAAGCTCTCTACATCTGTGGTTACTGGAACGAGGCACGAGCGAACTGTAACCATCTGTGAGAACGTCATGGATTCCAGTAATCTGCCCCGGAAAGCACATTCTCTTTGGAAAAATGTTCTGCCTGTACGGCATCTAATTCACAGACATATTCTGCCCGGTGTGGATAAGGTATGCATCTGCCGTCAATACAGTGGATATCATCGTTTAGGGAACGGTTATTGGATGTTGTGTCTGCGCTGGATGCGGGGTAATTTCTATATTCTGCGTACAAAACCGTATTTCGTGCATCCTCTTTCTTCCAGTCATGAAAACCGCATTCATGAATATGATTTCCCAATGCACATTCAAGAAAAACAGTTTTAGCATAATTGCGCCATGGTCTTCCGAGATAGACAGAATTAGGCGGGCAGTCCTTTGAGATAAGTTTACAGTTGGAAAATACATATCCGTATTCCTGACTTTCCGGTGTGGAGGCGGCAGTAATGTAGCCCTGAATGTCATTTACATTCGTAGTATGACACAGGGATTCTATCACGCAGTTTTCAAAATAAGCAGTGGCGCTTCCAAAAATAAAATCAATGTCGCCACAGATATAACAGTTCTTATAATATTGTCTGCCGTTGATCCTTGGGGCAAATTGTTTTGGACCGATAAAACCGTCAGGCTCGATCTCTTTTGGCGGAAGCGGTCCGGTGAAAAGGGTATCCTGATGTCCAATCAGACGGCAGGAATCAATCACAAGCCGGTCACCATCGGCATAGAGCGCGATTGCCTGTCCGTGTGTGAGAGAATCGCCCGATGCATTTTCAATTGTGAGATTTTGCAGTGTGACGTCATGCGTATCAATGAAAACAGAGTAGGAGCGGAAAGTTCCGAGTTTTCCAATATCAGCCATGGGAGCAAGGGCGTAATCATCATAAGTCAGGACGACATCTTTATTTGACTTGCCAGTGCCGAGGATCGTCAGATATGGTTTATTGATAGTTATTTTTTCATGGTAAATGCCGGGCGCAAGATAAATGCAGGCCGGTTCATTAAGATCCATCGGAATGGCATCAAGTGCCGCGCTGATGGTCGGATAGACAGAAGAGTCTGCGGGGGTTCTGGATACATATAAAGTGCGCATTGAAAATAATGGTTGGTTCATTCCATGTGTTTTATGGAAAACCATGCTCCTTTTTGATTATTTTAAATATAATGTAGTATACAAAAATTGTAAAATCAAGTATTTAGAGTATAATAAGAATATAATTAAAAGCGATGCATGCTGTGAAGCATGCAGAGTGTCAGAATGCGTTACCATAGAGCAGAAGAAAATGAGGTGAAAACAGATGAACTTTGATCATAAACCACACAGGGGTGATAAACTTCAGCCGCTGGATGAAATTTCAGGATATAAGGTGCGGCCCGGATTTTATGACAGGAATGGTGCGGCGCAGGCGGCGAATGGAGTCAGTTTTACCATCCATTCCATGGGAGCGACCGGATGTACACTGTTATTGTTCCGCCCGAAAGAACAGGAGCCATTTGCAAAAATACGTTATCCGGAAACTTACTGTATTGGAAGCACATATTCCATGCTGGTATTTGGGTTAAATATCGAAGAGTTTGAATATGCGTTCCAGCTGGATGGACCATATGATGAAAAAAAAGGACTGCGGTTTCATAAAGACAATATCCTGCTTGATCCATACGCCCGGGCAGTGACAGGGCAGAGACACTGGGGAGAGCGCCCGGAAGGTGGAAAAGACTTTGTATACCATGCCCGGGTAGTGGAAAATAATTTTGATTGGGAAAAGAGCTGTTTTCTGAATCATCCGTTTGAAGATCTGGTCATTTATGAAATGCATGTGCGTGGTTTCACAAGAGATGCATCCTCCGGAGTGAAAGCACCAGGTACTTTTGAGGGCTTGAGGGAAAAGATCCCTTATCTGAAAGATCTCGGGATCAATGCAGTGGAGCTGATGCCTGTTTTTGAGTTTGATGAGATGGAAGATACCCGTGTGGTGGACGGAGAACGTCTGTATAATTACTGGGGATACAACACAGTCTGTTTTTTTGCACCCAACACAAGTTATACTTCAGTGGTGGAACACAATCATGAGGGTGATGAGTTAAAGAATCTGATCTATGAACTGAAGGAAAATGGAATAGAGGTTATTTTGGACGTTGTATTTAACCATACAGCGGAGGGAAATGAGAAGGGACCATGTTTTTCCTTTAAAGGAATTGACAATAATATCTACTATATGCTGACACCGGATGGATATTACTACAACTTTAGTGGATGTGGAAATGTCATGAACTGTAACCATCCGATCGTGCGTAAATTTATCATTGACTGTCTGAGATACTGGGTCATCAATTACAGGGTGGATGGATTCAGGTTTGACCTTGCATCTATTTTAAGCAGAGACCAGAATGGTGCACCGATGGAAAATCCACCTATTTTACAGGGACTTGCTTGCGATCCGATTCTCGCAAAAGCAAAGCTGATCGCCGAGGCATGGGATGCCGGTGGTTTATATCAGGTGGGCAGTTTCCCATCCTGGAGCCGTTGGGCAGAGTGGAATGGAAGATACCGTGATGACATGCGCCGCTTCTTAAAGGGCGATGGTGGGATGGCTGGAACCGCGATCACGCGAATTACCGGATCACGAGACTTGTACGATCCGGCACATCGAGGAATCAGTGCATCCGTGAATTTCCTGACGTGCCACGATGGATTTACCTTATATGATCTGTATTCCTATAATATGAAGCACAACGAGAAAAACGGCTGGGGAGATACAGACGGTGATAACAATGGAAACAGTTGGAACTGTGGGGCGGAAGGTGCAACAGACGATCCGGAAATCGAAGGGTTGCGCCGCCGCATGGTAAAAAATGCATTCGCAACATTGATGTGCAGCCGCGGACCGGCGATGTTTTTTGCAGGAGATGAATTCTGCAATACACAGTTTGGAAATAACAACTCTTACTGTCAGGATAATATCACATCTTGGCTGGATTGGAACCGACTGGAAGAATACAAAGAAATCCACGATTTCTTCCGCTATATGATCCGCCTGCGGAAAGATAATGCGATCCTGCGTAAGACTACAAAACCGGCGGCATGTAAACTGCCGGAGATCAGTATCCACAATGGTTTCCCATGGAATGGCGGTACAGATAATAACAGCCGGCTGATCGGTATTATGTATGCAGGGAGAGATGAGAATGATATCCGTGATGATATTGTGTTCTACTGCATGAATGCATATTGGGAAACACTGATCATGCAGCTTCCGGAGCTTCCGATGGGAATGCAGTGGAAAGTCTGTGTGAACACATTTCTTCCATATGAAGATGGAAAAAATGTGGAAGAACAGACAGAGTTTTATTATAAAAAATCATTAAAAGTTCCGCCGAGAACAGTTATAATCCTGACGGCAGAGGAAAGCTAGTAAACAGGATTATGCTTTGCTGGAATCCTCATAATTATTTTTAAGCAGCTGGCTGATAAGGTCGGCTGCGATTTTTTTGTCAGAAGGACGCAGATGACGATAATTATCAAAAACCACCGCTTCCTCTTTGTCGTGGATCCCGTTCCCAATCTGAAGCAGTGCCGACCGGTCTGTTATATAGTCGACGGAAACCTGCAGATAGTCAGCAATTTCGCGTATCACATCATCCGGAACATGAAGATATTTTCCATGCAGATAGCCATTTAGTGTGGTTGGGGAAATGGCGAGATCCTGTGCCATTTTTCGCTGTGTGATTCCGTTTTCCTCCATTAATAAGAGTACACGTTCTTCTTGAATTTTCATTAGTGAGAGCTCCTTTTCGTTAAATTAAAAGGATTTTAGCTCACTTGACTGGTAAATATTGGAAAGTACCGATTTTCTGAATTTATTCTTAAAATCTAAGAAAAAAGACGATGGCTAAATCCAGCCACCGTCTAATGTTATGATTTGACCTGTCAGATATTCATTTCCTTCGGCAAGCGTCAGAACAAGGGAGGCAACCTCCTCCGGCATTCCGAATCTTCCGGCTGGAATTTCATCTGTTAATGCAGCACGTTCTTCTTCGGAAAAGCATGCATTCATCTGTGTGTCGATGCAGCCGCATGCAATGGCGTTTACCTGGATATTGCTTGGTGCAAGTTCCTTGGCAAGACCTCTGGTAAAAGAATTCATTCCTCCCTTGCAGGCGGAATAGGCTACTTCACAGGATGCTCCAACATTTCCCCAGACAGAGGAAATATTAATGATTTTTCCGGATTTTCTGGAAAGCATATGAGGAATCGCCAGTTTACAGGTGGAAAATACGGAAGTGAGATTCACACCCAGAATATGATTCCATTCATCGATCGTCATGTCAGTTAGCAGACCGACATATGAGATCCCGGCATTGTTGACTAACACATCGACACCGTGAAAACGCTGCTCAATATGTGAAAAAAGCTGTGTCACATATTCGAAATCAGAGATGTCACCAATACTTGCAAGGACATCTACGGAATAGTCTCTTTCCAGATCGTTTTTTAAATGTAAAAGTTCTGTTTCACTTTTGGAGCAGGTGATGACAAGGTTATAACCTGCTTTTGCAAAAGCAACAGCGATTGCACGTCCGATACCACGTGACGCACCGGTAATTAGAACTGTTTTTTTCATGCCATTATATCTTTCTTCATAGCTTCCCTATCGTTATCATAGAACTGGGTCAACAGGGCGAGAAGCTTCATTTTGCGGTATTCCTCTTTGCTCACAAGTGGTTGATAGTAAGAGTAACGTCCTTTCTGATAAGAAGCCAGAAAGCCTTTTTTCTTAGCTCTTGCAAGAAAAGTAGATACTGTCTGTGGTTTCCAGGCAGTATGATAGCGCTCGTTTGTCTGAGTCATGACTGCTGCTAAATCTAATTCAGCCTCATTGTTCCAGATAATTGTCATTATCATTTCTTCGCAGGCTGACAATTCTATATTCTTCATAGTGTCATCTCCTTTTTTTGCTTGTCCGATTATTATAGCATATAGCCAGCAGCAAAACAGCCGGAAATTGCTATTATATTATGAATTTTTTGTTAAATTTTATATTTGTAGTATGTTTGGGTGAAATTTTGTGTGAAAGTAATAAAAAAGGATATTGATGTGATATCAATATCCTCTCAGTCAGTCGGAATGACGTGATTCGAACACGCGACCTCTTCGTCCCGAACGAAGCGCTCTACCAAGCTGAGCCACATTCCGATATATTCGGTTGTACGTCCAAAACCGTACTTCGTTATATTAGCATAATTAAATGCAATTGTCTAGAAAAAAATGAATGTTTTTGCGGGTAATTATGTTTACAATTAAATTTGGATGTAGTATTCTTTGATGAGGTGATACATAACGGTCACTGTAAAAAGAATAAATACAGAGAATAGAAAAAGGAGAACTTATGGGAAGAGATGTCATTATTGCCTGTGATTTTAACAGCAAAGAAGAAGTAGTGAGCTTTTTAAGCAAATTTCAGGATGAAAAGCCATTTGTAAAAATCGGAATGGAACTTTTTTACGCAGAAGGACCTGAGATCGTCAGAACAATTAAGAAGATGGGACATAAGATTTTCCTTGATCTGAAATTACATGATATTCCAAATACAGTCAAAAAATCCATGGCAGTATTATCAAACCTTGATGTTGATATGTGCAATGTTCATGCGGCAGGAACCAAAGCGATGATGTCCGCAGCGATTGAGGGACTGACAAGAGCAGACGGAACAAGACCTCTGCTGATCGCTGTGACACAGCTTACCTCTACAAGCGAGGAAGTAATGCAGGAAGAATTGTGGATTGACAAACCGATTGACAAAACAGTGATGCATTATGCAAAAAATACAATGGAAGCAGGGTTAGATGGTGTGGTATGCTCTCCATTAGAGGCAGGAAAAGTACACGAAGTATGTGGAGAAAAATTCCTTACCATCACACCGGGCGTGCGTTTTGCAGACGGAGATGTAGGAGATCAGAAGCGTGTGACAACACCTGCAAAAGCAAAAGAGCTTGGCTCTGATTTTATCGTAGTCGGCAGACCGATCACACAGGCAGCTGATCCGGTAGCGGCATACAGAAGATGTGTTGCTGAGTTTGTTGGCTAGAAAAAGGAAGATTATGGAGAAGAAAAAAGGAATCAGCGGAAGTACCTTAAAAATGATCGCCATCGTCACCATGCTGATCGACCATATCGGCGCTGCTGTGCTGGCAAGACTTCTGATGGTAAACGGGCTGGGAGAACTCGATCAGACCAATACAGATGCGATCATGCAATGGCTCTCTGCGAATGGAGCATTGTATTGGATGTACACGGTCATGCGAATGATCGGACGTGTGGCGTTCCCAATCTTTTGCTTCTTGCTGGTGGAGGGATTTTTGCATACACATGATGTGAAAAAATATGCGATGCGGCTTGGGCTGTTTGCATTGATCTCAGAGATACCGTTCGATCTGGCATTCAGCAGCAAAATACTCGAATTCAATTATCAGAATGTCTTTTTTACACTATTCATTGGTTTGCTGACGATGATTGCTTACCGTGCAGTGGAAGAAAAAGAAGAGTGGAATCAGGCGTTGAAGGTGATCTTGTATATCCTGATCGTGGCAGCAGGAATGGCACTGGCGTATTTTTTAAAGACCGATTATGCCGAAAAAGGTGTATTCTGTATCATGGTCTTATACATTTTCCGCAAGAAAAAAATGTGGCAGATCATCGCAGGATGCGCATCATTCATCTGGGAGACACCGGCGCTGTTCGGCTTTATCCCAATCGCATTTTATAACGGAACCCGCGGCTGGAAGATGAAATATTTCTTCTATATTTTCTATCCGGCACACTTATTGATTTTATATCTGCTTTGCTATTTCATGGGAATCAGCGGATATTCAGCGGTTTAGCTTTTGATAGAAAATGAAATACAAGCTTGACATAATACAAAAGGGGCAGGAATCGTGAATATATATGACACAAATGAATCAGTGGAATTGTACGACAACCGCGGAATTGAAATGGCAAGAAAATGTATACGGAGAGCAAAGAGAGAGTGTGCGCTCAGATATCTGATTTTGCTGTTATTATTTGCGCTTGGTATGGTGGATAAAATACTGTTTCCACAGATAGAAATAAAGCTTTCAAGCTACATCCTTCTTTATGTTATATGCATGTTTTCTATGATGGGGTTTCGCATTTTCCATAATGGAATTGTTGCAAAGCGGATGAAGGATTTTACGCTGCAGGAAAAGCACGATTATAATCTGGTCATCTATCGCGAAAATCATAATAAAAAATTTTTCTTAAAGAGTATAACCCTGCTGACAATGGCCAAGCAGGACATCCTGATGGAAAAACCGTTGGCTGCAAAACAGGCACTTTCCCAGATTGCAGTAGAAAGTCTGGGAAAAAATGTATTGAAGACCTATTATTTTCTGCTTGCAGCAGCATCATTTCGTGCGAGGGAGGATAGCTGGCAGATCGAACTGGAGCATTGCGCTGCGGTGCCTTCTAAGACCGTTAAGCTGTCGGATGATGAATTACAGGAGATTTTCAGAAGCGGGGATCAGACCAGGCTGATGGACACTGTAAAAACGTGGGAGATCATGGCAGAACAGGACACAAAAACAGAGCCATATCTGAATCTTTGGTTTGGAATATTGATGGCTGCAACTGCCGTCGGTTATGGAATCTGGACATTTGTTGTGGGAAGTTCAGATAGTTATTATAATTTTATGCTTATTGGGGCAACGCTGCTTTTAGTGGGCTTGTGGATTTTAGTTAGTGTAAGGATTGTTTATCTTCTGAGACGTTCCCAAAATAATGGGAAGGGACTAGGAAAAAAGAAGGGAATAAGATTTTTAACTATTTTTATCCTCGTGCTGATGTGGTGCTTTATTATAGGATTGAGTCTTGTGATTTTTGTGGGTGCAGGGAGTGATATACATACACAATGGAAAGCAGTGAAGACGGGGAAGCAGCAGGAAAGCCAGGATGAAACATATCATAATGGCACAGAGATTTCCACAGAAACTGACATAAAAAATCAGAGCACTGAAAATACAGAGACAGTATCAGAAATAATAGAAGATACAGACCTTAAACCAGATCAGAACAATGAAGTGAAATCAGGACCGATCACAGACAGTGAGTATGCGTCTTTCCGGATTACAGCAGATGCATCTTCGGTGGAAGGCTTTGATGTGTTTGATGATTATGCTGAGACAATGGAAAAGAATTTCATTGGCACATGGTATTGTCCGAGCTGGGGCATGGCGTTCCGTATTCAGGAAGACGGTGCTTATATTTATACATTAGAATCTGGAAATACAGGATTTTGTAATCAGGAACCATATGTATGGGAACTGACAGACCGCTCCCAACAGGGGCTATGCCCAAGACTCAGCTTTTATTATGATGATAGCAAGGCTGGAGATATGTTTACATGCTATGTAGCAGGCTGTACAGATGATTATTTCTGGTGTAATCTGCAGGAGATGGTCTGGTACAGGCAATAGGCGTAAATTTGCGGATGAATTGAGAGTAAAAAGGAGGGCAGCATTTCCACTTCCGAAATGCTGCCCATATATTTTAACCCTGTGGATACGGGAGAAAACGGAACCCGCGGCTGGAAGATGAAATATTTCTTCTACATCTTCTATCCGGCACATTTACTGATTTTATATCTGATCTGTTATTTCATGGGAATCAGCGGATATTCGGCGGTTTAAAATGTGGAATGCTTAAAAGTTTTATAAGAAATTATGCGGCAGATTATTAAGAATGATTAAGAAAAGCTTGATTGAATCACTGGCTCTCTTTTTGTAACATAAATTTAAAGTACTGAATGATTACAAAAAGAAAGCCGGGGATGAAAAATGAGTCAGAGAGAAAACGTAAATCCGAGAAGGGAACAGGATCACAGAAAAAACAGCAGAAGATATCAGAAAAGAGCGGCAGCGAGAAGGCGGCGCAACACGATTTTTATCATGGAGATCGTGTTGCTGCTTATTCTTGCGGTGGTTCTTTTTTTTATGTCAAAATTAAGCAAAATTGAGAAAACAAAGCTGGATATGGACAAGATTGAGGTCAATGAGGATATTTCGCAGGAATCCCAGAAAATTATGAAGGGTTACCAGACCATTGCGATGTTTGGTCTGGACAATCGCTCCAATGGAAATTTGTCGCAGGGGCGGAGCGATGTCATTATGCTTGCCAATATTAATAATGATACAAAAGAGGTAAAATTGGTTTCTGTCTACCGCGACACTTATTTGGATACCGGAGATGGAATTTTCCAGAAATGCAATGCCGCCTACGCTAAGGGTGGACCGGAGCAGGCGATATCCATGCTAAATGTAAACCTTGATTTAAACATTACAGATTATGTGACAGTCGACTTCAACTCGATCATCGAATGCGTCGATTTACTTGGCGGTGTGGACATGGAGATCACAGATGATGAGGCGTCTCTCATGACCGGATATATCCGGGAGTTAAACGAATTGACCGGAAATAAGGCCGAGAATCTTACGCAGGGAGGCACATATACTTTAAACGGTGTGCAGGCATGTGCATATGCGAGAATCCGATATGGAGGCGGTGATGATTACCGCAGAACAGAGCGTCAGCGTACGGTTTTGACCGCGATGGTGAAAAAAGCACAGCAGTCCGATCTTACAACCGTAAATAAGCTCATCAATGAGGTATGTGGTGATATCCAGACCAGTTTTTCAAATGCAGAACTGTTAGCGCTTGCGTCACAGGTTTTCCAATATTCCATTGGAGACACCACAGGATTTCCATTTACCAAGACAACTAGGGTTTTGAGCAAAAAAACAGGTGATGTCGTGATACCGTGTGATCTGAGCGACAATGTAAAAGAACTGCATATCTTTTTGTATGAGGACAGTGCTTACACCGCTTCCGATACCGTGAAACAGAACAGTGAAAAAATCGTGTCAGATACCGGATTTAAATCCGGCGACGGACATTAAAAAGGAGGGCAGCATTTCGAACTTTACGAAATGCTGCCCATATATATTTTAACCCTGTAGACATTGGAAAAAATAATGTCCACAGGAATTGTATTTAGACGGAACTGTTCCAACCCCAAACTGCTTTGAAACCGGCAGCTCCTTTTGATGATTTTATATTAAAGGAAATTTGTGACAGAAATTTCCTTTAATATAAAATCATCAAAAGAAAGTGAAGAATCTCTTAAGCAGTTCTATGATATTTATAAACTGGGTATCAGTTTTTTTCATAACAAATCTGTGGAAATGCTTGCACAAATTGCCCGAAAATGGTAACTTAGTTTTGAAGATTAAGCAGGGTGGCTTTATAAGCCGCCCTATTCTGTTATAGAAAGCAGGGAGACAAAATCCTCTGCTCCTGTAAGGACAGTCGCATTTGCTCCGCAAACAAGGAGGATTATGAATAAATTTGTCTTACGTCAATCATTATTATTACTTTTAACTGCGACCATCTGGGGCGTGGCATTTGTTGCACAGAGTGTCGGCATGGATTATGTTGGTCCGTTTACTTTTAATGCGGTGCGCTGTCTGATCGGTGGAGTGGTATTGCTGCCGTGTATTGCCATTTTAAACAAATTTAACCGTAAAAACGGTGTCGAGTGCATGGAAGACGAGACTGGCAAAGAAGTAAAAAGCAGTCCGCAAAGTCAGAAAACACTTGTGATTGGTGGCATTGCCTGTGGCGTTTTACTGTGCGTGGCAAGCAACCTGCAGCAGTTTGGAATCATGTATACAAGCGTTGGAAAAGCCGGATTTATCACAGCCATGTATATCGTGATTGTTCCGGTACTTGGCATTTTCCTGCGAAAAAAAGTGGGTGCAAAAATCTGGTGCGGTGTCGGAATCGCGGTAGTCGGATTGTACCTCTTATGTATGACGGAAAGCGGATTTTCTATTCAAAAGGGAGATCTTTTATTAATGCTTTGTGCGCTGGTATTTTCAATGCATATTTTAGTGATCGATTATTTTTCCCCGAAAGTGGACGGAGTGAAAATGTCGTGCATACAATTTTTTACCTGTGGAATCCTGTCTGGTGTAGGAATGTTTTTGACGGAACATCCGCAAATGTCTGATATTCTTGCAGCATGGATGCCGATTTTGTACGCAGGTGTCATGTCCTGCGGTGTGGCATATACGCTGCAGATTGTCGGACAGAAGGGAATGAATCCGACCGTTGCATCGTTGATCCTCAGCATGGAATCTGTAATCTCTGTGATCGCGGGCTGGCTGATTTTACATCAGACGCTTTCGACCAAAGAACTTAT
>OHUI01000869.1_pt1 | contig 12969 bp, 11 predicted proteins | sample 1579231 | NCBI WGS metagenome assembly OHUI01 (sample SAMEA3882509, study PRJEB24775) | human gut metagenome | biome: human-associated habitat; feature: intestine environment; material: feces | place: Netherlands | collected 2009/2010 | reverse complement strand
GATTGGCCTGGTATTCTGTATTATCCGTCATATTGTAGAGTGTATCATCTTGCATTGGAGCCATTTTCAGCTGGGAACGATGCAGGATGATATGCCCTAATTCATGGGCGGCAACGATCATCTTTTCTTCTTCTGAAAGGAAACTGCTGATCATGACATAGATCGTCTTGCAGCTCATAAAACAATATCCTTTCAGTGTCTTATATCTGGAAGTTTCCCCGACAACAATGTTCATCTGATCCATGATCTCAAATGGATCTCGGGTTCCATATTTCTTGATTAATTTCTTTGTTTCTGTATATATGTAAGTGTTTCTCAAATAAATCACCTCAAAAGTAAAAAATAAAAGGGCAGAAATATCCTTGTAACTATAAGGTAACAGATTAGGTGTACAATAATCCCGCCTTCTATTATTTTTCCTCTTGGTTTTTCAGATATTTTTTCGGTGTAAATTTCTTTGCACGTCTTTTGGAATCCAGATAAAGGCTCTGGATCTCATCCATAAAAGCTATTTTATCTTCGTCTGTCAGTGATCCACCGGCAAACATAGCTGCAGCCTGTTCCAGAATCTGCTGAGCCTGTCTGGCACCACGGTTACCAAACTGTTCGGATGCTTCTGTGATAAAAGCTTCATTCTCACTCATGAGATAAGAAACGTCACACTGTAATGCATCTGCCAGTTTCTGATACAGAACATTTTGTTTTGGAAAACGTCCTTCTACTTCCCAGGATCGAATGGTCCTATATGAAACACCAACCATGCTGGCCAGTTCCTGCTGACTCATCTTTTTTTCTTTTCTTAATGATCTTACTTTTTCACCGAATGTCATAAACATACCTCTTTCTAAGCCTTGTCTTATAAGTTTCATTAGCCGCTTCAAGGCAAAACGGGAAATGTGTCTCCTAAAAAATAAAAATTAATCTTGACAAAGGGAAATATCTCTCCTATAATGTGAATCACAGATAAGGGAAACATCTTTCCTATAAGATACACAATATTTCCTCTTTTGTCAATGGATATGTGAAATGAATTTCCTGTAATTCAATGAAAACAGGAAGGATAGACAATCATTGATAGTCAAAATGGGATACATGTTACAAAAAGAGGAAAGACGTATGGGAGGTGACAATGTGAGTCAGGATCAGACTTCTATTATCTGTATTGATCTGAAGTCCTTTTATGCTTCTGTAGAATGCGTAGAACGTGGACTGGATCCGTTTAAAGCAAACCTGGTGGTTGCAGATCCGACCAGATCAAAGTCAACAATCTGCCTGGCAATCACTCCGGCTATGAAGTCTCTTGGCATCAAGAACCGGTGCCGGATCCATGAGATACCGGATTGTGTGAAGTACGTTACAGCCATGCCGAGGATGCAGCTGTACATGGATTATTCCGCAAAGATCTATGGAATCTATCTGCGGTACGTCTCAAAAGAAGATATCCATGTGTACAGTGTCGATGAGTGTTTTATTGATGTGACAAACTATCTGCAGCTTTATCATCTCACTGCAAAAGAAATGGCGGTAAAGCTTATGCAGGAGGTTATGGAGGAAACAGGTATCACTGCAACCGCTGGTGTGGGAACCAATCTGTATCTTGCTAAGATCGCAATGGATATCGTAGCAAAGCATGTGGATGACCATATTGGAATCCTGGATGAATTCTCTTACAGAGAGCAGCTATGGGATCATAAACCATTAAGTGACTTCTGGAGGATTGGATCCCGGACTGAAAAAAAACTAGCCGGTTATGGAATCCATACAATGGGCGATATTGCAATGGCTTCTTTAAGATCCGAAGACTGGCTGTATAAGATGTTTGGGATTGATGCAGAGCTGTTGATCGATCATGCATGGGGTTATGAAACATGCCGGATGAGTGACATCAAGAACTATCATTCGGAGGAACACAGCCTTTCAAATGGTCAGGTGCTGATGCGAAATTATTCTTTTGACGAAGCACTTGTGATCGTAAGGGAAATGACAGATAATCTGGTCCTGGATCTGTTTGAAAAAGGACTGGTAACAAGCTCTCTCACCTTATGGATCGCCTATGACCACAGGTATGAGCATGAGGCATCCAAAGGAACCGTAAAACTCGAAAGAGAAAGTAACAGTTCCAAAAAGATCATAGATGCAGTGGAAGATTTATATCTCAGGATTGCAGACAGATATACCGGAATCCGAAGAATCGAGGTGTGTGCGAACAGGGTTGCTCCTGAAAGTTATGTGCAGTACAGCCTGTTTGATGATCCCAAACAGACCGATAAGGAACGGCATTTACAGGAAGCAGTATTGAATGTAAAGCAGCGTTATGGAAAGAATGCGATCATGCGGGGATCCAACCTGCTAGAGTGTTCTACTTATAGAGAACGCAACGAGCAAATAGGTGGTCACCGTGCTTAGAGGAGGTGCAAAAAGTGCTGGCAAGTGCATATCAACCGTATTTATATTTACCAAGACCGGTTTCCAGGAGACATCCCATGGATGTAGGACGCAGGGCAAAACAGTTTGCTCCATTTGCGGCACTTCGTGGACTGGATGAAACGATCCGGCAACAGGAAATCATTTACGAACCAAAAAGAGATTTATCTGAGGAAAAGAAAAATGAGTTGGATATGAAATTAAGGATCCTGGCATATGGAATGAAGATACAGGCAACTTATTTTCAAAAGTCATGGAAGAATCCATTAATTGGTCAGTACCATACATTATCTGGAACCGTAGAATTTTTTGATCCATCAGTCCACTTACGGATTGATGATACCGAGATTCAGATCCAGGACATCTGTGATCTGACTGGTGATGTATTTGAAACTATTGAAATATCATGTTAATTAATCACAGCGGAATTTTTTATACCGGAAAGAGTGTGTGGTAGCTGGTGGAAGGATAAAAAAGGATGCACAGATCGACAAAGCAGATCTGATCAGAATAAAAATCGTGCTGTTCGTGCAGCTTTGGCACTTACGGAATGGATGGCATGATGCTCATAAGGCGGATTTGATTTCCCTTTGGTCCGTTGAGTAATAAATGGAGAAATATCTTATTGCTTAAAGGAGGAAGCCTATATGGGATCAGGTGCTATTAAATGGCATGTACACTGCTCTGTATGCGGAGCATTTATTGAAAAGAGCGCACAAAGCGATTCAGAAGTGGAGTGCAAAAAATGTCGCAGTACATTGGAGATATTTGTAAAGGATGATATGGTGTCGGTTCGTCCGATCCACATCAGAGATGAACAATTAAAGTCCAGGATGCGGACGTATTCCCGAAAGATGATGAATCAGGGATCATAACAGAATAGAATGAGCTGTCTGTAGTAAGCGTTGGATTTGGCAAGAACCATCAAGAACGCACCAGACAGCAAGAGTTTGTCAAGGAGCTGAACCTGACTGGAATCACTAAGAGCCCGGCAAAACATTTACGGATACACTGCAAGATCAGAAGTATTTTCTGGTTTTGGAGATTGTTGAAGTATTTGTTTTGTCGGGCTTTTTTGACGTATTTCGAAAAATTTTTAAATTTTTTTGTCGTACCCCACTGTAAAACAGGCTCTCAGCGTTTCGTTATATAGAGGTTGAATTCTTTTTTGCAAAAATAATTGTAAATAGAGATTTTGATAATATGACACAAAGGAGGAAGCAAAGATGACTGAAATCGAATACCAGGAATTTGTAAGGCGTTGTCCTTATGATGCTATGGGCGATTATTCCATGTTTCGCAAACAGCAAACAGAGAATAAATCAGAGTGCATTCAGTGCAAATCCCAAAATGAGCAGTAATCTAACATACTAATTATGTAAGCAGATTATGCGTTATCAAGGAGTCGCGGACTCCCGTTCAAAAAAAACGGGTGAGTTCGTGACCTCTTGCGCTGCAGTTCTTTATGTCTGTGCAGAAATTTCATAAAAGATGGAAAGAACCACCCGGAGCCGAAAGGCAGAAAGGTGGTCATTATGTTGACATTAAAAGAACTGAAGAAAATCGTGAAGGTTGCTGATATGGAGAAAAGAATCCCAAGCGTGAAATCCTTGAAAGAACACAAAGTTGTAGTAAAAGAAATGATCAATGCAGATACAACGATCTCTGTTTATGATCACGGATATGTGCTTTATACAGCGGGAAATCAATCAACCGTATTTCCGCTTCATAGTTGTGATGACTATGAATATGTGAGTGTAACTGGCGATAACAAGGAATTCAATAAAGAGTTCTTTGATAATGAAAACTGGTATATCCGTCTGCTGATGGAGGCTGAAGACCGTATGGCATACAGCCAGAGCAAAATCAGCACCAATCATGGTGTATTTTCTAACAGCGATGTTACAGATGATGCGGAGATTATGAGAGGATCTTCAAAAGATTTTGTTGACGATGTTATCGACAGAGAAATTCTGCATGCGCTGATCAAGGAATTGACAGAGAGGCAAAAGATGGTACTCAATCTGGTTTATTTCGAGGAAATGCGTCAGCAGGATGTTGCAGATTATCTGGGAATCAAACAGCAGAGTGTAAATGACCTCCTGAACAGGGCATTAAAAACGATGAAAAAAAAGGCGGAAAACGAAGAATTTTAAAAAAATTTCAAAAAAATTGAATTAGACCACTGTAAAACAGGCTCTGAGCGTTTCGTTATATGAAGGGTTTGCATAGAACACCTTCATGTACCTTGAAAAATGAATAGCCTGCCCGGAGTGATATTCGGTTTGAACATGCATAGAGCGAAAAGCTGCGTGTCTGCCAGAAGAAAACGTATCAGAGATGGAAACTGATATAGGAACGGATCCGGGAAAGAAAACAGGAAAACGCTTAAATCTTAAATCAAAATAAAATGTCTGAATCTGAAAAGAGGATGACAGTAGAAATCATGTGGCGGTATTTGTGACAAACAGGTACCGCCATATATTTGTGCTGTTATCTCAGCTTGTGCTGACTGTCCCAAATAGCGCAAATTTCAGGAAAGGAGGCGATCATCTTCGTATAAAAGATAATATGCAGAAACTAACAGATAACCATACACAAAAGAATCAGAAAGGAAGGATTTAAGAGAATGAACGTGAAAAAGAAAGCACGCAGGGTGATGTCCGGTTTACTGACTGCAGTAACGGTTCTATCGACGGTACTCTCTCCCGCAGTTGCCTATGCTTCTGATGATGCCGGATCTGTAAAAAAGATTCCGTATTATGAGGAGATCAAGGATCAGTTGGATGAAGATGAAGTGGTAACTGCAAAGGATTATGAGATCAAGGTTGGAGACAATTTCGATGTAAAGAGTGATTATACCGGTCTTACGATCCAGGATGACAGCAAAGTAAAAGTTACATTTCAGGAAGCAAAAGATACGGACGGGAATGACTTTTCTACCGATTATGCCAATTCCTATAAGGCAGTCTATTATGTAGAACCACAGACAACGGATCACCCAACCTACCAGATCAATCGAAAGATCGTGGTAAAAGAAGCGGATCAACAGAAAGATTCGCAGTCAGAAAGTTCTTCTGATCAGGATGCTGGTTCTTCCGATAAGACAGAAACAGAGGATTCTGAGGCTGACTCGTCTACAGAGGAAACTGATGCTGCTGACACGGAGAGCAAAACAGAACTGACAGAAAAAGAATTTGATGCAGAAATCGAAGCAACGGAGGATCAGGAGACCGTTGATCCGGAAACAGGGATCACACTCTCAGAGGTTATGCAGGAAGCTGTTGACCAGGAAGTTGCTCTTGCAGATCTTGAAGCAGGCGAAAGTATTACTTTTGATATGCCAATGATGCTTGCTTCCGGTGAAACAGGAACAAAATCAGTCACAGTTACAGCCGGCTCCTGGTACTATTACGCAGACTATGGATTAGGTTCTTATCTGACTTGTCCATATTATGTGAAATGGGGAAGCATCAATGCGACAGCATACTGTGTTGAACCATCGAAAAAAGGACCGGGAAATGGAACTTATACGATCCAGAAACTTGCCGATGGAAAGACACTTGCAAAGGTCTGCTATTACGGAACAAAAGCAAGTGATGAGAATGGTTTCTTCGATGAGAAACATCCGGATTTTCCGGCAGGAAAGAGATTCATCATTACCCATCTTGCAGCAGCTTATGCAAATGGATCCAGTGACTGGGCATCCGGAACCAATGCAACAGGAAAGAACCTGGCAATGGAACTTTACAATTATTGTGTAAATATGCCGGACATTCCGTCTGTAGATATGAGCTTTTCCGAATCTAATGTAAAGGCTTATGTGGAAGGAAACAGCCAGCGAACAAGCGTGATCACATTCAAAGCAGATAAACTGCAGACAATCACATTTAAGTTGCCAAGCGGTGTAAAGCTTGTAAATGTGACAACCGGTAAAACAAGTGCTGCAGGAGCAAGTGTAGAAATCAGTGGAGGTACACAGTTTTATCTGACAGCACCACTTGATCAGGCAGAGAGCGTCAGTGCTACATTTTCTTCTCGGATGAAGGGAAGCATTGATAAAGAATACTCTGCTTACAAGATTGTAACAGGATCCGGAACACAGGACCTGGCTCTTGTTTTCGGTGAAGGTGTCGGAAATGAGAAATATGTGGATTTTAAAGTAACCTGGACAAAAGAATGCAAAGTATCCATTGTAAAGAAAGATCAGGATACAGGAAATGCACTGGCTGGTGCAGTGTACGGGATCTATTCCGATGCTGCATGTACAAAGCTGATCGCAGAGATGCCTGCAACTGATCAGAATGGTGCTTCACAGCTCACAATGGAAAAGACACAGGAAGTTGTTTATCTGAAAGAAATCTCTGTTCCAACAGGGTATCAGATCGATACAAAGTCTTATAATGTGACTCTTGCTATCGGAAAGACAACGACCAAAAATGTAACAGACAAACGTGTAAATGCAAAGCTCAACATTGCAAAACAGGATGCTGAGACAGGCAATGAAGCCCAGGGTGATGCAACACTGGAAGGTGCGGTATATGGTCTTTATGCAAGGGAAGATATTGTTCATCCGGATGGAAGAACCGGAACAATCCATAAGAAAGACAGCCTGATCACATCCCTGACAACGGATAAGAATGGCGAAGCTTCTGTATCGGATCTCTATCTTGGAAAGTATTATCTGAAAGAGCTTAGTGCTCCGGTGGGATACGTACTGGATCCGACAGAACATGAGGTGGACTGTACTTACGAAGGTGCTACTGTTCCGACAGTAGAAAGAACTTCTGTATGTAAAGAAACTGTCATCAAACAGCCATTTCAGATCATCAAGGCAGCAAACAACGGGAAGACCGATGCAGATCTTCTGCAGGGAGTTGGTTTTTCAGCATGGCTTGTCAGTGATCTGAAAGTAAAAGCAGATGGAAGTTATGATTTTGACTCAGCCAGACCAGTTGTACTGACTGCAGATGGCCAGGCAGAAATGTTTACCGATGAAAAAGGATATGCAAGATCGATTCCGCTTCCATATGGAACTTATGTGGTAAGAGAAACCACAAGCAAACACAACTATGCACCGGTTGATGATTTTGTAGTGAAGATCACAGAGAATCATCCGGATACACCGCAGACATGGCGAGTGCTGCTGGATAAAGAATTCAAAGCAAAATTAAAGATCATCAAAAAGGATGCAGAAACACAGAAATCTGTACTCCTGGCAAATACAGAATTCAAGGTATATGACCTGGATAACCAGAAATATGTGGAACAGACAACATCCTATCCGAAGCCAACGGTACACAAATCCTATTTCACAAATGAGGAAGGATACCTGGTACTGCCAAAGAATCTGAAACCTGGCAACTACCGGATTGAGGAAGTGACGGCACCCGATGGGTACACAATATCCAAAAACTATGTGACAGTTGCAGTTGATACAGATACTGCTTATCTGACCGATCCTGTCACAGGAGATGCAGTCATTGATGTGGAATATACCAATGCCCCGGTCAAAGGTCAGTTAAAGATCTATAAACAGGGTGAAGTGTTAAAGGGATTTGATAAGGACTTCCAGTATGAAATGGCTGGACTTGCAGGTGCTGAATTTGAAGTCTATGCGGCAGAGGATATCTATACTGCCGATCATCAGGTAGATGCAGATGGACAGAGAATTCTGTATTTTGCAAAGGATGCACTGGTAGCAACCGTCACAACGGATGAAGATGGTTATGCAACCGTAAAGAATCTTCCACTTGGCAGATACTATGTCAAAGAGAAGAATGCACCGGACACTTATGTGTTAAATACTGTGCCGGAAAATGTCGAATTTGCTTATGCGGATCAGGATACTGCAGTGATCGAGAAAGAAATCTCTGTCACAGATGAACGACAGAAAGTGTCGATTACGGTCGAAAAACAGGATGCTGAGACAGGCAATACAGTAGCCGGAGCAGTGTTCGGTATTTACAATGCAAAAGACATTCAGACGAAAGATGGAAAAGTGATCGTCAAAGCAGATACTCTTTTACAGGAAATGACTTCTGATGAAAAAGGTCAGGCAGCATGTACACTGGATCTTCCACTTGGAAGCTATTATGTAAAAGAACTGAAAGCACCAGATGGATTCGTATCTTCGGATGAAGTACTGAGATTTGATGCTTCTTATCAGGGGCAGGATGTACAGACAGTAACATTAAAATCCGTAAAGAAGAACCAGCCGACAACTGTTGAGATCACAAAATCAGATGCAACAACCGGTGTAGAACTGGATGGAGCTTATCTGAAAGTAACGGATAAAGATGGAAATGTAGTAGATAGCTGGACATCTTCCAAAGATGCACCGCATGTGATCAAATATCTGAAAGTGGGTGAGACTTATACCCTACATGAAGAGTTTGCACCGCATGGTTATCTGGTAGCCAATGATGTGACATTCACAGTCAAAGATACCGGAGAGGTTCAGAAAGTGGAAATGAAGGACGAGGTACCGGTTGGTGAACTGATCATCAACAAAAAAGGAGAATTCCTGGATTCTGTTACACTGGCCGATAAGGTCAAAGGTGTGGTGGAACACATTTTCAACTATGTAACCGGAAAGCTGACAGATGTTACGTTTGAAGTCTATGCTGAGGAAGACATTAAGGCTGCCGATGGCGTCAGTGACGATTACTATAAAAAGGATGAACTGATTGCAACGATCAAGACAGATGAAACCGGTATTGCAAAACTGGAAAATCTTCCACTTGGGAAATACTACGTGAAGGAAACAGGAACTGCTTACGGTCATGTGCTGGATGGTGAGATCCGTCATGTAGATCTGACTTACGTGGATCAGAATACACCAGTTGTAGTCTATGACAAAGACTGGCAGAACAACCGTCAGAGAGTAGAAGTCAGTGTACTTAAGAAAGAAAAAGATTCTGACCGTACATTGGAAGGCGCTATCTTTGGATTATTTGCCAAAGATGACATTAAGTCTGAGACAACTGGTAAAGTCCTGATCGAAGCCGATGAGATCATTGAGCTGAAATCTACGGATGAAGAAGGAAAGATCACATTTGTTGCAGATCTTCCAATAGGAGCAACTTACTATGTAAAAGAGCTCTATGCACCGGACGGATTCGTAACCAACGATGAAGGAAAAGAATTTACGTTTGAGTATGCAGGTGAGGATCAGCCGACTGTAACCTATGATTTTACCTTTGAGAATCAGCCAACCATTGTAGAATTTACCAAATCCAGTCTGACAACCGGAAAAGAACTTCCAGGATGTAAGCTGAAAGTGGTAGATGCTGATGGAAATATCGTGGATGAATGGACTTCCGGTAAAGAAGCACATGTGATCCGTGAGCTGACTGTCGGAAAAGAATACACACTGGTTGAAACAAAACCTGCTGATGGTTACGTGACAGCTGAAAGCGTGAAGTTCACGATCAAAGATACTGCCGATGTGCAGAAAGTTGAGATGAAGGATGATGTAACGAAGGTGAAAATCTCCAAACAGGATATCGCCGGAAAAGAACTTCCGGGAGCGAAACTCACAATCCTTGATCAGGATGGAAAAGTTGTGGAAAGCTGGACCAGTACAGAGAAAGCACATTACATCGAAATGCTTCCGATCGGAAAATACACTCTCCGTGAAGAAACAGCACCGGATGGCTATCTGGTTGCAAAAGATGTGGAATTCGAAGTAAAGGATACCAGTGTAGTACAGCATGTAACCATGGTGGATGAGGAAAAACCGGCAGAAAAGACACCGGAAGGTGGAAAACCTGTCAGTGATTCACCAAAGACTGGGGATAACACCAATCTGTGGCTGTGGTTTATGCTTCTCGGCATTGGTGCGACTGGTACAGGAGCCCTTGCATTTATGAGAAAAAAGAAACACTAATTAAATAAGAATGAGCGTTCATGGAAACCGAAAGGAATCTGTGGACGCTTTTTTAGATGGGAGAAACCATGAGAAATATCATTATTTTTGTTGCTCTTCTGGGAGCAGCGGCAATATTTACAGTTTTGTATTGTCTCATTGCTGCCGGAAGTCAGGCAGAGAAAAAACTGACAGAAATCATGAGAAAAGAGGAAGAACAGAATGAAGACTAATAAAGATCTGATCATAGAACCAAATGCAGCTATTGAGGGAAGAAAGTACAGCGAAGAAAAGCCATGGTCCTGCAAGTACTGTTACTGGTGGGGAGGCAAAAAGAAAGGCTGTAGCTTGAAACAGTGCCACTATCTGCTTCCGGAAAAGAAAAAAGCAGTAAAAACAACACCATGTGGTGGCTGTCCGTATGGAAAACATGTTCCATGCATCGGATATTGTATTGCCCGTCTTTATTCTGAGATGAAAGGAAAGAAAGGACGTGGGTAATTGCAGGAAGAAGTAAATCAGAAAGTGATCAGCCTGAGCATCCAGGGAGTCAAGATCACTGCCAGTGTGCTAAAAGCAGCCCTTCGGAAGTTCCTGGAAATGGACAACCGCAGGAAACAGAAAGCAACGCAGGTGAAAATGGCTGAAAAGACCGGACGGGCTCAGGAGAAAGGAAGGGAAAAAGCCCGAAAAAAGATTGAAAAGAAAAAGCCACATGGAAAGCAGACCATCAAGCAGCTGAATGCACAGGGAGTACAGCTTTCCAACATAAAGATCACAGATGAAAATATCAAATCCTTTGACCGTGTGGCAAGAAAGTACGGGATTGATTACAGCCTGAAAAAAGAAGTCGGTGCTGATCCACCAAAATATCTGGTCTTCTTTAAGGCTAAAGATGTGGATGTGATGACAGCGGCTTTCCGGGAATATGCCGGAGTAGAACTGAAAAAGAAACAGGCGAAGAAACCATCCGTCAGAAAGAAACTGCAGAAATCTGTAGAAAGAAAAGCAAAGCACCGCCAGCGTGTGAAGCAGAGACAAAAATCCAGAGGTCAGGAACGATGATCCGGGAAAAATTACAGAAGATCCAGGTCAAACGACTGGTGATCTTAAATCTCCCATATTTCTTTATCTTCTATGTAGCAGATAAAGGATCCTGGCTGTACCGGCATTGCCTGGGAGAAAGCATGGTCCAGAGACTTGGCGTGATGTTAGTCAATTTCCGACTGGCATTTTTAAGCTGGCTGCCAAGTATCGCTTTGCAGGATCTTACAGTAGGTGTTCTGGTTGCAGGTGCATTAAAACTGGTGGTCTACTATCGTTCTAAAAATGCAAAGAAGTTCCGACAAGGTGTGGAGTATGGATCTGCAAGATGGGGAAATAGAAAAGATATCGAACCCTTCATGGATCCGGTCTTTGAAAACAATGTCATCCTCACAGAAACGGAACGTCTGACCATGAACAGCAGACCAAAAGCACCAAAGTATGCCCGAAATAAGAATGTGATCGTCATCGGTGGTTCCGGATCTGGTAAGACAAGATTCTATGTGAAGCCCAACCTTATGCAGATGACGGACCACGTATCCTATGTGGTCACTGATCCAAAGGGTACGATCATCGTTGAATGCGGGAAGATGCTGGTAAATGGAGGATACCGGATCAAGGTATTAAATACGATCAACTTTAAAAAGTCCATGCATTACAATCCGTTCCATTATATCCGGAGTGAAAAAGACATCTTAAAGCTGGTCAATACCATTATCGCAAATACCAAGGGTGAGGGCGAAAAATCAACGGAAGATTTCTGGGTCAAGGCCGAACGTCTTTTGTATTCTGCACTGATCGGATACATCTGGTATGAGGCACCAGAGGAAGAACAGAACTTTTCTACTCTGTTGGAATTTATCAATGCCAGTGAGACCAGGGAGGATGATGAAGAATTTAAAAATGCAGTGGATGAATTGTTTGAAGAACTGGAAGCAGAAAATCCGGAACACTTTGCAGTAAGGCAATATCGCAAGTACAAGCTTGCTGCCGGCAAAACCGCGAAGTCGATTTTGATTTCCTGTGGTGCCAGACTTGCACCATTTGATATTCAGGAGCTAAGAGAAATCATGTCCTATGACGAAATGGAACTGGATATGATCGGCGATCAGAGAACAGCCATGTTTGTCATCATCAGTGATACCGATGACACATTCAACTTTGCGTAAAAAGGCTGACATGCTTTTCATGCCGGATGCTTTGAATTTGGCAGTGAGAATGTACTGCTCATCATTGCTGAGATAAAATTGCACCGGATTGGTGCGTTTTCTGTTTGCCATTTCTTTAACTCCTTTCTGATTTTGGGTACAAAAAAACTGCTGTAAAATGTTCGATGTTTTACAACAGTTTGTTTCAAAGTGTATTCAATTTTTGGATAAAGCTATCCAAGAAAAATTGTAGCAAAATTACAGAAGAAGGTCAATGATTTTGCTGTGAAAAATGGCTCAAAAAAATAAGAGGGTTAGGGATACTTCCCTATGGAAATTTACGGGTTGTGCATGGGGCATAAGAGTAAATTTCAGCCCATGTGTCATGACATGGGCAGTGCTTGCTAAGGTTGTTTTTTGCCACTCCCAAAGGGTGTGGCGGATAGTAAATGTGGATAGTAAAGTAATAATATCAATATGACG
>OHUI01000839.1_pt1 | contig 13512 bp, 13 predicted proteins | sample 1579231 | NCBI WGS metagenome assembly OHUI01 (sample SAMEA3882509, study PRJEB24775) | human gut metagenome | biome: human-associated habitat; feature: intestine environment; material: feces | place: Netherlands | collected 2009/2010 | reverse complement strand
AAAAACGCCTCGCGGAACGTTACCAGTGAACAGTAATGGGAAAAAGATCACTGTTGACTCTGCAGACAGTAACAGAAAAAAGTAATACTTCAGAGTGAAAATGTGAATATTGTTATAAAAAAATCCCGCGACAGTTATATATACTGCCACGGGATGCACTTTTTTAGTTCAAATGCCAGATATCTTTATTATACTGCTCAATAGTTCTGTCAGAAGAGAAGAATCCGGCTTCTCCGATATTTACGAGCATTTTCTTTGCCCAGCTGCTGCGGTCTTCATAATCCGCAAATACCTGATCTTTAACTTTAATATAATCTTTGAGATCCAGCAAAGTCATAAACCAGTCTTTATTCAAAAGCTCGTTATAGAAGTTTCTCAGATGTTCCTCTTTACCAAGCTTCAGCATCGGCTCGCTGACAATAAAATCTACATACTTTTTAATATCAGCATCTCCCTCATAAATTGCTCTGGAATTGTAATCCATCTTCTCATAATGCTTGATAATTTCATCACTGGACTCACCAAAGATATAAATATTATCCTTGCCAACCAGATCGCTGATCTCAACATTTGCTCCGTCCATAGTACCAAGAGTAATAGCACCATTCAGCATAAACTTCATGTTTCCGGTACCGCTTGCCTCCTTGGAAGCCAGGGAAATCTGCTCGGAAATATCGCAGGCAGGGATCAGTTTTTCAGCAGCACTTACATTGTAGTTTTCCACCATAACAAGCTTCATATAAGGTGCTACGTCCGGATCATTCTGAATCAGGGTTTCCAGAGTCAGAAGCAGATGAATGATATCTTTTGCAATGTAATAAGCAGGAGCTGCTTTTGCACCAAAGATGAAAGTAATCGGTCTTTCCGGTTTCTTTCCGTCTTTGATTTCCAGATACTTATAAATAATATAAAGAGCATTTAACTGCTGACGTTTATACTCATGAAGTCTCTTGATCTGGATATCAAAAACACTGTTTTCATCAATCTCGATGCCAGTATTTTCCAGAACAAAATCCTTGCAGATCTTCTTTGCATTTGTCTTGATCTCAAGCAGCTGATCCAGAACCTTCTGGTCATCTTTGTAAGCCAGAAGCTTCTTCAGTTCATCGGCATCTTTCTTATAACCCTCTCCAATAAGTGAAGAAATAAACTTGGTCAGTGGCTGGTTGCAATACATTAACCAGCGGCGGAAAGTAATACCATTGGTCTTATTATTGAATTTTTCAGGATAAATTTCATAAAACTGATGCAGCTCGGAGTTCTTCAGAATCTCTGTATGAAGGGCTGCAACACCATTGATTGAGAAGCCATAATGAATGTCCATATGTGCCATATGAACCAGATTATTGCTGTCAATAATAGCAAGATTTTCAGCCGGATATTTGGCTTTTACTTTTTCATCCAGCTTGCGGATGATCGGAACCAGCTGTGGAACAATGTCTTCCAGATAATGGATTGGCCATTTTTCAAGCGCCTCAGCCAGAATTGTATGATTGGTATATGCACATACATTGGAAACGATTTCAGCAGCTTCATCAAAGTCAATTCCACGCTCACCAAGAAGGCGGATGAACTCAGGAATGATCATACTTGGGTGAGTGTCATTGATCTGAACAACAGCATAATCAGCCAGATCATGAAGGTTGCTTCCCTTGGAAACTGCCTCATCCAGAATCAGCTGAGCGGCATTGCTGACCATGAAATACTGCTGGTAAACACGAAGCTTACGTCCATCTTCATCACTGTCATCCGGATACAGGAACAGTGTCAGATTGTGGAGAATATCCTTTTTGTTAAAGGTAATTCCATCATGAACCATGGACTCATCTGCCAGATCAATGTCAAAAAGATTAAGGTGGATCGCTTTGTTTTCATAGCCTGCAACATCAATACTATACATGGTAGATTTCAGGGAAAAACCTCTGAAAGGAACCATATAAGTTACATCTGTAGCAGTCAGCCAGGAATCAGGAGTGATCCATGGATTCGGTACTTCATGCTGAAGATTGTCTTCAAAAACCTGTTTGAAAAGTCCAAGATGGTAATTCAGACCAATACCTTCTCCAGGAAGTCCAAGTGTTGCAATAGAATCCAGGAAACATGCAGCCAGACGTCCAAGACCACCATTTCCAAGAGATGGTTCCGGCTCAACGGATTCAATTTCTGCAAGAGATTTGCCATTTTTTTTCAGAAATTCTGCAACCTCATCGTAGATTCCAAGATTGATCAGATTGTTGGAAAGAAGCTTACCAATGAGAAATTCGGCAGAAATATAGTAAATTTTTTTCTTGCCATCGTGATAGCCTTTTGCAGCTAACTGCTCTTTTGTATAGGTGAGAAGTGCTTCGTATACTTCCTGGTCGGTACATGCTGCGCAGTCTTTGTGGAACATGTTCTGGATCATAGTTTCTAAAGCTTTCATAATTATTTTCTCCTTTCGAGAGCGTGTGAATGATGCTCGTCTGAAATCCACCGGTATGCCTAATGCCGTGGACATCACCTTTGTTCGATGGTGTTATATTAGCATATGCATCTCTTAGAAAAATACAACAAAACTGTTCTGTTATGACATTTTTTTGCGGAATTTGTGAGGGGACAGCTGATTGGCTTCCTGAAATTTTTTTATAAAATAACTGGTATTGTTAAAACCTACATCTAGAGCAATGTCCGTCACAGATGCATCTGTATGCAAAAGCAGGGACTTTGCCTTTTCAAGTCTGTAGTCATTCAGGTAGGCTGCTGCTGTTTTTCCGGTATACTGTTTGAACAGCTTCATAAAATAGAATTCACTGTAATTGGAAAGACCGGACAGTTCCTTTACAGACAGAGGCTCACGGTAATGGGCACTGATATAGTCCAGGACCTTTTTTACAGATAAAAGATTCCTGTTCTGTTCGGCATCTGTAGTAATGATGTAATTTCCTGCCAGCATTTCATAAAAAAGCCCATAGAAAAGTCCTTTCAGCTTCATATAATAGAAGGGCGGTTTTTCCTTGTGGCATTTATGGATCTCGCAGAAAAGATGGAAAATATTATTATAATTTTCATTGGCAGGAGTGATCAGATGGGTGAATTCTGCCCGGTTCTCCATAAGCAGGGAGATTACTTTTTCCTGACAGAGATCCCCTGCAGGACCCGCCAGAAAGCTAAGGTCAAACACCACGCTTCTGTAATATAAAATATGTCTGGAATCTGACTTGATTCCATGCAGAACACCGCTGTTGACAATGAGAAGATCTCCCTCTTTCAGACGCAGTGTTTCCCGGTTAAGCCTTGCAAGCCCGTTTCCCTTGTCAATACAGATGATCTCCATTTCTTTATGCCAGTGGTTGTATAAGGAGCGGAAAATCTCACAATTATCTGTATAAGTTTCTACTGGCAGCTCAAAAGAACCATGGGTTTCAAGCTCCTTCATGGTTTCGTCTACGTTTGGTGAAATATCAGGTATTTTATCTGCCATGGCATCCTCCCTGAAAATGAGTATTATCCACAAGCTTCACGAAGCATGCAGAATTGTGTTATCTATGAACTTTGTTCACAAAAACGCCTTGCGGAACGTTACCAGTGAACCGTAACGAAATGTAAACAATAGCGAAATTTGTTTGCTTATAATTAATATATGTTATCATTGTCTTGTATTATACGTTATGCGTCAAACCTTCGCAAGTCTGTAGAAATTTTCGAAAATCTGACGCTTTTATTGGAAAAGAAAACCAGGTGGTTTATAATAAGGATTAAAAGAGCTGCTGTTCAGTATCTGCACATTGACAAAAGCGGTTACTTAATATTCGCTCTGGATGTGCAAAAGATACAGCGGAAAGGAAGGCATTTTGAAGATAGATTTTAAACATGCAAGAGGCGTTTTCGAGGATTATTTAAATGGATATGACAGAGAAGATGAAAAGATAAAATTAAAAATCATTCACACATATGGGGTGGTAAAAAGTGCTCGTGAAATTGGTCACAGAATGCATTTGAATGAGGAAGACCAGCAGCTTGCAGAGCTTATTGCCCTGCTTCACGATATTGGAAGATTCCAACAGCTTCGTCTTTATAACAGTTTTTCACCGGACACTATGGATCACGCTGCATTCGGTGTACAATTGTTATTTGAGGGGGAAAATCCGATGATTAACAGATTTATAGAAGACCGAAGCTATGATGAGCTTATTCGCGTGGCAATTGCCAGACACAGTGATTTCAGGCTGGAAGGAATTCAGGACGAAAGAACTCTTTTCCACGCAAAAATGATCCGCGATGCGGACAAGCTGGACAATTGCAGAGTGAAGCTGGTGGATTCTGTGGAGGCTATGATCGGTGTCCCTCAGGAGCATGCCGGAGAGGGCAAAATATCTCCAAAGGTATGGGAATCCTGCCTGAGAAAAGAGGCAGTTTCATCTCCTGACCGGATTACGTCCGTAGATTACTGGGTGTCCTATGCAGCGCAGTATTATGACCTGAATTTTAAGGAAACATGGCAGATCATGAAAGAAAAGAATTATATTTCCAGGATTATAAAGCGGTTGGAATATAAGGATAAAGACACCAGAGAAAAGATGGAAATACTGGAGCAGCAGATGAACGCTTACATGGAGAAAATCCTATGCTGAGCTCTCAGATTTCTTACCAGATCATCCGCAGCAGCCGCAAAACCATGAGCCTGGAAATTAAGGCTGATGGCAGTGTTGTTATACGCGCGCCTCTCCGTCTTTCCGAAACAAAAATTCAAAAATTTGTGGAAGAAAAACAAGAATGGATTCTGAAAAATCTGGAAAAAATCCAGAAAAGAGATGCACAGAAGGAGAACGTACAAAAGCTGTCTGCCCTGGAAAGACAGCATCTGCAGAATAAAGCCTGCGTGGTAATTCCAAGGCGAGTGGCATATTATGCAGAAAAGTTAGGGGTAAGCTATGGGAAAATTACCCTGCGTCAACAGAAAACAAGATGGGGAAGCTGTGCCGCAAATGGAAATCTGAATTTTAACTGGCTGTTAATTCTGGCACCTCCTGAGGTGCTGGATTATGTGGTGGTCCATGAGCTTTGCCACCGTAGGGAAATGAACCATTCCCAGGCATTCTGGAAAGAAGTTGAGAAGATCCTTCCAGATTACCGGGAAAGACAAAAGTGGCTAAAAGACAACGGCTGGAGATTAATGGAGGAGGGTTTTTAATGAGAAAAAAAGGAAAAAAATGGTTCGGTTTGCTTATTGCAATCGTATTTTTATGTGCATTCTGTGTACCGGTAGCGGCTGCGTCCAAGCTTCCCAAATTACAGGTAAAAGGCACACAGCTTGTAAACAGCAGTGGGAAAAAAGTACAGCTTAGAGGTATCAGCACCCATGGTCTGTCCTGGTATCCAGAGTATGTAAATCAAAGTGCATTTACTTTTATGAAGAAAAACTGGAAGGTAAATGCAGTGCGTCTTGCCATGTATACTGCTGAATATAACGGCTATTGTACCGGGGATGCATCCAATCGGCGTAAGCTGGAAGCGTGTATTGATAACGGTGTAAAATATGCCACAAATGCAGGTATGTATGTGATCATAGACTGGCATATATTAAGCGATGGAAATCCGCAGCAGAATCAGAAACAGGCACTTAAATTCTTCAAAAAAATGGCGAAAAAGTATAAAAATAATACCAATGTGATCTACGAAATCTGTAATGAGCCAAATGGAGGAACATCCTGGAGTACAATAAAAAAATACGCTGAAAAGATTATAAAAGGTATCCGCACCTATGACAAAAAAGCTGTGATTCTGGTAGGAACGCCCAACTGGTCACAGGATGTAGATCAGGCTGCGCTTTCCCCGGTTAGTAAGAAATACAGGAAAAACGTAATGTACACCCTGCACTTTTACGCAGCAACACATAAGGAATGGCTGAGAGATAAAGCACAGGCTGCCCTTGATAAAGGACTGCCGTTATTTGTATCCGAGTTTAGTATCTGTGATGCTTCTGGAAATGGTGGACTTGATAAAGCTGAAGCAAAAAAGTGGCTGACTTTCCTGGATAAAAACAATATCAGCTATATGGCATGGAGCCTGTCAAATAAGGCAGAAAGCTCTGCATTTATAAAATCCGGCTGCAGTAATACAGGAAAATGGTCCTCAAAGAATCTGACAGCAGCAGGAAAATGGATTACAAACTGGTATAAAAAGAAATAAAAAGAACACATTGGAAAGTGTTTTTTTCTATAGTTTTGAGAATTTTGAGCAGTTGCAAATCAAAATATAAATGACTGAAATGGAGTTAATTAAGTGGAAATAATCGCAGATCTTCACATTCATTCCAGATATTCCATGGCAACAAGCAAGCTTGGAACCCCGGAATATCTGGATCTGTGGGCAAGAAAAAAAGGAATTTCTTTAGTGGGAACCGGTGATTTTACCCATCCTGCCTGGCGGGAGGAACTGAAAGAAAAGCTGGTTCCGGCAGAAAGTGGACTGTATCGGTTAAGAGATGAATATGTGCTGGAAGAGGCGAAAATGCTTCCTGGGGGAGCTCCCCGTTTCGTAATTACAGGGGAGATCAGTTCTATCTATAAGAAGAATGGAAAGTGCCGCAAGGTGCATAATGTACTTCTTTTATCCGGCCTTGAAGAAGCAGATAAAATAGCTGGGAGACTGGAAAAGATTGGAAATATTCACTCAGACGGAAGGCCAATACTGGGACTTGATTGTCACGATCTTCTGGAAATTTTACTGGAAAACTGTGCCGATGGAATGCTGGTTCCGGCACATATCTGGACTCCCCACTTCGGGCTTTTTGGTGCCGCATCAGGGTTTGATACCATGGAAGAATGTTTTGAAGATCTTACTTCATATGTTCATGCTGTGGAAACGGGATTATCTTCAGATCCACCTATGAACTGGCGTTTATCTGCACTTGATGGACTTCAGCTGATCTCAAACTCAGATGCACATTCTCCATCAAAGCTTGGAAGAGAGGCTAACTTACTGGACATTGAATTGTCCTATCAGGGACTTTATGGTGCTGTCCAATATGGAAAAGGTTTTCTTGGAACACTGGAATTTTTCCCGGAAGAGGGAAAATATCACTATGATGGACACAGAAAATGTCACATCTGTCTGAGTCCGGAAGAAGCAGAAAAGTATCATGGAATATGTCCTATATGTGGGAAAAAACTGACTATGGGAGTGAATCACAGAATTATGGATCTGGCTGATAGAGAAAATGGGTTTGTGAGAAAAAATGCCAGACCTTTTGAGAGCATTGTACCTCTTCCTGAGGTGATTTCTGCCTGTGTTGGAAAGGCTGTAACCACCAAAACAGTCACTGGTGAATATGAAAAGATGCTTCAGAAACTGGGAAATGAATTTGATATTTTAAGGGAAATTCCCATTGCGGATATTGAGAAAGAAAGTAGTCACATGATTGCTTCAGGTATTCGGAAACTTAGAAACAGAGAAGTAATCTGTAAACCTGGATTTGACGGCGAGTATGGGAAAATCTGTCTGTTTTGAGGAAAAGGCTGTTTTTTGAAAAAATATAGATGAATGTGGTATAAGGAACGGTGAAATGATAGAAAATAAGAGAATTAAAATTGGAATTATTTCAGATACACATGGTCTTTTACGGACAGAAGTTCTGGACATATTACAGTCCTGTGACTGCATTTTTCATGCTGGAGATGTGGACAGACCGGAGCTTCTGGATACTATAAGATCATTGGGCGCTTTATATGTAGTGCGAGGAAACAATGATGGATACTGGGCACAGAATCTGCGAAGAAGCTTGAACTTTACAGTTGGAAATGTGAAATTCTTTATGGTTCATGACAGGAAAGATGTTGCCTGGGAGTTAGGGGATACCCAGGTGGTGATTTTTGGACACAGTCATCAGTATTTCGCAAAAGAAATTGACGGAAGGCTGTGGCTGAACCCTGGAAGCTGCGGCAGAAGCCGCTTTGGTGGAGACGTGACCATGGCAGTTATGACCGTGGAAAACGGCAGCTGGCAGGTGGAAAAAATCGTGCTCTGAACAGTTGCAATGTGGAAAAAAGGAATATCCAGAACACAGTTTTACAATTATGTTGTAGAAAAATTGGGAAAAACAGGGGAGAGAATTGTCGAAAGATGACATTGCAATTTTAACAAGATAATGTATAATAGGGCAGAAGAAAAAGCCATGAAAGAAATGAGGATTTGCAGTGGAGAAAAAAGAAATCGATGTAAAATTCATTGTAGGAATTGTCATTCTTTTGGTGATCTTTGGCGTAGTAGGCGGCTCGTTCTGGAATCTGGTTGCCAGACAGGCACAGAAAGACAAACAGGAGGAAGCCCGTCTGGAAAATGAAGCCATAAGAGCTATTTATGTGGAAGCCGGAGATATACTGAAGGAAATGGTATTCGTAGATATGGATAAAAAAACTGTTTTCAAGGCAGCGATTCCCAAGGAAGGAATTTATAACAAAAATGATAAATTAATTGCCGGGGATACCTTGGAAAATGGAGATATGGTGAAAATCTACGGTGACAGAAATATGACAAGATCCATCCCTGCACAGTATCCAGGGATTACAAAGATGAAGCGAAATGGCAGGGCTTCTCTTGAGGAGCTTCAGCCTTATCTGGAAATTGCAAATGAACTTCTTTGTGGAGACAGCGAGGAGGAAGACAAAAAGTGAAGTATCTGAGGCAATTTTGTATTATTTTGCTGGTTTCAGCGTTGGGTGAGGGATTACATATCCTTTTGCCTCTTCCGGTACCGGCCAGTGTATATGGTCTTGTGCTGATGCTTGGAGCACTTGCAAGCGGAATTCTGAAACTTGAGCAGGTAGAGGAAGCAGCAGATTTTCTGGTTGAAATTATGCCGGTTATGTTCGTTCCTGCAGGTGTGGGACTTTTGGAAGCGTGGGGTGATCTGCAGCCAATCTGGCTTCCTGTTGTGCTCATAACAATCCTGACAACCGTCATTGTAATGGTAGTTACTGGACGCAGTACTCAGTTTGTGATCAGAAAGGACAGGGGGAAAGATAAGAAATGATAAATTTTATAGAAAATTCCCTGTTTTTCGGGGCGGCATTAAGTCTGGCTGGATATGAGGTCGGTCTTTTGCTGAAGAAAAAGTTTAAAATGGCGCTGTTTAATCCTCTTTTGATTGCAATTCTATGTGTAATGGGAATGCTTCAGCTTATGCAGGTGGATTATAAGACCTACAATGCAGGCGGTCAGTATATCAGTTATCTGCTTACTCCTGCTACAGTATGTCTTGCGGTACCGCTTTACAGACAGCTTACTCTGCTTCGTAAGAATCTGAAAGCTGTCGTTATAGGAATTGTTTCCGGTGTACTTGCAAGTATGGTCAGTGTCTTGATTTTTGCAAAGCTGTTTGGACTTTCCCATTCGGAGTATGTTACTCTGCTTCCGAAATCCATTACTACAGCCATTGGAATGGGTGTATCGGAAGAACTTGGCGGACTTGTTACGATCACGGTTGCAGTTATTATTATCACTGGTGTGCTGGGAAATGTGATTGCGGAGGCAGTCCTTAAAGTGGCAAAAATTGAGGAGCCTATCGCGAAAGGTCTGGCACTTGGAACTTCAGCCCATGCCATAGGTACATCTAAGGCAATGGAACTGGGTCCTGTAGAAGGTGCTATGAGCAGCCTGGCAATTGCCGTTGCCGGACTTCTTACTGTTATCGCCGCTTCTGTGTTCGCCGGATTTATGTAAAAACATGTTTGTGGATTAACTACTATGAAAATATAGTGAATAAATAAGCTTGTAGACATGTTCATTTAGATTTTGTAAAAAAGAAAACGTCTGATTCTGTTTAAAACAGGTTCAGACGTTTTTTTATCACTTAGAAAACGAACAGATATTCGAAAACGATTGATTCATACCGTTTTATAGGACTGATATTGTGGTAGACTAGTCTCATAAAGAAAATATGTTCGGAAAATACGTTCGGTATTTGATGGCGGATGATATTGGAGTTTGGGAAACGGAGGAGATATTATGTGGAAATCAGGCAGAAATATTAACAGCAGAAGAGCTGCCCTTGCAGAGGGATATATGGAGGATACACAGGAGAGCCGCGGCAGGAAATTTTCCGGGAGCACAGCCATGATACTGGGACTTTTTATTACGTTGGAGCTCATGATCGGGGGAGCTATGATCTTTAATTATGATTTTCATGGTGCAGATCTTATTGCTCTGCTCTTTGCTTTTATGGTATTATATTCTGGAGTCGTAGCAGTATTGACAGATAAATAGGAGTAAGGATATGCCAAAATCTTTCCAGCAGAAACTGAAAATTTTATATCTTATGCGAGTCTTTTCTGAGAAAACAGATGAGGCACATCCCATGAGTGTGAAAGATCTGATTTCCTATCTGGAGAGTCTGGGAATTCATGCAGAGCGGAAGACGATATATGACGATATAGAGACTTTGCGTGTGTTCGGAATGGATATTATGAATCGAAGAGAGAGACCGTCAGGTTTTTATCTTGCAAGCCGTGAGTTTGAGACTGCAGAGCTGAAGCTTCTTGTAGATGCTGTTCAGTTTTCCAGATTTCTTACTGTTGGGAAATCGCGGCAGTTGATCCAGAAACTGGAGCACTTTACCAGTATTTATCAGGCCAAAGACCTGCAGCGGCAGGCAATCGTACTGGATCAGGTGAAGAATACAAACGAGAGCATTTATTATAATGTAGATGAGATACACAGAGCAATTTCACAGAACAGACAGATCAGCTTTCAGTATACAGAATGGACAGTGTCCAAGGAGAGACATCTGAAGAAAGGTGGAGCTCGCTATCAGATCAGTCCATGGCAGATGATATGGCAGGATGGTAATTATTATCTGATAGGAGTCGATGAGAAGAGTGGCATTGTGAAGCATTACCGCGTAGATAAAATGTTGAAGATCCTTACAGAGAATGAAGCAAGAAATGGTGCCGAACTCTTCCGGAAATTTGACAGTGCCAGATTTGCTGCCGGTACTTTTGGAATGTTTGGAGGCCGTGAAGAGAAAGTTAATCTGGAATTTGAGAACCATCTTGTTGGTGTAATGATTGATCGATTTGGTCAGGATATTATGATCATGTCCAAGGACAATGAGCACTCCGTCACCAGGGTACAGGTGAATGTAAGTACACAGTTTTATGGCTGGCTTGCTGCCCTTGGAAATAGCGTGAGAGTGATTTCACCGGAGAATGTGCGAAAAGAATACCGGGATTTTTTAAGAAAAGCCCTGGAGAATTATGAAGGATAAAAGCATGACGGTTAAATCCAGACTTTTGGAGTTATTAGAACAGCATAAAGGTGAAACTTTATCTGGCGAGGATATTGGCAGGGAGCTTTCCTGTACACGAGCCGCAGTTTGGAAAGCTGTGAACAGTCTGCGCCAGGAAGGATACCCCATTGAGGCCGGACCGAATAAGGGATATATGCTTGCAAGAGAGAGTAATCTGATTTCAGCAGAGGGAATCAGACTTTTTCTGAAGGATCCACAGGTTGAGATAAAAATATTTGATGCAATCAGCTCTACCAATCTGGAGGCCAGGCAGCTGGCTGTGAGCGGAATGGCTGGACACGGCTCTTTTGTTGTTGCCATGGAGCAGACAGCAGGAAGAGGACGAAGAGGCAGGGAGTTTTATTCTCCTAAAGGCAGTGGGATTTATCTCAGTGTTATTCTGGAACCGAAGGGGACACTGGAGGGCAGTCTTCTGATCACTACTGCAGCAGCTACTGCAGTGTATAAGGCTGTGAAAGAAGTATGCGGTGTAAAACTTGGAATTAAATGGGTAAATGACTTGTACAAGGATAACCGTAAGATTTGTGGTATTCTTACAGAGGCGGTCACAGATTTTGAAAGTGGAAATATGCTTCAAAGAGCAAAAGCTATGATTCCAATCCTTGTACCGCTTTTTGTATCTGCGTTCCGCCATGCAAATGACCTTGCCATGGCGATGGAGGCAAGATGCTACCACGGAGGAGAAGGACGTACGAAGATGAAACCGCTTCGTTATGTGAGCCGTGACCGTGTGGCCTATGCAATTGTGATTCTTTATGTGGCAGCAGTATTCGTGATTGGAAGATATGTACCGTTTCATATCTGGATTTTTTAACAGGAGGTTTTGAAGAGTGAGAAGAATTCGGATAGTAGTTGCCTATGACGGTACCAATTACTGTGGCTGGCAGATTCAGCCGAACGGTATTACAATAGAAGAAATCCTAAATAGACAGATCAGTAAACTGACCGGAGAAGATATCCGGATCATAGGTGCAAGCCGGACAGATTCCGGAGTACATGCACTTGGAAATGTAGCCGTTTTTGATACAGAATCCCGGATTCCGGGAGACCGGTTCGCATATGCACTGAATCAGAAGATGCCGGAAGATATTGTGATCGTAAGATCTGACGAAGTGCAGATAGATTGGCATCCGAGATATCAGAACGAGATATCCAAAACATATGAATATCACATTTATAACGCGAAGGTGAGAAATCCGCTGAAAAACCGGTACAGCACCTTCGTTTCTTTCGATTTAGATGTGGAAAAGATGAGACAAGGTGCGAAATACATTTTAGGGGAGCATGATTTTGCAAGCTTCTGCAATGTACGGACTAATGCGAAAGATACCGTGCGTACAGTGCATGAAATAACAATTAAAGAGATTCCGATGGATAAGTTCCGGGCTTCGAATTGGGGATGGGAAAATTCAAATTTAGAAAATGAAAAAGAAATCGTTATTCGTGTAACGGGAAACGGCTTCCTATATAATATGGTAAGAATCCTGACCGGTACACTGATCGAGGTAGGACTTCATAAGCGGACACCGGAATCAGTAGCGGAGGCGCTTTTTTCCTGTGACCGAGCGCTGGCAGGTTTTACGGCGCCGCCGGAGGGGCTTTTTCTGGAAAGGGTCGAGTATGAATAAAGCTGCATTGGTTTTTGCCAGCTGCCGTGAGGAGCTGGACAGAAATCAGAAAAAATTCATAACAAATGCAATAAGAACTGGTTTCTTTGCATTAAGTTATATAGAAAGGAAATTTCGTCCATGTTTTTGACGGGGCTTTTAACGACCATGGAAGAGCCGGTCGCCTATGATAAGATGAGCGATGAAAAGCTGCTTCTGCGAGTGGCAGAGGGGGATAAGGCGGCGTTTCAGCAGCTTTATCAGAATACGGATAAAACTATATACGGTTTTATTCTATCGATTTTGCGGAATCCGCAGGACTCTGAGGAGGTCATGCAGGAGCTTTATTTAAAGGTCTGGACTTCGGCTGGAAGCTATCAGTCGCAGGGCAAACCGCTGGCGTGGATGTTTACGATCGCTAGAAATCTTTGCTATATGCGCTTCCGTGACCAGAAGCATGAAGCGGATATCGGGCTTTCGGATCTTTCTGAGATGGAGACAGGGGAATTCTGTCCCCAGATAGAGGATGCTGCGGATAAGATGGTATTACACGCAGCACTCAAAATATTAAATGAAGAAGAACGGCAGATTGTACTTCTGCGGACATCAGCGGGGTTAAAA
>OHUI01000812.1_pt1 | contig 13845 bp, 9 predicted proteins | sample 1579231 | NCBI WGS metagenome assembly OHUI01 (sample SAMEA3882509, study PRJEB24775) | human gut metagenome | biome: human-associated habitat; feature: intestine environment; material: feces | place: Netherlands | collected 2009/2010 | reverse complement strand
TCTCCTCCGAGGAGCTGCGCACCCGCACATTTGACGGCGTCGAGTACATCTACCTGCCCGACCTGCTCTCCGCCGAGGAGGACATTGCCGCGCGGCTCGGCCAGCTTTCGACGTTCCCCACCGAGGCCCCGCCGACGCTGGATGCGGACATCCGCGTGCTGGAAATGGCGCAGGGCTTTGCGTACGCGCCGCTGCAGCGGCAGGCCATACGCCTGGCGCTGTCCAGCCGGGTCATGGTGCTGACCGGCGGCCCCGGCACCGGCAAGACGACCACTGTCAACGCGATTCTGAGCCTGTACGAGGCACTGTATGACCGCGTGGCTCTGTGTGCCCCCACGGGCCGCGCCGCCAAGCGGTTGAGTGAACTGACAAACCACGCTGCATCGACGATTCACCGCTTGCTTGAGGTGGACTACAGCAGCGGCAGCGTGCGGTTCATCCACAACGAAAAGAACCTTTTAAAATATGACGTCATCATCCTCGACGAGATGAGTATGGTGGACGTCAAGCTGTTTCAGGCGCTGCTGGCTGCGGCGCGGTACCACTGCCGCATCATTATGGTGGGCGACGCCGACCAGCTGCCCAGCGTCGGGCCGGGCAACATTCTGGGCGAGATTTTAAAGGCGGGCGTCGTGCCGACGGTACGTCTTACCGATATTTTCCGCCAGGCGCAGCGCAGCCTGATTGTCCAGAACGCCCACCGCATTGTGGAGGGGCAGATGCCGCAGAAGGGCGGGCCGAAGGACGATTTCTTCCTGATCGAGTCCAACGGCCTTGCCTGCCAGAAGCTGGTCTGCGACCTTGTCAGCACGCGGCTGCCGAAAGCCTACGGCTTTGACCCCGTGCGGGACATTCAGGTGCTTTGCCCGACGAAGGTCGGCCCCACTGGCAGCGTTGAGCTGAATAGGCGGCTGCAGGATATTCTGAACCCGCCCGCCAAAGGCAAGGGGCAGATCGGCACGGCGGAGAGTGCCAAAATATTACGTCTGGGTGATAAAGTCATGCAGGTCAAGAATGACTACGACATCACGTTTGAGCGTGCCGGGGCCGAGGCCGGTGTCGGCGCGTACAACGGCGATTTGGGCATCATCACGGCGGTGGACGTGGACGCGCGCAGCGTGACGGTCCAGATGGATGACAAAAAGTACACCTACACCGCCGACCAGCTGAATGAGCTGGAGCCCGCCTACGCTGTGACCGTCCACAAGAGCCAGGGCTCGGAGTTCCCCGCGGTGATCCTGCCCGTGGCCGACGTGCCCGCCCGGCTGTGCTACCGCAACCTTTTGTACACCGGCGTGACCCGCGCGCGGAAGCTCTGCGTTCTGACCGGCACCGCCCGCACCGAGCAGACTATGGTCGAGAATGTGCGGCAGAATATGCGGTACAGCGGGCTGCGGTATTTGCTGAAGGACGCGGCGACACCGACAGAGGAGAAGCAGGAACAGCTCTCGGCGACGTGAGCGGGCACGGAGGGGTCAAGACCCCTCCCTACGAACCGCCCGTTCACCCCGGCCTGTAGGGAGCGGTCTTGACCGCTCCGCAGGGGGGCTGGGGTTGACGGAAAAGCCACGCACGTAGGGGCCGGACATGTCCGGCCCTGCACCTGCCCGCAAACGCCCACCAATGGGACACCACCGGGCCGGGCATGCCCGGCCCCTACAGCGGGGCATACTGGCGATAGAACGACGATATTTTACCAATGGAGAACCATCCATGAAACAATACGACATCGGAATTGACCTGGGCACGACCTCCATTATCATTGCCACCGAGGAGCAGGGCGTTGTGTTCCGCCAGCCGACCATCGGCGCGGTGGACACGCGGACGAACTCCATCCTTGCGGTGGGGGACGAGGCATTAAAAATGGTGGGCCGCGCACCCGCGCACATTGACTTGGTGCGCCCGCTGCGGGACGGCATCATTCAGGACCACCGCATGACGAACGAGCTGATCGTCCGGTTTGTCAATCAGGTCTGCCGCTCGCGCATCTTCAAGCCGCGCATTGCGGTCTGCGTGCCTGCGGCTATCACCGGCATCGAGGCGGACGCCGTTGTGGAGTCCGTCATGGCGGCGGGCGGCAGGTCTACCTTGTGGACGAGCCTGTGGCAGCGGCGCTGGGCGCGGGCTTGCAGATTCGCCAGCCCCACGGCTGCATGGTCGTGGACATCGGCGGCGGCTCCACCGACATTGCGGTCATCAGCATGGGAGGGCGGGTCAAGGCCGCCAGCCTGCCTGTGGCGGGCAACGCCTTTGACAGCTGCATTGCCCAGTACGTGCAGGAAAAATACCAGATCGCCATCGGCCCGCTGACCGCCGAGCAACTGAAAAAGCAGGTCGCCTGCTGCACCAGGAGCGAGTTTGAGGGCGTTATGGAGGTGCGCGGCCACTCGTGGGAGACGAACCTGCCCGCGCGGCGCATCATCTATACCCGCGACCTGTACGAACCCGTGCAGGAGTTGGCCGCCCGTATTGCCAACGCAGCCCGCAACGTGCTGGAAAGCACCCCGCCCGAGCTGGCGGCGGATGTATCCGGCACCGGCATTTTGCTGACGGGCGGCGGCTCGCTGCTGCGCGGGCTGGCCGGGTATATCGCGGGCGAGCTGCACACCGATGTGGCCATCGCCCCCGACCCGCTGAACTGCGTGGCCCGCGGCACGGCCATCAGCCTGAGCGAGGGCAAGTATCTGAGCGCCGGGTTCCGGGATGCCACGCCGAAAGTGTGGAATAGAAGGTTGAACCATAGTCACGACCCGTTTACGGGGGAGTGAGGAACCGTTGACTGCGTGGCCGACCCGGGAGGCTTATGCCGACGGGAGCGCGCGTGAACCATACGCTGCGCACGTAGGGGCTGGGCACGCCCGGCCCTGTACTTCCCCGCAAACGCCCGATACCGGGAAACCCGCGGGCCGGACATATCCGGCCTCTACTGCGCATTCTTAAATAAAATCAAAACGAAAGGTGAACTCCATGGCTGACATCACCAAGGAATATCTCGCGCTGCGCGACCAATATATTGAGAGCCGGTTTGCGCGGCTCAATCCCGTGCAGCGGCAGGCGGTCTTTGCCACCGAGGGCCCGCTGCTGATTCTGGCGGGCGCGGGCTCCGGCAAGACCACCGTGCTGGTCAACCGCATTGCCAATATCATCCGCTTCGGCTCCGCCCACGGCAGCACCGAGCTGCCGCGCCCCGTGACCGAGGCCGACCTCAACGACCTGCGCAATGCCGTTGCCGCGGGCCGCGACCTGCCGCGGGAGACCGCCTATCTGGCCGTGCGCCCCGCGCGTCCCTGGAACGTGCTGGCCATCACCTTTACGAACAAGGCCGCGGGCGAACTCAAGGAGCGTCTGCGTGCCATGCTGGGAGACACGCTGGGCGGTGACGTCAATGCGTCCACCTTCCACTCCGCCTGCGTGCGAATGCTGCGCCGCGACGCCGAGCGCATCGGCTTCCCCAAGAGCTTCACGATCTACGACTCCGACGACCAGCAGCGCGTCATCAAGCAGATCTACAAAGACCTGATGATCGACGACAAATTCCTGCCCGTCAAGTCGGCCATCGGGCAGATTTCTTCCTTTAAAGATAAGCTCCTGTCTGCCGAGGATGTGGCGGGGGAGCCGTTCGCCAATACGAAGGCGCAGCTCGTCTCCAAAATCTACACGGCCTACGCGGGCCGCTTAAAGGCCGCGGGCGCCATGGACTTTGACGACCTGATTTTCCACACCGTCAAACTGCTGCAAAATGACGCGGAAACGCGGGAATACTACCAGAACCGCTTCCGCTATGTCGTCGTGGACGAGTACCAGGACACGAGCATTGCGCAGTTCCATCTGGTTCGGCTGCTGGCGGGCGGCACCAACAACGTCTGCGTCGTTGGCGACGATGACCAGTCCATCTACAAATTTCGCGGTGCTACGATTGAAAATATCCTAAACTTTGAGAAGGTTTTCACCGGGGCAAAAACGATCCGTCTGGAGCAAAACTATCGCTCCACCGCCAATATTCTGAACGCCGCCAACAGTGTCATCAAGAACAACATGGGCCGCAAGGGCAAGACCCTCTGGACCGACCACGGCGACGGCGAGAAGGTCCACCACTACACCGCGACGAACGAGCAGGACGAGGCCAGCCACATTGCGGACGTCATCGGCGAGCATTTGAGAGAGGGCGCGAGCCTGAAGGACCACGCCGTGCTCTACCGCATGAACGCTCAGTCCAACCCGATCGAGACCTACTTTGCCCGCGCGGGCATCCCGTACCGCATTGTGGGCGGCCAGCGCTTCTTTGACCGCAAGGAGGTCAAGGACATCAACAGCTATCTGGCCGTCATCGTAAACCCGCGGGACGACGTGCGTCTGCGCCGCATTATCAACGAACCTGCGCGTAAAATCGGCATGACGACGATTGAAAAGATCGGTGAGCTGGCAGCCTCCAAGGGCGTGCCGATGATGGAAATCATCGCCCATGTGCGGGACTACCCGGAATTGCAGCGCGCCGCCGCGGCGCTCGAGCGCTTCTATGAGATGTACCGCGAGCTGTGCGATCTGTCGGTAAGTGAGCCGCTGGACCAGTTTGTGGGTGACGTCATCGCCAAGTCCGGCTACGAGGCAATGCTCAAAGCCATGAAGGAGGAGGGCGAGACCCGCCGCGAGAACCTGGGCCAGTTGGTCAGCAGCATCAAGACCTACGCCGACCAGAACGGTGAGGACGCGACGCTGTCGGGCTTTTTGGAGGAGGTCGCGCTGATTTCCGATTTGGACAGCTATGACAACGACGCCGACAGCGTCACGATGATGACGATCCACTCGGCGAAGGGCCTGGAATTCCCGTATGTTTTTGTCGTAGGTATGGAGGATGGTATCTTCCCCGGCGAGATGGCCAAGTATAATGAGGAGGACATGGAGGAGGAGCGCCGCCTCTGCTACGTGGCTATCACCCGCGCCAAGAAGGAACTGTACCTGTCCACCTCCCGCACGCGGATGATCTTCGGCCAGACGCGCCGCAACCCGCCGTCTGCCTTCCTGAGTGAAATCGACCCCGGTCTGCTGGACGAGACCCAGAGCCCCGAGCTGACCGGCAACGGTGGCGGCTTCGGTGCGGGGTACGGCAGCTACAGCACCAACGTCCCGGGCGGACGCAGCGGGTACTCCGGTGCGTCCCGCGGATATTTGAACAGTGAGTACAGCCCCGCGGCGGGTTTGGCGGCGGCTACAGCAGCGGCTTTGCCAGCGGCGGCCACGAAAGCCCCAACTCCTACGGCGGACGCCATCAAGTGCAGAGCACGGGCTTTGGCTCGGGCTATGGACGCAGCCGCAGCGCGGGCAACACGGCCCCCGCGGGCGCGGGCACATCCACGCTGGCGGGTGCGCCGTCCGCTGCCCCTCAGAAGAAGGCGGCTGCCGCCAGCTACGCGGCGGGGGACATTGTGGAGCACCGCGTGTTTGGCCGCGGCAAGGTGCTGAAGGCCACGCCGATTGCTGGGGACTGCATTGTCGAGATTCAGTTTGACCGCGTCGGCGTCAAAAAGACGATGGCAAACTATGCGCCGCTGAAAAAAGTGGAGGAATGATATGCTGGTACAACTCATTGCCCATACAAATGACCCGGAAAAAACCATCGCTGCAGCGGCAAAGCTCTGCTACTCCGATGCGCACATTGAGACGCTGCTGGACGGCCTGACGCCCGAAAAGACCGAGGCGTTTTTGCAGCGGCTGAACGACGTCGGCCACGCCAGCCCGATCGAGCACGCCAGCTTTACGTTCGGCATCGAGGGCGTGTCCCGCACGTTCCTGGCGCAGGTGACGCGCCACCGCATCGGCAGCTTCAGCGTGCAGAGCCAGCGCTACGTGCGGCTGGAGGATTTCCGCTACGTCATCCCACCGGAGATCGAGGCCATCCCCGAGGCCAGAGCCCAGTTCATTGCGTCGATGAACGACGACGCAAAGAAGTATCTTGAGTTGGTGCAGACGCTCGAAAATGCCCACACAGCGCGGTTTATGGCAGGTGGTCTCGATGAAAAGGCCGCCCGCGCCAAGGCGTCCAAGCAGGCCAACGAGGACGCCCGCTTTGTGCTGCCCAACGCCTGCGAGACGAAGATGGTCATGACGATGAACTGCCGCAGCTTGCAGAATTTCTTCAACCTGCGCTGCTGCAACCGCGCCCAGTGGGAGATTCGCGCCGTCGCGGACGAGATGCTGCGGCTGGTGCTGCCGCTGGCCCCGCACATCTTTGCCAGCGCCGGCCCGCGGTGCCTCGTCGGCCCCTGCCCGGAGGGCCGCATGTGCTGCGGCAAACAAACGGAGGTACGCGCAAAATACGCCAAACTCAAGGAGGAGGCAGTATAAATGGGACAGCTTATCATTTTTGAGGGGCTGGACGGCTCCGGAAAAGGCACCCAGACAAAACTGACGGCTCAGCGTTTAAAAGAACAGGGGAGAGACCTGCGGCAGATCACCTTCCCGGATTATGACAGCGAGTCCTCGGCGCTCGTCAAAATGTACCTATCCGGCGCGTTCGGCGACAAGCCCGACGACGTGAACGCCTACGCGGCATCGAGCTTTTACGCCGTGGACCGCTTTGCCAGCTACAAGACCGACTGGGGCGAGTTTTACCGTGAGGGCGGGCTGGTGCTGTCGGACCGGTACACGACGTCCAACGCCGTACACCAGTGCTCGAAGCTGCCGCCGATGCACTGGGACGGTTTTCTGAATTGGCTGTTCGACTTTGAGTACAAGAAGTTTGGCATCCCCGCGCCCGACGCGGTGATTTATTTAGCGGTTGACCCCGAGGTGTCCCAGCGGCTCATCACCGAGCGATACCACGGCGACGAGAGCAAGAAGGATATCCAGGAGAAGGACACCGAGTATCTGGCCCGCAGCCGCGCCGCCGCCGAGTACTGCGCCCGCACGCTGGGCTGGCACCGCATCGAATGCACCGCCGCCGACGCAAACGGCGCAAAATTCATGCGCTCCGTGGAGGATATTAACGCAGAAATCCTTGCAGAATTGGCGGGAATACTGTAAAATAAACAGGTATGCTTTTGGAACGTGTGCAGGGGAGGAGGAAAGCCCTCCCGCGGGGGTTCGCGGCAGGAAAAACTTGCCGGGAAACCACCCGGTAGGGGCCGGACATGTCCGGCCCTGCACCTACCCATAAATACCCGCCAAAGGGAAACCTGCGGGTCGGGCATGCCCGCCCCCTACCGCTCAATAAAAATAGTTTTAGTTTACTTTACAAAAAGAGGTGATGCCCATGCTGCGTAAGGCTACCGCTGATGATCTGCCCGCGCTGACGGCGCTGCGCTGCGGGGCTGCCAAAGCGAACCCCGTCGATGCGGCGGGCTGGCTGCAAAACGTCGCCGGACTGGAAAATATTCTGGTGCTGGAAAAAAACGGCCAGTCCGCGGCCATGCTGGCGGCGGTGCCGGTCAAGTACGGCCAGCACCGCGGCGTCTGGCTGTGCGGCGCAGCCGGGGTGCAGGGCGTGCCGATGGATCGCCTGCTGCCCAAAATCATGGAGGGCTGTCTGCGTGCCTACGGGGCCAGCGGGTTTGACTTTGCCGTCACGACACCCGACGACGCCCGGCGCGCCGAGGACCTGAAAACGCTGGGCTTCAAAAGCCAGCTGCCGCTGCGGGTCATACAGACGCCCATCCGCCGCGACCTGTTCGCCCAGGCGGCGTTTGACAGTCTGACCGTCCACAAGCTGTTGGAACGGCGGCACATCTACCAGCCCGGCTGCATCAGCCTGCCCGAGGAGGCCATGAACGAAACCATGACCCAGCTCTACCGCCGCGGGCTGACCGTGGTGTCCACCCGGCGCGGCTACGGGCTGTACTTTACCAAGGGCGACACGCTGCAATTTCTGGAATTACAGGCCGACAACGACCACTGCGCCGACCAGCTTTTGCAGGCCGCGCGGGAAAAGACCGGTGCGGCCAACGCCCGCATCCTGCTGGCCGAGAACCAGACGCTTTACCTCGGCTCAGGCCGCCGCTGCGGCTACGGAATGATCGCCTTTTTAGGCCGCCCTTTCTCCGTGACCGATGCGTATTTCAGGATGCTGCTGTAATCCTGGCCCCCTCTGGGAGGGGGCTCCGCCCGCAGGCGGTGGGGGAGAGAGCCTGATGTAGTCCGAAATATTTCGGGCTGTGGCAAGGTTCGCTCCCTCCGGCCTGCGGCCACCTCCCTCGCCGAGGGAGGTAATAAACTCGGCGGCTAAAATCAAGGAATCCCGGTGCCCTTGTGCGCCGTAAAAAGTTAGGAGTCTCCCATGAGGATCAATCGCACAAATCCGGAGCAGCCTGCGGCCCAGCCGGTGCAGAGCCATGCACCGCTCAAGGCGCAGACCGAGGTAAACGGCTTTGAACTGCCCGAGCAGGAAATCCCGAAGGAAAACCAGAAGGAACCCCCGAAGGCTGCAAAGCCGCCGAAGCCCAAAAAGGAAAAGCCCGCCAAAAAGCCCCGCCGCCGGCCGGTGGAGGAGGTCGAGGACGACGAGGAGAACGAGCAGCCCCGCCGCCATTTCCCGTTTGGCTGCCTGATCGTGCTCGTCATTCTGGCGCTGGTCGGCTTTGGCGGCTATAAGGTCAGCCAGTTCTACGCCGAGCTGGACGGCCAGAAAACGCTGGGCCCGACCCAGACCATCACCGTGCCCGAGGGTTCGTCCGTCGCCGGCATTGCGACCCAGCTCAAGGACGCCGGTGTCATCGAGTATGACTGGCTGTTCAAGCAGTACGTCAAGTACAGCGGCAAGGCCGGTGAGATCCAGTACGGCGACTTTGAAGTCCAGTCCGGCATGGCCTACAACGACATCATCAAGGCTCTGTCCGTCGTGACCCGCCGTGCAACGGTGAACGTCACGATTCCCGAGGGCACGACAGCCGTCGGTGTGGCGCAGATTTTCGTGGACGCGGGCCTTGTGGACGACGTGGACACCTTCCTGTCCTGCGCCAACGGCAGCGACGGCACGGATTGGAGCAAGTACGATTTCTGGAACGCCATCCCCGACAATGACCGCCTGATGAAGTGCGAGGGCTACCTTTTCCCGGACACCTACAATCTCTATAAGGACGAGAGCGTCGCCTACTATGTGGATGCCCTCTACGGCGAGTTTGCGTCCAAGACCGCCGATCTGGCCGACACGGTCACCGCCAAGGGCACGAGCCTGGACGACGTGGTCAAGCTGGCCAGCTTCATTCAGGAGGAGGCCGGCTTGGAGAGCGAGGACGCCAGGGTCAGTGCCTGCTTCCACAACCGCCTGGAATCCAGCGACCCGCAGTGGGCCGAGCACAAGCTGGAATCCAACGCCAGCAGCTATATCATGCAGGACAGCGAGAACAACTATCTGTGGAACTCCCCGACGGCGGAGTACTTCGGCTGGCCGGAGCAGGGCGCGATCCCCGATGACGTGCTGGCCCTGTACGACACCTACGCCATCAGCGGTCTGCCCGCAGGCCCCATCTCCTGCCCGGGCTACGCCGCCATGGAGGCCGCGCTGAACCCCGATGAGGAGTATATCAACGAGGGGTACTACTTCTTTGTCACGGGCCATCCCGGCACCGATGTGGCAGGGCAGTACTTCTACGCCAAGACCGCCGACGAACACTACCAGAACTGCGTCAAGGCCGGGTGGGCGTCGTAAGCGCGCAAGCTGCCCTGTAGGGGCCGCACATGTGCGGCCCGCGACTTCCCGTGGAATGCTGTGCTTTGGCAAACACGCGGGCCGGGCATGCCCGGCCCCTACAGCACGGACCCACGGCACACCACACATCAAATCCCCAAGCGCCCGCTTCCTACCGGGCACTTTTTACGCAAAACGGAGGAAATCACTATGCTGCAACAGCCGGAACTGCTGGCCCCCGCGGGCAGCCTGGAAACGCTGAAATACGCCGTCATGTACGGCGCGGATGCCGTCTACTGCGCCCTGCCGGAATTTGGCATGCGCGCCGCACCCGTCAACCTGACCGTGGGCGAACTGCACGAGGGCTGCATCTTTGCCCATGCCCGCGGCAAAAAGGTCTATCTGACGCTGAACACCCTGCCCACGAACGAGGAACTTTCCAAGCTGCCCCGGTACATTCAGGACGCCGCCGAGGCGGGCGTGGATGCGTTCATCATTGCCGATCTGGGTGTGCTGGCGCTGGCCAAAAAATACGCCCCGCAGGTCGAGCGTCATGTCTCGACCCAGGCAGGCATCACGAACTATGAGGCCGCGAAGGTCTGCTACGAGCTGGGAGCCAAGCGCGTTGTGCTGGCCCGCGAACTGCCCCTGACCGAGATCGCGCAGATTCGCGACAACTGCCCGCAGGATCTGGAGCTGGAGGCGTTCGTCCACGGCGCCATGTGCATGAGCGTGTCCGGACGGTGCCTGCTGTCCAGCTACATGGCAGGACGCAGCGGCAACCGCGGCGAGTGTGCCCAGCCCTGCCGCTGGAAGTACAGCCTGGTGGAGGAGCACCGCCCCGGTCAGTACATGGAGATCGGCGAGAGCGAGGACAACGGCAGCTACATCCTGAACGCCAACGACCTATGCACCGCACCGTTTTTGGACCTGATCTGCAAGGCTGGTGTGGATTCTTTGAAAATTGAGGGGCGCGCCAAAACGTTCTATTACGTTGCGTCCGTTACCGCCGCTTACCGCAAAGCGCTGGACCAGTACCTGGCAAACCCCGCCAGTGATACGTTTGATTTACCGGATTCCGTGCTGGATGAGCTGAACCGTACCAGCCACCGCCATTATTCACCCGGTTTCTATTTTGGCAAAGAGAAAGCCCTGCAGACGCCCAGCCATACTTATGTGCGAGATTGGGATTTCATCGGCACTGTGGATTCGTGGGAAGACGGCGTTGCCCATTGCACCCAGCGCAGCAAGTTCTGCCTGGGAGATTCGCTGGAAATTTTGCAGCCAGATGGTTCGGTCGTGCCCGTAACCCCTGAATGGATCAAAAACGCGGAAGGGGAAGCGGTGGATGCCACCCCGCACCCGATGATGCAGTATACCATTCCCTGTGCCACGCCCTTGATGCCGTACAGCCTGCTGCGGATGCAGAAAAGGCAGTAAATTTTCATTTATCTATTTGCAACAACCAAAAGCCCCACCTGCCGGATGCAGAATGTTCTGCCCGGCAGGCGGGGCTTTTTTTATTTTTATTTTTAGCATTTTCGCCGGGCACTGCGACAGTATTACAACAAGCTTCGCCTTGTCATCGAAAAAACACAGACTTAATTTTTTCCCATTACTATAAGTCAAGCAAAAGCAGCGAAACCGCCTTTGCCAGCAGGGAATGGCAAAGTAGAATTTTCACAAAAAACAGTCCACTTCAAACCATGGAATGCCGGATATTATGCCGCTATACTAATAGCATAAGGCAGTTCGCCTGATTCGTATTTTACCAAAAGGAGAGAAAGATGCAAACCTGTTATCTTGCTGTAGATATCGGAGCATCCAGCGGCCGGCACATTATTGGCACCGTGGAACATGGTGTTATGGCCCTGCATGAAGTCTACCGCTTTGAAAACCGCCTGATTGAAAAGAACGGTCACCTTTGCTGGGATATGGAAGGCCTGGTTCAGAATGTGATCGAGGGGCTGAAAGCCGCCCACGATGCAGGCTATACGCCCACAACGGTCGGTATTGATACCTGGGCTGTTGACTTTCTGCTTCTGGATGCCGATGGTACCCCTATCGGGGACCCCGTTGCTTACCGCGATGGCCGCACCGCCGCCATGCGGGAGGAACTGGAACCCATTCTGCCGTTTACAAAACTTTACGCCCGTACCGGCATCCAGTACCAGTCGTTCAACACGGTTTACCAACTGTGTGCCTTAAAGAAAGAGCACCCGGAACAGCTTGCCGCTGCCGAGCATTTTTTGATGGTGCCGGATTACCTGAATTACCGCCTGACCGGCGTGATGGCCAACGAGTATACCAATGCTTCCACCACTGCCCTGGTGGGCGCTATAAGCAAGGATTGGGACGATGAAATCATCAACCGGCTTGGTCTGCCGCGCAAAATCTTTGGCAGAATCAGCATCCCCGGCACCAAACTGGGAAATTTGAGCTCCGCCGTCAAGGATTATGTCGGCTTTGACTGCACCGTCGTACTGCCCGCTACACATGATACCGGCTCCGCCTTTTTGGCTGTTCCCTCAAGGGATGATAAGGCCGTTTATCTTTCCAGCGGCACATGGAGCCTGCTGGGTGTGGAAAACAAAGACCCCATCACGACCCCTGCCAGCATGCAGGCCAATTTTACCAACGAGGGCGGCTATGAATACCGCTACCGTTACCTTAAGAACATTATGGGCCTGTGGATGATCCAGTCTGTGCGGCGTGAACTTGGCGAGCAGACCGGAACCCGCCCGTCTTTCCCGGAATTGATTGCCGCCGCGCAGGAAGCCAGCAGCTTTGCCGGGATCGTATCCACTGGCGACGACCGCTTCCTGGCGCCGAAATCCATGATCAAAGAAGTCAAGGCTGCCTGCAAAGACGGCGGCAAACCGGTTCCCGCCACCACCGGCGAAGTGATGCAGACCATTTACAACTCGCTTTCGCATGATTATCAGGCCGCTATTCAAGAGCTGCAAAGCCTGACCGGCAAAGAATATACCAGCATCAATATTGTGGGCGGCGGTAGCCAGGATATGTACCTGAACCAGATGACCGCAAATGCCACCCAGCTGCCCGTGTTTGCAGGCCCTACCGAGGGTACCGCCCTTGGCAACCTGATGGTGCAGATGATCCGTGCAGGGGAGTTCAAAGACCTTGCGGATGCACGCGCCTCCATCAAAAAGTCGTTCACTATTTTGGAATGTGATCAGCAATAAATTTTATTACAGGGGGTAATATCCATGTTAGTTGAAACCAAAGCCCGTGTTGGCGTGTTTGCCATTGCTCTGGGTGCCTATCTGCCGCAGTTCCCAACCCTGGTTCCTGAATTTGAGGGTCAGTATGCCGCTTTCAAAAAGACCATTCCCGATACCGTTGAGGTCATTGACGGCGGCATTGTTACCACCAAAGAGCAGTCCATGGCAGCGGGCGATAAGTTCCGTGCCGCAGACGTTGACCTGGTTATTCTGCAGCTGCTGACCTATGCAACCTCTTACAACATGCTGCCCGCCGTGCGCGATCTGGATGTACCCGTTGTACTGGTCAATGTGCAAAAGAAGAAAGCCCCGGATTATGCCAACACCGATACACCAACCTGGTTAGGTGAACTGTACGCCTGTGGTGCCGTTGGTGAAATGGTTGCCGACCTGGAACGCGCCGGTAAGCGCCATGCCGTTATCACCGGCGTGGTCGAGGGCGGCGACCCGCAGGTGCAGGCCGAGATCGAGGACTGGTGTCGTGCCGCTCAGGTGCGCCGCCGCTTCCGTGACACCAATCTGGCACAGATCGGCCGCCCGTACCCCGGCATGATGGACCTGTACATTGACGAAACCAACCTATACAACCGCATGTGGCTTTACACCAAGCAGTTTGACTGGGAAAAAATGTGGGCCATTGCCGATAACATCACCGATGAAGAAGCGATTCGTGCCAAGGCACAGGATATTCTGGATACCTTTGATATTGAGGGCGGCGGCACGATCGAAAAGGTCTGGGATATGGCCCGTTATGTTGTTGCCTTTGAGCAGTGGGTCAAGGACGAAAAGATTGCGTTTGTGGCTTCCCACTACGACGGTTTTGCCAAGGGTGTGGCCGGCAAACTGGACTCCATGCTGATTCCTGCATTCTCGATGCTCATTAAGCAGGGCACTGCCTGCGCGGTTGAGGGCGATATCAAGGTTTCGATGGCAATGTCCATCCTGAAAACCATTGCGGGCTGCGGCCAGCTGAGCGAGATG
>OHUI01000776.1_pt1 | contig 14294 bp, 10 predicted proteins | sample 1579231 | NCBI WGS metagenome assembly OHUI01 (sample SAMEA3882509, study PRJEB24775) | human gut metagenome | biome: human-associated habitat; feature: intestine environment; material: feces | place: Netherlands | collected 2009/2010 | reverse complement strand
CTTGAATTCATATCCTACGCGATTGGTATAATTGTTACTGTTTACTCCGTGACCAGTAACGTATAGTTATCTTTATAGAAATTTCATACTTTCTCTGATTGAACAAAAAAACCTGCAATGCTATACTAAAATTAAAATATATTTGAAAAACAGGAGTGTGATAAATTGCAGGGTACCACAGAAAACTATATTCACCTTGAAAAGGTTTCTAAGATTTATGGAACGAAAGAAGTAAAAATAATCGCAGTAGATGAGATCAGCTTTAACATAGCTAAAGGCGAGTTTGCCGTGATCGTAGGGCCCAGTGGTGCTGGCAAGACTACGGTTCTGAATATTCTGGGCGGAATGGATACTGCCACCAGCGGTCAGATCTGGGTAGATGGAAGGAATATAGCGAAATACAATAACCGCCAGCTCACCAGCTACCGCAGGGACGATATTGGATTTGTTTTTCAGTTTTATAATCTGGTTCCCAATCTGACAGCCTTGGAAAACGTAGAACTGGCAGGACAGATCTGTAAGAACCCCATGGATCCGAAAACTGTTTTGGAAGAGGTGGGGCTGAAAGACAGACTTGGAAATTTTCCTGCCCAGTTATCAGGCGGTGAACAGCAGAGAGTTTCCATTGCAAGAGCTCTTGCCAAGAATCCGAAGATGCTCCTTTGCGATGAGCCAACAGGCGCTCTGGATTACCAGACTGGTAAGGCGATTCTCAAGCTTTTACAGGATATGTGCCGCCAGAAGGGGATGACAGTAGTGGTTATCACTCATAACTCTGCATTGACGCCTATGGCAGATCGCGTGATTAAAATAAAAAACGGCAAGGTGGCACAGATGACTTTGAATGCCCACCCAACCCCGGTAGAAGAAATTGAGTGGTAGGTGAGAGATGAAAGCATTAAGAAAAGAATTCTGGATGGAGATCCGAAAAAGCAAATCCAGGTTTATCTCCATTCTTCTGATCGTGGCTCTTGGAGTGGCCTTCTTTTCCGGTATTCAGGCTTCCTCGCCGGATATGCGCTATTCCGGAGATGCCTATTATGACGAAAGCAGCCTGATGGATATCAAGGTTGTGGGCACAATGGGCCTGACATCTGATGATGTTTCTTCCATAGAAAGTATAGATGGCATCGAGTCCGCAGAAGGTGCCTGGTCTACCGATGTGATGTGCGGGGAAGGCCAGAAGCAGAAGGTTCTTCACATTGAATCCATAAATGACGCAGTGAATAAACTGGATGTGCAGGAGGGACGCCTTCCGGAAAAAAGTGGAGAGATTTTTCTGGATAGCACATTTGCTTCTTCAAATGAATATAAGGTAGGAGATAAGGTGGCTTTGCGTGAAGAAGGAGATTCCCCCGTTCTTGTGACCACAGAATATACGGTAGTGGGAACTGGAAGAAGTCCTCTTTATATTTCCTTTAATAGAGGAAATACCACCCTTGGAACTGGTGAAGTCAATGGATTTGGATATGTGCTCCCAGAAGATTTTGACCAGGAAATTTATACGCAGATTTATGTGACCGTTCATGGTGCAAAGGGCCTTACAAGTTATACAGACGGTTATGAGAATCTGATCGCCAAGATCAAAGACCGTGTTGAAAACATAGCAGATGATCGCTGTCAGATCCGCCTTGCAGCTGTGAAGGCGGATGCACAGGAGGAAATCAATGATGCCCAGAAGAAGCTGGACGATGGGAAAAAAGAGGCAGATGAAAAGCTTGCTGACGCAAAAGAAGAGCTGGATAAAGGTGAAAAGGATTTAGAAGACGGCAGGAAAGAGTATGAAGATGGAAAATCCCAGTTAGAAGACGCAAAAACAGAGCTTGCCGATGGGAAAAAACAGCTGGAAGATGCGAAGACAGAGCTTGCTGATGGGAAAAACCAGTTAGAAGATGCGAAAGCGCAGCTTGCTGATGGAAAAAGTCAGCTGGAATCTGCCAGGAGTCAGCTTTCCTCCAGCAAAAGCCAGCTTGACACTGCCAGAAGCCAGCTGGATGATGGATGGAGTCAGGTAAATGCAGCAAAAGCCCAGCTTGCTGACGGACAGGCTCAGCTTGATTCCGCGCAGAAGCAGGTAACCAGTGGTCTGGCAGAATTAGAGGAAAATCAGAAGACTTTAGATGAAAATAAAGCGAAACTTGCAGATGGAAAAGCCCAGATTGAGGCAGGCGAGCAGCAGTTAGAAGCCGCAAAGCAGACTTTGACAACAAAGCAAAGTGAACTGGATCAGTCAAAAGCGGAAATCACTGCCGGACAGCAGCAGATCGAAAGTACCAGAACCCAGTTAAATGCCCAGAAGCAGCAGATTACAGATGGACTTTCCCAGGTATCAGCAGGAGAAGCCCAGCTTCAGGAGGGAATAAGTGCTTTGGAAAGCGCAAAAGCTCAGCTGACGGAGCTACAGAGTCAGCTTGCGACAGTACGCGCAAGTTACAACGCAGCACTGGAAAATCCGGATGCTTCCCAGGAGGAAATAGATATTCTGGCAGCCCAGGTGTCTGCACTGGAAGAACAGGAGGCGGCAGTAACCCAGCAGATCCAGGCAAGTGAAGCGCAGATTGAGAGTCAGCGGCAGCAGCTTGCAGCGACCAGAAGTGAGTTGGAAAGCGGGCTTGCAGCAGTCGAGGATGGACTTTCCCAGCTTTCTCAGAAAGAAAGCGAGCTGAATGCTGGACGGGAACAGATAACAGCAGGTCAGGCAGAGATTGACGCCGGATGGATTCAGATTCAGGAACAGGAGAATACTCTTGCTGCTTCGAAAGCTGAGATAGAGGCAGGGGAACAGGAACTGGAAAAAGGTCAGAAGCAGTTAAAGGCAGCAAAGAAAAAACTGAATAAAGCCCAGAAAGAAATTGATTCCAATGCAGAGACCCTGGCTGCCGGACAGGCGGAATTGGATGCCAATGTGGCAAATCTGAATGACAGTGAAGCGCAGTATGCTTCCGGTCTGGAACAGTATAATTCCGGTGCCCGGCAAATCGCTGAAAATGAGGCAAAGCTTACTTCCGGTGAGCAAGAGATTGCAGAAAATGAGGCGAAACTTGCCGATGGTGAGAAAGAAATCGCAGACAATGAGAAGAAGCTTGCAGACGGTGAAAAAGAGATTACAGACAATGAGAAAAAGCTTCAGGATGCGGCTAAAGACTTGAAAAAAGGTGAGAAAGACCTTGCAGATGGAAAGAAAGAGTACGAAGACGCCAAAAAAGATGCGGAGGATGAGATTGCCGAGAATCAGCAGAAGCTGGATGATGCGAAAAAGGAGCTGGAAGATCTGGAAAAGCCGGAGTGGATGGTTACAGATAGGGAGGATCTTCCGGAATATACGGATTACGGTGATAATGCAGACCGTCTTCGAAACATCGGCCAGGTTTTCCCGGTCATCTTTTTCCTGGTAGCGGCATTGATCAGTCTTACCACTATGACTCGTATGGTGGAGGAGCAGCGAACCCAGATCGGTACCTTGAAGGCATTGGGATATAAGAAGTCTGCCATTGCAGCAAAATACATCTGTTATGCATTTTTTGCAACTCTTCTTGGCAGTGTGCTGGGAATGCTGATCGGAGAGAAAATCATTCCATACATTATTATAACTGCTTATGGGATTATGTATCACAATGTGGCAAATACCATTTCCATTGATTATCAGCCTGGCTTCGCATTGATCGCTTCCACAGCCTCTGTTGTATGTACAGTTGGAGCGACTCTTTTTGCAAGTGGAAAGGAGCTGCAGGAGACACCGGCCTCTCTTATGCGCCCACCGGCTCCGAAAGAGGGCAAGCGAGTATTGCTGGAGCGGCTCACATTTATATGGAAGCATTTAAGCTTTTCCTGGAAGTCCACAATTCGAAATCTTTTCCGTTACAAGAAGCGCCTGATCATGACGGTCTTTGGAATTGCAGGAAGCATGGGACTGATGCTGGTTGGTTTTGGGCTTCAGGATTCCATTAGTGATATTGCCGCTATTCAGTACCGGGAGCTGCAGCATTATGACGGAATGGTGATTGAGGACAGCGATGCTACAGAGGAAGAACATGAAGAGCTGTTTGAATATATGAAGGAAAATGAGCAAATCGCCCATTGCAATCGGGTACAGATGACGAAGATCAGTGCTCCGAAAGGCAGCTCCAACATCAGTATTTATCTGTTTGTGCCAGAGAGCCTGAGTGAGTTTGCAAAGGATGTAACCTTAAAGAACCGTATTACCGGGGAAACATATGAGCTTACCGACGAAGGTGCTGCTATTTCCGAGAAAACAGCATCCCTGCTGGGATTAAAGGTGGGGGATATGATTCCCCTGAAAAAGGGAGATAAGGAATATAAGGTGAGGGTGGCTGTGATCACAGAGAATTATATGAGCCATTACCTTTATATGACGCCCAGGGTTTATGAGCAGACGTTCGGGGAAATGCCGGAGTATGAGAACATTGTGTTTACTATGCAGGAAGACTGCAAGGATGATCTGGAAATGGCAGGAACCCGGATCCTTGCTAATCCTGGTGCTCTCAGCATCAGTTATACCAGTAGTCTGGCATCACAGGTTGACCGTATGCTGAGCACTCTGGATGCGGTGATCCTGGTGCTGATCGTTTCCGCAGGAATGCTGGCTTTTGTGGTATTGTATAATCTGAATAATATCAATATTACAGAAAGACAGAGGGAACTGGCAACTTTGAAGGTGCTTGGCTTCTATGACGGAGAGGTCTCCCAGTATGTGCTTCGGGAAAACGTGATCCTGACAGTGCTTGGAATTATGTTTGGAGCAGTGTTTGGAATTCTCATTCACAGGTATGTGATTACTACGGTTGAGGTAGATGCAGTTATGTTTGGACGAAATATTAAGCCGCTGAGCTTTTTATACAGTGGAATTCTGACAAGCATATTTTCCATTGTGGTGAATGGGGTGATGCATTTTAAGCTGAAAACCATTGATATGGTGGAATCCTTAAAGAGTGTGGAATAAAAATTATTGTAATTGTGAAATTTTTAAATTAGCTTGACAAGCCGGAAGAATGCAATTATAGTTATATCCATAAAAGTGGCGGCTTTTTCCGGCTATTTACAAGGAAATCAGGCCGCTGCAGCGAAAGGCATTGAAGAAGAGGAGTAAGTGCATGCCCTCCCAGAGAGAAATGTCCAGGGATAACTGTGGTGGAAGACATTTCGAGATCCGCATTCACTGAAGGTAGCTTCTGAGCCGGGAAACTGAACAGGCAGTGATATCTGCAGTAAGTTTTCACGCAATTCCAGCGTTACAGGAAAGAGATATGTGTACAACAGAGCGAAGACTGTAAATACATTCAGGGAAACAGTACTTTGCATTTTGCACATAATGAAGGTGGTACCGCGTTAATTTCGCCCTTCACACAATTGTGTGAGGGGCTCTTTTTTTAGGAGGAAAATTATGAGCAAAGAACTTGCAAAGACCTACGATCCAAAAGGAATCGAGGAACGTCTTTACCAGAAATGGATGGACAACGGATATTTTCATGCAAAAGTAAACCCGGATAAGAAACCATTTACCATTGTTATGCCGCCGCCAAACGTAACAGGACAGCTGCATATGGGACATGCACTTGATGAGACCATGCAGGACATTCTCATCCGTTTCAAGAGAATGCAGGGCTACGAAGCACTGTGGCAGCCGGGAACTGACCATGCAGCTATTGCTACAGAGGTTAAGGTTACTGAGAAACTGAAAAAAGAAGGCATCGACAAGGCAGAAATCGGCCGTGAGAAATTCCTGGAATATGCCTGGGAGTGGAAAGAAGAGTACGGCGGAAAAATTATCAACCAGCTGAAGAAGCTTGGTGCTTCTGCAGACTGGGAGCGAGAACGCTTCACCATGGATGAGGGATGCTCCAAGGCTGTACAGGAAGTCTTCATCAAGTTATATGAAAAAGGCTACATCTACAAAGGTTCCCGTATCATCAACTGGTGTCCGGTATGCCAGACTTCCATTTCCGATGCAGAGGTTGAGCATGAGGATCAGGACGGATTTTTCTGGCACATCAATTATCCGGTTGTTGGAGAAGAAGGAAAATTCGTGGAAATTGCAACAACACGTCCGGAAACACTTCTTGGAGATACTGCAGTTGCAGTAAACCCGGATGATGACCGTTACAAAGACATTGTTGGCAAAATGCTGAAGCTTCCTCTCACAGACAGAGAGATCCCGGTTATTGCCGATGAGTATGTTGATAAAGAATTTGGTACCGGATGCGTAAAGATCACACCGGCACATGACCCTAACGACTTCGAGGTTGGAAAGAGACACAATCTTCCAGAAATAAACATCATGAATGATGATGCTACCATCAATGAGCTGGGTGGTAAATACGCCGGCATGGATCGTTACGAAGCAAGAAAAGCCATGGTAGAGGATCTGGACAAGCTTGGCCTTCTGGTAAAGGTTGTTCCGCACAATCACAGCGTTGGAACACATGACCGCTGCCATGCAACCGTAGAGCCGATGATCAAGCCTCAGTGGTTTGTAAAGATGGATGAAATGGCAAAAGCTGCTATCAAGACTCTTGAGGATGGAGATCTGAAATTCGTTCCAGAGCGTTTTGACAAGACTTACCTTCACTGGCTGGAGAACATCCGTGACTGGTGTATTTCCCGTCAGCTGTGGTGGGGACACAGAATCCCGGCTTACTACTGCGATGAGTGCGGTGAGACTGTAGTTGCAAGAGAAATGCCGGAAAAATGTCCGAAATGCGGATGTACGCATCTTCATCAGGACGAGGATACGCTGGATACCTGGTTCAGCTCTGCTCTGTGGCCATTCTCCACACTTGGCTGGCCGGATAAGACACCGGAACTGGAGTACTTCTATCCAACAGATGTGCTGGTAACCGGATATGACATTATTTTCTTCTGGGTTATCCGTATGGTATTCTCTGCTCTTGAGCAGACTGGCAAGACACCGTTCCATCATGTACTGATCCATGGTCTGGTAAGAGATTCCCAGGGCCGCAAGATGAGTAAATCACTCGGAAACGGAATCGATCCGCTCGAGGTTATCGACAAGTATGGTGCAGATGCACTTCGTCTGACACTTATCACAGGAAATGCACCGGGAAATGACATGCGTTTCTACTGGGAGAGAGTTGAGGCTTCAAGAAACTTCGCCAACAAGGTATGGAATGCATCAAGATTTATCATGATGAACCTTGAAGGTGTAGAGCTTAGAGAGCCAAAGCTTGATGAGCTTCATGCAGCAGACAAGTGGATTCTTTCAAGGGTAAATACTCTCGCAAAGGATGCCACAGAAAACATGGACAAGTTCGAGCTTGGAATCGCAGTACAAAAGGTATACGACTTCATCTGGGATGAGTTCTGTGACTGGTATATCGAGATTGCAAAGGTTCGTACCTACAAGAAGGATGAAAACCCAGAGTCAGCAAATGCAGCACTCTGGACGCTTAAGACAGTACTTGTAAATGCACTGAAGCTCCTTCATCCATATATGCCGTTTATCACAGAGGAAATCTTCTGCACACTTCAGTCAGACGAGGAGACTATCATGCTCTCTAAATGGCCTGAGTACAAGGAAGAGTGGAATTTCCCGGCAGAAGAAGCCGCAATCGAGCACTGCAAGGATCTCGTAAAGGGTATCAGAAATGTCCGTACACAGATGGATGTTCCACCTTCAAGAAAGGCAAAGCTTTTCATCACAAGTGATGATGAGTCAGTCAGAAAGATATTCGAGGACAACAAGGAGGTATATGTAAATCTTGCATTTACCAGCGAGATTACAGTACAGCAGGGCAAGGCCGGTATTGGAGATGACGCTGTATCAGTAGTGATACCTGATGCGGTTGCATACCTGCCGCTTGAGGACCTTGTTGATTTCGAGAAGGAAAAGGAAAGACTCAATAAAGAAAAGGATAAGCTTACAAAGGAGCTTGCGCGCTCAAGGGGCATGCTCTCAAATGAGAAATTCTTAAACAATGCAAAGCCTGAAAAGGTTCAGGAGGAAAAGGACAAGCTTGCAAAGTATGAGCAGATGATGGCTCAGGTAGAGGAACGTCTGGCTCAGTTTAAATAATTAAATACAGATTATATTTTGTGAACACTGTTTTCCTGGGGCAAGGATGCAAAGGAGGCCGTCCACAATGCGGTGGTTCTTGAATAGAATAGAACAAAGAAAGAATATGGAGATAAAACAGAAAGGAATAAACAATGAATGTAAATCCTATAACAAGATTGGATTATCCAGATCCGGACGTGATCCGCGTAGAAGACACCTATTATATGGTATCCACAACCATGCACTTTATGCCGGGCTGTGAGATTCTGCAGTCTTTTGATCTGGTGCACTGGGAGCATGCGACTTATGTCTATGAGACGTTGGATCATACGGATGCGCAGCAACTGAAAAGCGGTCAGAATATTTACGGACAGGGCATGTGGGCAGCTTCCCTGCGCTATCATGAAGGCCGATTTTATATCTGCTTTGTGGCAAATGATACCCGTAAGACTTATTTGTATACTTCGGAAAAAATAGATGGTCCATGGAAAAAGCAGCTGATAGAAGGCTTTTATCATGACGGCTCTTTATTATTTGATGAGGATGGCAGAAACTATATTGTATATGGAAATGATGAAATCTGGATTACAGAATTGAATGAAGATTTGACTGCACCAAAGAAGGACGGATTACATCGTCTTTTAGTCAGTGATCATAAGAACCCGGAGCTAGGCTATGAGGGTTCTCATATTCAAAAAATAAACGGCTATTATTATATTTTTCTGATTCATTCCCTGAGAGACCGCTGGATGCGGACGGAAGCATGCTTTTACAGTGATTCTCTGGAAGGAGAATTCACGGGTGGAGATGTACTTTGTGATGATCGTGGATATTGTGGACAGGGCGTGGCACAGGGAGGAATAGTGGATACGCCGGATGGAAAGTGGTATGCAATGCTGTTTCAGGATTCCGGAGCAGTTGGACGGATTCCTATTCTGGTTCCGGTTACCTGGAAGGATCATTTTCCGTTTTTTGGACAGAACGGACATGTGCCGGAAGAAATAGAGGTTCACAGTACCAGACCAGGATATATTTATCAGCCATTAGTGGGAAGTGATGATTTCTGTAATGGGCTGCTTCCGCGCTGGCAGTTTAATCATGATCCAGATCCACGGTACTATCATCTGGATGCATTGCAGGGAACCTATACAATTACAACACGGGAAGTTTGTACAGAGCTTACACAGGCAGTAAATACGCTTACGCAAAGGATGAGTTATCCGTCCTGCGCAGCTGAGGTTACTGTTGATGCTTCTGCATTGAAAGAGGGCGATGTCGCAGGTTTGTGTGCGTTGCAGGGCTGTTATGCTGCAGTTGGCATTACAAAACATCATGGAAAATATGAAGTCCTTATGCTGGATAAAAAAGAAGATGGTATATTGGATATGACGGAAAGAACTGTTGTTGAATCACACCAGATGGATTTTCGTCTTGAAGCAGATTTCTGTAACATGAAGGATGAAGCACGCTGCTATTACCGGGTAAATAAGGGAGACTGGCTACCCATCGGAACCGTGCATAAGCTGTACTTCAAACTGGATCATTTTACTGGTTGCCGGTTTGGTCTGTTCTGCTATGCGGCAGAGGAAACAGGAGGAAGTGCCTGCTTCCGGGATTTTAAGTATTATGATGTTGATGAAATCTCATAAAGATAGAACTGCATAAAATAAGTGTCGGAATTTACTCAAATTTTTCCTACTTTGGACATTGGTTTTTACAACGGTATTGTATAGTGAAGCAGAGGAAAAACAAAACATGTTTCAGAGAGGAGAAATTCGACAAGATTGAGTTCAAGGAGCAGGACAAGGCAGTCGTGATGCTGTCGATGAAATAAAAAAATTGCGATATTTTTATTAAATCTTAATGGAAATATACTTGCATAAAGGGGTTACTTTATTATAATATATAGTGACCCTTTTTTGATGGGATTATTTAGCAGGTAATTATGGAGGCAGGATTATGATAAATTTTGATGAAGAAATAAAGAACTATGAGCCAAGTCTAGAGATAGAGGAGGCTGAATCTGCGATTTACAGCCACGATCTGACAGATGTCACAGATATCATTGCACAGTTATTACGTGAGCAGGACAAAGGGCAGGGTGAATTAAGATGATTTGTTATAAATGCGGACAAGATGCAGGCTGGAACGATAAATGCCCTGTATGTGGGGCTGATCTTTCACTTTTTAAAAGAGCTATTAGAATATCCAACTCATACTACAATGATGGTTTACAAAAGGCACAGGTGAGAAATCTGTCTGGAGCGATTATCTCTCTCAGGCAGAGTCTTAAGTTTTATAAGTACAATATCCAGGCAAGGAATCTGTTAGGTCTCATATACTATGAGATGGGTGAGATGGTTGACGCCTTAAGTGAGTGGGTCATCAGTGCAAACTATCAGCCTGATGATAATCTGGCAAAGAAGTATATAGATCAGATTCATAATAACAGAAATCAGCTCGAAACAATCAATCAGACTATTAAAAAATATAATCAGGCTTTAACTTATTGCAAGCAGGACAGTAAGGACCTTGCGGTTATACAGCTTCGAAAGGTGTTATCCTTAAATCCAAAGCTTGTAAAGGGACATCAGCTTTTGGCTCTTTTATATTTGGAGGAGGGGCATCTGGATAAGGCAAAGAAAGCCTTACGCGATGCAGGCAAGATAGATACAGACAATACCACTACTCTCAGATACTTAAAAGAAGTGAACAGACGTCTCAAGGAAAAAGGATCTGAGAGGAAAAAGAAAAATGATGATTTAATTTCCTACCAGAGTGGAAACGAAACAATCATTATGCCAAAGCGATTCAGGGAGAGCTCAATGTGGGCAAATATACTCTATGTTATAATCGGTCTGGTAGTCGGAGTGGCGGTTACGTGCTTCCTTGTGGTTCCGGGCATAAAAAGCCAGGCGAAAACAGATGCAAAGAAGCAGCTATTATCGGCCAATGATACGATTTCCACAAATGGGCAGACCATCAGTGGACTTAATGATCAGATAGACAAGCTAAAGAAGGAGCTTGAGGACGAGAAGAAGAAAAATGATGGAGTATCAGACCAGATTTCCACATATGAGGCTTTGCTCAATGCCTATGTATACTATACATCCAATGATGTAATAAAGGCAGGAGAAGCACTTGAAAATATCAACACAAGCTACCTGAGTGATTCGGCTAAGCAGACATATAATACGCTCAATGGTTCAATTGCAGATTCATATAAGGAAGCACTGTACAGTCAGGCATACTCATCATATAGCAGTGGCGATTATCAGAGTGCAATCCCTACATTTCAGAAGCTTGTCGGCATGGATGAGGCATACAGGGATGGTTCAGCTGCATATTACCTGGCGCAGTCGTTCAGGAAGTCAGGTGACTTAGCATCTGCAAAGCCATATTATCAGTATGTGGTAGACAACTACGCAGGCACTGAGAAGGCCAGAACATCAAAGAATTATCTAGCACAGGAACAGTAGTAAAACAACTGCTGCGAGGCAATAATTAAATATAGAATTACGAAAGACACCAGATAATCTCCGGTGTCTTTTTTATATGAGCAGGAAAGGAAGAGTTTGACATGATAGAAAATTATATCAGGGAAGCAGACCGGGTGACATACCTTATGCCAAAGGAGGTGGATCACCACTGCGCCGGGCAGATAATCGCAGAGCTTGATGCACTTATAGAGGGCTGTGGTGTCAGAAAAATAGTATTTGACATGAAACAGACAGAATTTATGGACAGCTCCGGCATTGGGGTGATAATAGGAAGAACAAAGAAGCTTAAGTACTTTAATGACAGCTCGGTGTCAGTTTGCAATATGTCGGACAGAGTGGACAAGCTTTTGAAATGTGCCGGCATTTACACTATTGTACATAAGCTTTAAAACTGAATTAAATTAAAATATAATCAGACAGAAAGGGAGCATAATGAACGCAGCAAAAACAAATCATATATCGCTTAGCTTTGATGCAATTTCAGAGAATGAGGCATTTGCGAGAATGACAGCAGCCATGTTTATGGCACAATTAAACCCCACACTAGATGACGTGGAGGACGTAAAGACAGCAGTGTCAGAGGCGGTGACAAACGCAATTATCCATGGCTATGAGATGGGGGATGACAATATTTCATCCGGTCAGGCAGATCAACAGGCAGCAGAAGAAAAAAGTTGTCCACAGGTACATATGAATTGCAGCTACATAGGCAGGGAGCTTTACATAGAAATATCAGATAGCGGAGTAGGCATACAGGATGTGGCAAAAGCAATGGAACCGTTATACACATCCAAACCACAGCTTGACAGATCAGGCATGGGTTTTTCATTCATGGAAGCATTTATGGACGCGCTGACAGTTACATCAGAACCGGGACACGGAACAACAGTAAAGATGAAAAAAGTACTATGAAGAGTGACAAAATCAGCAGACTAGTCACAGAAAATATAAACCTGATTTATTTAGTTATGAAACGCTTTAGAAACAGAGGAGTTGACCGGGAGGATTTATTTCAGATAGGAGCAGTTGGGCTGACAAAGGCAGCGCAGCGATTTGATGAAAGTAAGGGCTTTGCCTTTTCTACATACGCAGTACCGTTGATAATAGGGGAAATACAGCGCTTTTTACGTGATGATGGAATGGTACATATCAGTCGAAAAATACTGGATGATGCAAGAAAAATTGCAATTATCAGAGAAAAATACAGAATGAATGAAAATAGTGAAATATCACTTGAAAAAATGGAAATTATTTCCGGTATGTCAAAACAAGATATAATAATTGCCATGGAAGCTGATAAAAATGCATCGTCAATAGAAAATGAAAGTGTGCTTGATTATTTGGACAATAAAATGAGTGCAGAAGCATCAGACAAGCCATCGGAGACAGATAAAGTGATAAATCACATCGCAATGCAGCAGGCGTTTAACTCACTGGATGATAGCGAGCGCAGACTGATTATGCTCCGCTATATGCAGGATAAGACACAGAAGCAGGTGGCAGAAGTGCTTGGACGCAACCAGGTGGCCATATCACGAATGGAGAAGAATACATTGGCGAAGCTACGCAGGGCGATGATGTGAGTGGGAAGCAGTGGAGGTTTTGAGCTTCCCACGTGCAGGCTGAGAGGATGCCGGGGTGGCATGTAGTATATTCTTCAGAAAATTATGAAGTCAGCCACGAGCCCATGTGCGGATAGATTGTGGATATGCCGGGGCTTTTTTGTTATTAGGGAATATGGAACCTCGCGGCAGTTCATAATTTTCTTCAGAACACACTGCATGCCCTCCGGCGAATTTAGTTGTGTCGAGTGGGAAGCAGTGGAGCTTTTGAGCTGCCCACGTACTATTGAAATTATTGGAAACTGTTGAAAAAGAAAACTACTTGCACCCAAGCCACAAAGCATATTACAATGGGCGGTAAGGAATATAATTGGAAAGGAGAAAAGCATGAAACTTCCACTCACATATGATAACTATATATTCGACCTCTACGGTACGCTCGTGGACATTCACACAGACGAGAGTGACACTGCAATCTGGGAAAAGCTCGCCGTGTTCTATGGCTATTACGGAGCACTGTATGAGGCAAAGGAGCTTAAGGAGCGCTATGAGACACTTGTAAAAAGCAGCGAAGCAGAGCTGAAGAAGAAAATTGAAAAGTCTGATGCAGATGTGCAGTTTGCTATCTCATATGCCCATGAAGCATCACCGGAGATACATATAGAGGATGTATTTGAAAAGCTTTATGAGGAAAAGAGTGTGAATCCGACAAAGGAGCTTTCGGTGCATACAGGCCAGTTTTTCAGGGTGATGAGCACCGAATACATAAAGCTTTATCCGGGTACAAAGGAGATGCTTAAGGAACTTAAGAAGGCGGGAAAGAATATATATCTGCTTTCAAATGCGCAGCGTATATTTACAGCCTATGAGATGAGAAGACTTGATATCTTTGATTTGTTTGATGACGTGTTTATCTCATCTGATTATAATACAAAAAAGCCTGATATCAGATTTTATACGGAGCTGATAAATAAGCATGATATTGACGTATCAAAATCGCTTTTTATAGGGAATGATTCGACTACCGATATCAAAGGGGCAAAGGAATGCCTGATGGATGCATTTTATGTGAGATCGAATATTTCACCAAAGGATGATATGGCTCATGATGCAGACTATATTATAGATAATTTTACCAACTGGTAATGCATTATTGTTTATAAAAATGTAAATATTACATAAAAAACATATATAAATTAA
>OHUI01000775.1_pt1 | contig 14301 bp, 13 predicted proteins | sample 1579231 | NCBI WGS metagenome assembly OHUI01 (sample SAMEA3882509, study PRJEB24775) | human gut metagenome | biome: human-associated habitat; feature: intestine environment; material: feces | place: Netherlands | collected 2009/2010 | reverse complement strand
ATTTTTATTGACAAATTAATAACAAGGGCGCATAATGTAGGCACAAGTTATTTGTATGCTAAATATTCGTGTTGCCAAAAATTGCATACATTGTTTATTATTTTATTATTTATTTTTAATCTATGTAGGAGGATATGTTATGAACAATTTATTAATGGAAGTGGAAAACGAAATCGCCGTTGTTACTATTAACCGTCCAAAATCTTTAAACGCCCTAAACAGTGAAACTTTAGCAGAACTTGATGCTTGCTTCTCTGAAATTTCTGAGAGAAAAGATATCAAAGTTGTGATCTTAACAGGTTCTGGAGCAAAAGCTTTCGTTGCTGGAGCTGATATCTCTGAAATGGTAAATGCAACACCTGCAGAAGGTAGAAAAATGGGAATGCTTGCAAAAGAAGCTTTCTTAAAACTTGAAACAATGCCTCAGGTTACGATCGCTGCTGTCAATGGTTTCGCATTAGGTGGTGGGTGTGAGATCTCTATGGCTTGTGATATCCGTATCGCATCTGATAACGCAAAATTCGGACAGCCTGAAACAGGACTTGGTATCCTTCCTGGTTTCGGTGGAACACAGCGTCTTGCTCGTGTAATCCCTGTAGGAATGGCAAAACAGATGATCTACACCGCACGTAATATCAAGGCAGCAGACGCTTACAGAATCGGTCTGGTAAATGAAGTATACAGCGCCGAGGTTGATGCTGATGGCAATGTAGTAAAGAGCGCACAGGAAGTAATGCTGGCAGCAGCACAGAAGATGGCAGCGACCATCGCCAAGAACGCTCCCATCGCTGTACGCAACTGCAAGAAGGCTATTAATGATGGCCTGGATGCAGATATGGATCAGGCAGTAGCCATCGAAGAGAAGATGTTCGGAGATTGCTTCGAGACAGAAGATCAGAAGTATGGCATGGCTTTCTTCCTTGACAAGAACAAGGAAAAAGTAAAAGAGCCTTTCCAAAATAAATAGTTACAAATAATGATAGAATGTATGGAAAAACAGGAGGATTTACCATGAAAGTAGGTATTATCGGTGCAGGTACCATGGGACAGGGCATTGCAAAGGCATTTGCCCAGGTAGACGGATATGAAGTAGCTCTCTGCGATATCAAGCAGGAATGGGCTGAAGGCGGCAAAGCCAAGATCGTAAAAGGCTATGCAAGACTGGTAGAAAAAGGAAAAATGACCCAGGAAGCAGTTGACGCTATCGTAGCTAAGATCACTCCGGGTCTGAAGGAAGACCTGTGTGCAGACTGCGATCTGATCGTAGAAGCTGCGTTCGAGAACATGGAAGTTAAGAAGACCACCTTCGGTGAGCTGGACAAGATCTGCAAGCCTGAGTGTGTATTTGCTTCCAACACTTCCAGCCTTTCCATTACCGAGATCGGCAACGGACTGACCCGTCCTCTGATCGGTATGCACTTCTTCAATCCCGCAGACCGTATGAAGCTGGTTGAGGTAATCGCAGGTGTGAATACTCCCGCAGAGACCGTGGATACCATCAAGAAGATCTCCGAAGAGATCGGCAAGACCCCTGTTCAGGTAAACGAGGCAGCAGGCTTTGTTGTTAACCGTATCCTGATCCCTATGATCAATGAAGCAGCTTTCATCAAGATGGAAGGTGTATCCGATATCGCAGGTATCGACGCAGCTATGAAGCTGGGCGCTAATCATCCCATGGGACCCCTGGAGCTGGGTGATTTCGTAGGACTGGATATCTGCCTTGCCATCATGGATGTTCTGTACAACGAGACCGGCGACAGCAAGTATCGTGCATGTCCTCTGATCCGTAAGATGGTACGTGGCGGCAACCTTGGTGTGAAGACCGGCAAGGGCTTCTATGTATACAATGCAGACCGCACCAAGACTCCTGTGGATGCACAGTAAAGTATAAACAATCCGTAGGCATCAAAGTCGGGGTTCTTAGACCCCGACATCATGATAATTACAACCAAGTATAAATAACAATGGAGGATTAACATCATGGATTTTACATTATCCAAAGAGCATGAGATGGCGAGACAGCTGTTCAAAGAGTTCGCCGAGAACGAAGTAAAACCTCTTGCACAGGAAGTTGACGAGACCGAAACTTTCCCCAGAGAGACCGTTGAGAAGATGGCTAAGTACGGCTTCATGGGAATTCCTGTTCCCAAGGAGTATGGCGGACAGGGCTGTGATACCCTGACCTATGCTATGTGCGTTGAGGAGCTTTCCAAGGTTTGCGCAACTACAGGCGTTATCGTTTCCGCACATACCTCTCTGTGTATCGATCCTATCATGACCTTCGGTACCGAAGAGCAGAAGCAGAAATATGTTCCTGATCTGGCAAGCGGCCGCAAGATCGGTGCTTTCGGTCTGACCGAGCCCGGTGCAGGTACCGATGCCCAGGGTCAGCAGACCAAGGCTGTATTAGATGGCGATGAGTGGGTCATCAATGGTTCCAAGTGCTTCATCACCAATGGTAAAGAAGCAGATGTTTATATCGTGATTGCAGTTACCGGCATCGTAGAGAAGAGAGGCAGAAAGATGAAGGAGATCTCTTCCTTTATCGTTGAGAAGGGAACTCCCGGATTTACCTTCGGTACCAAGGAAAAGAAGATGGGTATCAAGGGCTCTTCCACTTACGAGCTGATCTTCACCGACTGCCGTATCCCTAAGGAGAACATGCTGGGCAAGCAGGGACAGGGATTCAAGATCGCAATGCACACTCTGGACGGCGGACGTATCGGTATCGCTTCCCAGGCTCTGGGTATTGCAGAAGGCGCTTTGGAGAGAACCGTTGCTTACACCAAGGAAAGAAAGCAGTTCGGAAAGTCCATTTCCGGATTCCAGAATACACAGTTCCAGCTGGCTGATATGGCTACCAAGGTGGAAGCTGCCAAGATGCTGGTATACAAGGCTGCACGCAAGAAGGACGAGTACAAGACCAATCCTAAGATCTCTTACTCTGTAGAAGCTGCTATGGCTAAGCTGTATGCTGCTGAGGTTGCTATGGAAGTTACTACCAAGGCTGTTCAGCTGCACGGTGGTTACGGTTACATCAGAGAGTACGAAGTTGAACGTATGATGCGTGATGCAAAGATCACCGAGATCTACGAGGGTACTTCCGAAGTTCAGAGAATGGTTATCTCCGCAGATCTGCTGAAATAAGCAAGCAGGCATTTGTCGGAAATTTTATTAGAAAAGTAAGGAGAAAATACAATGAAGATTGTTGTTTGTATTAAGCAGGTGCCCGATACCAAGGGCGGTGTTAAATTCAATCCTGACGGAACTCTTGACAGAGGCGCAATGCTTGCTATCATGAATCCCGATGATAAGGCTGGTCTGGAAGCTGCACTGAAGCTGAAGGACGAGTTCGGCGCAGAAGTTACCGTACTGACCATGGGTCTTCCCAAGGCAGCAGATGCTCTTCGTGAGGCGCTGGCTATGGGTGCTGACAAAGCAATTCTGGTTACCGACAGAGTACTGGGCGGTGCTGATACCTGGGCTACTTCCACTACCATTGCAGGTGCATTGAGAAACCTTGACTATGATCTGATCATTACCGGTCGTCAGGCAATCGATGGTGATACCGCACAGGTTGGTCCTCAGATCGCTGAGCATCTGGGACTTCCCGTAATCTCTTATGCACAGGACATTAAGGTTGAGGGAGACAAGGTGATCGTTCAGAGACAGTATGATGACAGATATCATGTAGTAGAAGCTAAGATGCCCTGCCTGATCACTGCATTATCCGAACTGAATAAGCCTCGTTACATGACTCCCGGCGGAATCTTCGATGCATGCAAGGCAGAGATCACTACCTGGGGCAGAGCTGATCTGAAAGATGTTGATGACAGCAACCTTGGTCTGAAGGGATCTCCTACCAAGATCGCAAAGGCATCCGATAAGGTTCGTAAGGGCGCAGGTGAGAAGATCGTTCCCGATTCACCCGAAGACGGAGCAGCTTACATTGTTGCTAAATTCAAAGAAAAGCACATCATCTAATATAGGAGGCAAACCATGGTAACCAATAATATTGAAGAATACAAGGGTGTATATGTGTTCGCCCAGCAGGTAGACAATGAGATCAGTGGTATCGCATTAGAACTGCTCGGCAAAGGTAAAGAGCTGGCTGCAAAGCTGGAGACCGAGGTAACCGCGGTTCTGATCGGTTATAACGTAAAAGGACTGGCTGATAAGCTGGCTGAGTATGGTGCAGATAAGGTGATCCTCGTAGATGATCCCGAACTGGAGACTTACAGAACCGAGCCTTATGCACATGCACTGGCATCTGTTATTGAGAAATATAAGCCTGAGATCGTTCTGGTAGGTGCAACCGCTATCGGACGTGACCTGGGACCTACCGTTTCCGCAAGAGTTCAGACCGGTCTGACCGCAGACTGTACCGTACTGGAAATCGGTGATTTCCCTCTCGTTGCTATCCCCGGACAGGAGCAGAAGCACAATCAGCTGCTGATGACCCGTCCTGCATTCGGTGGTAACACCATCGCTACCATCGCATGTCCTGACAACAGACCTCAGATGGCAACCGTTCGTCCCGGCGTTATGCAGAAGATCGCTCCTATCGCAGGTGCAAAGGCTGTGATCGAAGAGTACAATCCCGGATTTACTCCGAACAACAAATATGTAACCATCAAGGAAGTCGTTAAGGCTGTATCCGATACCGTTGACATCATGGATGCCAAGATCCTGGTATCCGGTGGACGTGGAGTAGGCAGCGCAGAGAACTTCAAGATCCTGGAGGATCTGGCAGAAGTTCTGGGCGGTACCGTATCCTGCTCCCGTGCAGTTGTAGATAACGGCTGGAAACCCAAGGATCTGCAGGTTGGACAGACCGGTAAGACCGTTCGTCCCCAGATCTACTTTGCAATCGGTATCTCCGGTGCTATTCAGCACGTAGCAGGTATGGAAGAGTCTGATCTCATTGTTGCTATCAACAAGGATGAGACAGCTCCTATCTTCGATGTAGCTGACTACGGTATCGTAGGAGATCTGAACAAGATCGTTCCCGCTCTGACCGAACAGCTGAAGGCTGCAAAGGCTGAGAAGGCAGCGAACTAAGAGCCGTTTTTTGACGGATATTCGAACCCTCCCTGTTGATCTCAGGGAGGGTTTTATATTGCACTTCGGACGCTTACATAGTAAAATATAATGATAATCCCACGATATGCGAATATTGGGTGGGATTGTGGAGCAATCCGCAGGTATCATACAGAGCAAGAATGTGAGATGATATTTTATGGCAAAACAAAAAGAAGTAAAAACCAACGCCATGCGTATCCTGGAATCTCTGAAGATTCCTTATACCCATCACACCTATGAGTGCGAGGAATTCGTGGATGGGCTTCAGATAGCAGACAAGCTGTCCCTGCCCTATGAGCAGGTCTACAAGACGTTGGTCACCGTGGGCAGCAGCAAGAATTATTTTGTATTCGTCATCCCCATTGCGGAGGAGCTGGATATGAAAAAAGCAGCGAAATCCGTTGGAGAAAAAAGCGTGGAGATGATCCACGTAAAAGACATCAATGCCATCACCGGCTACATCCGCGGCGGCTGCACAGCCATCGGTATGAAAAAACAGTATGTGACCAGAATTGATGAAAGTGCGAAGACACAGGAACAAATCTATGTCAGCGGCGGCAGGATCGGATCTCAGATCCAATTGAAACCGGATGACCTTGCGAAAGCAGCGAGAGCGGAGTTCGCAGATATTATCAGGCACGAAAATTAATGCATCAAATGTAGTAAAAGGATGCTGAAGATAAAGGAGTACACATGGAAAACCAAAAAAACATCCTTGATTACGATACCGTAGAACTGGACGAAGCACAGGATGCGGTGATCATCATAGACCAGACCCTGCTTCCGGGTAAGATCGAACTGATCGCATTACATACGGCACAGGAGATGTGGGATGCCATCTATCTGCTGAAGGTCCGGGGAGCACCTGCCATCGGCGTAGCGGCGGCATTGGGCATCTACCTGCTGGCGAATCGCATCGAGACGGAAGACTTCGAAGATTTTTATCAGAAATTCACAGAATATAAGGAATATCTGGATTCTTCCAGACCCACCGCAGTTAATCTGTCCTGGGCGCTGAAGCGCATGGATGCTGTGGCTGTAAAGGCTGGCAGAGAAGAGCACAAGACTGTCGCAAAAGTGAAGGAAATCCTGCATGACGAAGCACTGCAGATTCGGGCGGAAGATGTGGAAGTATGTCGAAAAATCGGAGAGCTTGGACTGGAACTGGTAAAACCGGGAGATGGTATTCTGACCCACTGTAATGCAGGACAACTTGCAACCGTAAAATACGGTACTGCAACCGCACCGATTTATCTGGGACAGGAGAGAGGTTACAACTTCCATGTATTTGCGGATGAGACCAGACCGCTGTTACAGGGAGCCAGACTGACTGCGTTTGAACTGCATTCCGCAGGCGTGGATGTGACACTGATCTGTGACAATATGTCCGCTTCTGTCATGTCCAAGGGCTGGGTGCAGGCAGTGTTTGTAGGCTGTGACAGAGTGGCAGCTAACGGAGATACTGCGAACAAGATCGGTACCAGCGTGGTGGCAGCAGTGGCAAAACAGTACGGTGTGCCGGTATACATCTGTGCACCGACTTCCACGATTGATATGGCGACTGCCACCGGTGCAGATATCTGCATCGAGCAGCGTAAGGCGGAAGAGGTTACTGAGATGTGGTACAAGGAGCGCATGGCTCCGGAGGGTGTAAAGGTCTACAATCCGGCATTCGATGTGACAGACCATGAACTGATCGCCGGAATTGTCACGGAATACGGGGTGGCGAGAGCTCCTTACACGGAGAGCCTGAAGGAGATCATGGAACGCAAGGCACAGAGAGGCTGATGGTGTAGATATGAAGCGAAATGTAAGTCTTGCGGAGATATCCGACGGACGATTATACAAAGCAAATGATATGGTGAAAGCGGATTGCGGTGGTTGCAATGGCTGTTCCCGGTGTTGTCACGGCATGGGCAATTCCATTATCCTGGATCCCTATGATGTTTACCGGATGACTACAGGAATGGGGAAAAGCATGCAGGAGCTATTAGCGGCATCGGTGGAGCTCAACGTGGTGGATGGTGTGATCTTACCGAATCTGAAAATGCAGGGGACCAAGGAAGCCTGCGCTTATCTGGATGAGGAAGGAAGATGTAGCATCCATCCGTACCGGCCTGGAATCTGCCGGCTGTTTCCGCTGGGAAGATATTATGAAAACGGAGGATTTTCCTATTTTCTCCAGACCGGGGAATGTGCGAAGGAGAACCGCAGCAAGATAAAAGTCAGTAAATGGATCGATACTCCGGATCTGACGAGAAACCAGCAATTTACCCTACAATGGCATGACCTGTTACATGCCATGGAAGAGAGACTGACAGGAGAAGACGAAGGGAAACAGCAGGAGGAAAATCTGCTGCTGTTGCGTCTGTTTTATTTATTGCCGTACAAAGGGACAACAGATTTTTATTCACAGTTTATGGAAAGGATGGAATATTGGAATGAACAGATCAGATAAGTTAAGTAAGCTCCCCATCGAAAAGCGGTTAATGAGTGTATTTCGCATAATTTCTCTATTATTAAGTGCAACAGGTATTATTGCCTGTGTCGCCATGGGAATCGTCAGTTACCAGTATTCCTATGCGTTGCGCCATTACGGTTTCGCACAGGGTGACATCGGTAAGGCGATGATCGTTATCGCGGAGATGCGGAGCGAGACCCGTGCCGCCATCGGCTATGATGACGATACGCTGATTGCTAAAGCAAAAAATGCCCATGACATGACGGCGGAACAGCTGGATACCTATATCAGTGTCCTGGAAGATGATATGATCACGGATGAGGGAAGAGCTACCTACCAGCAGATCAAGGATGGCGTAGCTTCTTATCAGCAGATCGAGGCACAGATACTGGAACTGGGAACAGCTTCCGATCCTGCTAAGCGGATGCAGGCACAGCAGATGGCAGGCGAACAGATGGATCCCGTGTTCCAGCAGGTCTATGCAGATATGACGAGCCTGTTGGACAGCAGTGTAACGAACGGAAATGCCATGGAAGCCAAGCTGAATGTTTTCCGTGTAGTTATTTTTATCGTAATCCTTCTGATCATCGGAGTAGGCTTTGCAGGATCTGAAAAGGCGGGAAAAAGAATAGCCAAAGGAATCGCCGGACCGCTGAAAGCGCTGGCAGACAGACTGGATGGCTTCGCAGCAGGTGATCTGACATCTGATTTCCCCAAAGTGGAGACAGAGGACGAAATGGCAGCGATGAACCGTGCGGCTACAGCAATGGCGACAAACCTCAGGATGATCATTGAGGATATCAACCAGGCATTAAACGCTATGGCAAACGGCGACTGGACAGTGAAGTTCCGTTATCCCGATCTCTATGAGGGCGATCTGGATAAACTAAAAGAAGCGCTGAGAGATATTAAGTATAAGATGAATGAGGCACTGTACAATGTCAATGAAGTATCCGGACAAGTATCCATGGGTGCCGGAAGTCTGGCAGATGCAGCGCAGTCTCTGGCTGAGGGGGCAACCGAACAGGCAGGAGCCGTACAGGAGCTTCAGGCGACGATTACCAATATTACTTCTATGGTAGACAATACCGCAGAACATACGAAGAATTCCAGCAGACAGGCACAGGAATACTCTGCTAAGGCGGATGAAGGACGTACCGAAATGAATCACCTGATGGAAATCATGGGTCGGATCAATGAAACTTCCGAGAAAATCAGCAATATCATCGGCGAGATCGAAGATATTGCAAGCCAGACCAATCTGCTGTCCCTGAATGCTTCCATTGAAGCAGCCAGAGCCGGAGAAGCAGGCAGAGGCTTTGCTGTTGTGGCAGACCAGATCGGTAAGCTGGCAGAGCAGAGTGCTCAGTCCGCAGTCAATACCAGAAATCTGATCGGCGATACCCTGGAGGAGATCCATGCCGGCAATGAAGCTGTGGATCATGCATCCCAGACCTTAAGTGTTATCGTGGACGGTGTCCGCAAGATCGCACAGGATTCCGAGGAACTGACCCAGATCGCAGATACCCAGGCGGATGCCATGAATCAGGCGGAGAGCGGTGTGAACCAGATCTCCGAGATCGTACAGTCCAATTCGGCGGCAGCAGAAGAGCTGTCTGCTACCAGTGAAGAACTGTTGGCGCAGTCTGAGAATATGACCAATCTTGTAAAACAGTTCAAACTGATCGATGAGGAGAAGATTCAGGCCAGAAAAAAGGAGGTTAAGCATGCCGGTATTTGATTTCAGCAGTACTCCGGAAAATGAAAAGAAGCAGGATCCTATATGCACCTATACTACGTTTCGCTCCAATGAGGGATCAGCCTCTGCGGAGAAACCGATTTTGATCCTGGATAACAGCAGTGAAAAATGGAACCATCATGCCGTAGGTGTATTCGGTAATCAGAGCAAACGGACCAATTTCGAATTTAAAGAGGAAGGCAGCAGCGCTTATGCCGATATTTTACAGATTGATGCCCGTTTTGTCAGTCTGATCCGCTGGCTTGGTGAGAACCACATTAACGTGCGTCTCTCCGGAGAAAACAGGAATGACGGCTATGCAGTATATAAGATCCGTGAGACAGCTTTCGGTGGGGGCACCAAGCTGTCTGCAGAGGATGGATTTTTACAATTCATGATGGAGCGGCTGTTTTTAAGCAGTGCTCCCGCGGAAGAAGAACAGGGCGAGGACGAAGGGGAAGACGGCGATGATATGAAACTTACCAGCCTTCAGAGTATCTCCGATTTCATGACCTGTGCCGGAAGGACCATGCCGGAAAATATCCGCCTGTGGGCGAGAAGAAACCTGGCAGTGGCAAGATCCCACGAGGTATCTCCCGAGGAGAGAAGGCATGCACAGAGAGCCTTGTCCATTATGATGAACATTCAGTGGAAGGGCAACTATTTTGAGGCTATTGACCCCGTGGAAGCCAGACGGATCCTGGATGAGGAATTGTACGGCATGGAGCGGGTCAAACAGCGTATCATGGAGACCATCATCCAGATCAACCGTACCCACACTTTACCGGCCTATGGTCTGCTTCTGGTGGGACCGGCGGGAACCGGTAAATCCCAGATTGCTTATGCGGTGGCAAGGATTTTAAAGCTTCCCTGGACTACATTGGATATGAGTTCCATCAACGATCCGGAGCAGCTGACCGGAAGCTCCAGAATCTACGCCAATGCCAAACCCGGTATCATCATGGAAGCTTTTTCCATGGCGGGAGAGTCCAATCTGGTATTCATCATCAACGAGCTGGACAAAGCGGCCAGCGGCAAAGGTAACGGCAATCCGGCGGATGTACTGCTTACCTTGCTGGATAATCTGGGATTCACGGACAACTATATGGAATGTACCGTGCCCACATTCGGTGTTTATCCGATTGCCACAGCTAACGATAAGGATCAGATCAGTGCCCCGTTAATGTCGCGTTTTGCAGTGATCGATATACCGGATTACACACCGGAGGAGAAGAAGATCATTTTCTCCAGATTTGCCTTGCCAAAGGTACTGAAACGCATCGGACTGCAGGCAGACGAATGCACACTCACCAAAGAGGGACTGGATGCGGTGGTGGAGATCTATTCCAACACCAGCGGTATCCGTGATCTCGAGCAGGCGGCGGAGCATCTGGCTGCCAATGCCCTGTATCAGATCGAAGTGGACGGATTAACAGAAGTCGTATTTGACGCAGAAAAAGTGAAGAAATTATTTCTGTAAGTAAGAGAAGCAGGTAGTCGCAGGACGCGGTTGCCTGCTTTTTGTGCAGACTATTATAGAAAACGAGTAGAGGAGAGGGAACATGGCAAAGAAAGTATTAGTGATCACGGATGCACAGAACGAATTCATCACCGGAGCACTGGGCAACAAGGAGTGCGAGGCAGCGGTAAAAAATATCGTTGCTGCAGCCGAAAGCGGGGAATACTATAAGGTGATCATCACCAAGGATACCCATACGGCAGATTATCTGGACACCCAGGAAGGAAAAAGACTGCCCATTTTGCATGGACAGGAGGGGACAGCAGGGTATGAGATCCATCCGGATATTGTAAAGGCGGTGCGGGAGCAATATGCGCCGGAAAATGTGATCACGGTGAAAAAGCCAACCTTTGGCAGTCCGGAATTCGGAAAACTATTAAAAACCATCTGGGAAGAACTGACGGCAGCAGGAGAGGCAGCAGAGGGGGAATATCCCATGGAAGTGGACTTTACCGGATTCTGTACCGGAATCTGTGTGTTAAGCAATGTAGTCATGGCAAAGGCATTTGTACCGGAAGCAAGAGTATGTCTTATCGAGAACGCCTGTGCCTGTGTGACTCCGCAGACCCACCAGACGGCGATTGCTGCCATGGGACCGATCCAGGTGGATGTCATTTAGAGAATATATCCTATTTACATAGCTGTGAATCTAAGAGAGAAAGAGGAAAAATCATGATATTACCACAGATCATCAACAGTTTACTGGAAAACGATATGTATAAGTTCTCTATGGGACAGTGTATCTACCACCAGTTCAGCGCTTATAAGACTACCTGGACCTTCAAATGCAGGAATACAGATGTATTTTTTACAACGGAAATGGTGGAAGAGATCAAGGCGCAGATCCGGGCCTATTGTGACTTACGTTTTACGGAAGAGGAACTGGCTTATCTGGAGAACGTAAAATGGATCAAGGGTTCCTATGTGGATTTTTTACGTTTGTGGCAGCCCAGATACGAAGATTTTGAGATCGGAAGGGATGCAGCCTGCGGTCTGACCATCGAGACAAAAGGCTCCTGGTTAAACACTTCCATGTATGAGATCCCGACTCTTGCCATCGTCAACGAAGTATTTTTCCGGATGAATTATGATTATAACAGACTGTATGCTTCCTTCCGGGAGCGGTTGGAGGATAAGATTCAGAAACTTGTAGATGGGACCTATTGTTTAGGCAATTTCAGTGAATTTGGCCTGCGGCGCCGCCTGTCCGCGGAGGCACAGGAACTGGCGGTGCAGGAGCTGGTGGCGCACAATAAGGACTATCAGGACTCTGCCTGCATCGGTACGTCCAATGTCTATCTGGCAAAAAAATGGAATGTGACACCGGTGGGAACCATGGCGCATGAATGGATCATGTGTACCGGGCAGGGCAATCACAAGCACAATCCGGCATATTCCAACTGGTATGCCCTGGATGCCTGGGTGAAGGAGTATGGTGTATTAAACGGCATCGCTCTGACGGACACCATCACTACAGATTGTTTCCTGAAAGATTTTCAGCTGACCTATTCCACCCTGTTTTCCGGAGTGCGGCATGACAGCGGGGATCCCTTTGCCTGGGGCGAGAAGATGATCGCCCATTATGAGGCTCAGGGAATCGATCCAAAGCGTAAGACACTGTTGTTCAGTGACAGCCTGGATTTCGCACGGGCGGATAAGCTGCGGAAGACTTTCAAGGATCGCGTGACGGTGGCGTTCGGGATCGGCACTTATATCGCCAACGATACCTGTGAGGAGCCTTTAAATATCGTCATGAAGACGACAGCCTGCAACGGCATGGATGTGGCGAAGATCTCCGATACGCCCGGCAAGGAAATGTGCAAGAATGAGGAGTATGTGGATTACCTTACCAGGTGTATCAAATGGAGAATGGAGCACGACAGATAGGAGCAGCAGAAAACGATGGAATATGAACATATTGAGCACACCTTTGCACCGGTGTATGATGCAGATTCGGAGGTGCTGATCCTGGGCACCTTGCCATCTGTGAAGTCTAGAGAAAACCATTTTTATTATGGACATAAACAGAACCGTTTCTGGAAGGTGTTGGCGGATCTGTGTGGGGAACCGGTGCCGGAGACCATTGAAGAGAAAAAGGCGATGCTCCTTGCACATCATATAGCCATCTGGGATGTGATCCAAAGTTGCGATATCAAGGGCTCCAGCGACAGCAGTATACGGAATGTGGAACCGACGGATATCCGACACATGTTGACGGAATCTAAGATTACGGGAATCTATGCCAATGGGAATAAGGCGGGAGAACTGTACCGGAAGTACCAGTTGCCGCTTACAGGGAAGGAAGCCACAGTGCTGCCCTCTACCAGTCCTGCGAATGCGGCATGGTCCCTGCAAAAATTGTGTGAAGCCTGGCGAAATACCATTGACATAACCAACAAAATTTCATATGATAATATAAATGATACATGAAGTACCAAAAGCATACGGGTAAAAGGGGATTATAATATAGAACAGGCCGCACGTCTTTTATGGATGTGCGGTCTGTGTTATAATAGGGAAATGCGGCGATTGTGGCTTCTAATGCAAATATGGAAATTACTACTTCCTACGGAATTTTCACAGTTGCCGGAGCAATTGCACTCCGAAGCAGACTTCGTGGGGCTGGTGCTTACGGAGTCGATGCAGATTTTGAAGGAAGACTTCAGAAAAAGCTGTCTAGTGAGTATAATGAAAGGGTGCAGTTCTGCGACAGAAAGAACAGTCAGCTGCAGTCTACGGCAGAGGAGATGCGTCTTAGTATTCTCGGAAAAGAAAGCAAGACCAAAGACGAAAAACCTTTAGGAGTTGTAGAAGCCTATGTAAAGGAAAATACAACAGAGCTGGTAGATCCGCTTGATGTTAAGAAGAAAATGGAGGCGCTGGAAGAAAAGCGCAACACTCTTCTGACTGAATTAGACACACAGATAAAAGTATCGAATGCAACAACTTTTATTGAGGTAGCGTAAGGTGTTTGCCTGTATTACGAAAACTTCAAATCCGGCTTCCCTGTAACAGGGTTACGTTACATAACAGATATTACCAATTCTGATTAAATTGGGTTGCTTGACTTTAAAAGTGGCGCAGTTGGCAGCGCACATGACTTGTAATCATGATGTCGCAGGTTCGATTCCTGCCTTTAGAAAAAAGTTGGGTTCAAAGACGGTGTAGAATGCACCTCCAATTTAACTGTTTTGCGTTTTATTTGAACCGTTAAAGGTGAATCGTCAACGATTTTATTCTTGAATGGTTTTAGGTGAACTGAAAACTTTTATGTAGACATAGAAATGTGTTGAAATCCATGAGAAAGGTTAGAGCGTTAAGCCGGTTGGCTGGAGGTAATCCTCGTGGCTGTAATGTAGGCAGATATTAAAAGTGATGAAGCCGTGGCGAGAGCTACGGCTTAAATTTTATGGAACTGCATAAAAGATAAATATTACGGAGAAACAGACGATGGAAGAGAATAGAATCACTCGTTCGGGCTGTGATATAATAACATAAAAA
>OHUI01000758.1_pt1 | contig 14539 bp, 10 predicted proteins | sample 1579231 | NCBI WGS metagenome assembly OHUI01 (sample SAMEA3882509, study PRJEB24775) | human gut metagenome | biome: human-associated habitat; feature: intestine environment; material: feces | place: Netherlands | collected 2009/2010 | reverse complement strand
AGAAAAATATGTCCGCCATGATCCACGAACTGGTGGCAATCTCCAGGGAAGCAGCGGCGAGCAGCCCCGGACATACTGTGCTGGTAGCCGGAGATCTCACAATGACCGGTGAACAGTTAAAACCCATGGGCCAAATGGAACTGGAAGACCTGATCGATATTTACAAAGAACAGATCCTTAACATGGTGGATGCAGGAGTGGATCTGCTGGTAGTAGAGACCATGATGAGCCTGGCAGAGACCAGAGCGGCATTGATCGCTGCAAAAGAAGTCTGTGATCTTCCGGTGATCGCTACACTTACTTTTGAAGCGGATGGCAGAACTTTATTCGGCACAGATGCCAGAACGGCGGCAGTCGTACTGGAAAGCCTGGGTGCGAGCGCTATCGGTGCGAATTGTTCCACCGGTCCGGCACAGATGGAAGGCATCATCTCCGACATGGTATCCGTTACCATGATACCTATCATTGCAAAGCCAAATGCCGGGCTGCCTTTTCTGGATGAAAACGGAACTACCTGCTATAACATGGAGGCAGAAGAGTTTACCGAAGAAATGCAAGTACTGGTGAATGCCGGCGCAACCATACTTGGGGGATGCTGCGGCACCACTCCGGAATTTATCCGACAGATCCATGACCGCTTTGGTACAGAGACAAGGGTAACGGCAGCCAGACGACCGGAGGGCATCCGGTATCTGACCTCCGAACGCATTACCCACAGCTTCGGGCTGGAGGATGGTTTTTTCGTCGTGGGAGAGAGAATTAACCCTACGGGCAAAAAGGCACTTCAGGCACAACTGCGGGAAGGCAATTTTGAAAAGGTGATCCAGTTCGCCGAAGAGCAGGAAACCTGTGGCGCAAAGGTACTGGATATCAATATGGGAATGAGCGGTATTGATGAAAAGCTATGCATGCTCCGGGCGCTGGAGGAGGTAAGCGGTGTGACGAATCTTCCGCTGTCACTGGATTCCAGTTATGTGGAAGTACTGGAAGCCGCCCTTCGTAATTACCCGGGACGTGCTTTGGTCAATTCGGTGTCTCTGGAAACGGAAAAATTCGAAAAGCTGCTTCCTATTGTAGCTAAATATGGTGCAATGTTCATCCTGCTTCCTTTATCGGATGCAGGTCTGCCTAAGGACATTGAAGAGAAAAAAGAGATTATACATAAAATTTATGATCGTGCACTTTCGCTTGGAATGCGAAAGGAAGATATTGTGGTAGACGGTCTGGTGGCAACCGTCGGAGCAAATCCAAAGGCTGCACTGGAGACGCTGGAAACGATCCGTTACTGCAAGAGCAACGGCTTCGCCACAATTTGCGGCTTATCCAATATTTCATTTGCCATGCCGGAGAGAGGTTTTGTAAATACCGCTTTTCTGACGCTGGCGATTCAGTCGGGACTGACGATGGCGATTGCCAATCCCTCTCAGGAGATGCTGATGAGCTGTGCGCTGGCAACCGATCTTCTCCTGAATAAAGAAGAGGCTGCACTCCGTTATATTGAATATGCCGGAGGCGTCAAAGAGCGCAGAGAAGAAAAAGAAGCGGAATTATCCAGAAAACTTGCTCTTTTGGAGCAACAGGGAACGAAGGCAGCTTCCACGGACAATACAGAAGTACCGTCTGCTGTAACTGCTTCGAAAGATACCCCTCAGATCAATGAAATGCAGGAAAAACTGAAAACAGCAGTTCTGAAGGGGAATCGTAACGGTATTGTAAAAATAACAAACGAAGCACTGGAGAGTGGAGAAAAACCTGTGGAATTATTGAATCAGGTTCTGCTTCCCGCTATTAATCTGGTGGGAGAATATTTTGATCAGGGCAAGTATTTCCTGCCGCAGCTGATTGCCAGTGCAGAAGCAATGAAGAATTCCATTGAAGTACTGGAGCCTTTATTACAGACCGGAAACAGTGGGGAAGAAATGCCGGTAGTCGTTATTGCTACCGTAGAAGGCGATATTCATGACATTGGTAAAAATCTTGTAGCGTTGATGTTGAAAAATCATGGTTTCCATGTGATAGATCTGGGAAAGGATGTTCCACAGGCCAAAATTTTGGAAACGGCAAAGGAACATCACGCTGAGTTTATCGCCCTGTCAGCGTTGATGACCACCACCATGCAGAGAATGCGGGAGATCGTAGCCGCTGCGAAACAGGAAGGTATCACCGCCAAAATCATTATCGGCGGAGCCGTGATCACCCAGGAATATGCGGATGAGATCGGAGCGGACGGCTATTCCAAGGATGCAGCAGATGCTGTGAAGCTGGCCAAAAGCCTGATGGAATAAAATAAACAGCGGAAAATTATGGAGTATAGATAAAGGAGTGGAATGACATGATTGGAGCAGATGCGATTATTAAATGTCTGGAAGAAGAAGGTGTAAGTACGGTATTTGGATATCCCGGGGTGGCGATATGTCCTTTTTTCAACAGTATTCTGGATTCCGATATTAAGACAGTATTGATCCGTACCGAACAGAATGCAGCACATGCTGCCAGCGGTGTGGCACGAATGACCGGAAGACCCGGAGTCTGTGCGGTAACCTCCGGACCGGGCGCTACGAATGTCATCACGGGTATTGCTACAGCATTTGCGGACAGTATTCCACTGATCTGTATCACCGGTCAGGTGAACAGCGAACTGCTGGGAAGCGATGTATTCCAGGAGGCGGACATCACCGGCGCTGTGGAATCTTTTGTGAAATACAGCTATCTGGTAAAAAATGTAAATGATATTCCCAGAGTATTCAGGGAAGCGTTTTATATTGCCAATACCGGTAGAAAAGGACCGGTGCTGATCGATATTCCCATTGATATTCAGAATGCCACGATCAAGAATTTTCATTATCCGGAAGAGGTAAACCTCCGCACTTATAAACCAACGGTCAAGGGACATGCCGTACAGATCAAAAAGGTGATCCGGGAATTGGAAAAGGCAAAGCGGCCTATTATCTGTGCCGGAGGCGGTGTATTGCTCAGTGAGGCGGAAGAGGAGCTTCGGGCATTTGCGGAAGAACACAGAATTCCCGTAGTGTCTACCATGATGGGAATCGGTGTCATGCCCACCGAACATCCTCTGTATTATGGAATGGTGGGCAATAATGGCAAGGCATATGCAAACCGTGCCATGAACGAATCGGATCTGTTGATTATGGTGGGAGCCCGTGTAGCAGATCGTGCGGTCAGTCAGCCGGATCTGATTACCCGGAATAAGGTATTGGTACATATCGATGTAGATCCCGCAGAGATCGGTAAAAATGCCGGTCCCTCCATCCCATTGGTCGGCGATGCAAAACACATTTTTCAGGATTTCCAGAAGGAAGAATTCAGCTGTGACTATGAGGAATGGCTTACTACCTTAAATGAGTATCGTTCCACAATGGAGAAAAAGAGAACCCCGAATCCCGATTTTGTAGATCCGGCTGCGTTCATTACCAGACTTTCCGAGAAAATGCAGGAAGACGGCATCTATGTCGCAGATGTGGGACAGAACCAGATCTGGTCCTGCGGTTATCATATCGTGAAAAAAGGGAAGTTCTTAACATCCGGCGGCATGGGAACCATGGGATATTCCATTCCTGCGGCTATGGGTGCCAAAACAGCCGCGATGGACAAGCAGGTCATTGCCGTATGCGGTGACGGATCTTTCCAGATGTCTATGATGGAACTGGCCACCATCAGACAGCATCGGATCCCGGTCAAGATCATTGTATTGAAAAACAATTATCTCGGTATGGTTCGCGAATATCAGCACTATACCTACAAAGATCATTATTCTGTGGTAGATCTGTCGGGAAGTCCCGATCTGGAGAAATTATCCGCAGCTTATGATATTCCTTATCTGCGGTTGAATAATATGGAGCATGTGGACGAAGTGCTGGATACTTTTCTGGCTGAAGACAATTCGATGCTGTTAGAATGTCTGATCGATCCTATGGATCTGGTGAAATAACAAAGGGGGCTGTACTGAGATGAAGAGAATATATTCCGTACTGGTTGAAAACCGTTCCGGTGTACTGTGCAAGGTGGCCGGACTGTTTTCCAGAAGATGCTTTAACATTGACAGTCTCGCAGTGGGAGAGACGGATGATCATGCGGTTTCCTGTATGACGATCGTGAGTTCCGGTGATGAACGTACTTTGGAACAGATTGAAAAGCAGCTGAATAAAAAGCTGGATGTCATTAAAGTAAAAACGCTATCCCAGGAACAGTGTTATACCAGGGAATTAATGTTATTAAAAGTTAAATATAACAAGAATAATCGTAGGGATATCATAGAAATTTGCGACATTATGAAAACAGAGATCGTAGATATGTCAAAACATTTTATGATGTTGCAAATATGTGATTCACCGGAGAAAATCGATACTCTGATCAAGATGCTGCAATCGATCAGTATCGTCGAAGTAGCCAGAACCGGAACCCTTGCATTATCAAAATGTGCAGAAAACGATGATTAAAATACATCAATCATAATGTTAAATTCACTAATTGACATTCTGTAATCATCTTGCTATATTAAGAATACAATCGCTGTTTCGTGATGGAAGCACATGATTGAAGAAAGAAGAAATACGAAAGGTATGGTATTTTACGCATGCAGAAGAGAGTATTTCAGTTATTGGTAGATAATACATCGGGTGTACTCAGCCGTATTTCCGGATTATTTTCCAGACGCGGTTACAACATCGAAAGTATTACGGCAGGAGTAACAGCAGATCCCCGCTTTACCAGAATTACCATTGTGACATCCGGTGATGAAGATATTCTGGAACAGATCGAGAAGCAGGTAGGGAAGCTGGTGGATGTCCGGGATATCAAGGAACTGGATCCGGAAGACAGCGTTTATCGGGAACTGGTACTTGTCAAAGTAAAGGTTGACCCAAAGAAGCGCCTGGAGACACGACAGGGAGTGGAATTTCTTGCCAATAATTTCCGCGCGAAGATCATTGATGTCGGTGCCGAGAACCTGATCGTGGAGTTCACCGGTAATCACAGTAAGGTTAATGCACTGATCCAGCGTTTTACAGAAGAGTACGAAGTACTGGAGCTCGCAAGAACCGGTATTACAGGTCTGGGCAGAGGTATTGAGAACGTAACTTATATCGAGGATTAGGCACGCGTTTACGTTAGCTCTAGGGAATATCCCTATCAGTTATAAATCTTTAGTCTCATAACGGAGGAGAAGAAAATGGCTAAAATTTTTTATCAGGAAGATTGTAATCTCTCTTTATTAGAGGGTAAGACTATCGCAATTATCGGCTACGGCAGCCAGGGTCATGCACACGCTCTGAACCTGAAGGATTCCGGATGTCATGTTATCATTGGTCTGTACGAGGGCTCCAAGTCCTGGGCAAAGGCTGAGGCACAGGGATTTGAAGTATTTACCGCTGCAGAAGCTGCAAAGCGTGCTGACATCATCATGATCCTGATCAATGATGAGAAGCAGGCTGATCTGTACAAGAATGACATCGAGCCCAACCTGGAAGAGGGCAATATGCTGATGTTCGCCCATGGTTTCAATATTCATTTCGGATGTATCGTACCTCCCAAGAACGTTGATGTTACCATGATCGCTCCCAAAGGTCCCGGACATACTGTAAGAAGTGAGTACCAGGCAGGTAAGGGTGTTCCCTGCCTGATCGCCGTAGAGCAGGATGCAACCGGTAAGGCTCAGGATCTGGCACTGGCTTATGCACTGGGTATTGGCGGCGCAAGAGCAGGTGTTCTGGAGACTACTTTCAGAACTGAGACCGAGACCGATCTTTTCGGTGAGCAGGCAGTTCTCTGTGGTGGTGTGTGTGCACTCATGCAGGCAGGCTTTGAGACACTCTGCGAGGCAGGATATGATCCGAGAAATGCATACTTCGAGTGTATCCATGAGATGAAGCTGATCGTAGATCTGATCTACCAGAGTGGATTTGCAGGAATGAGATATTCCATCTCCAATACCGCTGAGTATGGTGACTACATTACCGGTCCCAAGCTGATCACTGAAGAGACCAAGAAGACCATGAAGAAGATCCTGTCCGATATTCAGGATGGTACTTTCGCTAAGGAGTTCCTGTTAGATATGTCTCCCGCAGGCAAGCAGGTTCACTTCAAGGCTATGAGAAAGCTTGCTTCTGAGCATCCTTCCGAGAAGGTCGGCGAAGAGATCCGTAAGCTTTACAGCTGGAACAATGAGAACGATAAGCTGATCAACAACTAATCGATTGTAAAAAATAATGCTATGAAAAGGGCTGTGTGAGGAATGTAAAAGTTCTGTCACAGCCCTATTTTTTCGCAAAAAAACAGTTGTTTATAGGTAAAGAGCGCAAAAACGGACTGGAAAACGCATATTAATTGCGCTAAAATGAAAGGAACGAACAAATAGGAAAGGTATCCTGCAAATATGAAAGATTTTGAAGCAAAAACATCTCCGAAAAAAAAGATGGACACCGAGAGCTGGTTTATTGAATGCTATCGGAATAATCAGGGACATCCCCTGCGGACACTGATGCATCTGTATAAGGGGAATTATCATAAATTTGTCATGGCAGTGATCTGCTTCTTCGCAAAGCATGCCTGTGTCTGGGTGTTGCCCATCATTACAGCGAATATTATTAACGATGTGACGGCGCACAATCCGGATACTTTCCGGAATATTATATTTTACAGTATTCTGGAAGCGGGACTGATCCTGCTAAATATTCCCATGAATTATCTGTACACTTCCTATAAGAGCCTGGCGACCCGCTATGCGGAGACAGGACTTCGGAAAGCGCTGATCCGGAAATTACAGCAGCTGTCCATTTCCTATCATGTGGAGACCCAGTCCGGACGACTGCAGTCCAAGATCATGCGCGATGTGGAAGCAGTGGAAGGTCTTTCCACACAGTTATTTTTAAGTATTTTAAATATTGCCCTGAATATCGGGGTTGCACTGGTGGTCACTATCAGTAAGAGCCGCATCGTATTTATATTTTTCCTGTTGACCACACCGGTGGCGGCAATTACCATGGTTACCTTCCGGAATATTATGAAGAAGAGAAATACGGAGTTCCGTAAGGAAATGGAAGAGACCTCCGCCAGAGTCATGGAAATGGTGGAACTGGTACCCGTGACCAGAGCCCATGCCCTGGAGGATGAAGAAGTATCCAAAATGAGCGGGCAGCTGTTTGCTGTGGCGGAGAAGGGCTATAAGCTGGATCTGATCCAGGCACTGTTTGGATCGGTGGGTTGGGCGGTATTCCAGATCTTTCAGGTGATCTGTCTGGCATTTACCGGATATCTCGCCATCGGCGGGAAGATCCAGGCCGGTGATATCACACTGTATCAGAGTTATTTTGCTACCGTGGTCAATCAGGTATCTTCTATCGTTACCCTGCTGCCCACTATTGCAAAAGGTATCGAATCCGTGAATTCCATCGGTGAGGTATTGCTGTCTGAGGATATCGAAGACAATGAAGGCAAGGAAAAACTGGAGCAGGTGACCGGTACTTTTGACTTTGAAGATGTATGTTTCCATTACAAAAACAACGAGCATAACGTATTGAACCACTTAAATCTTCATGTGAAAGCGGGAGAGACCATTGCACTGGTAGGCGAGTCCGGTGCCGGAAAATCCACGATCTTAAACCTGGTCATCGGTTTCCATCAGGCGGAGAGTGGAAAAGTCCTGATCGACGGCAAAGATTTAAGCAAAATCGATCTTAGAACATACAGAAAACATTTAGCGGTAGTACCTCAGACATCCATTCTGTTCTCCGGAACGATCCGCGATAATATTACCTACGGCTGTGAAAATGTCTCAGAAGAACAATTACAGAATGTGATCAAGGCTGCGAATCTGTCAGACCTGATCGCATCCCTTCCAAAAGGTCTCGACACTATGGTGGGAGAACACGGCGGCAAGCTATCCGGCGGCCAGAGACAGCGTATTTCTATTGCCAGAGCACTGATCCGGGATCCGAAGGTTATCGTGCTGGATGAAGCAACCTCGGCATTGGACAGTATCTCCGAAAAACTGATCCAGCAGGCGTTAAACAATCTGACGGAGGGGCGGACAACGTTTATTGTGGCACACAGACTGTCAACGATCCGGGATGCCGACAGGATTGCAGTAATCGCCGACGGACATTGTACGGAATATGGTACCTATGATGAGCTGATGGCTCTGAAGGGAGAGTTCTACCAGTTAAAACAGATCCAGAGTTAAAACTACTTGAAACATATGTTCGGCTATGGTATGATAAACATATCGTAGCCGAATTTTACGTGCTATGATTTTGTATGCCAGGAAAGACGAGGATTTAACATACATGTTTGCATATATAAATGGCTTTTTGGAAGATGTTACGGTAGATAACGCGGTGATCGATGTCAACGGCTTCGGAATCAATGTCCGGATCTCTGCGGATACGGCATCGAGACTTCCCGGAATCGGAGAGCAGGTCCGGCTCTATACATATACCTATGTGAAGGAAGACGCCTTTTTATTATATGGATTTCTCTCCCGGAGTGATCTGGAGATGTTCAAGCTCTGTATTACGGTCAGCGGTATCGGACCTAAGGGAGCACTGGCCATATTGTCTGTTATGGATGCAGATTCTCTGCGGTTTGCCATTATGTCCGGGGATGCCAAAGCGATATCGAAGGCACCGGGCGTAGGCACCAGAACGGCGCAGCGGCTGATCCTGGAATTAAAGGATAAGATATCCATTGACGATACGCTGATCTCCAGAGAGATTGCAGCAGGCGGTGCGGAAGGCATCCTGACCGCAGGAAGCCTGCATATCGACAGTGAGAAGAAAAAGGAAGCTGTGGAAGCCCTGGTGGCATTGGGCTACGGACAGGCAGAGAGTTTAAAGGCTGTCAATGCCATCGAAGATGTGGAGGCCATGGATTCCGGAGCAATCTTAAAGGCTGCCCTGAAAAAATTGTTTTAAGGAATGAGAGCAACGACTATGTCCAGAAGAATGATAGAGACAAATATCACAGAAGAAGATATTAAACTGGAAGGCTCCTTACGCCCCCAGACGCTGGACGATTATATCGGTCAGTCCAAGATAAAGGAGAACCTGAAGGTCTATATTACCGCAGCAAAACAGCGTGGGGATGCATTGGATCATGTGCTGTTCTACGGACCACCCGGACTTGGTAAGACCACCCTTGCCGGGATCATTGCCAATGAGATGGGAGTCCATATGAAGGTGACCAGCGGACCGGCGATCGAGAAGCCGGGAGAGATGGCTGCCATCTTAAACAATCTGGAAGAAGGAGATCTGCTGTTCGTGGATGAGATACATCGTCTGAATCGTCAGGTGGAGGAAGTACTGTATCCCGCCATGGAAGATTATTGTATTGATATTATGATCGGTAAGGGCTCCAGTGCCAGGTCCGTCCGTCTGGAATTACCGAAGTTCACGCTGGTAGGAGCGACGACCCGGGCGGGACTTTTGACAGCACCTCTGCGGGATCGCTTCGGAATGATCCATCATCTGGAATTCTATACCATAGAGGAATTGCAGCAGATCATTATGCACTCCGCAGGAATCCTGGATGTAGAGATCGAACCTGCCGGAGCAAAAGAGATGGCTAGGCGAAGCCGTGGAACCCCCAGACTTGCCAACCGTATCTTGAAGCGTGTCCGCGATTTCGCACAGGTCAAATACGACGGAATCATTACAGAAGAAGTAGCCCGAACCGCACTGGATCTTATGGATGTGGACAAGATGGGCTTAGATCATATCGACAGGAATATCCTCGTGACGATCATCGAGAAATTTAACGGTGGTCCTGTGGGACTGGATACCCTTGCAGCTGCCATCGGAGAAGATGCCGGCACAATAGAAGATGTCTACGAACCTTATCTGATCAAGAATGGGTTCCTGAGCAGAACACCCAAGGGCCGTGTGGTAACAGACCTGACTTATCGTCACCTGGGGTTAAAGCTCTAGAAAATCATAACGCATAATTGGTTATTTTTTGCTTGCCACTCGATATAATCTGATATATAATAAATCTTGTATTATATTTTTTACAAGATGGCACATATTGTGTTCCAAAAGATTGTTAAGAGGGGTGTTGACAATGTCTCCGAAAACAGATACTGAAGTGCTCATAGGTGGTAAAGTATTTACTTTAAGCGGCTATGAAAGCGAAGATTACATGCAGAAGATTGCTTCCTACATCAATAATAAAATGACTGAGTATGGGAAACTGGACAGCTTTCGAAGACAGTCTTTGGACAGACAGAGCGTTCTGCTTCAGCTGAACATTGCAGATGATTATTTCAAAGCCAAAAAGCAGATTTCCATTTTGGAGGAAGAACTGCAGGGGAAAGAAAAGGAACTCTATGATCTGAAGCATGAGCTGATTTCCGCGCAGATCAAGCTGGAAAATGCGGAAAAACAGGGAAAAGAGCTACAGAAGCAGTTGAACGAAGATGCCAGAAAAATTGTTCGTCTGGAGACAGAACTAAAGGATAAATAAATTGATAGCTGTCCGTTTTCGGGCAGCTATTTGTATAAGCGTGTATCATACGCAACAGAGGATGTCTATGAGAAATAAAAAAGTGGAATTACTTGCTCCCGCCGGGAATGCGGAAGCATTTTACGGAGCCGTACACGCGGGAGCAGATGCAATCTATCTGGGAGGAAATCGATTTGGCGCACGTGCATATGCTGAGAATTTTTCGGAAGATGAACTGGTGGACTGTATCCGATATGCTCACCTGTTGGGCAGAAAAGTATATCTTACCGTAAATACCCTGGTAAAAGAATCCGAGTTCTCTGAGCTTTATGAATATTTGATGCCTTATTATCGCGCCGGCCTGGACGGTGTCATCATTCAGGATATGGGTGTATTTGCCTTTATCCGTGATGCCTTTCCGCAGATGGAACTACATGGAAGTACCCAAATGACGATCACCGGTGAATATGGTGCAGAATTTCTGCAAAAGCAGGGTGCCTGCAGAGTGGTACCCGCCAGAGAACTGAGTCTGGAAGAGATTCGTCGTATCAAAGAAGTAACCGGAATGGAAATAGAATGTTTTATCCATGGTGCCATGTGTTACTGTTATTCCGGTCAATGCCTCTTCAGCAGTATCCTGGGCGGGCGAAGCGGCAACCGCGGCAGATGTGCCCAGCCATGCCGACTGCCGTATACCGTAGGCGGTAACCGCCGTGAATGTTATCCTTTAAGTCTGAAGGATATGTGTACCATTGAGAATATTCCGGAACTGATAGATGCCGGAATCGATTCTTTTAAAATAGAAGGCCGTATGAAGAAACCAGAATATGCCGCCGGTGTAACCGCTGTTTATCGGAAATATATTGATAAATATTATGAGAAGCCCGGGGAAAAGCTTTCCATTTCAGGGGAAGACCTTCATCGGTTATCCTGCCTTTATATTCGCAGCGAACGGCAGAACGGCTATTATCATAAACATAACGGCAAAGAAATGGTGACTCTGAACAATCCTGCCTACAGTGGCAGTGATGAGCAGGTTTTGGAGCAGATTCGCGAAAAATATTTATACAAACATCTGACACTTCCGGTACAAATGAAGGCTTCTTTTCTCACCGGAACCGTTGCTAAACTGACTCTTCGTTGTGATCAGACAGAGGTAACCGTTACCGGAGAGACCGTCCAGAAAGCAGCAAAACAGCCGATTACTGTGGAAAATATTTCCAAACAATTGGGAAAATTGGGAGGAAGTAATTTCCATTTAGATGGCACCATGGATATCCGGGTAAGTGAAAATGCATTCTATCCTCTGAAGACAATGAATGAGCTCCGGAGAAAAGGGCTGTCGCTGTTAGAGCAGAAACTGATTACAGCAAACGGCTTCCCTTATACAAGAGAGGTACAGAAACCTTTTGACATTACCGGAGCACATAATGGACATATGCAGAAACAAAGTGGATTTTCGTTATATCTCCGAACCGCAGAGCAGTGGAACGGGTTTCTGAGATCGTCTTTTCTTAAAAAACCGAAAGAACATACTTCGTTACGAATTTATGTTGACAGTGATCTGTTCCTTACCTGGGGGGATACTATCGCAGAGCACTTACAAATATTAAAAAAAATTTCAGCAGAGACAGTGCTCGCTCTGCCTAAAATCATTCGCTTACGCGACAGTCGGTATCTGAAATTGTTGGAGAAAAGCATTCGTGACAATTTAGAAGCTGTTGACGGATTTTTGATAAGTTCCCTGGAACACGTTGGCCTTCTGCAACAGTGGGATTTTTTACAGTCAAAAAAGAGGTACGGAGATCATGGTCTGTATCTTTGGAATTGCCGCAGTATAGAATTCTGGACGGATTATCTGGACGGATTCTGCCTGCCGTTAGAACTGAATTATGCGGAGCAGAGGCAGCTCGTGAATGGGATTCTTCCTGCTGAGAAATTTTTGTACGGTCGGATTCCCATGATGGTGACGGCTAACTGTGTGACGAAGACTACCGATCATTGTCGCCGCGAGGAAGGTTTCGGAATCACAGAACTGACAGATCGTTACCATAAAGTGTTTCCGGTAATGCGAAACTGTACGCATTGCTATAATATTATCTATAACAGTGTTCCTTTCTCCCTGCATAAAACAGTTGCAAAATGGAAGGACAGTTTTTGTTGTCGTTTGGAATTTACAACAGAATCGGAAAATGAGACTTGGAATGTACTGGAGTATTTTTACGGAAGCAGAACGGATCTGCCTTATACGGAATATACCACCGGTCATGAAAAACGTGGCGTAGAATAGAGAAAGGGATCCCTAATTCATGCAGGAATATGTAATAGAATTATCTAAATATTTCATAGCCCTTTTTATGGTGCTCTATACCGGCAGCTGTTTTTATACTTTCCGCTACCCAGTGGGCGAATATTCCAAAGGAATCTTTATATTGCAGAATATTTTAATGTTTCTGGTACAGGTCCTTTGTTTTTTGGATCTGTCTCTTACCGGCGGAGATCTTCAGTATTTATTTTTCTTTGCATTTATACTGATTTTTCTGTTCGCAACGATTACTATGGTTTCTCTGATCTACGAGAATATCAATAAGCTTTTGCTCAATAACATGTGCATGCTTTTGGGCATCGGCTTATGTATGGTATCCAGACTTTCTTTTGATAAAGCGATCCGACAGTATGTGATTGTTCTGGTATCACTGATCATGTCGCTTTTTATACCTTTTTTGCTTGGCAGAATTCACTTTTTCAAAAAAATCACCTGGTTATACGCAACACTGGGAATTGGTCTGCTCAGTACGGTATTGATTCTCGGAGAGGTAACCCATGGGTCCAAAATATCTTTTACCATGGGAGGAATTACATTTCAGCCTTCGGAATTTGTGAAGATCCTGTTCCTTTTCTTCCTGGCGGGTGCATTATGGGAAAATGTGTCCTTTCAGCGGGTGTTACTGACTGCTGTGATTGCAGGAGCTCATGTAGTTGTCCTGGTCGTATCCAAGGATCTGGGAAGTGCGCTGATCTTTTTCATTGGTTTTGTATTCGTTGTTTTTGCCGCAACGAAAAATTATCTCTATCTGGCGGCCGGAATGATCGGCGGAGGCGCAGCCTCTTATCTGGCCTATCTGTTGTTTGATCATGTACGGGTCAGAGTTCTGGCATGGCAGGATCCTTGGAAATACATCGACAGTAAAGGATATCAGATCACACAGTCGCTGTTTGCCATCGGAAGCGGAAGCTGGTTCGGCATGGGATTATTAAAAGGTAATCCTACCGCGATTCCGTATGTGGAAGCGGATTTCATTTTTTCATCCATTTGTGAGGAACTGGGAGTTATCTTTGGAATGTGCCTGATTCTGATCTGTATCAGCAGTTTTTTGGAAATGATGCGGATTTCGGTACAAATTCACGACCGCTTTTATCAGCTGATCGTATATGGCATCGGTATTATGTATATTTTTCAGATTTTTCTGACGGTTGGCGGAGGAACCAAGTTTATCCCTCTGACAGGTGTAACGTTGCCGTTTATCAGTTACGGCGGAAGTTCCGTTATGACTACGATGATCATGTTTTTCATTATACAGGGAATTTACATCCGGCTTCAAAAGGAAGGTGAGCGCAGAAGTGGCAGAAAATAAAAAAACGCAAAATCACAAACGTATGGGAAACCAGCGGGAGATCTGGATCTCTGCAGGTGCAGTCGGTGTGCTGTTTCTGTGTCTGTTTCTCTATCTGGGACATTTTGTGGCCACGAGTGAACAGGACATGATCAACAACAGCTATAATTCAAGACAGCAGATACTGTTGTCGAGAAATTATCGGGGATCCATCTATTCCAGAGATGGAGAGGTACTTGCGGAGACAATCTTGAATGATGAGGAAGAAGAGAGCCGTAACTACCCTTACAAAAATCTGTTTTCTCACATTGTTGGCTATTCCACACAGGGCAGAATGGGTGTTGAAGCGCTGGCCAATTATTATTTGATCAATACAAATACTTCCTTGAGTAACAAGGTGAAAAACGATACTGCCGGAAAAAAGAATCCCGGGGATAATGTTTACACTACACTGGATGTTAAAATTCAACAGG
>OHUI01000743.1_pt1 | contig 14779 bp, 10 predicted proteins | sample 1579231 | NCBI WGS metagenome assembly OHUI01 (sample SAMEA3882509, study PRJEB24775) | human gut metagenome | biome: human-associated habitat; feature: intestine environment; material: feces | place: Netherlands | collected 2009/2010 | reverse complement strand
CTCAAAAACAATGTTGCACTGCGGCAGGGCCTTCTGGGCCAGCGCAGCCTTGGCGACAACGCCGTACTGCTCGCAGAGGGCTGCGGTGCCCTCGAGGTCAGAGTTTGCGGCCTCGACGCTGGCGGCATAGCCATCCATGAAGGCGGCAAAAGCCTCGGGGTCGTTCTCAACGGCATCCTTGCGGACGACCAGAACGCCGGTGACCAGCTTGGAGCCGACGACCTTCTGCCATTCCTCGTTCATGTCAAGCGCAACGCGCAGACCCTCGACCTGGGACATGGCGCTGGTGACGAAGGGCTGAGGCAGCATGGCGACGGTGGCTTCGCCCGCCTGGACCTTGCTCAGGGCCTCGGTGGCCTCGCTGCAATACTCGATGGTAACGTCGCTGTCGGGGTCAACGCCGTTCTCGGTCAGGACGTAGCGCAGAACGTACTCGGGGGTAGCGCCCTTGCCGGTGGTGACGATGGTCTGGCCCTTCAGATCCCCGACAGAGTTGACGGTCTCTCCGTTCTCGACGATGTAGAGCACGCCCAGCGTGTTGATGCAGGCAACTTCCACTGCACCGTTCGTCTTGTTGTAGAGCGTGGCGGCGAGGTTGGCGGGCACAGCGGCGGCGTCCAAGTCTCCCTTGACCAGCAGCGGCACGATTTCATCGGCAGCGCCGTACATCGTGAAGTTGTAGTTGGAGGCGACCTCGTCGCTCATCAGGTTGACGAGGCCCATCGTCGTGGGGCCCTTCAGGCCCGCGATGCGCAGGGCGGCCTCGGATGCGTCGGCGGTTTCTTCAGTAGCGGGGGCCTCGGTGACGGCGGGGGTTGCCTCGACGGCGGATTCAGCGGCAGATTCTGCGGCAGACTCGCTCACAGTCGTGGCCGCGCCGCAGCCTGCCAGAGAGGCGCACAAAGCAAACGCCGTTACAGCGGCGAAAATACGTTTCAGTTTCATAAAAATCTTATCCTCCTTGTTGCTTTTGCGGCCCTACTATACTATAATAAATGTGAATTGTCTGTTGCCCGTGCAACAGATACCCTTTTCAACCGTTTGCAAGGAGCTGTATGGACTACACACCCTACTACGAAACGATGCGCCGCACAAGCCTTTTGCGCGGCATGACGGACGCCGAGCTGGACACGCTGATGGCCTGCTTTGCGCCGCGGGTGCGCCGCTACGCCAAAGGCGAGCTGCTGCTGATGGCGGGCTACGAGACCCACGAAGTCGGCCTTGTGCTGGAAGGTGCTATCACGGCAAGCAAACCGCTGGCCGACGGCTCTACCGTCGTCATGGCCCGTATGGGGCCGGGCGGCGTCTTTGCCGACGTGCTGGCGGGCGGGCGCAGCCGCAGCCCCGTCAATGTCTCCGCCGCCGAGGCCTGTCTGGCACTGTATCTTCCCTGCGAGGCACTGCTGCGCCCCTGCGCCGCGCTGCACAGCGCACACCTGAAGCTGCTGCAGAACTGGCTGGAGACCATCAGCGACAAATATTTTGCGCTGGACCGCCGTTTGGAGCTGATTTGCTGCAAGAGCCTGCGCGGGCGCATCTGCATGTGGCTGCTGGAACAGCGCGAGAGGTGCGGCGCGGATACGTTTTCCACCGCCATGACCCGCACTGAGCTGGCCGCGTTTTTGAACTGTGACCGCAGCGCGCTCTCCCGCGAGCTGAGCCGGATGCAGGAGGAGGGGCTGATCGAGCTGTTCCGCGGCAGCTTTAAGCTGCCCGACCCCGAGCGGCTGCACGCCGCCTGCCCGCAATTTTAACACATTGAGGTTATTTGTATGAACAACCGTACCGACCCGATTTTGTACATCGTTATTCCCTGCTACAATGAGCAGGAGGTGCTGCCCATCACAGCACCGATGTTTTTACAGAAGCTCGCCGACCTGACCGCCGCGGGCAAGATCAGCCCGGAAAGCCGCGTGCTGTTTGTGAACGACGGCTCAAAGGACCGGACGTGGGAAATTATTTGTGACCTGGCTGCGCGTGACCCGCACTATGCAGGCATCTGCCAGAGCCGCAACCGCGGCCACCAGAATGCTGTGCTGGCGGGCCTGATGGAGGCCCGCGCCAACAACTGCGACATCACCATCTCCATTGACTGCGACGGTCAGGACGATATCAACGCCATGGACGCCATGGTAGATGCCTATGTGAACGATGGCTGCGAAGTTGTGTACGGCGTGCGCTCCAAGCGCGATACGGATACCTTCTTCAAGCGCTTTACGGCAGAAAGCTTCTACAAGCTGCTGAACGCCATGGGGGCCGAGGTTGTTTACAACCACGCGGACTACCGCCTGATGAGCGCCCGCGTGCTGGAGGAGTTTGCCCGGTTCAGGGAGGTCAACCTGTTCCTGCGCGGCATGGTACCGCTGGTCGGCTTCAAGTCCACCTGCGTGACCTACGAGCGACATGAGCGCATAGCGGGCGAGAGCCACTATCCCCTGTCCAAAATGCTGGCACTGGCGTTTGACGGCATCACGAGCCTGTCCATCAAACCCATCCGATTCATCACAGGCTTCGGCGTGTTTGTGGCGCTCGTCAGCTTTATCGGCGTGCTGTGGGCCGTCATCGAGGCCGCGCTTGGCCTGACCGTGTCCGGTTGGGCGTCGATGACGAGCATCATCTGCTTTGTGTCGGGCGTGCAGCTGATTTGTCTGGGCGTTATCGGGGAGTACATCGGCAAAATTTATCTGGAATCTAAGCACCGCCCGCGGTATATTATCAGCGATGCAACGCCAAACTTTGGCGAGATCAAGGAGGATGCGCAATGAGCCGACAGGTATGGAAGGGGTCTACCCTGCTGAACCCGGAGCCGCCCGTACTGGTCAGCTGCGGGGCTCCGGAGAAGCCGAACCTTATCACGGTGGGCTGGACCGGCACGATCTGCACCCAGCCGCCGATGCTGTCCATCAGCGTGCGGCCCGAGCGGTACAGCCACCATCTAATTCAGGAAAGCGGCGAGTTCGTCGTGAACCTGCCCACCGAGAGCCTTGTCCGCGCCATCGACTGGTGCGGTGTCAAGAGCGGGCGCGACGTGGACAAGTTCGCTGCCATGCACCTGACCGCCGCCCCTGCGGCCAAGGTCGGCACGGTGTTGGTGGAGGAAAGCCCCGTGAATCTGGAGTGCAAGGTCACGCAGGTCATTCCGCTGGGTTCGCATGATTTGTTTCTGGCCGAGTGCGTCGCCGTGGATGTGGACGAGCGGCTGCTGGACGAGAGCGGCAAGCTGTGCCTGAACAAGGCGAAGCTGATCGTCTACAGCCACGGGGATTATCTGGCGCTTGGAAGAAAACTGGGCAGCTTCGGGTACAGCGTGCGGAAGAAGAAAAAAATCGTTAAAAAGTGATGCCTGCTTCCGGGCCGGTTTGTAGGGGAGGGATGAATCCCTCCCCTACGGTTTTCCCGGAGGGTCTGCAAGGCTAGCAGAGGGCGGCTGCCTTCCGCAAGGCCGCGGGCCGGGTATGCCCGGCCCCTGAACGGTAAAATAAAAGACGTGCCTCCCACAGAGCGTTTCTGTGGGAGGCACGCTTTTTACAATATTCCCTTGCTTTTCAGTATCCCGACCAGCACAACGATGACCAGTGCGGCAACACAGACGCCGATAAAGACATCAATGTATTTCAGCGGCACTTTGCGGAATTTCTCATAGAAATTTTCAAAGGCATTCAGTTGGCTGCGGTCCGGGCGGGAATCGGACTTTTGCGTTTCAGAGGTGGTTTTTTCTTCTTCCATATTACTTCTTGGCCAGGTACTTGCGCAGGTCAAGGGCAACGGCGATGACGATGACAAGGCCCTGTGCAATGTAGGTGTAAGCGGGGTCGACGCCGAGGAACTGCAGGCAAATCTTCAGGACTTCAAAGACCAGAACGCCGACCAGAACGCCGGAGACCTTGCCGACGCCGCCGTTGGTGGAAACGCCGCCGATGGTGCAGGCTGCGATAGCTTCCAGCTCATAGCCGTTGCCGGTGTTGGTGGAAGCGCCGCCGGCCTTTGCGCCGACGAGGAAGCCGCCGAGAGCATACATGCAGGAGGCCAGGATGTAGATGCGGATCAAGGACGCGGTGACGTTGACACCGGCAACCTGAGCGGCGTTCTCGTTGCCGCCGATGGCGTACATGTACTTGCCGTGACGGGTCTTATTGTACAGGAACCAGAAGAAGATGCCGACGATCAGCGCAAAGATGGCCAGGAACGGGATGGGGCCCAGCGTGCCGCTGGCAACGGTCAGGTAGCTCTGCTTGTAACCGCCCATGGGCTGGTTGTTGGTGATGACGGAGCACAGGCCGTAAACGATGGTCTGCATGCCCAGCGTAGCGATGAAAGGAGGAACCTTCAGGAATGCGATAATGCAGCCGTTGATGGCACCGAAGCAGGCCATGATCGCCATGACGATCAGCAGGGCCACGGGCCACGGAATATCGGGCAGCCAGGGCAGCATGCGGGCAGAGTAGTCAACGCTCTGCAGCAGCATGGCGGAGAAGCAGGCGGCCAGGCCGACCTGGCGGCCGGCGGACAGGTCAGTGCCCTTGGTAATCAGGCATCCCGAAACGCCGCAGGCGATGATGAAACGCGGGGCGACGTTCAGCAGCAGGTTTTTGCCGTTTGTCTCGGTAAAGAAGTTCTGGGTCGTGCAGCCGACGAAGAGGGCCAGCAAAATGATCAGAATAATGATCGCGTTATTGGACAGGAATTTTTTTAAGTCGAATTTTTTCTCCATTTTCGGATTCCTCCTTATTCAAACTGGGTAGCCAGCGTCATGATGTTCTCCTGGTTCGCCTTATCACCGTCGATAAAGCCGGTGCAGCGGCCATCGCACATGACCATGATGCGGTCAGACATGCCGATCAGCTCGCTCATTTCGGAGGAGATCATGATGATGCTCTTGCCCTGTTTGGCCATCTCGGCGATGATGCAGTAAATTTCATACTTTGCACCGACGTCGATGCCGCGGGTCGGCTCGTCCATGATGAAAACATCGGGGTCGTTGGCCAGCCAGCGGGCAATCAGCACCTTCTGCTGGTTACCGCCGGACAGCGATTGAATCTGCGTTTTGGAGGACGGCGTCTTGATGGACAGCTTGGCGACATTATCCTGCACGAGCTTTTCGATTTTGTTGTCGTCCAGCATGATGCCGCCGATCAGATACTTGTTCAGCGATGCAATGGAGACGTTATCCGCAATGGAAAGCACACCCAGAATACCGGTGGCGCGGCGGTCCTCGGTCAGCATGGCGATGCCGTTTTTGATGGCGTCCTGCGGCTGGTTGATTGTCAGTTCCTTGCCCTTATAGGTGATGGTGCCCGACGTGTGGCAGCGCAGACCGAACAGACCCTCCATCAGCTCGGTGCGCTGGGCACCGACCAGACCCGCAACGCCGAGGATCTCGCCCTTGCGGACGTTGAAGTTGACGTGACGGAAGCTCTTGGGGTTGATGGACGTGAAGTCCTTGACCTCAAACACGACCTCACCGGGCGTATTCGAGCGCGGCGGGTAGAGGTTCGACAGCTCACGTCCGACCATCTTGGTGATGATCATATCGGTGGTCAGTTCCTTGGCCTCCCAGGTGCCGATGTACTGGCCGTCGCGCATGATCGTGACTTCGTCGCTGATGCGAAGAATTTCATCCATCTTGTGGCTGATGTAGACGATGGAGACGCCCTTGGCGCGCAGCTCGTTCACGATGGTGAACAGTGCCTCGACCTCAGCTGCCGTCAGCGAGGAGGTCGGCTCGTCGAGGATCAGCACCTTGCAGTCTGCGGAGACCGCCTTGGCGATCTCAACCAGCTGCATCTGGGAAACGCTCAAGGTTCCGAGCTTTGCGTGCGGATCATAATTCAGATGGACTTCCTTCAGGACCTTGGCCGCATCCGCATACATCTTGTCGTGGTCGATGACGGTGACGGGTCCATATTTCTTGGTGGGATAGCGCCCAACGTAGATATTCTCGCCGATAGAACGCTCCGGGATGGGCTGCAATTCCTGATGCACCATCGCAATACCACGGTTCAGTGCATCGAGAGGTCCCTTGATCTGAACCTCCTGCCCCTCGTAGATGACCTTGCCCTCGTCCATGTGGTAGATACCAAACATGCACTTCATCAAGGTAGACTTGCCCGCGCCGTTCTCTCCCATCAGCGCATGGACGGTGCCGGGTTTCAATTTCAGCTGTGCGTGATTCAGTGCCTTGACGCCGGGGAACGTCTTGACGACATCACACATCTCCAAGCGGTACTCTGACAATTCGCTGGCCCCCTTTAATCTTTTGTAACCTTTTCACGAAAAAAGGGTGCGTGCGCCTGCGCACACGCACCCCGATTGTTCTGGTTTAAGCTGTGGCTTTTGTCAAATTACTGGAAGTCCTTGACGTTGTCAGGGGTAACCTTGACGTAGTCAACGTAGACGCTCTGGTGATCGGCCTCGAAGGTCTTGCCGCCCAGCAGCTCTTCCATGCACTCAACAGCCTGGGTAGCCTGGCCCTTGGCGTCGTTCAGAACGGTACCGGTCATGTTGCCCTTGGCAACTTCGTTCTTGGCAGCGTCCAGAGCGTCAACACCGACGAGGTAGATGTCCTTGTTGACGGTACGGCCTGCAGCCTGAATGGCCTGCAGAGCACCGATAGCCATATCATCGTTGTTGCAGAAAACAACTTCGATCTGATCGCCGTACTTGGCAAGGTCGTTCTGGCAGATCTCCTGGCCCTTGTTACGGTCCCAGTCACCGCGCTGCAGGTCAAGCTGCTCAACCTCAACGCCGGCATCGGTCAGAGCCTTGACGGAGTACTCGGTACGCAGCTGAGCATCGATATTCTCGGGGTCGCCCTGAATCATGATGTAGGAAACCTTGCCGTCGCCGTTGATGTCGCCCTTGTTCTCGGTGTCGAGAATCAGCTCGCCCTGGAAGGTGCCGGACTGAGCAGCGTCGCAGCCGACGTAGACCAGCTTGTCATAAGCGGACATCTGATCGGCGGTGGGCTCACGGTTGATCAGGACGGTGGGAACATCGGCACCCTTGACGGTGGAGATGATCTGGTCGGCAGCGGAGGTCATAACGGGGTTGATGATCAGTGCGTCAACGCCCTGGGTGATGAAGGTGTTGATCTGCTCGTTCTGCTTGGCCTGGTCGTTGTTGCCGTCGACGATGGTAACTTCGTAGCCCTTGCCCTCGAGGATCTCCTGCAGAGCATTACGGTAGGTGGTCATGAAGGCATCGTCGAACTTGTAGATGCAGACGCCGACCTTACCGCCCTGAGTGGCCTCGGTAACGCTCTCGGCTGCGGACTCAGCAGCAGACTCTGCAGCAGAGGTGGACTCTGCGGGAGCCGTGGACTCCGAAGCAGCGGTGGAAGTGGAGGCAGAACCGCCGCAGGCGGCGAGAGAGACGGCCATGCAACCTGCAAGGGCCAGAGCAGCAAACTTTTTCATAATGAGTTTCTCCTTCTTTTTTAGATATGCAGTAGATTTTCGGGCGGGTCGCTTGTAGAGGAGCGAACCCTGTTGACAGTTATTATAATACTCGGGGACGGATGAAAAAACAAGGTGAAATTTCACCGACTATGGGGTGGAATTTTTCACCGTTTAGGGCAGTTTCGCCAGTCGAAAGCGTTCGTTTTTGTGCAGAATGCGCATCAAAAGTGACAAAAGGGTGTTTGTTGTTTTCATTTTGTAAGATTTTTGCGGGTGATGGAAAAATAAAAAAGCCCCTTCTCCGGCGTGGGAGAAGGGCTTTGGCGGTAGGCTCGTAGGGGCCGGGCTTCGGGGGTCACCCAAACGGGAACAGGGCCTTTTGCTTATCCATGGCAAACATATTTTCCCGGGTGATGGTGCGGGTGGCGGTGATGTTCGATTTTTCGACGCTGCTCCCCTGCCCGGCCAGCAGCTTATAGGCGCTTTCGACGCCGAAATAGCCCATGCCGTAGGTGTTCTGCACGATCAGCGCGTCCACCGCACCGGTCTGCAGGGCGTCAATCGTCTCGATGTTCGAGTCGAACGCCGCGAGCCAGAGGTCGTCGGCGCGCTGCATCTGCTGGACAGCCTGCGCCGCGCCGACGGCAGTCGTCTCGTTGAGGGCGATCAGCACGTTGATCTCCGGGTGGGTGCGCAGCATGGCCAGCGTGTCCGCGCGGGCACTGGCGGCGTTGGGGTGTGTTGACACGGCGGCAGTGATCCTGGCGCGTCCGCTTTCCGCAAAAGCATCGCGCGCACCCTGCTCCCGGTCCCGCCCGTTGGCACCGTTGACCTCATAGTTGATAAGCCCGACGCAGAGCGCCCCTTCCATGCCGTCCAGTGCGCTCTGGGCCGCCATCCGGCCTGCGCCGTAGTTGTCCGCGCCGATGTAGGCCGCAACGTTGTCAGAGTTCACCGCAGAATCCACGCTGATGATCGTCACGCCAGCCGCGGCGGCGGCATCAATGGCGGCGGCGTTGGCCTCATAATCAATGGCGGAGAAAACGATGGCCTGTGCGCCGTCTTCAACGGCATCGGCAATCAGCTGGTTCTGCGCCGCATAGTCCTCCTCATCGTCGGGGGCCGTTATGGTCAATTGCAGGTTATATTCCGTGGCGGCGGCCTCTGCCCCGGTAAAGACGGCGTCCCAGAACTCGGAATCCCGATTGTTTTTGGCTACGAGCGCGACCCTGTAGCGGGCCGTTGTGCTGTCCACGGGCTGCATGGCACAGCCTGCCAGCAGCACGGCCAGGGCCGCGGGCAGCAGACGTTTAATGGTTTTTGTCATAATCGCCCTCCCTGTCCTCCGGCACGCGCGGGGTGCGGATCGTCACCGTTGTGCCCTCGTAGGGGGCGCTTTCAATGGAGATCCCGTAGTCCGCGCCAAAGTAGATGCGCAGACGGTCATTGACATTCTTGACGCCGATGCCGGTGCGGTCACTCGGCTCATTCTGCAAGAGGGCCGCGACCTGCTCCGGCTCCATGCCGATGCCGTCGTCCGCGACGATGAGCAGAATGTCATCCCCGTCGGGCTTTACGGTGATTTCAATGTGGCCGGAATCGACCATCAGATCCAGCCCGTGAACAATGGCGTTCTCGATGATAGGCTGCAGCGTGATCTTGTTGCACAGGCAGTGCAGGCAGCTCTCGTCCACCGTAAAGTGGTAGGTAAACTGGTTTTTGTAGCGGTATTTTTGAATTTGCAGATACGCCTCGGCGTGCTGCAGCTCCTTTTCGATCGGGATCAGCTCATGCCCGCGGCTGATGCTGATGCGGAACAGCCGCGCCAGTGCATGGACCATCTGGACAGCATCGGCGTTTTTGCCGCGCTCACACATCCAGGCGATGGAATCCAGCGTATTGTAGAGAAAATGCGGGTTGATCTGCGCCTGCAGCGCCTTGAGCTCTGTCTTGCGCAGGACAATTTCCTCCTCGCGGACGGTGGTCATAAGCTGCTGGATGCGGCCTACCATGTGGCCGAAGGAGTCCGAGAGGTTCTGCACCTCCCGCGTGCCGCGCACGGCCTGAAAGGCGAAGTGGTCGGCGTCCTGCTCAAACTGCTCCATGGCTGTTTCGAGCTGCTGCAACGGGCGGGACAGCAGGCGGGACAGCACCCAGCCCGCCACCAGCGCAGCCAGAAAAACAAGCCCCGCCGTGATAACCGTGATGCGCACCATCTGCCGGAAGCTCTCATTGACGGTTTCGTCAATGTAGCTGACGCCGACGACGCGCCATGTGCTGCCCGGCACACGCTGTACGCTGTAGATGATCGTGTCCTCCACATAGGTGCCGTCGCCGAGGCAGGCCAGACGCCCGGCCTCCTCCTTCTTTAACCCGGCATACAAAAGCTGCTGCTGCGGGTGGTAGACCATGTTGCCGCGCTCATCCATCAGGTAACAGTAGCCGTGCTGACCGATGCTGACGTTGTTGATCGTTGCGGCCAGCTCCTTGAAGCTCAAATCTACCGCAAGCCAACGGCTGCTGCCGCCGTCCCCCGGCACAGCGCGGATGACCGAGACGACCCACGGGTAGTAGCTGTCAAAGATCGACTCTACATGCGGCGTGCTGATGTAGCCATGTCCCAGGCGCCGGGCCGTGGTCAGGTCAAAGGAGAGGTTGCGCAGTATGTCAGATTTCGGCGTGCGGCCCGCCTGGGCCCAGCAGTCCAACAGACTGCCGCTTTCGTCGTAAGTCGTGATGGCCGCGACCTCGGGCCGCGCTGTCAGAAAGGCATTCAGAAATGCGTCCCGCATCGCAGGTTCACTGTCAAGCTGTTCCAGCACGATGCCGACGGCGCTGTCCATCGTGTTGACGTAGTTATCCACCGCGCCTGCGACCTGGCTGACGACCTGGGCACTGTTCGTGCGCGCGCCCTCCACAACAGCACTGCGGTAGCTGCGCAGAAACAGCGTGGTGCAGAGGATCAGCGCCGCCACGGCCACGCCGGAGATCAGCGCTGCCGCCAGGACTACGGTGCGGGGCGGGCGCTTCACGGCCGGGCCTCCCCCGCGGCGCGGGCGCGGCGCAGCGCCACAGGCGACGTACCGCTGTACTTTTTAAAGCAATAGCTGAAATAATGCTGGTCGGTGTAGCCGCAGCGTCGGGCGATCTCCTGAATTTGCAGGTCGGTAGTCAGCAGCAGGGTCTGGGCAGTCTCCATGCGGCGGCGCACCAGAATGTTGATGAAGGTCTCCCCCTCCGATTTTTTGATACAGGCGCTCAGATGGTTGGGGCTGACGTCCAGCATGGCAGAGAGCGATGCAAGGGACAGATCCTCGTCCATGTAGTGCTGCTCAATGATCTCCAGTGCGCGTTCACACAGGCTGCCGGTTTTGCGGGCGTCCGCCGTAAAGCTGACGCCGCCCTCGCCGTCTGCCGCCGCGCGCAGGGCCTCGATTGCCTGTTTGTAGGCATCGTTCAGGTCGCTGAATCGGGCAAATTCACGGCTGACGCCGACGCTGGCACTGCGTCCCAGGGCACGGTCCGCCAGCTGGCAGATCTCATCGGCCAGAATGTGCAGGTATTCATCAAAGTCAGAGGGATTGCCCAGCAGCAAAGCCACGGCACGTCCGCAGCAATAAAATACGAAATGCCGCAGATATTTGTTGGCGCTCTGCTCCACCAGCTGGGTAAGCCCGGCCTCATAGTCCACCGGGCCGTCCAGCGCCGCGGCCATCACCACCAGCGTGCTGCGGTCATCGGTGCCGCGCAGCAGACCGCAGTCTACCGCTGCCTGGCGCAGGCGCGTCTCCAGATTCTCGGGGGCATTTTCATAACGGGCCAGTACCAGCGGAATGATGAGCGCTGCGCGATCCGCATGGGCCGAGTCAGCCCGGCGCAGCCCGGCATAGCGGGCGTCGATCTTCTCGTGGATGGCCTTCAGCTCGGCGGCCAGGCCGTCCATCGTCAGCGGCTTGAGCATGTAGCTGATGATGTTGTACTGGATGGCCTGCTTGGCATACTCGAAATCGTCGAAGCCGCTCAAAAAGGCAATGTGCATCGCAGGGCGGATCTCGCGCACCTGCCGCGCCAGCTCGATGCCCGAGATGAACGGCATACGGATGTCGGTCAGCAGCAGGTCCGGCTCAAGCCGCTCGACAAGCTCGAGCGCGTCCAGCCCGTTGCTGGCATTGCCCACAAGGTGGAAGCCGAGCGCCTCCCAGGGGATCATTGTGCAGACGGCCTCGCGCAGCTCGTCCTCATCGTCAGCCACGACGACGGTGTAGATGTTTTTGTCAGCCATACGTCCTTTTCCTTTTTTAGGGTGCGCCGTCACAGCCAGAACTGGACCAGGCGGCTCACATTTTCATACAGGGCAGGGTTCTGCCCCATCAGCTGCGGCTCCGCCGCAAAGTAAACACAGAAATTGTAGCAGACGCCCGCCAGCACGGCCAGCGGCAGCGCCGTGCGCAGAGCTTTGGTCAGCGCGGGGATGGGGCGGGCCTGCAGGACACTTTCCGCAAAGAGCCACGCCAGTGCCGCCGCCAGCAGCAGCGGGCCGAGCCAGTCGCTCTGGTAGCGGTAGAGCATTCCGGCCATCTGGCAGTCTACGACAGCCAGCGCTGCCGTGCAGACGAGCACAAGCCGGATGACGGTGCGCAGGTCGCGGCGGCTGCCCAACCGGCGGCGGGCCAGCGGCAGCGCAGCCAGCCCCCACAGCAGCGGCAGGCAGGCGAATGCGCCGCCGTAGTACAGCTCTGTAATGGTCAGGCCCATGTAGTTTGTCTGCATCCGCGTGGCAGTCAGGTACGGGAACACCGTCTGCACACCGGGAATGCCCGCGAGGAAGGTCACGGCTGCCGGGGCGATGCGCCCGACGGCAAAGCCGCGGCGGGTCATATCGTTGCTGGTCAGGTTGTAGTTGGCTCCAAAGTCAAACGGCGAGCCGAACCGCGCGGCGTTGTACCACATAAGGCCGACGGCCACAAGCACAACGGGCAGGATAAATGCAGCGGCTTCCCCTGCGCCCCGGCGGGTGCACAGGCGCTTTTCCGTGATATAGCGCGGCCAGAGGATGGGCAGGGCCAGCGCGGCAAAAAGCACCATCTGGGGGCGGCAGCCCGCGACCAACGCCATGCAGAGAGAGCCGAACGCGAGGTGGAAAGTCAGCGCTTTGCGGCGGTTTACCGGCGTGTTTGCGGCGCACAGCCACTGCCACAGTGCCCACAAAACGAACGTAGCACCGCAGAGGATCGCGTACTCATACACCGACGGGCGGTGGAGCAGATAGCAGATCTGTGTGCCCGAGGCCGCGCCCGCGGCGGTGAGCAGGTAGGCCGCGGCGCTTGCCTGCGGGAACCAGCGGCGCGCAGCCTGCTTCATAAAGCCAAAGACGGCAAGTATGTACAGCCAGGCAAGCAAAATCATCGGCAGTGCGGGCGGCAGGTCCCGGATGCCGGTCAGCGCCTCAAACGGAAGCTGGAACAGAAGGCAGGGCACGACGCCGAAATAGACGTAATAGCGTCCGTTATAGTAGGCCACATCCCACAGGGCATCGGGCGCGGCGGCCTGCCGGGCGGCGGTGTCGTAGGGGTTTTCCAGTTCAGCCATGGCGGCGGGCGGGTCCTTTTCAAGGTCAAGGCGGCCATTCAGCAGACTGTGCGCCAGCGCACCGTACTGGGCACCGGCGTTGGACGCCCAGTCGTTGATGTGCATGGTGAAGTCGATGCGGCTCGTACCCGACCAGTCGGGGGTGTTATAAAAGCTCGTGGCGACGCCCGCGTTGAAGCGGTCCCCGAAGGGCGCCAGGAACGCCGCCGCGCAGAGCGCCAGCCCCACGGCCAGCACTGCCGGGCGGTATTTTTTCTCATGGGTCAGGTAGTCGTCCTGCCACGCGGCACTGGCCGGGCGCAGGGCGAACGCCGCCAGCGCCAGTGCGAAGGTGACCGCAAAGCGCAGGACGGAGAAATCCAGCGGGCGGCGGGCGTTGGCGTAAACCGTGGTCAACTGGGCATTGAGCGGGTAGCTGCGGTACTCGCCAGTATAGCCCGACGCCGTCAGCGTCAGGGTGGACGCCTTGCCGGAGAGGTCAAGGCTGTGGGTCTGGCTGCGGGCGGACGCGGGGGCGGCCTCCCAGTTCCAGCTCTGGCGGGAGACAGAACTGGCCTCATCGGTGGCGGCAACGTTGAGGGTCAGCAGAACGTTCTTCTGCTCCGGCGTGTTGCCGTCGGCCAGCGAGGTCAGGCCGTCGAGCTGCAAGTTGTATATTGCAAAGTCGAGGCCCGCAAATTCCAGCGTTGTCTGCTCATCGTTCAGCGTCAGCGGCGCGGCGGGGTCTGCGTCATTGACCAGATACGGGCGCAGGTCAACCGGCGTGTAGCTGTGGGTCGCCAGCCAGTTCAGGTTGCCGACGAATAATTCTATTCCAAGGCTGGCGGCCAGCAGAAGCCCGACAGCCGCCGGGGTGCGGAGCTTTCGCGGCAGTGTACCGCGCAGCCGGAAGCCGCAGACCACACCGCAGGCGATTGCCTGCATGATTACAATCGCGGCCAGCCGGAAGGCGTCAAAGCCGACGGACAGCCCGGGCTTGGACCAGACGCAGACCGCCCACAGCCAGACCAGCGCCGACACCCCCGCCCCGGCGTACAGGTCCGCGCGGACGGAGCGGCGGTGATGGATACGGGCGGGCAGGAGTGTAAAGAGGGCTGCGAGGGCGAGAGAGAGGAGGATGGTTAGAATCAGCATAAGGATACATCCATTTTAAATTGTTGTTGCGCTGTAGAGGCCGCACATGTGCGGCCCGCGGCCTTACCGGAAATGCCGTTTTCCGTACAGTTGAGGGCCGGGCATGCCCGGCCCCTACAGCGCGGCGATTACATTTTCATTATATACCATTCCGCAGCGCGTTGTACAGCATTTCCGCTTTGGCATGGCTGATGCCCTTGACCTCCTCGAGATCGGAGATGGAGGCAGCCTTGACGGCGGCGACGGTCTTGAAGTGCGCCAGCAGTGCGGCGCTCGTCTTTTCACCTACGCCGGGAATGGCGGTCAGGGTGGCGGCGTAGGATTTTTTCTTCATTGCGCGCTTGCGGTAGTCGTTGGCGTAGCGGTGGGTCTCGTCCTGAATGTTCGTGACAAACGTAAAGATATTGCGGTGGCGGTTGATGGCGATCTCGCCGCCCTCGTCGTCCACAATGGCGCGGGTGCGGTGGTGGTCATCCTTGACCATGCCGAAGGTCGGCACATGTTCCAGCGCTGTGCCGCGCAGAGCCTGCCTGACCGCGCCGACCTGTCCCCTGCCGCCGTCGATGAGCAGCAGGTCGGGCAGCGTCGCAAACTGGTTCTGCGGGCCGTCCGGCTTCTCGCCGCGGCGGGCCATCTCGTACTCCGCCGCGCGGCGGGAG
>OHUI01000719.1_pt1 | contig 15315 bp, 9 predicted proteins | sample 1579231 | NCBI WGS metagenome assembly OHUI01 (sample SAMEA3882509, study PRJEB24775) | human gut metagenome | biome: human-associated habitat; feature: intestine environment; material: feces | place: Netherlands | collected 2009/2010 | reverse complement strand
ATCCTACGAGGAAGATCTGGCCGGTACGCCGGGCCGCAGCGTGGCCGAAACGGACGCCTACGGTGAACCGCTGGCCAGCGGTCAGGCCGACGTGCATGAAGCCATCGACGGCAGCAACCTGAACCTGACCATCGACGAGAACGTACAGTCCATCGTCGAGGAGTACCTGACCGAGGCGATGAGCACCTTTACGGTCCATGGCCGTGGAAGCGCCATTGTCATGAACGTCAAGACCGGCGCAATCCTGGCGATGGCGTCCCTTGAGCAATTTGACCCCAACGACCCCAAGACGATCACCGACCCCAAGATGAACGAGATCCTGGCCAAAACAGAGATCGACGCGGAGGACATTGACTGGCTGGAAAGCCGTCTGGGCGAGAAGGCCGTCAAGGACATCATTGCAGACGGAATCATCAGCCATGAAAAGACGACGAACGAGAAGGGCGAGGAGGTCTCCAGCGAGGCTACCCAGCTGCAGGGTATGATGCGCGAGGCCCAGTGGAAGAATAAGAACATTACCGAGCTGTATATGCCCGGCTCGGTGTTCAAGCTCATCACGGCCTCGGCAGGGCTGGACTCCGGTGTTATGAGTGCGGAGCAGACCTTCTACTGCAACGGCAGCCTGACCGTCAACGAGGGCAGCGACCTGTGGGAGCACACCTACCGCTGTGCCAACGGCGAGGTCCACGGCCTGCTGGATATGGCAGGTGCGCTGAACCACAGCTGCAACCTCTGGTTCATTCAGGCGGCAGAGACGCTCAAGCCGCAGATCTTCTACGACTATATCCAGGCGTTCGGCTTCACCCAGCCCACCGGCATCGATCTGCCCAACGAGACCCGCTGGACCAGCGTCTACAACGCCGAGCAGATGGCAGAGGTCGATACAAACCTGTACACGGCGGCCTTCGGCCAGAACGAGTCCATCACCCCAATGCAGATGGCCACCGCCGTAGCGGCCATCGCCAACGGCGGCTACCTTGTTACGCCCTATGTCGTGGATTCCATCTCTGACAAGGACGGCAACATTATCTCCCAGACCGAGACGAACATCCGCCGCCAGGTCATCTCCGAAGAAGTCAGCCGGCAGCTGCTGGCCATGATGGAAAACAACGTCCACGGGGCAGGGGACTACCACTCCTGCGCCAACGCCTACGTGGCGGGCTACCGCATCGGCGGCAAGTCCGGTACGGCAGAGCGCACGGACCGCCATCTGCGCGGCGACGGCGACTATTATAAAATGATGAGCTTTGCCGCTGTGTTGCCCATCGACGATCCCGAGATCGAGGTTTTCGTCCTGCTGGATGACCCGCGCTGGGTCAAGGACTATGCCAGCCAGGTCGTGGCTCCCGTCGTCGGCAACATCATCAGCGAGATCGCGCCCTATCTGGGCATCGAGCAGGACGCTGACTACAACCCCACCGGCACGGTGACCGTGCAGACCTGCCTGGACTACACCTGGACGAACGCGCAGGTCACGTTGAACCGCCTGGGCCTCAAGCATAAGCTGATCGGCCCCAGCAGCGGCAATATCGTCTACCAGTACCCCGTCGGCGGCAGCGTGGTGCCCGCAGGCTCCACCATTTACCTGTACACGGCCACCGACCAGAACTCGATGACCACAACGCCCGACGTCGTCGGCAAGACCGGCACCTTTGCCGAGCAGATGCTCAAGGCCGCCAACCTGAACGTGCAGTTCGCCGGCGACAGCAGCGGCAAGGTCGTGACACAGGACGTCGAGGCCGGAACTTCCGCTGCCTACGGCACGATCATAACGCTGACGATGGACAGCGGAGAGGATACCACCAATGACGCCCCGACGGTGACCGAGGAGATCGACCCGGCAAACGAGGAGGGGTAAGCATCCCCGCAGGGACACCCGGGCTTTTGCAAAACGCTGCATTTCTGTATAGGAGGTCTTTTTCATGCAAACCATTCCTGCCAATCAACTGCTGGCCGGACTGACGCTGGCCGAGCCGGTCACCATCCGCGCCGTTGTGACCGACAGCCGCAAGGTCGAGCCGGGCTGCGTTTTTGTCTGCTTCCCCGGCGAGCGTGTTGACGGCCATGACTACGCCGCCGGTGCCTACCGGAGCGGCGCAGAATATATCGTTGCCAACCATCCCGTCGAGGGCGTGCCTGCGGACCGCACGGTCATTGTGCCGGACAGCGGCAAGGCCATGATCCGCATGGCGTCCAACTACCGGATGCTGTTCAACCCCAGAATGATCGGCGTCACGGGCAGCGTCGGCAAGACGACGACGAAGGAGTTCTGCTACGCGGTGCTCTCCGCCTTCGGTAAGGCCCTCAAGACCGAGGGCAACCAGAACAATGACATCGGCGTGCCCAACACGCTGTTCCGCCTGACCGACGACACCGAGTACGCCGTTGTCGAGATGGGCATGGACCACGCGGGCGAGATCGAGCGTCTGACCCGCTGTGCCCGGCCCAGTGCGGGCATCATCACGATGATCGGTGTTTCGCATCTGGAAAATCTCGGCACGCGCGAGAATATACTGAAGGCAAAGCTGGAGATCTGAACGCGGACAACGACCTGCTGCCCACGGCAAGCATCCCCAGCCGCCTGCGGCCGGTCTGGTTCGGCATTGACGCCGCGAATGCCGATGTCCGCGCGGTGGATGTCGTCACCGGCGCAAACGGCACGACCTTCAAAATCATTGATACGCAGTACGGTACGTTCGATGCCGCCATCCCGACAGCGGGCATCCACACGGTCTACGACGCGCTGGCCGCCTACGCCGCTGCGACCCGCCTGGGTCTGGATGCTGCCCGCTGCGCTGCCGCGCTGGCGACCTACCGGACGACGGGTATGCGCCAGCATATCGTGGAAAAGGGCGGCATCACCTTCATTGAGGACTGCTACAACGCCAGCCCCGACAGCATGAAGGCTGCGCTCTCTGTCCTCAAGGCACTGCCCAATGCCCGGAAGATCGCGCTGCTCGGCGATATGCTTGAGCTGGGCGGTGCGAGCGAGGAAGGGCACCGCCATACCTGCGAGTGGGTTGCTGACGCGGGCGTTGATGCACTCATCGCCTACGGCCCGCGCAGCGCCGCCATGGCCGAGGCCGCAAAAGCGCGCGGGGTTGCGGCGGTGCATTGCCAAACGGCGGAAGAAGTGCTACAATATGTACGGCAATTCGTGCGCCCCGGTGACGCTGTGCTGGTCAAGGCCAGCCACAGCATGGGCCTGGAGCAGCTGCTGCAGGAATACTATAAGGAATTGCCGCAGGGGTAAGCACCCCAACACACGTTTGGAGGAATCAACGGCATGGAGCAAATCTCATCCCTGTTGGCGGCGGCAGCCGTCGGCGGCTTTGCCATCACGGCGGTGGCGGGCAAATTCATGATCCCGGCGCTGCACCGGCTGCACTTTGGCCAGACCATCCGCGAGGAGGGCCCCACATGGCACAGCAAGAAAAACGGCACCCCCACCATGGGCGGCCTCTGCTTTATTCTGGGCATTCTGGCCACGCTGGGCATCGTCTGGGTCATGTACAGCCCCAAGCTGCCGGAGGTGCTTGGTATGCCGCAGCTGCAGGCCGGTATGCTGGTGCTGTTTCTCGCGTTCGGCTCGGGCCTCATCGGCTTTCTGGATGACTTCATTAAGGTCGTCAAGCATCGCAACCTCGGCCTGACCGAGGCGCAGAAGATGATTTTGCAGATCGCGCTGACCTTCGGGTTCATGTTCGGCCTGCACAGTCTCGGGCTGCTGACCACGCAGGTCCAGTTCCCGATTTTTGGGCTGGTGGACATGGGTTTGCTCTACTATCCCATTGCCTTCTTCGGCATCATCTTCCTTGTCAACGCTGTCAACCTGACCGACGGTCTGGACGGCCTGTGCACCGGCGTGACCTTCGTGTCGATGATCGGCTATCTGCTGGCCGGCAGTCTGCTGGGCTTTGTACATGTTTCGCTGATCGCCGCTGCCACGGCGGGTGCCTGCGCGGGCTTTCTGGTCTGGAACTTCTACCCGGCCAAGGTCTTTATGGGCGACACCGGTAGCATGTTCTTCGGCGGCATCGTTACGGCGCTGGCCTTTGTGATGCAGCGCCCCGAGCTGGTGCTCTTTTTCGGCATTGTTTACATCTGGGACGCGATGACCGTCGTCATCCAGCGCACGTATTTTAAGGCGACCCACGGCAAGCGCATCTTCCGCATGACGCCGATCCACCACGCCTTTGAGATGCGCGGCTGGCGCGAGGTCAAGATCGACGGCTTTTTTGCGCTGATTGCCGTCATCGGTGTGGCAATGGGAATTTTTTACATCTGTGTGGCATAAGCAGCGGGGCCGGGCCTACCCGGCCTCTGCCTGTTTCTGCCCCTAAGGGAGGTGACCGCCCATGAGCACTGCCGTGAGCATTGTGCGTACACTGCTGGGCCTTTTGTTTGACCATACCATCGGAAATATTGTGCGCATGATACCCATCATACGCCTGCCCAAGCTGGAGCGGGGGCCGGTCTCCCGGGGCTTTCTCGCCCTGCTGCTGGTCATTTTGTTCTTCGGGCTGACAATGCTTTTTTCGGCCAGTTATTCCAGCGCTTACGCCAGCAGCGGTAAACTGTACAGTATCATTAAACCGCAGGTCATGATTGCACTTGTGGGGCTGTTCTTTATGTGGGTCCTGTCCAACATCAACTACCGCGCGCTGCGTCTGATGAGTGAGAGCCTGTACATCATCACCATTGTGCTGCTGATTTTGGCGCTGCTCAGCCCGCAGGACACCAACGGCACCTACCGCTGGGTGTATCTGCCGGGAGGTGCCTCCTTCCAGCCGTCGGAGCTCGCAAAATTCTCACTCATGATCTGGACGGCAGATATGCTGGACCGCGACTATGACAAGGAGAATAGGCTGTGGTACGGCGCGATAAAGCCTGCGCTGCCGCTGCTGCCCATCCTGTATCTGCTGCACAAGGAGCCGCACAACTCCGCCATGATCCTGCTCTGCCTGATTTTTGCCACGATGCTCGTCTGCACCCTCTCGCCCGGCCGCTGGCTGCTGCTGATTATTCCGGCGGGTGTGGTAGGCGGCGCGTACTTCCTGAAGGGGCTGGCCAGCGGGGAAGGCTACGCCGCGGGCCGTATGGACGCTGCCTGGGGCCTTGCGCCGCTGGATACTGCCGGTATGGGGTGGCAGACCCTTCAGAGCATCTATGCCATCTCCACAGGCGGCATGTTCGGCGTGGGCATCGGCGCGAGCGTGCAGAAGCACCAGTGGCTGCCCTACGCCGAAAACGACTTTATCTTCGGCGTCATCGGTGAGGAGCTGGGCTTCTTCGGCTGTGTTATCCTCATCGGTGCGTTTGCGGTGTTGCTGATCATGGGCGTTATGATCGCCCTGCGCGCGCCCGACCTGTACGGCACGGTGCTGGGCATCGGCATCATCTCGCAGATCGCCTGGCAGGTGTTTCTGCATATCGCCGTCGGCACGGCACTGATCCCCAACACCGGCATCAGCCTGCCGTTCTTCTCCTCCGGCGGCACCAGTCTGCTGCTGCTGCTGAGCGAGATGGGCGTGCTGTTGAGTATCTCGCGCGCCGGAAATGCCCGGGAACAGCGCCTGGCAGAGCAGCACCGCGCCGAGACAGAACGGATGCTGCAGCGCACCCGCTACCGCAGCAGAGCCGCGCGGTAAGGGGAGACGCCCGGCACCCGCGGCACGGCGGGCAAAGCCTATATTTTATTCTCATGGAGGTCCATCATGCGCGTTTTAATTGCTGCCGGCGGTACAGCCGGTCACATCAACCCGGCGCTGGCGATTGCCGGTGCCCTGAAGGCCGCGGACCCGACGGCGGAGATCCACTTTGCGGGCCGCCGCGAGGGGATGGAGTACGGCCTTGTCACCAAGGCAGGCTACCCCTTCCATCACATTGAGATCAACGGCTTCCAGCGCCATTTGAGCCTGGAAAACATTGGCCGCAACATCGTAGCCATCTGGCATCTGGCGCTGTCCGGCCCGCGCACCCGGAAGATTCTGAACGAGGTCAAACCCGACCTTGTCATCGGCTGCGGCGGCTACGTCAGCGGGCCTATCGTCCGCGCGGCAGCCCGGCGCGGCATCAAGACAGCCATCCATGAGCAGAACGCCTTCCCGGGCGTGACCAACAAGCTGCTGGCAAAGGAGGTCAACATTGTGCTGGCCGCCAGCGCGGACGCGGTTGAAAAGCTCGGCGCGCCGGAAAAAACCACCGTCGTAGGCAACCCTGTCCGCCCCGAGGTGCTGACCGCGGACCGCGCCGCAGCGCGCGCCAAGCTGAACGCCGGAAACCGCACCGTGATTTTGAGCTTCGGCGGCAGTCTCGGTGCGGACCGTATCAATCAGGTTGTGGCCGACCTTTGCGCCTGGGAGAAGCAGACGCACCGGAACGTGCTTCACCTGCACGCCACCGGCAGCCGCGGCGTCAAGCTGTTTGAAGGGCTGGAAAAGGAAAAGGGCTTTGCCCCCGGCGAGAACCTCGTCGTGACGGAGTATATCAACAACATGCCCCAGCTGCTGGCCGCGGCAGATCTCGTCATTGCCCGCTCCGGCGCACTGACGCTGGCTGAGCTTGAGGCCGTGGGCCGCGCATCGGTGCTGATCCCCAGCCCAAACGTGGCCGAAAACCACCAGTATTACAATGCCCTTGAGCTGCAAAAGGCCGGTGCGGCAGTCGTCATCGAGGAAAAAAACCTGACCGGTGACGGTCTTATCAAAACTGTCGAGACCCTGCTGACCTCCCCCGGCAAGCTGGCCGAGATGGGCGCCAACGCCAAGACCCTCGGCAACCCGCACAGCCTTGATTTGATTACCGAAAAGCTGCTGAAGCTGGTCAACGGCTAAGCAAGGCTGCATACACCCTGTAGGGGCGAACATCGTTCGCCCGCCCGCTGCGACGAGCGTCGCCGGGCCACACCCCGTAGGGGCGCATTCTATATGCGCCCGCCCAACGTACCATCTACCCACGGGCAGCCGCCCCAAAATTCACCGGAAAGGAGCCGCTTATGGACCGCAACCAGCGCAGCCGCAGGCAAAAATCCGCAAACGGCTCCTACGCCCAACAGTCCCGCCGCAGTATGGGCAGCCGCTTGGGCCTTGAAAAAAGGAACGCCCCGCGCCCCAAAGCGCCGCCTGAAAAGGCCGCGCCTGCTCCCCATGCGCCCCCGCGGCAGCGCCCTGCGCAGGAGATCAATCCCCAGAAGGCAGGCTACCGTCCCGGCACGCCAAGGCGCACGCGCCGCGTCACACAGGCGGAGATCATACGGGCAAAGCGCCGCCGCCGTCTGCTGGGGGCACTCGGCGTGCTGGCCGTGCTGGCCGTGGGTGCGTTTGTGTCGATCAACCTTCTGTTCAAGGTCACGATCTTCCGGGTAGAGAGCTATGACGGCTCCCAGCCCGTCGATACCGGCATCTACACGTCCGACGAGCTGATCGAGGCGCTGGGCATCGAGAAAAACTCCAACCTGTTCGCCTTCTCCACCGCGGAAAAGACCCAGCAGCTGGCGCTTCAGTTCCCGTATTTGGAGCGTGTCGCTGTGGAGATCCAACTGCCCGCCGCGGTCATCATCAAGGTCGAGCCCGCCACGGAGCGGTTCGCCTGTATGTACTCCGGCGGGTGGATGGTCTTGAGCGACTCCCTCAAAATTCTGCGCACCGACGTCAGCCAGCCGGACGGCCTGATTCTGCTGACCATGTCGCTGCCCACAGATTTCTCCCCCGTGGTGGGGCAGAACATCGAGCCCAAGAGCTATAACTCACTCCTTAGCGAGACCCAGCAGGCCACAGCGGAGACAGCGGGCCTGCAGGCCAGCGCACTGCAAACGCTGACCGAAATGCGGGACGGCCTGCAGGAGAACAACCTGTTTGACGGCACGACGGCGCTGAACATCCAGGATCTGAGTGATATTGAGTTCACCTACCAAAACCGAGTTCAGGTGCTGCTGGGCAGTGAGACGAACCTCGCCTACAAGCTGCGACTGGCCGCTGCCGCGCTGACCGACCCGGAAAAGGGTCTGGCCGCCGGTGATAAGGGCGTGCTCGACATCTCGACCCAGCGCAGCGACGGCGACATCCGCGCCTACTTCGCCCCCGATACCCCCGAACCGACACCCACCCCGGAGCCGACCACGTCCCCCGAGGAGGAGACCGACCCCGAAAGCCCCACAGAATAACCCCAACGCCCCGACAAACCGTCGGGGCGTTTTTTGTACAAGTCGACAGAAAAAATTGTATAAAAAACACCCCGCAGCGCCTTACATTGGGGATTGTTGTTGTTCACCGATTCAGAAAAATCCGCAACGCACATGTGTCTAACACATCCAAATTCTTTCTCCGTTTGTGATGAATTCAAACAGGCGATATTTCTGCGCATTATCGGTCGGCACCAGCCGAGGCCCTGCCCGTTGCAAAGTTGCCGTCTGTGGTCAAGGTGGCATTGTAGCAGTTGATGGCAGCAGTGTCGTGTTCGTACATCGTGGCGAGAGTAAGCGAAAACCAAAAAGGGCAGAGCAAAATTAGCGCGGATGCTATCAGACTATTGTGGAGAATGCAGGAAACTATATTAAGATAATAAGCAAAAAATCAAGGAGTTAACATAAAGTAGTCATAAAAGTGCTTGAAAGTATGCGACGAATTTGATTTAATCAGTATTAGAAGAAGATAATAGAAAGGAGATGTGTAGTGCATGTTGTCGGGAAAACAAATTGCCGAGGCAAGAAAGCGAAAAGGACTAACGCAAGAGGCCTTGGCGGCAGAACTTGGAGTATCGAGACAAACGATTGCAAAATGGGAACAAGAAATTTCAACACCCAGTGTTACAAATGCACATAGACTGATAGATATTCTAGGCCTACAGGAAATGGAGAATAAATCGTCTACCGAAGATGAAGGCAATGCAAGAACTGTTTGTAAAAAGAGATTAACAAAGAGATTGTTGATTGAACTTTGGGCAGTATATGTTGGGATAGCATTTCTCTGCTTTTTTTCTATTGGAATTGTGGCATTGTTTTTTATCCCTGCAATATCGGTTGTCCTAATATTAGTTGCTATTGTAGTGCAGGAAGTAAGGGGAAAGAAGACAGATTCACCGATGAAGATTCTTCTCGGCGGAATATGCTTTATTGGGCTTGCCATACTGGCAGTAGTTGCTATACTTGCAAGTGGGTTTGTTCTAAGAGAAAATTATCAACATAAAGCTTTTTATTCTGTTCCTGCTATACAACTAAAAAAATATTCGGCAATTAATGAGTGGATTGATGAATGCAAAACGATAGGACCTGATATTTATGGGCAATGTATTGAATTGCCGTCAGATAAGACAATCTGTCTCTATATTGTATATAGACATCAGGTGACGGACGCATCGGATGCAAGCCTCGTTTCAGATCCGCTACATATGCGATTCATTGCAAAATACCGTGGTGGTACTGAATATGATGGGGTGGATTTGTATTTTCTCCAAGGGAGAAGTAGTTATCAGATGCTTTTCTCTATTGACGGAAGTGAACCTTATTATAACAGTATGGCAACTGTTAATCCAATGCTTATAGATGATGTGAAGGCACTATTTTACAATCTGCAAGGAGATGAAAAAAATGCTTAAAAAGGTTAAAAAAATAGTTGCACTGATGATGTGAACTGCACCCCATTTGTTAGACAGTATGGTATACTATCTAACAAGTGGGGTGTTTTGCTATGCCAAAAGGAGTACCAAACAAACGATATACGCCAGAATTCAAAAAATGAACAGCACCCCATTTGTTAGACAGTATGATATACCATCTAACAAGTGGGGTGCTGTTCAACAAAAGACGCTGCGGAGCTTTTACTATGTTGTAGGGGTCGATGCTTGTCATCGACCTGCGGGCGGATGCAAACATTCGCCCCTACAATTTACGATGCAATCAATCAGACGTTCAGCTCCACATGCTGGCCGACGTCCTCGGCGTTGGCGTCCAGCACGGGCTGGATGACATCGTGCAGGAACTCGGTGACCTGCTCGGCGCTGCGGCCCGTAAAGGCTTCGGGGGAGAGCTCGGCCTCGATTTCCTCGCGGGTCAGGCCGAACGCAGGGTCAGCCTCGACGCGGGCAATCATGTCGTTGGGCTTGCCCTCCTGCTTGACAACGGCAGCGGCGGCCACGGCGTGCTCACGCAGACGCTCGTGCAGCTCCTGACGGTCACCGCCCTTCTTGACGGCCTTCATCATGATGTTCTCGCTGGCCATAAACGGCAGCTCGGCCATCACCCGGGCACGCACGACCTTGGGGTAAACCACCAGCCCGTCCGAAACATTCAGCAGGATGTTCAGGATGGCGTCAGCAGCCAGGAAGCCCTCGGCCATTGCAATGCGCTTGTTGGCGGAGTCGTCCAGCGTGCGTTCAAACCACTGGGTACCGGCAGTGATGGCGGGGTTCAGCACGTCCACCATCAGGTAGCGGCTCAGCGCGCAAATGCGCTCGCAGCGCATGGGGTTGCGCTTGTAGGGCATAGCGGAGGAACCGATCTGGTTCTTTTCAAACGGCTCCTCCATCTCCTTAAAGTTGGCCAGCAGGCGGATGTCGGTGGCCATCTTCATGGCGCTCTGAGCAAGACCGGCAATGGCGGAAAGCACATTGTAGTCCACCTTACGGCTGTAGGTCTGGCCACAGACGGGCACAACCTTGTCAAAGCCCATCTGGGCGCACACATCGGCTTCCACTGCCTTGACCTTGGCAGAATCGCCGTTGAACAGCTCAATAAAGCTGGCCTGGGTGCCGGTGGTACCCTTAACGCCGCGCAGGGCCAGCTGGCTGATCTGGTGGTCAATCTCCTGCAGGTCCATGTAGAACTCGTTCATCCACAGGGTAGCGCGCTTGCCAACGGTGGTCAGCTGGGCGGGCTGGCAGTGGGTGTAAGCCAGGCAGGGCATATCCTTGTACTGCTCGGCAAAATCGGCCAGGTTGGCCAGCACGCCGATCAGCTTTTTGCGCACCAGCTGCAGGCCTTCGCGCATGATGATAACATCGGTGTTATCGCCAACATAGCAGCTGGTAGCACCCAGGTGGATGATACCCTTTGCCTTGGGGCACTGCAGGCCGTAAGCGTAAACATGGCTCATGACATCGTGGCGCACCAGCTTTTCGCGGGCAACGGCTTCCTCGTAATTGATGTCATCCTTGTGGGCTTCCAGCTCGGCAATCTGTTCATCGGTAATGTCCAGGCCCTGCTTCTGCTCAGCCTTGGCCAGCGCAATCCACAGCCTGCGCCAGGTGCGGAACTTGTTATCGTCCGAGAAAGTATACTGCATCTCATCGGAAGCATAACGGGTGGAAAACGGAGAAATATAACGATCATGTGCCATTGGTCGGGTTTCCTTTCTTACAGCATGTCTTACAGTTTGAAGTAGTTCACGCCGCCTTCAAAAATCGGCTGGTACTTGTCGCCGGTAACGTTTTTGTACAGGCTGTCGCCGCTGCGCTCAGAATGGCCCATCTTGCCGAACACGCGGCCGTCCGGGCTGGTAATGCCCTCAATGGCCAGCACAGACCCGTTGGGGTTGTAGCGCATATCCATGGTGGGCACGCAGTTCAGGTCAACATACTGGGTGGCAACCTGGCCGTTGTTGATCAGCTGCTGCAGCAGGCCGTCATTGCAGACAAAGCGGCCTTCGCCGTGGCTGATGGCGATCAGGTGTTCATCATCCACATTGCATTCGCTCAGCCAGGGGCTCTTGTTGGAAGCTACGCGGGTGCGCACCAGCATGCTCTGGTGGCGGTGGATGGTGTTAAAGGTTAGGGTCGGGTCGTTCTCGGTAATCGGGCGGATCTCGCCATAAGGCACAAGGCCCAGCTTAATCAATGCCTGGAAGCCGTTGCAGATGCCGAGTGCCAGGCCGTCACGCTGGTTCAGCAGACGGTTGACGGCATCGGCCACAGCGGGGTTGCGGAAGAACGCCGCAATGAACTTGGCGGAGCCGTCCGGCTCATCGCCGCCGGAAAAACCGCCCGGCAGCATCAGAATCTGGCTCTGGTCAAGCTCTTTCACCAGGGCTTCGCAGCTGGCGGCAACGTCGGCGGGGGTCAGGTTCTTCAACACCAGAATGTGCGGGTCGCCACCGGCGCGGCGGAATGCGCGTGCAGTGTCGTATTCGCAGTTGGTGCCGGGGAACACAGGGATGATAACGCGCGGGGTGGCCAGGCGCACAGCCGGGGCAACGCGCTGGAAGCAGTTGACCTTGTATTCCAGGGATTTAACTTCCTCGCCAGCCTTGAGGTAGGGGAAGACAGGCTGCAGCTTTGCTTCCCATACATCCTGCAGGCGCTGCAGGTCGATGTTTTCGCCGTTGACGTTGATGACGTAATCCACGGTGGTGGAACCGAGGAATTCACCGGCAGAAGCATCCAGAAGCTCCAGAATAACTGCGCCATAGCAGGGCTTGAACAGGTCGTCCAGGTTGATATCGCGGCTCAGGGACAGGCCCACGTGGTTGCCGACGCACATCTTGAACAGTGCTTCGGCAACGCCGCCGTAACCCGGCGTTGCTGCGGCCAGCACCTTGCCTTCGTCGATCATCTGCTCCACGATCTTGTAGATGGAAAGCAGGCTGCCGATCTCCGGCATGCCGTCCTTGTACTGCGGCTTCAGGATGACAACAGAGCTGTTGGCTTTCTTGAACTCAGGGCTCATGACGTTGGCGGTGTTGCCAATGGCGGTGGCAAAGCTGACCAGCGTGGGGGGAACATCCAGGCCTTCAAAGCTGCCGGACATACTGTCCTTGCCGCCGATGGAAGCAATGCCAAGGCCCATCTGGGCATCCAGCGCGCCAAGCAGGGCGGCCAGCGGCTTGCCCCAGCGTTCGGGGGCAGTGTTCAGGTGCTCAAAATATTCCTGGAAAGTCAGGTACATATCCTTGTGGCGGAAACCGGCGCAAACCAGTTTGGTCACGCTTTCCACAACGGCCATGTAAGCGCCGCGGTAGGGGTCCGCTTCAGTCAGATAGGGGTTAAAGCCCCAGGCCATGCCGGAACAGGTGGTGGTTTCGCCATCCACCGGCAGTTTGGCAGCCATGGCCATGGTGGGGGTCAGCTGGTATTTACCGCCGTAAGGCATCAGCACGGTGGAAGCGCCGATGGTGGAGTCAAACCGCTCGCCCAGGCCTTTCTGGCTGCAAACGTTCAGGTCGCCAACCAGGTTTTCCAGCTTTTCGGCAAAGGTGGAACCGGCCCACTGGGGCTGCCATACCGTGCCGGGCAGAACATGCACATCGGCATGGCGCTCGGCACCGTTGGAGTTCAGGAACTCGCGGGAAAGGTCCACGATGGCAACGCCGTTCCAGTTCTCGCGCATCCGCTTTTCCTCGGTAACGGTAGCAACCACGGTGGCTTCCAGGTTTTCCTCATTGGCAAGGGCAATGAACTTTTCGGCATCCTCAGCGGCAACGGCAACAGCCATGCGCTCCTGGCTTTCGCTGATAGCCAGCTCGGTGCCGTCCAGGCCCTCGTACTTCTTGGTAACTTTGTTCAGGTCAATGTTCAGGCCGTCGGCCAGCTCGCCGATGGCAACGGATACGCCGCCTGCGCCAAAGTCGTTGCAGCGCTTGATCATGCAGCAGGCGTCCTCGCGGCGGAACAGGCGCTGCAGCTTACGCTCAATGGGGGCGTTGCCCTTCTGCACCTCGGCACCGCAGGTTTCCAGGCTGGTCAGCTTGTGGGCCTTGCTGGAGCCGGTAGCGCCGCCAATGCCGTCACGGCCGGTGCGGCCGCCCAGCAGGATGATCACATCGCCGGGCAGGGGCTCTTCGCGGCGGACATGGCTGGCCGGGGTAGCACCCACAACAGCGCCGATCTCCATACGCTTTGCCACATAGCCGGGGTGGTACAGTTCAGCAACCTGGCCGGTGGCAAGGCCGATCTGGTTGCCATAGCTGGAATAACCGGCAGCAGCAGTGGTAACCAGCTTGCGCTGGGGCAGCTTGCCGGGCATGGTTTCGGCAACCGGCTTGAGCGGGTCGCCTGCGCCGGTCACGCGCATGGCCTGGTAAACATAGCTGCGGCCGGACAGCGGGTCGCGGATGGCACCGCCGATGCAGGTGGCCGCACCGCCGAAGGGCTCGATCTCGGTGGGGTGGTTGTGGGTCTCGTTCTTGAAGAGGAACAGCCAATCCTGCAATTCGCCGTCCACATCGCACTTGATTTTGACGGTGCAGGCATTGATCTCTTCGCTCTCGTCCAGGTTCTGCAGGATGCCGCGCTGTTTCAGGGCCTTGGCGCCGATGGTGGCCAGGTCCATCAGGGTGCGGTTCTTTTTATCGCGGCCGGTCTCGGCACGCAGGGCCATGTAACGGTCAAATGCAGCCTGCACAACTTCGTCGTCAATCTTGACATCGTTCAGGATGGTGCCGAAGGTGGTGTGACGGCAGTGGTCAGACCAGTAGGTATCGATCAGGCGGATTTCGGTAATGGTCGGGTCGCGCTGTTCAGATTTGAAGTAGTTCTGGCAGAACACAATGTCGGCGTGGTCCATGGCCAAGCCCTTTTCATTGCGGAAATTCTCCAATGCAGCGTCATCCAAAGCGCAGAAGCCGTTCAGGGTTTCCACAGCGGTGGGCACGGCAAATTCCATTTTCAGGGTATCGCGGGTGTCCAGGCTGGCCTCGCGGGCTTCCACCGGGTTGATGACGTACTTCTTGATGGCTTCCAGATCCTCTGCGCTCAGCTCGCCATCCAACAGGTAGATGCGGGCACTGCGCACAGACGGACGCTCGCCCTGGCTCAGCAGCTGGATACACTCGGAAGCAGAATCTGCACGCTGGTCAAACTGGCCGGGCAGATACTCCACAGCAAACACCGTCTTGGCGGTGGGCAGCTCGGTATAGGTCACATCGACTGGCGGTTCGCTGAACACGGTGGGGATGGCTTTCTCAAACAGGTCACGGTCAATGCCTTCCACATCATAGCGGTTCAACAGGCGCAGAGCTTTCAGGCCCTTAATGCCAACCAGCTCAACCAGTTCATGCTTCAGACCCTGGGCTTCGCCGTCAAAGCCGGGCTTTTTTTCTACATAAATGCGGTAAACCATTCTTGTTTAACCCTCCTGTGCTTTCATTGCCGCAAGGGCACGGGCACCAATATCACTGCGGCGGTGCAGTTTGTCAAAATGGATGCAGTCAGCAGCGGCGTAAGCCTTTTTCAGGGCTTCGGGCAGGGTGGCGGCGGTTGCCGTTACACCCAGCACGCGGCCGCCGTTGGTAACCAGCTTGCCATCCTTGATGGCGGTACCGGCATGGTACACGGTCACATCGGCAGCACCGGGCACCTGGCCATTCTCCAGGCCGGTGATCTCCT
>OHUI01000708.1_pt1 | contig 15429 bp, 15 predicted proteins | sample 1579231 | NCBI WGS metagenome assembly OHUI01 (sample SAMEA3882509, study PRJEB24775) | human gut metagenome | biome: human-associated habitat; feature: intestine environment; material: feces | place: Netherlands | collected 2009/2010 | reverse complement strand
ACTCGGCCATCAGGATCTTGCGCTGGTCGGTGGTGGGCTTGGCCGCGCCGGTAGCGATCTTCTCGGGGATGCCGATCTGATCCACGACACAGACGTAATCCACCTTGGTCTGGTTGATCTCTGCAGGGTAGTTGGGGTAATCCACGAGGCAGTCGGTGACAGCGACGACATAGTCAGCCATCTCAGCGTCCACATAGGCGTAGCTCAGCACGCCGCAGTTGGTCTTGCCGCCCATGCCGGAGCAGTTGCCGTACTCGTCGCAGGAGGGTGCGCCGATGAAAGCGATGTCCACATGGGTCTCGCCGGTCTCGATGGCGCGGACGCGACCGCCGTGGCTGCGCATGGTGGCCAGCCCCTTCAGCTTGCCGTGGGAGATGGCATCGCCGATCTTGCCGCGGACACCGGAGGACTCGATGTTGACGATGGTACCGTCCTCGATCATGGGGACGAGGGCGTCATGGGCTTTGCCCAGAGAGCTTGCACTCAGGGTGATGTTCTTGAAGCCCATCTTGTGGATCTCCTCCATCACCATGCAGACCACGAGGTCGCCCTCGCGGAAGTGGTGGTGGAAGGAAACGGTCATGCCGTCGTGGGCGTTGCACTTGACGAGGGCCTCGTGGATGTTCTGGACCATCTTATCGTGGTCATTGCGCATCACGGGGGTGACTTTCGGGCTTGCCTTCTGGAAAGCCTTGCCGTCCTTATAGTTGTTGCCCTGAAAGACCTCTTTGCCGGTGCGCTCGAGGATCTCTTCGGGAATTTCTCTGCCTACTGCGTTCAACATAATCACAAATCCCCCTTATACACGCCGGATGCCTTAGCCAGATCGATGGTGCGCTTTGCGCCGTCGTAAAAGGCGATGTCGATCATCTTGCCGTCCACGGTGAAGACGCCGATGCCCAGTGCCTTCTTGCTGTCGATCTCTTTGACGACCTTCTCGGCGAAGATGATGTCCTTTTGGGTGGGAGTAAAAATCTCATGCACGATGGGGATCTGACGGGGGTTGATGATGGACTTGCCATCGAAGCCCATCAGGTGGATGTTCTCCACGTCCTTGCGGAAGCCATCCATATCCTTCAGGTCGGTGTAGACGGTATCGAAGCACTGCACACCGGCAGCGCGGGCGGCAATGATCATCTGCTGGCGGGCACCCATCAGCTCGATGCCGGTGCCGGTGATGTGGGTCTGCAGATCCTTGGTGTAGTCGCCGCCGGACAGTGCGATGCCGAACAGACGCTCATCGCTCTCGCAGATCTCCAGAGCGTTCATAACGCCGCGGGCAGACTCCAGAGCGGCGATGATCAGCACCTCGCCCTCGGGACGGCCATAGGTCTTCTCGTCCTCGGCGATGGCAGCAGCCACGCGGTGGACATCCTCAGCGTGCTCGGTCTTGGGGATGCGGATGGAATCGCAGCCGCCGGCCACACAGGCGCGGATGTCTTCCCGCCAGTAGGGGGTGTCCAGACCGTTGATGCGGACGACCCGCTCGGCGCCGCGGTAATCCACGGTCTTCAGGGCGTGGTACAGGCTGAAGCGGGCGACATCCTTCTGGTTCTCAGCGACAGCGTCCTCGAGATCCAGCATCAGGGAGTCGGCCTTATAGATGTAGGGGTCTTTGATGAGGCCGGGCTTCTGCGCATTCAGGAACATCATCGTGCGGCGCAGGCGCTTCTTGTTCGGATTATTCATCGAATGGCACCTCCCCAAGGCAGATCCTCATACTGGTCAACAGAGCGATAAACAGCGCCCTCGATGCGGGCCTTCAGGGTGCAGTCCAGTGCGCCCTTGTCCACGATGGTGATGCGGACGTTATCGATGTCCAGATTCTTCAGGGTCTCCAGCGCGACCTTGCGCAGCTGGTTGCCGTACTGGTGGATGACGGAGCTTTCGAGGGAGAAATCGATCTTGCCCTCGCCCGGCTCCACGGTCACCATGCAGTCGCTGGATTCCAGAGTACCAGCCGTGGCTGCTTTCTTGATCTCCATGCTTTTTTCCTCCTTGGAAGGTGGTTTCTTCATTCATTATACCGTTCTTGCGGGGCGGCGCTCTTCCGCACCGCTCCTGATGGTTCTATCATAATCGGACAATCTTACAAAAGGCATAGCTTCCGTCTTAATATTCGTTAAGAATCGCCAAAAATTTCTCTTGTACACAAGATTTATTCCATTTGGTCATGGAAGCCTTGCATTTTCTCTTCCGCTTCACCCGTTTTCCTGTACGGAATGTCATCTGGCCGGGTAGTGCAAAACAGGCAAAACCACTGGCTGTGCGTTTTGCCTGCTGCGGAAAAATCCTTTTTTACACGGGGCTGAAGCCCTTACCGATGATCTCGCTGGAATTTTCTATCATGATAAAGGCCGTCGGCTCCTGCTGGCGGATGAAGTTGCGCAGGCGGATGGCCTGACTGCGCCGCATGGTGGTCATGATGACCGTCTTGTGGGCGTCAGAGTACGCGCCGCGCGCTTCAAAGGTGGTCGCGCTTCGGTTCAAATCGTGGATGATGAAGTTGCAGATGGCCTGCGGGTGCTCACACACGATGTTGAAGCACTTGCAGAGGTTCATATTCTCGATGACGTTATCCACCACCATCGACTTGGCCACCAGACCCATGATGGAGAACAGACCGGTGGAGGGGCCGTACATTGCAAACGAGAGGCCCACAGCCGCCACATTCGCTGCCATCAGGGCAGAACCGATGTTCATGCTGGTGTACTTTTTCAGAATCATGGCGATGACATCCGTGCCGCCCGAGGATGCGTCGATGTTGAACAGGATCGCCGAACCGATAGCCGGGAGCATAATGGCAAATACCAGCTCCAGCATAGGCTGGTCGGTCAGAGTACCGTGCATCGGCACCAGAGCGTCCAGTACCTGCAAGCTCACCGACATAACGATGGTCGCATAAACGGTGCGGATGCCGACACTCTTACCCAGAAAGATGAAGCCCAGCACCAGCAGCGCGTAGTTGGCAGCGGTGGTGAAGGTACTTGCCGAGCAGTGGAGCAGTTGGCTGAACACGGTGGAAAAGCCGGTCACGCCGCCGAAGGCAAAGTGGTTTGGGAATTTGAAAAAGTAGATGCCGATGACCATGATCCAAATGCTGACCGTGATGAGACCATACTCAGCCAGCGTCCGGATCCAGGGATTTTTGATTTCTTTTATTGTTGACGCCATAGTCTGATTTTTTGCCGCCTTCCAGCTCACATGGGGCCGAGGTGGATCGCCTGTGCGATCATCAGCAGCACAGAACCGACGGCCAGCCAGATGAGGAACAGCTTCCACATGAACTTCATCCAACGGTCATAGGGAATGTTCACAGCGCTGATGATACCCATCAGAGCGGTGGAAGTGGGCAGGACGTAGTTGCAGAAGCCATCGCCGAAGTTGAAGGAAAGAATTGCGGTCTGACGGGTAACGCCCACGAGGTCAGCCAGAGGTGCCAGAATGGGGATGACAGCTGCAGCCTGACCGCTGCCGGAAGTCAGGAAGACGTTGATAATGGTGTTTGCCAGCAGCATGGCGGGTCCGAGCAGGATGGTGGGGACGAAGTTCAGGCCATTTGCCAGTGCGTGGACAACGGTATCGGTGATGTGACCGGCGTTCATGATGCTGCTGATCGCCTGTGCCATGCCGATGATGAAGGCAGCGCCCAGCATCTTCTTGCAGCCCTCAAGGAACTCTTTGGAAATCGCGGAGGGGCCAAAGCCGCCCAGTACGCCTTCGATGACAGCCAGTGCGAGGAAGACAGATGCAGTCTCAGACATATCCCAGTCGAGCTTGATGCCGCCGTAGACGATGAGGATAAGGGATGCGAAGAAGACCAGCATGATGAGGATCTTGCGGGCGTCCAGCTTGCCGAAGGAGTCGAGGTCAGCAGCATTGCGGAACTCACTGGTCTTGTCGATCTCGTACATGGGGCTGAGTTCGGGATGCTTCTGGATCTTCAGTGCGTAGCGGATGAGGTAGATGTTCGTGATAACATAGAACACAGCGAAGCAGATAAAGCGGTATCCCACGCCGGAATACAGCGGCAGACCGGCAATTTTCTGAGCCACGATGGTGGTGTTGATGTTCAGAGGGCCAGTGGAGAAACCGATGGCGCCGCCCAGCAGGATGATGGATGCACCGGTGATGGAGTCCAGCCCCATCGCAAAAGCCATCATGACCATGATCGGTGCAAAGGCAATGAACAGGTTGACGCCCTGCGTGGTGCAGATGAGGCCGAACACCAGCGTCAGGATAGGCAGGAACAGATAGACGCGGGTGGAGAAGATCTTTGCCATCTTGGCAACCACAGCGTGGAGTGCGCCGGTCTTGGTCAGGATGTGGAAGGCACCGCCTGCGAACATGATGACCAGCATCAGATCAATGCGCTTGATGAAGGCTTTGACGATGTACAGAGGAATTTCGAGCGGGTTGACGGGAGTCTTATCAATGTAGTTGAAATCGTTGGGGTCGATGACCTTAATGCCTGCTTCGTTCTCGAAGCGGGTGTAGGAGCCTGCCGGGATGATCCAGGTCAGCAGGACCGCAAACAGGATGATGATGCCGATGATGACGAAGGTATGCGGCATCTTGAATTGCTTCTTTTTCGTTTCCATAATTTTCTCCTCTCTTTTGACGCGCCAAAGCGTCAGCTCTGGCCGTGCAGTTCTTTGGCCAGATTTTCATGGAACTCCTTCTTGATGGCTTCCAGCTTTTCCGGGTTCTCAATGAGCTGTGCACCCGTCAGAGCCAGAATCTTTGCGCCGTAGACCACCGCATTGTGGGCCGCTTCGGTCTTGCCTGCATCCAGATACTCCTGCGAGTGAGCTGCTGCACCCTCCGGGACAAAGGCCACGCGGATGCAGGTGCCGGGCACATGGCGCATCACGTTGCCGAAGTCGGTGGAGCCGGTCTTCTGGCGGGCCGGACGGATGCAGGGAGCTTTGACCTTCTCGGCCTGCTCCATCACCAGTTCGTTGAGGGACAGCACCGGGATCTTGTTGTCGAGGCTCTTTTCCTCGATGATCTCCACTTCCGTCTCTGTCATCATGGCCGCACCCTGCAATACCTTCTTGACGCGGGCCACCACGCCGTCCAGCTCCGTGCGGTTGTAGGAGCGGACATACATACTCGCTTCTGCATAGCCGGGCACCACATTTGCCGCCGTGCCGCCGCAGTTGACGATGGTGTAGTGCATCCGAACGTCCGAGGGAACATGCTCCCGCAGGAACTCGACGCCCTGACAAGCCAGAATCAGGCCGTCCAGTGCGCTGCGACCTTTTTCGGGCTTGAGCGCTGCGTGAGAGCAGACACCGTGGTAGATGATCTTGAGCTTGTTGAGTGCCAGCGACTTGACATCCACCTGCGTAGCCGGGCCGCCGTGCATCATGAGCGCCACATCCAGCTCCTCAAAGGTGCAGCCGTTTTCCAGCATCACGACCTTGCCGCTGATGGTCTCTTCAGCAGGTGTGCCGTAGACCGTGATGGTATACGGTGCGTCGATGGCTGCATCTTTCAGTGCCTTGGCTGCGCCCAGAATGGCCGGCCCCTGCATATGGTGGCCGCAGGCGTGGCCCAGACCGGCCAGAGCGTCGTACTCGCAGAGCAGGCCGATGTTCGGGCCGCCCTCGCCGTGCTTCCAGACGGCGCGGAACGCCGTCTTCATACCAGCAATACCGCGCTCTACAGTGAAGCCTTCTTTTTCCAGCCAGCCGGTCAGGGTCTCAAATGCATGAAACTCCTGCTGACCCACTTCCGGGTGGTCGAAGAAGTCGTCTGCCATTGCAGTCAGGGCAGCTGCGCTCTGCTCAACGCTTCGCTCCAGTTTTTCCTCCAGCATAATAAGCACCTCCATTTTTGGTACTTTCAGTTTACCAAATCGGAGGCGCTTTGTACATTTTGAAAAAATTATATCTTCATTTTGGAATTCTTATGTTTAGTTTATCAAAACTCCAAATACTCCTCTGCCGCATCCTTCATCTGCATGATCATAGCTCGCATGGGTTTGGTCAGCTCCACATCCTGACGGTAGGCCACCACAACATCCTGTCCGTACTTGGAACTATCGATGGTGTAGTATTTCACCGGCTTCGGATAGTGGATGTTCTTCTGATAGCCCTGCCGGATAAAGCCCACACCCAGACCCTCGGCCACCAGCTGTGCGCCAAGCTCCATATTGCGTACTACCCGGATGCGTCCCGGCTTGACCTTGTAATCTTTCAGGATCTTCTCTTCCACCCGCCGGGCGCTCTGCATCTCGGTGTTCAGAAATATCGTCTCACCGCTCAGAAGGTGCGGGTCAAGGAAGTCGAGCTTTGAGCCTTCGACGGGAACCGCCTTTTCGTTCAGCTGATGGTCTCCGGACACCATCAGCAGAAAATCTTCCATGCCCAGTGGGACAGTCTCCATCTCGGACGTTACATCGCTCTGGCTCAGCACCACAAGGTCAAGCTCCCGGTTTTTCAGCATGATGGTCAAATCGGCCAGATTTCCTTCCCGGATGACCACATCCACCTGCGGCCACTCCCGCTCGTACACCGACAGCACCGCAGGCAGAAACCAGATGGCGCGCCGCTGTGCGATACCGATACGCACTTGCCCGGCACTCTCCTGCTCCGTCTGCCGCATCACCGCCTCGAACTGCCGCTCCAGCTCCAGCATCTGAGAAGCCTTTTCCACATACTGCTTGCCCAGCCACGTCAGCTCGAATTTCCGGCCATTCCGCTCGAACAGCGGCGCACCCAGATTCTTTTCCACATTATTGATGTACAGGCTCAGTGCGGGCTGCGAGATATACAGCCGCTCCGAGGCGCGGGTCAGGCTCTTGCACTCCGCAAGGGTGCAGACGTACTTTTGCTCCTTTAAGTCCATTCGATTCCAGCCTCCTCACCAAATAACGACACTTTTCTTATTATAGCACATTTGAGCGCAAACAAAAAAGCCCTCCTTTGCAGGCAATGCCGTTAAGACAACAGGATATCCTCAGCGGCAAGGACACCAAGCTGCTGCGGGTGGAGCTGAATAAGCAGAACAAAGAAAAAGCACATCTGCATCATTTCTCTCCGAGCAATGACATAGGTGTGCTTATCCTGCTGATTATTTTTTATGCGTGATTGAAGCCCTTGCCGAACACCTCGGTGGTGCTGAGCATCGAGATGAAGGCGTTGAGGTTCTCTTTGTGGATAAAGGCCTGTAGCTGCAGGGCCTCGCGGTGGGTAAGGGTGGTATAGATCATGTAGTGGGGACGGTCGGTGTAGGCACCGTAGCAGGGGGTGTAGGTGGCACCGCGCACCAGCTTGCGCATGACGAAGTCACAGATGGGGTCCTTGTCGTCGCAGATGATGAGGATGGCCTTGCACATCTTCATCTGTTCCAGCACCGCATCGACGACAAGGCTCTTCACCGTCAGACCCACGAAGGAGTAGAGGGCGGTGTAGAGGTCGAACACGAAGCAGGCTGCCAGCACCATGGCAAGGTCGGTGATGAAGAGGGCCTCGCCGGTGTTCTGCATATGGGTATATTTTTTCAGGATAAGGGCGATGACATCGGTGCCGCCGGAGGAGGCGCCCACATTGAAGAGCAGGGCCGACGCGATGGCAGGCAGGGCGATGGCGAAGACCAGATCCAGCATGGGCTGGTCCGACAGGGGGCCGCTGAGGGGAACATATTTTTCGAACACAGCCAGCTCCACGTTCATGACGACGGTGGCCCAGCCGGTGCTGATGGCAAAATTCCTGCCGAGAAAGATCCAGCCCAGAACGAGCAGGATGACGTTGGCCCACGACGAGAAGGCCGAGGCCGACAGGGGGGTGAGCTTTGCCACAAGGGCTGCGCCGCCGGTCACGCCGCCGAAGACGAAGTTGTTGGGGAATTTGAAGAAGTATACGCCGATGGTCATGATGCTGATGCTCAGGGTGATGATGATGTACCTGCTGATGGTCTGCAAGAGTTTCTCCCGCGTGCTGATCTCCATTTGACTGTTTCCTTTCGCCGTCCGCACGGCTTCCTTTTTCTTACACCAAAGGGCCGAAAATGTGCCCGTTTCTTGTGCTATTGTAACACCACCCACCGCCCTGTTCAAGAGGTAAAACACCGCAACGCAAAAACCGCCCGCTCTGGTCTTCCCCAAAGCGGGCGGTGGTCGGAACTTCCGGGAGCCTTACAGCTTCTTGCCGGTCAGCATCTCGTAGGCTTCCTCATATTTGGCGATGGTCTTGTCGATGACGTCCTGCGGCAGGTCGTAATCGCTGTCGGGGTTGGCCTTGAGCCAGTTGCGGACAAACTGCTTGTCGAAGGAGGGCTGGCCGTGGCCTGCCTCGTAGCCCTCCAGCGGCCAGAAGCGGCTGGAATCGGGGGTGAGCATCTCATCGCCCAGCACCACGTTGCCGTTCTCATCCAGACCAAACTCGAACTTGGTATCGGCAATGATGATGCCGCGGGACAGTGCATACTCGGCGCACTTCTTGTACAGGGCAATGGTGTAGTCGCGCAGCTTGGTGGCGTACTCCTCGCCGTGGCCGGGGAACTGCTTTTCCAGCACATCGATGCTCTGCTCGTAGGAGATGTTCTCGTCGTGGTCGCCGATCTCTGCCTTGGTGGAGGGGGTGTAGATGGGCTCGGGCAGCTTATCGGACTCCTGCAGGCCCTCGGGCAGCTGGATGCCGCACACCTTGCCGGTCTTTTGGTAGCTTGCCCAGCCGCTGCCGGTAATGTAGCCGCGCACGATGCACTCGATGGGCAGCATGGTCAGCTTGCGGCACATCATGCTGTTGCCGGTGAACTGGGGCTGGCGGAAGAACTCCGGCATATCCTGCACATCCACGCTCAACATGTGGTTGGGCAGCAGATCGCGGGTGTAATCGAACCAGAACTTGCTCATCTGGGTGAGCACGGTGCCCTTTTTGGTGACCTTGTTTTTCAGGATGACGTCAAACGCAGAAATGCGGTCGGTGGCAACCATGATCAGGCTGTCGCCATTGTCGTAGATCTCGCGGACTTTGCCTTCTTTGATGGGTTTGAACTCAGTCATAATCAAACACTCCATTTTTCCATGTTCTCAGCAGCGCAGCAGCGCGGCGCAGTTCTTACCCTATTATTCTACCATACTGCCGCACGGTTTAAAAGGAACAGAATAAAAGAAAAACGGGCAAGTTTTGTGTTTTTATCGTGAAAAGTGCGCAAAAAACAGCAGGAAATTTCGGCGTTTTGACGATAAAAGTCGTACTTTATCCCCAAATACACCCACCTTTGCAAAATGCAGTCATGGACAAGCGCCGCCGGTTGCGGTATCATAGTAGTATGAGTATATCTGCGCTCCGCAGGGGCGCAAAAGTAAACAAGGAGGTAAAGAGTATGGGCAAATTTCCCAAGGGCTTTTTGTGGGGCGGCGCTACCGCCGCCAACCAGTGCGAGGGTGCATGGCAGGCAGACGGCAAGGGTCTGGCAACGGTGGACGTGACCCCCTTCGGCCCGGACCGTTTTCCGGTGGCAACGGGCTCTATGGAAATGCTGGGCTGCGATGACGCACATTTCTACCCCAGCCACGAGGCCATTGACCTGTATCACCATTATAAAGAGGATATCGCCCTGTTTGCAGAGATGGGCTTCAAGTGCTTCCGGCTGTCCATTGCATGGACCCGCATCCTGCCCAACGGCGATGACGCTCAGCCCAACGAGGCAGGACTGGCTTTCTACGACAGCATTTTTGACGAGTGCCATAAGTACGGCATCGAGCCGCTGGTCACCATCTGCCACTTTGACACTCCCATTGCCCTCATCAAAAAATACGGCGGCTGGAAAGACCGCCGCATGGTGGACGCCTATGTCCACTACTGCGAGGTGCTGTTCGACCGCTTCAAAGGCAAGGTGAAGTACTGGCTCACCTTTAATGAGATCAACATGCTGCTGCACCTGTCCTTTACCGGCGCAGGGCTGGTGTTCTACCCCGGCGAAAATGTGGAGCAGGTCAAGTATCAGGCCGCCCATCACGAGCTGGTGGCCAGCGCAAAGGCGGTAAAGCTGGCGCACGAAAAAATGCCGGACGCCATGGTGGGCTGTATGCTGGCGGCAGGGCAGTTCTACCCCCGCACCTGCGCCCCTGCCGATGTGCAGGCCGCTGCCGAGGCTGACCGCGACAACTACTTCTTCATTGATGTCCAGTCCCGCGGCGAATACCCTGTCTGGGCCAAAAAGCGGATGGAGCGTGCAGGCATTGCCCTGCAGGTGGAGCCGGGCGACGAGCAGCTGCTGAAAGAGGGCACGGTGGACTTCATCTCCTTCAGCTACTATTCCAGCCGCTGCGCCACTGTGGACCCCGAACTGATGAACAAGGCCAGCGGCAATGCCATCATGGATGCCGTCAAGAACCCCTACCTCAAGGCCAGCGAGTGGGGCTGGGCCATCGACCCGGTGGGTCTGCGGGTGACCCTGAACACCATTTACGACCGGTACGAAAAGCCCATGTTCATCGTGGAGAACGGTCTGGGCGCGGTGGATACCGTAGAGCCGGACGGCTCCATCCACGACAGCTACCGCATCGACTATCTGCGGGCGCACATCGAAGAGATGGAAAAGGCCATCAACGAGGACGGTCTGCCCCTGATGGGCTACACCACATGGGGGCCCATCGACCTTGTAAGCGCCTCCACCGGCGAGATGAAAAAGCGGTACGGCTTTATCTATGTGGACAAGGACAATGACGGCAACGGCACCCTTGCCCGCAGCCGGAAGGATAGTTTTTACTGGTACAAAAAGGTCATCGCCTCGGACGGCGAGGACTTGGCTTGAGCAAGCGCCCCGGCACTGTTTGCGGTATGGCAGCGCCGGGGCGTAAACGTGTGAGGACGAACCGATAACGGAGAAAATTTATGACACCACAGATCATTGCACACCGCGGTGCTTCCTATCTTGCACCGGAAAATACCCTGACAGCCTTTAAAAAAGCCATGGAGATTGGCGCGGACGGCGTAGAGATGGACGTACAGCAGACCATTGACGCCGGGCTTGTGATCCACCACGACTATATGATCGATCTGCACACGGATATTTCCGGCAAGATCTACGATATGACCATGGGCGATCTGAAAGAGCTGGATTTCGGCAGCTGGAAGGACGCCATCTATCAGGACGAAAAGATTGCTACCTTACAGGAAGCCATGGAGCTGTGCAAGCAGATGCCGGGATGCACCGTGCATCTGGAACTGAAATCCACCATGGACAACGACCCGGACTTTGTGCCCCGGGTGTTGGAAGTGCTGCAGCAGACCGAGATGGTAGAACAGGTGATCCTTGTTTCCTTCAACCACGCGCTGCTGCGGCAGGCTAAGCAGCTGCTGCCCGAACTGCGGGTAGGTGCACTGGTATACGGCGAGCTGGAAAGCATGCTGCTGCCGCCGCCCATCATCTGGAAGGATCTGGGACTGACCAACGGCATGGAGGACATGGAAGCCATGGATGCCGCCCTGCCGGAGAGCGCAGCCGACGAGGAAAATTGCAGCTGGATGACCCGCTGGATGACCGATAAGGTAAGTATGCTGCGGGCAAACTTTCCCGGCGAGAGCCTGAACGAGATCTACAAAAACCTGATGGCGCAGCGGGATCTGCCCGGCTATATCAGCAGTCTGGACTTTGTGCCGGAGTGGGTCAGCTGCGAGTACCACACCGCCTACAAAAACGCCGGTTTCATTGACAAACTGCACGAAATGGGCATCAAGGTGTCTTTGTGGACGGTGGATACGGAAGATTCCGTCCGCAGCCTGCTGCGCACCAGCGCCGATGCCTACATCACCAACCGCCCCGACCGTGTGCGGGAGTGGATGGAAAAGGAACAGGCGGCGACCGCCCCGGCAGAGTCTACCCCCACTGCTGAAGCAGACGCCGGGACAGCCGCCGCAGAGTAAGCCAGCCGGAATAAGCACAAATAACCCCAGCAAAAAAGAGATAGGCTTTCCCGAAAGGGATTGCCTATCTCTTTTTGCATTCATTTTATTCTGCTGCTTCGGTCAGCACAAAGGTCAGCTCGGCGGTGACGGCACACTTGCCGTCCACCCATGCCGAAGCCTTGCCCACGCCCACAGCGCCGTGCTGCTGCACCAGCTCGCAGTGCAGGGTAAGCACGTCCCCGGGGGTGACCTGCTTGCGGAAGCGGGCACTCTTGATGCCGCCGAACAGCGCCAGCTTGCCCTTGTTTTCCGGCAGGCTCAGCGCCGCCACAGCGCCGGTCTGTGCCAGTGCTTCCAGCAGCAGCACGCCGGGCATGACCGGCTGTGCCGGGAAGTGGCCGTTGAAAAATTCCTCGTTGCGGGTGACGCACTTGCGACCGATGGCCCACTGCCCCGGCTCGTAGTCCAGAACACGGTCCACGAGGGCAAAGGGGTAGCGGTGGGGCAGAATTTCTGCAATCCGCACACTGCTCAGGGTGTTGGCGTTTTCACGCACGGTACGAGGTTCTGCCATGGGTCAGCCCTCCCATCTGCGCAGGGCGATGCAGGCGTTGTGGCCGCCAAAGCCCAGACTGTTGCTCAACGCGTACTGCATTTCCTGCTGCCGCCCGGTGTTGGGCACATAATCCAGATCACACTCCGGGTCAGGCTGGGCGTAGTGGATGGTGGGCGGTGCAAACTGATCCCGCAGTGCCAGCGCGGTAAACACGGCTTCAATGCCGCCTGCACCGCCCAGCAGATGGCCGGTCATGCTCTTGGTGCTGACCACGGTCAGCTGCTTTGCGTGCTCGCCGAACACGGCATGGATGGCAGCCGTCTCGCAGGCATCGTTCATGTGGGTGCCGGTGCCGTGGGCGTTGATGTGATCCACCTGCTCCGGAGCAATGCCGGCATCGGCCAGCGTCAGCTTCATGCAGTCGATGGCACCTGCGCCGCCGGGTGCGGGCGCGGTAAAGTGGTAGGCGTCGCAGTTGGCACCGTAGCCCACCACCTCGGCATAGATGTGTGCGCCGCGCGCTCTTGCGTGCTCCAGCTCCTCCAGCACCAGCACACCGCTGCCCTCGCCCATGACAAAGCCGCCGCGGCGGGCGTCAAAGGGCAGGCTGGCAGCGTCCGGATCGGTGGCGGTGGAAAGCGCCTTCATGCTGGTAAAGCCGCCGATGCCCAAGGGGCTGATGCAGCTCTCCGCGCCGCCGCAGACCATTACCGACTCGTAGCCGTCCCGGATGCGGTGGAAGGCGTCGCCTACGGCGTTGGTGCCGCCGGCGCAGGCCGTGACCGGGCAGGTGCACATGCCCTTCAGACCAAAGCGGATAGCCACCTGTGCCGCTGCCATGTTGGCAATGGCCATGGGCACAAAGTAGGGGCTTACCTTCTCCATGCCCTTTTCCTCGCCGCGGGCGTGCTGCTCCTCGATCGTGGGCAGACCGCCGATGCCGCTGGACAGGATGACGCCGATGTCCTTGCCCTCGGCCTCGGTATCAAGACCGCTGTCTGCAATGGCTTCGGCGGCAGCGCCCAGTGCCAGCAGGGTGAAGCGGGCCATCTTGCGGGCTTCCTTTTTGTCCACAACGGTCTCGGGGTCAAAGTTTTTCACTTCACCGGCCAGCTTGCACTTGAAGTCGGTGGTGTCGAACTGGGTGATGGGGCCGATGCCGCACTTGCCTGCGCGGGCGGCGGCCCAGCTGTCGGCGGTGTTATTACCAAGAGGGTTCACGGTTCCCAGACCGGTGATGACGACTCTGCGTTTTTCCATAGAAAAAGCTCCTTTTACATTGCCATGCCGCCGTCCACACAGAGCACCTGCCCGGTGAGATAGCTGCTTTGTTCTGCGGCAAAAAACGCCACTGCCTGCGCCACATCCTCCGGCTGGCCTGCGCGGCCTGCGGGGATGCCCTGCGTCATGCCGGTGCGCACCGCCTCCGGCAGCACGGCAGTCATGTCGGTGTCGATAAAGCCGGGCGCTACCGCGTTCACGGTCACGTTCCGTGCAGCCAGCTCCCGGGCAAGGCTCTTGGTCAGGCCGATGAGCCCCGCCTTGCTGGCGGCGTAGTTGGTCTGCCCGGCGTTGCCCCGCAGCGCCACCACGCTGGAAAGGTTCACGATGCGGCCATAGCGCTGGCGCACCATGCGGCGGGCGGCCTCCTTGCAGCAGAGAAAGGCGCTTTTCAGGTTGGTGTCCAGCACCGCATCAAAATCCTGCTCGGTCAGGCGCAAAATCAGGTTGTCCCGGGTGATGCCCGCGTTGTTCACCAGCACATCCACCCGGTCAAAGGCCTCGGCGGCGGCATCGAACAGCGTTTTGCAGCCTTCGGCGGTGGATACATCCGCCTGCACGGTCACCGCCTGCACGCCCTCGGCGCGGCAGAGGGCTGCCGTCTGCTCCGCAGGCTCTGCGCCGTGGCAGTAGTTCACCACCACATTGCAGCCCTGCTTTGCCAGTGCCACGCACACTGCGCGGCCAATGCCCCGGCTGCCGCCGGTAACAATGGCGGCGCGGGTCAGCTTTTCTTCACTCATTCTGCATCCTTCCATGCGGTCAGCACCGCATCCAGCTGTTCCGGGGTCTCCACTGCGGTGCAGACCACCCCGGGCAGGGTCTTTTTCACAAAACCGCTCAGGGCGCTGCCGGGGCCGACTTCCAGAATGTGGTCCACACCCAGCTCGCCCAGACGGCGCAGGGTATCTTCCATGTAGACGCTGCTCTGCACCTGCTTTACCAGCAGCTGCGGGATGCTGTCGGTCTCGGCCTTTTCATGCCCCAGACAGTTGAACAGCACCGGCGTCTCCATGGTGCCGAAGTTTTCGCCCGCAAAGCGCTGTGCCAGCGCATCCCCTGCGGGAGCCATCAGCTTTGTGTGGAAGGGGCCGCTGACCTTCAGCGGGATGCAGCGGCGGGCACCGGCTTCCTTTGCCAGCGCAGCGGCCAGCTCCTCCGCGCTTGCCGTGAATACCAACCGGCAGTCCCCCGGCTCTGCCATGCCGAAATGTTCCAGTTTCATGCGGTGTCCCTCCTTCTCAGCGGTTCATGATGCCGACCATCAGCACCAGCAGTACTACGCCGATACCGGCGTACAGCAGCTCGGCCCCCAGCACGGACTTGTCGCCCTCCACGAACATCTTTTCCGGGGCATCCGGGTCGTAGTACAGGGTGACCACACTGCCCTCGGCAAAGGGCTTGCCCTTGGCGGGCTTCGGGTATTGCAGCCGGTGGCTGCCGCCTGCGGTGGTAAACTCCAGCACATAGGCAGCGCCGTCCCGGCTCTGCACCGTGCCGCTTACCGTGGCCTGCACGCAGACACCCTTGGTGCGCAGCTGCTGCCGCGTCCGCACGCTGCGCAGCGCCATGTAAAACATGATCAGTGCGCCCACCAGAAAAATCATCACATTCAGCATCGTTTTCCCTCGTTTTTCCGTAATCGCCGGGCGGGTGCCCGGACGTATAGACAGTACCGCATAATTCTAAGTGCCGATACGGCGAGCGAGGTGCGGCAGATGCTAAGCC